>ERZ791826.388-NODE-388-length-43772-cov-10.631676_pt1 | contig 43772 bp, 50 predicted proteins | sample MGYA00510297_ERZ791826 | MGnify/ENA primary metagenome ERZ791826 (study PRJEB30046, sample SAMN00792004) | human gut metagenome | study: EMG produced TPA metagenomics assembly of the A metagenome-wide association study of gut microbiota in type 2... | reverse complement strand
TTAATATTATTATTATTAATATTATAGTCTTGTAGTCCGTTTTCGGACTGATTAAAGTCCGTTTTCGGACTGTTGTTTAGTCCGTTTTCGGACTGCTGTATATTAATATTATAGTCTTGTAGTCCGTTTTCGGACTGATTAAAGTCCGTTTCGCTTCTGTTCCATGTTTTACATTTTTCTGTAAATCTTAGATACTTTGTTTTCCCAAAAGAACTCAACTCAATAAATCCTCTGTCTGCAAGTTCTTTAATGTTTTTGTAAACTCTTTTAGGGATTGAAAAAAGCAACGGAAAATCATCTACCATTTTTGTTTCTGAATATTGATACCAAACAATGCCATCAACCGTAATTGTATTAGTCCACGTTGGCAATGTCATACACGCTGCAAGCGTTGTTGTTTGAACAATAGTCAGTTCATTTGCAACGGCGAATCTTTGGTCAATCAAAATATTGTAAGTCATAATTAAAAAAGAAAAGCCCCAATTAGAGCCGTTACACATCTAAAAGGGGCTTTGTAGCTAATTAGCAAATATCTTTCAATCGGTAACGGTCGATTGTTTATGCTGCATAAATAGATGTTTTTTTTGAATTATCAAACATTATTGGTTAATTCTGCGATAAAGCCCTTAATATTTTGCTTTCTTATATGTCCTTTTAATGCCCTCCCCTCAGAGAATACTGTATAATAGCCTAATCTATTCCATGAAACTACGTTGTTAGTCCTATTTTCCAGATGTATATAGGTTCCACCCTTAGAATTTAAGTCATACAAAAACCGGAGTAACCTTATAGCTTCCTCCTTATCCCCAAGGTAAACAGTAATATACTTTTGATATATATTACTAGTTTTAAGCATAATGTAATAATGGTCTATACACCCATTCACCTTTGCAGCGCACAATTTTTGGTTCCCAAGGTCTGTTACTTTCAACGTTTCAACCTCTACTACAGTTTGGGCATACACGCTTACACACATTACTGATATCACTAAAAACAAAATAATTTTCTTCATTCTTCTATCAATTTTATTGGCTTAAATGCTTCAGTTACTTTACGCAAATTCCCCTCGCTTTCGTTCGGAACAATGGAAACGACCGGATAACGGGAACGGTCGCCGGGCTTTTGAGAGACGGCAAATTGTACGTTCATATCCCAAACTATACCCTTAACAAATCCCCGTTCCTGCAACATGGCGTCGAACGTGTCTCGGATATTTGGAATTGTTGACGCCGTACCCTTTGTTACGAACTGCCAAACCCCGGCAACCCCACGAACCAAAGGAATAATAAACGTTACGGTCAACGTAACAATCCATCCGTCGCCGCCATTCTTAACAGCCCGGTTTGGGTGCTTTTCCGTAACCCCTGCCATCAAATTAGGATAATCCTTTGTACTGTATTGTGCATATTGTTTTCCGTTCCATACAAAGAACGTTTCCCCATCGCCGTATGCTATGCGTCGCCCGTCGTCGTCCCGGTATTCGTACATTTCGTTACATACCTTTTCCGGGCAATCATCCGGGAAAATTATTTGAATAGTTTGCGGCTTTTCGCCGTATGCTTTGGTAAACAATCCGGCATACTTTCCACTAGCAATAAAATAGTCAACACTTTTTGGATATTCTTTTCCGTTGGTTGCTTTCTCCTTATACCCTACTTTGATAAACCCCACACGTGGCAAAACAACACGTTGTATGCCGGTGGTTGGTCTGTTTATGTTTATACGTCCTTTCATAATCAAATATCAATTTCAGTATTCAACAAATCTTTCTTTGTCACGGGTTCCGGCTTTTTAGGCTGTTTTTCTTCGATTTTAGCCACTTTTTCTTTTTTTGGTGTAATTGTACGTTTTGCGGTTTTATTTTCCTTGACGGGCTTGTTTTCCGCCGTTTTTGCCGTTTTTCGTGTGGTTCTCTTTACGGTCTTGGTTTTCTTTTCCTCCGGTTCCGGTTGTGGTTCGGGTTCCGGCTGTGGTTCGGGTTCCGGGTCTTTCTTCAAATCCTCAACGGTAACGGCTTTTTCCGGTTCCGGTTTTTTCTTTTCCGCCGGGGCTTTGCTTTTAACAAGTTCCGCCAACGTCAGCGAAACAATATTGTTTGTCAAATCCGGTTCGTTATCCAATGATATTTCCCCGGAAACCGCCGTAAATGTATTATCCCGTTTTTCGTCCTCAATTGCTGCCAACTCCAAAAGATACGGGATTTTCTTTGCGTTCGGGCTGTCTGTTTGGTCTTTCAAATTGTACGTCGGTTTCTTTCGCCAATCTTTCGGGCTAAAATTGAAAACACGGTCAATCGGAATATCCGGGAAATTTTCGTTCCACATCATCGCATATAAATGCAACTGAATTTCCGCTTCTTCGTAAAATCCTTTGCGCCCGCTTTTGAAATCCACAATTGCGTTTATGTATTCTTTTGAACCGGGCTTTGATAACATCGTACACGGTAAATCAATCATTCCGGCGTAATTATGAACGGGGTGTACCAACGCAATTTCCACGGCTAACGGTTTAACGTCATAATCCAAAACAAATTGCGCAAATGCTAATATATCCTTTTTGAAATCATCAGCGTAATAAATGAAATCGGCGGGCAATTTGTTGTTATCAATATAATCTTTCAATTTGGCTTTCAATCCGTCCAAATCATAAACCCGGTTAATTATAAGTTCTTCAAATTGGGCGTGCATAAATGTACCATACGCCGCCCGTTCTGCTTTGTATCGTTCCGCCTCGTCAATACCTTTGTCGGCAATCCATTTTATCAGAAACGGCGATTGTGGCATTGTTTGGGACAAAATCGTTGTAACTGACGGATAAAATTCCGGGGTTCCGTTGTCGTCAAACTTGTAATAATATCGGTGTCCTTTGCTGTTTAGCTGCCATACTTTATACGGCGGTTCAATCAACGCACCATCAAAAAACATTGCTGTCATTTCCTCAACACTCATTCCGGGGATAATCTCAAACGCTCCGGCTGGCTGTTCTATTTCCACCGCATCCATTCCGGGGATAATCTGTTGTTCCTCGTTAATTTCTGGGAATTTATCTGCTGGCAATTGTCCCATTGCATCAGCCATTTTTTTAACCGCATTTGTTACCCCACCAATTGCATTTACAACGCTTTCTTTCGGCGTTTCCTGCTTTGTTTTTTTCGCTCTCATATTATTATTTTTTTTCGTTATATGTCATATATGTTGCAACCCCAAACATTCCGGCAAACAGAAAATGGGCATAATTCCAAAATCCGGCAATAAAGCAAATTGCGCACATTATGCCGAACGACCATGTAAAGAACTTGTTTTGCCATTCGTCAGAAAAAACAACGTCGGTCATTTTCTCTATTCTTTCAACTATCCTTTTCATTTCTTAATCCTCCAATCCAAACAGATAATCGGCGGAACAACCGCACATTTCACAAATTATTACTACCCATTCCGGGACAATCCTTTTGGTTGTCCCGTTGCAAAGATTTGTCATATTTACCTGCTGTGCGCTTTCGCTTGCACCCTCAAATAAACGGGCTGCAATATCCTTTTTCAATACCTTTTTTCCGTTCGCCTCGGAACGGGCGATTGCTTCATTTACTCTTAATCTCAATGCCATAACTTTAATTTTTATTGTTAATAACTCGGTTCGTTACTCTCTTTGTGTCCGCAATGCGTACACGTTGTTTCCTCCCAAATTGGGGTATATTCCGGGGGCGTAATATATCCGTCCCCGCCTGTTTGCTTATATTCGCCGTCCGTAACCTCCATTTCGCCGCCACACTCCGGGCAATCCCCGTCGCCAATCAACACACATTCCAATAATGCGTCCAAATGTACCGATTTTACAACGTTGATACCAATTGCACGTATAACCCCGGCAATCTCAACAACGGTAATATCCCGTTCGTAACAATCGGAAATTGGGCAACCCCAATTGTCCGGCGTTTCCTCAATTATTTTTTTATTGAGTAATTCCGAAACGATAATGTCGGATACCTGTTTGGCGGGTTTCCCGGAAAGGGTCGCCAACTCGTTTAATTCTTTGCTTTCTTTTACTCTCATATCTTTGCCGGGTATTCCCCCCGGTAGGTTTTATTTTTCTTCTTTATACAAAATTCCCTTATATGGTTTCCCGGTATCGACACTCTTTTTTATCAAATGTCTGTACATACCCCGCTTTTCCGCATCTATATAATTGTCAAAACGAACACATTCTTTCCCGTCCGCTCCATATCCGACTATTTGGCAATTATATTTAATTTTATTTCGCCTTGCGGGTTTATAGTTCATATTTTCCTTTTGCGTACACCAACGTAAATTGTCTGCAAAATTATGATACTTAACCCCGTCGATATGGTCAACGTATGGTTTGTTTTCCGGGTTCGGGATGAAAGCCGCCGCGACTAATCGGCTAACTTGAAACTTCGTATTTACTCTGTTTTTTGATAAAGTAACACATAAACCGGACGTTGCGGGTTTACAAGGCGTCAAAATTATATTGCTATCTAATGACTTTATACGCCCGTAATTGCTTACTTCATATAACCCCTCATAGTCTTTTATTTCTTTCCAAATTTCCATACTACTAATTTTATTCTGCAAATATAAATATTATTTTTGGTTTTGCAAATGCAATAGTATTTTATTTATCTATTTTCCAAAAATATATCTTTGTTTCTAAAATCATTTTTGCGAGGTGCGTTGGATAATCGGATTTTTAATCTACCTTTGCAATACCGCATCAACCAAATATCGCTCTCGGTTACTGCGTAAAATTCCCCCGGTGTATATTGATTTATGACGCCGGGGGGCTTTTTATTTCTTACTCTGATAATACAACCATTTGTAAATTTCGCCGTAATATCCGGTTTCCAATACTGCTTTTCGTATGGTCTTTGCGTCGTACTCGCCAAATGTTACGTACTCATATATTGACGGGTTTTCATACAACGCAAATTCAAATGTTATGTCAATATATGCGTCGCCGACCTTGTTAAACGCATGGTCAATCGGTATTGGGACGTTTGTTTTTCCCTCACAATAAAGAATCCGTTCCGGGAACGCCTCGCAAAGTAAATGGGAATTTCGATAACATTCTTTCGGCTTTGGCTTAATTACGTGCCGTATGTAATCCAATTCGTAATCCTCTAATACATCAGCCGCCGGAACTATTTTAACGGGCTTTGCGGCGTTTAATAAGTCTTGGAAATACGCTTTTTGTCTTTCGTGCAAAGGTAGTTCCAACATCATTTCAATTTCTTTTATTATTATGCTTTCCATCACGTCAATATTTTTATTCATGTATTCCAAAATCGCAATCGCCCCATTGGTCGAAATCCGCCCCATCATAACTAAACGGGTAACGCTCCGTTTCTCGGTAATCCGTCCAACATTGACGCCGGACGTTATTTATTGCAACCCGTTTTGGGTTATATCCGGGTTTGCTTTTTTCTCTCTTTTCGGCGGCGCAACTTTTGCAGCAACATAACCCCCAACCACGTTTTAAATTTCGTGTGTCTGCTGTGTATTCTTTTCCGCAGTTGTCGCATTTACGTTTAATCTTTCCCATTCTTCAATTTCTTTGTCTTTTATATAGTCTTTACAACGGTAATATCTCAAATGTTTTAGGCAATATCCGCCAATATATGCGCACGTTGCACACAATGGTATTTTGCCCCTCCAATTTGTACCATATTGTTGTAATATTGCTTGGTATTCCTCATTACTTTTAATCATAAATCAACCTTTCATTCTACCAACATAAGACAAATTCAATACATCGTACATTTGCCCCATAACGGCAAATTCTAACATTGCGTCGCTGTTTGCAACGTCGTTTATCCTCAACAATGGGTATTTGTTGCCGTAATCCGTAACGTACCCGTCCGGTTCAATGTCTGAATATATCCGGTCGTTGTCGCTGTTTTCAAAGTATTTATTTAGGCTTTGCAGAATATTGTTTTCCAAATATTCATTGCCCAATACTGCTTTTATTTTATCCTGCTTTCTTAGTGCGTATCGCATGGCTTTTAAGTATTAAGCCGGGGATTGCTCCCCGGCTGTTTGTTAATTTTGATTTTTCCAAATTTGATAATCATAATAAGATTAAAAGCACATATATCCCCCGCATACCTTTGTAACCTTTTCCGCCCATGGACATTGTTTCTTTGCTTGGTATCTGCTTTCGGTCTCAACAAATTTTGTTCTCATAATGTTCTCATTTTATTTTCCCTGGGAACCCGCCCGGTCGGTGTTTGTCATACTTTGAAAGATTTTGGCTTTATAGCTTCATTTAATCGGTTACCGAACCATCATTTAACCCTTTGTAGATACCGTTGCTTACTTTCTACTCTTACGAACTTAATCTTTCAACAGTCTTTTTGCATTTTGGTTAGACTGTGGGGTCTTTCGTTGTTTGACAATGCAAATATACAACCTTTGTTTTAATTACCAAAAGAATTTCTTTTTATTTTATGTTGATTTTATAAAAATTTCTGTTTTTGGTTCAAAAGATAGTTATTTTGAGCGAATTTTCGATTTAAGCCACTTTTTCGGGCGAAACGTGTAATTTATCCATCCGGGAAAGAAAAGCCCGCCACGGGGCTAAAAATGGGCAAAACGAAAAAAGCCGGGGGTAACCCGGCTAATCATTGAAAACAATCTTTATTTATATGGTCAAATGTAATTCGATACAAAGATAGTTATTTTTCGATTGTTATAACCTCAAACCCGGTAATTTTTGTATGTGGATTTTTTGAAACAATATCAAATTCACGGTTTTTTATCCGTTTTGTTTTCCATAAAAAACCTAACCAACGCTTATATTGCACAGTTTCCGTTATTAAAAGGCTATCCCGTGTTATAATTTTGCCCGAAAACGTATTATTTTTAATACATCCGTCAAAATCAACCCATTTGTCGGAATACTCAATACAACGTAATACAGTCGTAACCGTATCGCCGGGCAAATATACAACACTATCCCGGACGGTTGCCCGCAATTCGTTGATTGTTTCCATTTGGGTTGTTGTAACCCGTTCCAACTCCCGGTTCTTTGTCTGCAACGTCTTTATCAACTCCGCATCGCTCGCCCGGTATTTTTCAAACTCTGACAATTTCAGTTCCAAAACCCCAACTTTTGCGGCGTTCAAACTATCTTTTGTTTGGTACCGGGAAACGTCCTGCAATAACGTTTCCGTGTTGGTTCTGTATTTGTCCCTTTCCCCGGTTAACTGATTAATCCGGGAACGTTGCACCCATATAGTGACAACGGCGGCAACCGCCAAAGCAATTGCCGCTATTATTAGATATTTTTTCATAAGATACGTTTTATTGTATTGTAATGTACTTTGGCGATACGCTCACGCCCTGCGTCCGACATCATAAAACGGCAATCTTTCTCCGTGTCCATGAAAAAGTTTTCGGATAATACCGCCGGGCAAACCGTATGTTTCAGTATATAAAATTGGCTTTCTTTGTCCGGGTCGCCGTCTATATAATCGAAACGCATTTTCCAACCGTCCGGGGCAAACTCCTTTTCCGCTTCTTCGCAAAGAACGGTTGCGATTGCATCCGCTTTCGTTTGTCCTACGCTTGTGTAACATTCCCACCCGGTGCCGCCTCCGGCGTTCCCATGAACGCTAAACAAAACGGCATTATTGCCGCAATCTGCATGGATAACGTTTGCACGTCGGCAACGTTCCGGTAATGATACGTCGTTGTCCTCCGGTACCAAAATTTCAAACTTTACGCCATCGGCTTTTAACATCGCCGCAATACGGCGTACAATGTCACGGTTAAACTCCCATTCAAACAATTGGGAACCGTCCCCCCAAATGGGGGAACGTTTCCCGGCACAATCCACGCCGTGACCTCCATCAAGAATAATTACTTTACTCATTTTCGTTTTCTCCTTTCTTTTTATTGTTTTTGTCGGGGTCGTCCCCAAATTCTTTTTCCAATCTGTCAATTATCGGTTGCAAATGCGACGGCAAAGCCCTTGTAAACTCCAAACGGATAACATGGTAAATAATACGTAATGCCAAATTACGGGGGTACGCAATAATCAGATTGCGGAACGCATTTTGCAAATACACATACATAAACACGTATGTTAGTGATTTTACCACGATAACCGCCGCATTTTCATCGCCGCAATTTTTCATTATTACAAAAATCGCCTCCACGATAAACAGATACAACAGAAATTCGCACAATGCGTTTTTAAACTTACGGAACGAAAAGTTTTTGCATCGCACAATCGCCACACCGTCCGCCCTCATTCCCGCCCAAATATTGAACGCAAACATTACTACCAACGCATAAATAAAACCTTTTGTTGGGGTTAAATACCCAAATAACGGGCTAACCGTGGTAATGGCGATAATACGCCATTGTTCCCAATTAAAAATTTTATCCATAATTATTATTTTATTATGGTTGGAAAAAGCCTTGTAATTCTTGTATGTATATATTAGTTAAATATGTTTCTCCCATAGCTCCTCTAACTTTTTCACTAGAATAAGGATGTATTCCGTCGGGATGATAATAATCAAATAAAGATATATTCCCATTACTATCCTTTACAAAAGCCTCTCTTGTATAGCCCATATCTTGTAAATAATTAGATGTATTGGGTACTATTTGTTTAAATGTAAAATTTGTTTTTTCCCACATTCTTATTAATGGCAATCCATAATAGTTAGCAATATATTCTTGTACGGCACAAACTTCTTTACCATAATATCCAATAGCTTTTTTATTATTTTCAGGACCAACGTAATTATTAGATTCATTTTCGTGATAACCTGCTATAATAATTCTTACTTTTGGATTTGCTTCTAGCATTTTATCATAAAGAAAATTAAATGCACCAATAAATGTGTTTCTATCTCTTGATTGCATATATTCATCATTAATAGTTCCATCATTTATTTTTTCATACATTGCACGCAAACTTCTATTAATGTCATTCCATCCATGGTCAAATATAACAATATCGCAATTCCCTTTAGTCCCATTTAAATATGGTATTATAAGATTATCATAACCAAAGTTTAACGCTTGATATTTATATTCTTCCGACCAATTAACAATTACATCTCCAAACAACTCTTCTTTTTCTTCTTTTGTTTGTGTTAATGAAAAACATTTATATACCTCTGATTCGTCAGAAGATGATGGTTTTTCTGCTGAATATGTAATAAATGATGCGCCGATTGCATTATTGTTTATTTTTATATTTAAACTATTACTTATTAGTTTAGGATATCCATTTCCCCACGGTGAACCTGCTGGAATAGACGTTCCTAACCAAAGAACTTCTTTCTTTTCTCCGTATTCATAATTACTTATTTTACACCAATTATACTTATTATTTGTTTTCTCATTTAAAGAACATCTAATTATTGCAATTTTCCCTTGAGGAAAAAAGTTAGAAAACATATTACCATCTACATACACCTTTATTCCTTGCACATCATAAACGCCATCGGAAAGTTTATCGCCGTTATATATTGAGGCTGCCGCTATAACATCATATTTAGCATCGCTTACAATATTTTTAATAAAGAATATTTGCCAAAACATTTCATCGTTACGAACTAATCTTATCCCCTCAACATCATCATAAGAACAAACATTATTTAAGTATATTTCTTTTAATATACTATTTATAATATAAGAATCAGACGGAACGTTTTCATAATATAAAAGTTCCTTTAGATTTGAATTATAGTTTATGCTAGTTACTTTTTTTGACAATGCAACATTATAAATAGATACATCTTCGGGTAATTTATCCCAATCATTTATTAGATATATTACCCCTAAATTTTCACCAGAATATACTCCTTTGGGTATACTACCATCTGTTACAATACTTTTTGCATCATAATTAATACTTCCATCTTCATTTTGTAGGAATATTTGTTTAAACTGAGAACCGTTTACCATTCTTATTCTTTTCACCAAATTATAATCTATATTATCAGATAATATCATTTCGGGTATAACGGCATTTATAATTGGGTCAGATGAAACCTCAGTATATAAAGCCGGATTTTCAATTAAAAGCGGCTTTATTTCGGGATTTAAGCCAGGATACAATGATGATATAATAGGGAAATTAAGTATATTACTTGCAAAATCATCATCAAAAACAACATTAAATGTATACGTACCGTCTACATAATTTTTCAATCCATTATAATTTAATGCAATTTTCCCTACTTCATTATTACTACTATCGGATATTTTAATTACTTTAGGAGGTATTTCCGAATTGTAATATCCAACACTACCTATTAAATCATCATTATAATATAAAAATACTTGTATAGTTTCCTTATTGTCTAAAACTTTCAACAATATTTTATTTACTTCTTTTTTTTCATACAAATATATTTCTGGAATTATTGTATTAATTGTATCATTGTTAGTTGCGTAATTAGATTTTGATAAAGTATTTTTAATATTCGGATTTGCTTCAATATCAAAATTGGTTTCTCCTAAATTATATTTAACTAATGTTTCTCCATCTGCTAACAAATCCCAATTATCTATATAATATATAATTTTAGAATTTGAACCTTTATACAAACCTCTAGGTATTGTCCCATCTAGTGTTAACGAAATAGCATCAATATCATTTCCTTCTGCATTCTTTAGAAATATTTGTTTATATTGAGGACCGTTGAACAATCTTAAATATTCAACTTTAGTTATATTAGGAATTGTTTTATCACAATATAATTCTTTTACTATTTGTCTTACTTCTATGTTAATAGCTTTTTCCATTGTAATAATGCCCGAATTATATTTATCCCAATTACCATTTTTATTTGATAATATAACAATTTCCCCTTTTAATGTAATTCCATTAAAATTAGAATATATTCCATCACTAGACGCAATATAAAAAACATTTTGGTCGGGTGTACCCGGATTTGTTTCCGGCGTTGCAATTCCTGCAAATGTTGCATTATTTCCAATTGTTGAAATAATAGTCAATAAAGCATTTTGCAATATTGCTCCGGTAATTTCTTGGTTCCCATTTGTTTTTATAACATCGGAAACCGCTTGTTTTAATTCTTCATAATTTCCCATAATTTAATAATTTAATCGTTGTTGAAATCATTATTGAAATCGCCGTTAAAATCTCCTTTGTTTGCTATCATATAGCCACGTCCTATTTTCTTGACGACGGTATTTGTTTTGAACTCAATTTCTACGCTTGCCAAATCTCCCTGCGTTTGCCATTTTGGGGTAATTAGAAACGTGTCGCAATCGTATTCCCTGCCGTATTTATCTGTTATGTGAATGTAATCAGCCATGCGGATAAATCTCATTACGTCGCAAAGAAACTCAGGTGCCAAAATCGTACATTTAAACGTTTTGACTGATATTTGTTTTTCCGGGAAAAAATACCCGTCCCGTTCTTCGCCGTCCTCTTCAAATTCATAATCCGGTTTTCCCAACTCTGTACAAAGGTACAACGTATTTTTGAAATCCGGGTTTTTATATACTATTTGCCCGGCGTCAAATACCAAATTTTCAATATCCCACCATTGTATTTTTAAGTAACCGGAAACATCTTGTACGACGGTAAACATTTCTGAATACCACGTTTGTACGCCATCAGATAACCGCAAATAATAAATTCCGTCAAACTGATTTAACGGCATGGGTAATATTGCCGGGTATAATATTACATCATATCCCAACGACTGAAACCGGACAACTCGCAATCCGGTTTCCCTCATGTATGTTGTTATATTTGCAATTTGTTTTCCGGTTTTATCATATAGAATAACAGACGTAACAGAATTTGAACGGGTATTTCTTATTATCTGAAACGGCAATAATCTATCAGCCGGTGCGAACAATGGGTATATTTGCCCGTATGCGTAACTTTTACGGTGGTTCTGTTCATTTATTGACGTGTACCACGGTAAAACGCTTATATTGTTATTCTGTATCATATTTCAACGTTGCTTTAATGTTTCGACTACACAAATTTACTGAAAGTTTATCAACTTGACCGTTACCAACATATGTTTTAACTAACTGCATCGGGTTTGGGTCTGTGGTTCCTGCCGGGAAATTCAATGTTTGTTTCTTTTTACGTTCCAATCCTCCCATAGCATAATATGGGGAATTATTTATTTTGAAATTCCGTGCGGGCATATCATAAACCCAATATGTCGGTTGTATATTGATAAACGCTAAATATCCATTTTGCAAAAAATATTCTACGCCATTAACGGTTTGTCTTGTGAAAGGCAATTCCAATTGTCCGCCGCCGGACGGCGTAACTGCTGCAAACAATGCGAATCCATCGGAACTAATTGCACCGGGGTTTAACAACATCAAATCTATGTCAGACGTAAAATTTGATATGTTAATTTCTTCAATTTTCCCGGCTGTTACATATTTGGACGTAATTTCTATTGGTAAACCCTCAAATGGTGTTGTTACATCATCCATCCACTCAAATTGATAACGTTCCGGCATTTCTACTTTGTCAAATGAATATTCAGACGTTGCAAAAGCTAATTTTTTGCCGTTCCTAACGTTTTCTAATTGTGTTAAATCATAATCAATAATCGGGTTATATCCATACGAACCGCCATTTCTAAACCAACTTACCTGTTCAATTTTAAATTTTCCGTCCTCAATATACCAATAACATTTGTAAATATCCCGTAACATCGTCATAATCTGTTGTAATGTAATCAGGGCTTTTTGCGCCGGGGTTTTATATTCGCCATTAATGATATTACTTTTCTGACTTATTAGCAACTTAAATGACCGCCCGGAAATAGGATTGTTTGTGTTATAAAGAAATTGGCTGTATTCCGGCGTCGCTTCATGCGTTATTCCGGGCGCAAATTCTTTTAATAGCACATTGATACATGACGACAATGTAAACGCATCACGCAATGTATATGCCTTTCTTGCTTTTACTTCTAATATCCAATCAAACAAATAAAACCCAAACCATAACGACGCATAACGCCACGTTGACCGGGCAATTGGATAAAACGTTTGTCCGTAAATGGAATAGGGCGGCGCAAAATACTTTCCGTTATCCGCTAATCCCCACTCGGTCGGGGTGTCTGAAAAGTTGTTTGAAATAAACGCCACGTCGATTGCGTAACCAATCGAACGCCTATAATTACGGTTATTATCAACTATATCATCGGCGGGCAATGGATATGTATTAAGGTCGCCGATTTTCTCCACGTCGCACAAATACCGGGCGTATATATTATAACTTTTCATATCGGCGTGTATTGTACCCGTTGCGCCGGAACCCTCAACAGCGGTTAAATCAAACTCCAATGTATCAAAAGGCGACGTTGTAGCCTTTGTATAACGAAACATTGCCACATCATCAGAACGGCGGCGTATCTCAACACCTGCTAGCCCAATAGGTAGCCCACCCGCAACTCGTTTTTGTGCAATATGGATATAATAATTTACATTTAATTCCGGGTATAAATCTCCCATAAATTCATCAGAACTTACACCCGTCGACATCCGCCCACTATAAAGCCCGGATATTACCGCCGGGGAACCTTGCGACGTAATTTGTATTTCTTTCAAAATATTACATAGTGCAAAATGATAGGTTTGTATTAATGCGTTTTGGTCAGTCGTGGCGTTTGCGTCTTGTTCCCAATTCGTGCCGCCCAAAAAGCACGAAACAATACTATCTCCGGGAACGTATATTTGTATCAATGGGCGTTTTCTTATTGTAAGAAATTCGATTTGTGGGGCCAACTCAATTAAATTGTATTCCTTTTCCAATCCTGCCAAAACGTCGTTGTATTGGTCTATTGTTTCCGGCTGTACCGTAACCAATTTATCATCATCATTAAACGTACAATCCGTTTTCATAAACTTTGCTTTATAGTATTGATTGTATGTTTGTCCCCAATCATCGCTTTTTTCGATATATAGGAAAAATTCAGAATCAAACGGGGCGTTATTGATAATATCGTAATCAGCACGGACAAAGTTTATTTTACCGGACAATTTAGCCCGGTAAAACCTTTGATTTGTTTCCAACTCATAATCCAACGTTAAATCATCCTTATAATTGGGGCGGACGGTTTGTTTGGTTCCGTCCTCCCCTATCTGCAAAAAGAATCTATATTTTGGTGTCATAGTCTTTTTATTTTACGTTTCAAATTCTTGTAACTTTCAATCGTATTTCCGTCGCCATCCACGTAAACCCGTCGTCGGTTCTGTTCCTTAATTTCCCTTACATCATCCGACAAATTGCGTAAATCCGGGCTTTGTCCGGTAACGTTTAACGTCAAACCGTCGCCGTCTGAATAGGATTTTAAATACTTATGTGCAAACGTACCATTGTTTAGCGAATTGATAACGTCCGGTATTATCTTTCTGAAACGGCGTGAACTTCGTTTATTTATCACGGCGAAAAATTCGCCTCCCTCGGCACGTCGGCGGGTTCCGTCCGGTTTCGTTCCTAAATCAATATCATTTCCGCTTTGGTGCGAACCGCCCTCCAAAAGTTCAACGGTACCGTCGCCGTATGTTTCCGTTCCTCCGGTTCCTCCGGTCTGTTTTGCCAATTGCGCCGCCTTGATTTTAGACGCTGCAAAACTCGCCCACATTACGGCAATTGCAGGTATTGCAAACGGGAAACCTAATTGCGACCATATCAACGCCGTTGCAGTTACCATGTTTCCGATTTGCTGCAATGTTTGTATTGCTGCCTGCTGTTTTTGCGCTTTCTGTTGTTCTTTCAACGCTTTTTCTTGGTTTTTCTTTGCCAAATCCAACTCCTTTTGCGCTTGTACAACATTATTGGCGTACCCGTTTGCCCTTGCTTCCAATTCTGCATCCAACGCCGATTGTGCGGCGGAAACCTCTTTATCCGCTTGCTCAACGGCTGCATCTGCTGCGGCAACACGTGCCGCCGTGAATGTATTTAACGCATCCAATGCGTATTGCATAGACGTATTAATTGCCTCTTTTTGGTCGTCGTCCAAATTAAGCCCAAACAAACCGTAAATGTCTGTTCCTCGTTCCTCCCCTTTGGATTGCTCAATTTCTTGGTCTATTTTTTTAATAGTGTTTTGAATTGTTTGTACCTCAACATCAGACAATTTATTGGCGGCTTGCTGATTTAATTCTAAAACCTTTTGCAAACGTTCCTTTTCTGCTTGCAAACGGAATTGAGTTTTCCGGGCTTCTGAATTTCTCAACAAATCAAACTCCGATTGTGCCAACGCTTGTTGTTGGTCGAATATCTGTAATTGCGCTTGCAAATATTCGTCCGCAATTCCGGCTCCCTTTGCGTCAAAACTTGCATTAATCGCCCCGGCGTCTTGCTGTTGCCCGGTCGGTTTCTGTTGGTTCTGTAATAATGCGGTTTGTCTTTCGTTTTCCAACAACTGCATCCGCAATTGTCTTTCCTGCTCGCTTCCCTTTTTGACTGCTTGCAAACGTAATTCAATGCTTTCTTTCTGCAACGCCAATTCCTGCAATTGTCGGTCTTGTTCGATTTTCAATAATGCCTCGGTTTGTTGCTGTTCCAACGCCGTAATTGTGGCGTTTATCGCTTGGCGTCCGGTTTCGTTCAAATCCTTTTCGGTCTGCAATTGGTGTTGTAAATCCTCAATTTGGCGGGAATACTGATATTGCGTTTGTTGGCGACGCTTTGCCCATTCGTCGGTTTCCAACTGCAATTGTGCATCCTGCAATTTTCGGGTTGCTTCCAAATTCTTTTTATATGCCGCCTCAATTTGTTTTGCTTGCTGTTCTGCTGCCTTTTCCGCATCGCTTTTACCCCTCGGCGTTACGGTTGGGTCCTGTGTTGTTACGGGTTTGTTCCCGGTCGGTTCTTTTGGCGTATCTCCTACGGAAACGGGGATTGTTATCGGCTTTATTTTCTTTTGCATATCATCCAACCCCTCTTTGAAATTTTGGGTAATGTCCTTTACTTGTGCTTTTACCAAATTTCCGTATGCGGCTGCATAATCTGACAACCCTTTTTTAACGTCGTCAAAATCCAACGTAAACGCTCCCTTTAATGCGGTTCCGGTTGCTTTGACAATATCAATAAAGAATCCAAACAAATTTCCCAACGTGTCAAATGTGGTTTTAAATCCGGCAACTATACCGTTCCAAATGGCACGTATCAAAACACTTTCATTGTACAACTCAATAAAGTAATTGACAACATCAATAACCCCTTTTATTATCGCCGTCAATCCTTGGTTAACAAAAACTTTTGCCTGCGTTGTCAACGTTTCAAAATTCCCTCCGGTTGCGTCAAACAACCCGGATAATGCGTTTTGCAACTCAATTTGGCTTTGCAATTGTTCCTCCTGCAATTGCGCCAAAACTCCGGCTTTCCCTTTTACTTCATCCATGTTTGTTGAAATATCTTTCAACGTGCGCAAATACTGCAATCCGGCGTCCTCTCCGGGCCCCCCGAATATATCTGCAATTGCAGCCCCGACCGTTGCCGCATTATCCGGCAATTCTGCCAATTTTGCGGAAACGTCTTGTATAACATCGAACGTTGTTTTGGTTCCGGTCTGCAAATCTTTTTGAACTTGTTCCGACGAAATACCGATACCGTCCAAAGCCGCCGCCGTCGCCGTCGTCATTTCACGCAAACGCAAATTTGCCTCCTTAATTGCGTCAACGCCTTTGTCTGAAAAGATACCCATTTTGTTTGTTTGGGTAACAATTGCAACAAATTGGTCTGCTGATATTCCCGCCTCTTTGAAATATGCCGGGTATTCTTTCAACGTGTCTAAAAATTCCCCGTTCGCATCGCCTCCGGCTAAAAACCCATCCTTAACCAATTGCAATGCCTCATTTGCAGAAATACCAAATTGTTTTGATAATGCGTTTGTTGCAATCAATGTTTCCCGGAAATCTGCGTTGAATGAATCGGCGACGGCTTGCACCTCATTTCTAAACGCTTTCAAATCATCGCCACTTTTCCCGGTAAATTGTTGCGTCAATCTCGTTGCCTCAACTAACCCGGCGTTATAATCGTACCACCATTTAAACGCCGCACCCGCCGCCGTAATTCCGGCAATCGCCAAAAAAACCGGGTTTGAAAGTAATCCCAACAAAGTTTTTCCCAATGCTTTTGCCCCGTCGCCAATAGCTGTAAAAACGGCTTTACTTTCAGCCCCGCCACGTCCTAACGCCAAAAGACTTTCGCCAAATGCGCTATTTAAACCTAACGTTTCTTTTAATTTGTCGCCATACGCAATAATTGCGTCGGACGCCTCCGTATAATTTCCGACGTTCAATTGAAATTTCCCGGTTGCTTCCTGCAAACGTTTCATTTCTTCGTATATTTCTTTGGTTTGTGCAACCAATTTTCGCCCCTCCTCGGTGTTTTCCCGTTCGGCTTTAGTCATGTTGTTTAAATAAATCTTATTCAATGAATATTGCGCCGATAAACGGTTATAACTACCCTCGGCGGATTGATTTATTTTCACAATCAGTTTATTAATTTGGTTCGCTTCCTGCTGTGCCAATTTTAACTCGGCTAACTTTTTGGCGTTCTCGCTTTCTGCAAACGCCAAATCACGTTGCGCACGTGCCAAACGTTCCGCATCGTCTGCGGCTTTTTTGGTTGTCTTTCGCCCGTCCTCCGTTGCGCCGGAAACCTTTTTCAGAATCTCCGCCAATTGTATTGCTTCGGCTTTGATATTTTTCAGCGCATTTGTATATGTGTCCGAAAGTTCATCCAATTGTTTTATCAAATCTGTAATCGAATTATCCGGGCTTATTAAATCCGAATATTTGATTGGGTTGTTATTATCTGCCATACGCCGATTGTTAAGTTATTTACGGGAAATTCCCCCGTCTGTTGCATTTTCTTTTCTCAAGTGTGTAATTTATCGCCTAAAAATAAAAACGCCGGGAATCGCCTTATTTTACCTTTTTTGCTTGTTTGCTTTTTTGGCTTGTTCCTTGATATACTCAAATGCGTTGTAATATTCCAAAACGGTAAATTTCTTTGGGTCAACATGCAAATTTTGGGACAATATCAAACACATATTTTCAAATTGTCTGTCATGCCTAATTTCCACGCTTTCCGACCCGGTAAACGTCTGCGGGTTGAAATAGGTTATCAACTCCGCCGTAATGTCGTCAATCTCTTTTGCGTCCGCCTCGGTTGCCCGACCGTCTATTATTGTGCGTAATACAACAATCGTTCTTTGTTTCAATTTATCGTAATACTCTTTCAATGTCGCATCATCGAACAACCGGGGAAAATACAAACGCAATTCATCGTCTATTTTTTTTTTAACCGCTTCCAAATGGGCGGTTATCTCTGAATTTGCAACGTCTTTAAAAAGACTCATTGTTTGTTGCAATCCATCATCTGACAAATCATTTCGGGGTTTACCATTTATTGATTTAACCAACACGGCAAAAGCCAAATGCCGGGGGGAAACCTCGGATTGAATGAAATATATGTTTTGGCGCATATTTTCCAACTCAACGGTTGCCATGTTTGGCGTTGGGCTGTTCAAATAACGTATTACCTTTTCAATATGTCGGTCAAAATCCGATAAATCAGAACCAACCCCGGCGTCAACCAAAAGCATTTTGTTATACTTGTGGAAACGCAACATCGGCAATTCGTCTATACTATCATACAATACAACATTATGTTTATTTATAATACATTCTTTCATATTATGCCCTCCTAAAACTATATCCTTTTGCGGTTTTCCTTTCCCCTTTTAAGCATTTACATATATTTTGGTGTGATATACCCATATTGCTAATATAATATGGGTAATCCTTAATTTTTACATATTCTTCATTCATAGCAAAACACGTGTTATCATTGTACTACAAAAGGGAACGCCCAAAAATGAGAGGTTCCCGGTAAATATCAACGCAAAGAAACAAATCAAAACGCACGTCCACCACGACAAACAGAAATCGCAATTAAACATCTTTGAAAAGAAATCGTTCCCGTGAACTTGTACCCATTCAATAACGCCCCATTTGCGCAATAATGTAAGCACAAAAGCCGCCAACATTGCGACCAATATAACGTAAAAAATAAATTCTTTCATAATCTTACAATTTACATGATTCTCCAATACTTAATTCTCCATAGAACCGGAACCCGCCGTACGGGTGCATTAAAAATTGGTTGTCTATTTCGTCCAAAGAAAAACCCCGGTAAATATTTTCCGCCAACTCATAAACCTTTGTTATTTTCAAACGCCCATGTTTCAGCCAAAAGCCTCCGTTCAACACGTCCAATATTTGCCGCTTAACTGCTTCTTTGTTCCGGTCGCTCGCATCGTTGAATATCTTCCGGAAATCAAACCAAAAGATAAGGGAAAACGAGGTTTTTAGCCCTATTGAAACGCCGGATTCCCAACTAACGTCCTGCGGGTCGTCAATCCAAAAAAACGAAAAATTCCCAATATTTGCATCCGGGGTTACTTCTATATAATCGTTTCGCCCTACATAAACGCACGGGGTAAAATAACGTTTCCGGTTCCCGTCATATTTAACAAGTCTTTCAGCCCGTCCAAATGCTTTGTCCAACCACGGTAAATTATCAACCAATCCGGTTTGTATATTTCCAATGATTCTGTCTAATAATTCCGGGTTCGCAATTACCGGGGCTTTGTTATTCGCTGCCATATATCGTTTTTTTTGCCTCTGTTATTAAATCCGGGAAAATATAATGCCATATAAGGATTTTAATATTTTCGTCCGTTAAACCTAAAATTTGGCGTCCATACTTTTTTATTAATTCCTCGGTTTTCCAATCCGCCGCCTTAATTTCAAATTGTTTGTCGCCAACTTCCAAATAAAAGCTACTTTGAAAATCGCCCTCATCCCTTAACGTTACCCGGTTTGTAGGCTGTCCCTTTGCCTCTTTGATTGCAATTGTTACCGGGCTATACGGGGCGTAATCCATGATTGAAACGCCCAAACGGTTAACGCCTTGTTCAAACAATTGTTCCTCGGCGTTCATATCTATTATATACGCCTCGTTGTCCCATATTATTTTTTGCACTAACCGCCCGGACGTTAATTCATCGTTGAACTTAACGACCCGTTTTAATAAGTCGTCAATTTTTCCCATTTACAATTATTCTTTGAAATTATATACAACTTTCATTTGAAATTATATATTAAACAGTTCTGTACCTAACGCCATGATTGTTACAACTCAAACAAATGCGGTCTAATCCTTGCGTATCTAACCGCAAAGCCTCATACGCTTTTTTAAGGTCATAACCCAACCCGCCGGGACGAACCCCGGACGTATTGCCGTCCAACTCATACAGAATATCGGTGCGGCTTGCATTTGACTGATTGCGGTTAACCCTAACGTTGGGATTCATTGCTAACGTTCGCAAACCTATTGCCGCAACCTGCCTTTGAATAACGGTTTGGAACATCTGCCGTTGCGAAATAATAAAGTCGGTCAAATCGCAACCAACCGTTATTTCGCAATTTAGCCCGTAATTGTGGGTATTTGTGTACATAGTATAAGCCACGTCCCATAATTCCGGGTATTGCTCGAATGTTTCCGGGGCGTCAACCTTAAACGGGGAAACCTGCAAATACTTTGTCATTTCTCGCCATGTTTCGACGGAACCAATGTTGCACGTTCCGCACGGCTCCCGGCTCCAATCCTTAGATACGTTTATTGCTTCCATCCCGGCGGGTAATTCGTCTTGATTATAGCAAAGAAACCATGAACCCCCGGCGTTGTTTGCGTCGCTGATATACGGCAAATAACAATCGGTCAACGGGAACCATTGAAAGCCGCCATTTGTAACGGTAAAATCCAAATCGAATGTTTTTACCGGGTCAATCTGCGACGAATGAAATAAATACATTCTTACCTTTCCGGTCGCTCCGGTCATTTGTAGCCCGATTTTCTCAATTTTGGTTGTTACCCCCATACTACGAACCGGAACAATTTCAAATCCTACTAATTTATGGGTATTTTGAATTGTAGCCCGGATTCTGCCGGAACCATCAAAAAACGTTTTTCTTTCCAATAAATTGCGGGTTTCCTTTTCCAACTGCTTAATCTGTGTAAAAGTCTGAACAACGGTTGCAATTCCGTTTAATGTCAGTCTTTCCAAAAAGTCAGAAAAAATGTTGTATGGTCGCCAATACGGGTTTCCGTAATCGTCCCGGCTAAAATCTCCGTTAAAATCGCTCTCCGTCGGTTCCTGCCCGGTATTATCTATTTTAGCAATCCAAAATATATTGTTATGCTTTACTTTTTGCCCGGCTTTATACGGCAAAATCAAATTCCATTCCGGATATTGTAGCCCCCAATCGTCCGGCATTATTGCCTGCATATTATCTAACGTCAAAAGCGGGTGCGCACCTTGAAAATACAACCCACTTTCCGTCTGCGTTAAATTGTCGTCTATCGCCTTTGCCGGGTCGTATGATTGCTCCCACCCGCACACATTTTTTAACGCTTCGCATATTTCATTTATTCTTATCATAAAAACGCCCATTTATTTCCCATATTAGGAATTAAGATTGCAATAAATAAGGGGGCGGGGATAACCACCCCGTCCCCTCGGTTAAATAATTCGTTATGCTCCGGCGTTATGCGCTCGCACCTCCGGCGGGAAATGCTGCGGCGTTGGTAACATATACAGGCATACCCAAAGGTTCATTTTGGTCACGTGCTGCAATCTGTGCTTTGATAATTGGATTTGCAATTGTACTTGGGTCGCTATTATAAGCCACCAAAAAAGCAACGTCAACGCTAAATCCGAAATACTCCTTAACGGCGCAAGTCAAATCCTCTGTTGCTGCTCCAACGGTTCCGCTTTGGTCGCCAACCGAAGTATAGTAATGTGAACCAACGGGCAAATCAATCATCGGCAAACGTACAACGTCCCATTCATGGAAATTGGCACGTGTACGGCGCAATGCTTCACGGTCAACACGGGTTAACACGCCAATATTTCCATCCTCAACGGCAAAGAATGTTCCGTTCTGTCCGCTTTCGTTAGTTACGTTATTGGTGTAATGGAATTTCTTTCCGGCGTATTCCAATTGTTTGTTTACGTCGTTTGTCGCTCCATGCTGCGCCAACTTGCGAACCAAACTTTCGATTCCGGCGTTGCAAACGATATGCGGCATACGTGGGTAACAATTGGCTCTCATAATTGGGTCAATGTCGCCCAAAATTTCGGTTGCCATTTCCTTTTTAACCTTGATAACGTTACCGGAAAAGTCATAATTCAATTTGTCTTTCAATACCTGCGCTTTCTGTGCTTCCAACGCTGCAATTGCGCCTTTGTCTAACGCATCAGCCAACGCACGTGTATATTTTTCCATTTTACGGTAAAAGTCGTGTTCATACGAAATTTCATTGTTCGTATAAGCCGCCGGGACCATAGTAAAACCGACTGTGTATGTTGCCCACACAACGGTATAAAGTGTGGACGTATTTTCGTCGTCCTCAATTACACATGAACGGACGTTGCCAACGGTAACATCGCCATCGTAATTGATAACCGGGATTTGCACGGTATTACCCATTGAGGCAAACGCCCTTTCCCTCAACTTTGGGTTAATAATGGAATTTGCGGCGTTGGTTTGCTCAATAAAGAAATCTAATGCGCCATACTCACACGGGCGGGTCATATTGCGGTCAAATTCCGGGTTCTGAACTCGCCAATTCTGTAATCTTGTTGCAATTAAACTCATAATGTTTTATTTTAAATTGTTATTAATGCGGGTTTACCCTTTACCCGTGGTTGTTTTATCTCTCCGGCAATGCTGCAATATTGTTGTCTTTCCATGCTTGCGCCATTGCATCCTCAAACTCTTTGGAACCTGCGGTCATTCCCTGCGCCATCAGATTGTTACTAATTGCGTCGTATGCTTCAACACGTGTTTTGCATCCTGCAACGTCAATTACTACGCTACCGCCTGCGCCTCTACCTCCCGGCGGGATTGTTCCGCCTCCCGGCTGTTGGCGTCCTTTGTCAATTATTCCCATTGCGTCCAATTCACGGGTTAACAACTCGCCCGGCGTAAATGGGTTTAACTGATTGTTCGGGTTTCTCATAATCGCCCCGGTTTCGTCCTTAAACGCCAAAATTTTGCCGCCTTTGCCATCGTCGATATATTCCGGGTTCATTCCCTTGATTTTATCGTTAGCCTGCTGCAAAATAACCTTTGTTACACTTTCCGGCAAACCTGCCTTAAATTTAAGCCCTGCGGACGCTGTTTGCAATTCGTTGTCTATCTTAATGCCGAACAACTCTTTGGCGTGGTTTTCTTTTTCTGCCTCAAACTTTTTGTTCAACTCTGTATATTGAGTTGTAACGTTTGCCAAATCTGCTTTTGCCTGCTTTAATTGCTTTGCGGTTTCTGTATCTGCTCCACCGTCGGCAATTACTTTTTCCAAACGGGTTTTCTCTTTTGTCAATGTTGCAATCTGTGATTCCAACCCGGTAACGCTTTCCGCTTTTGTCTTAAAATCTCCCAACACACGTTTTGCGTAATCGTATGTTTTTTCAGTTTCGTTTTTCTCAACTCCGGACGCTGCCAAAATATCCACATCCAAATTGCCGTAAATTTCCCCGGTTTTCTTTGCTATTACACTATTTTCGTCATTCTGTGATAACGTTGTAATTGCGTTAATCTGTTCGTCAGTCAAACCGGACAAAGCCGCATTCGCTACCAAAATTTCTCTTGTTAATGCCATAATATTACCCTTTTATTATTAACTCAAACTAAATACGCTCAACGCTCCGGTATTGCAATCTACCAACGCAACATTATATGTTGGTGCCTGCGGTGTTGTTACGTCTTTCGACCATGCCAATACCTTTGATTTGTTTGTTACTTTTGCCGTTTCCGGTGTTACTACAATAACATCGTTAATCGTTCCGGCTTCAATACATTCTTTCAATTTCTTTTTTGCGGCTTCGTCTATCGTCGCAATTGGTTTCGTACTTGTAACAATCAAATTGTCCTGCTGTGCAATCTGTGCCATATCTTTATAATTTTTTGGTTTAACTTATTTGTTTGTTTCCGGCGCATCCTGCTTTGCTTCCGGTGTTTCCTTTGATTTTCCTCCCGGCTTTGCCGCCGTTGCCAACAATCCCTCGGCTTTCAGTTCTGCAAGAATTTCGGCTTTCATAGCTTCTTTCATTGCTTTTTTCTCTGCCTCTGCTTTGGCTTTTGCACCGGCTTCGGCTTTCTTCTGTTTTTCTGCCTCCAATTTAGCCTCGTTTTCCTGCAACCATTTGTTCGGGTCGTGCATTACATCAACGGTAAAACCCTGCTTTCTCAAATTGTGCAACCCAAAAGATTCAAAGAACTTTTTGCCGAAAACCTGCATACGTGGTTTTGAAATTCTTTCGCCCGTGTCTTGGTTGAATTTCTTAACCTCAATTCGGCAATGATAACAATCTTCCTCGCCCTTTGGTACGATAAAATTTTCCGGGGTAACGTCTAAAATATTGACGTCTTTAATTTGCCCCTCCTCTGTTCTCACTTGCATACTCGTAAAATTTATTAGTTATTACTTTTATTTTCTCGGAAAATGGTATTTGCGTTCCAAATTCCAAAATATTTGTATTTTCTCGCTCAAATCTGCGAACAAAATTAGCAAAATTCAGTTTTACACGCAATTCCGGTTCGCTAATTATCTGTTGCCCATATAAATTTAATACCTCGGCGCGGGTTAAATGTCGGTACGGCTCCAATTCTGCCAACACTAACATACGTTGTAATTGGGTCGAGTCGTTCCGGTACTCCGTTTCGATAATTTGGTTTTGCATTGCGTCCAATTCTGCCTCACTTGCTCCGGCTTCCTTTGCTAACTTGTAACGTTCCCGCAACTCCATTGCATCGTAAATATAAAATTCCGTGCCTAAATTGATTTTTGCAGAAACAAACAAATTGCCGTACCTCAATCGGCAAACCGTTTCATCAACGAATTGTTGCGCCGCCTCAAATCCTTTCTTTACCCGGTTTAAAATTGTGCTTTGGCTCTCAAAATTTGCTTTTATCTGTTGTTCATTCAATGCGTCCCGTGTTGTTATTTCCTCATTCGTTCCGACAATAGACGTGATAATATTGTTGCGCAATCGCTCTTCCTCGGCAACATTATAATCCAAACTATTACGGTCAACGGTCAACATCTGAACCGGGTTGCGCAAATCCGGTTGTTTGTCGCCATCGGGAACGGGTATTTCAACAAAAGAACCAACCCCGGCAATTCGTTTGTCGCCACATTTCGGGCAACGCTCTAATATCCCGGCTTGGTCTAACTTGTAACGTCCTTGTTTGTCTTTCAAAAACCCGCCGTCGCAATAATCGCCATTTTCTGCGTTGCTGAAATCGCAACTTTGTTCATAGCCGGAATAAATAGGATATGAACCGTACATATCCAAATGCCGTTTTGATATATGATAAAACAGATACCAATCCATGCTTTCCAACTGCTCGGTCAATGGCGACGCCTTAACATCGGGTTCCCTCAAACTTATTGCCTCATTCCAAAAGAAACGGGCGGGGGTATAATCTAAATCGTGGGGGCTGTCAATCAGCAAATCGCCAATATTCCCGTCTTTCTCCGTAAATACCCAGTATCTCTCATCGTCAATTACTGCAATACGTTTGTCGTCCTGCTTGAAAATTATCCATCGCATAACGCCCGTTACCGGGTCTGCATCAAACGTTATTACCTGCTCAATTGGCAACCAATAGAAATACGGACGGGGGTATTTATCGGCGGCGTCTTGCTCCGTTGGCAAATCCACAATTAGAACGCTGTTAATTTCGGTTTTGAAATATTCCCACCCTTTAGAACTCCAAATTTCCGGCTCCCTTAAAACGTTCTGTCTATAATACTCCCAATCGTCCCTTTGTCCGCTCTCCATAAACTGATAATTGAACGCCGGGTTACGACCGTCAAAAATTCGGCTCAACTTATCAAAGCAAATTCCCGTTACCTCGTTGGTCTTAACGGGGTAACGGAAAAGAGTTTTGAAAATTTTAAACTTATCGTCGGGTATAAGGTTTGAAACGAAATTCAGAAAATCCGTTAACGGTTGACTGATATACGGCGCAACAAAGGTTTCGGCGTGAAACTTAATGCGCTGTTGGTGTACAATCGCACGGTTAATCGTCGCCCCTTTCTTTTGCTCCGTAATCTGTTTTTTTATGTCGTTTATACCTAATCCCATAATCTTTGCTAAATTCAAAATTTGAGTTTTCCGGCAACTGCCATCCGCCGTTATTTCCCATCATCAACAAACGTTCGGCGTGCGTTATCTCAAATTCTCGTTTCATATTGTGTTGGGGACAAACCAATAAAACTTTTGTTGTCTTTCCCATAACCAACCCCTTTATTGCTATGGTGCCGCTTTTAAATCTGTTAGCGGGTTGAAATCCTCCGGAACAATAAATGCCAAATCATCCGACCAATTCGGCAAAAATGCCCATTGAATGTTGTTGCTATCCGGTGCCTCATATCCGCCCAATGTTTTATCGCCGATAAACAAAGAACGTATTGGAATCGGATAATGGGTTGTTGCTGTTTTTGCGTCTTGAATTGCTCCAATTGCGCCGTTTTCGTCAAACAGATAAACGCCCAAATTGTCGCCCCAACTTTCGCACTGCAATTCTTTCAAAGCCTTGATAATTTTCTGTGGCAACTTTCGCATAACCCCGGTAAATGGCGTTGGCTCACGTCCCACAATTTCCTCAACGCCTCCCAATGTTTCGTTACCACCTCCAAACGTTCTTGCTGCGCCTGCTTCTGCTGTCGGGGCTTGAATGTATGGGGAAATAACAATCTTTGTATCATCGTCAGCCGACAACAACGGCGTCCACGACGCTTTTTTTTCAATACCTGCATCGGTTTTAAATGAATTTTTTTCTCCGGTGCTTTTGTACAATCTTTGAAATGCTACTTTCTGAATCTGCCCAAAACTTTCCGGGCAATTACTTACGGGAATATCGGGCAAAGCCGTACCCGCCGGACACTTACAAATCATAATCCTAAAATTTTAATATTTAAAACTCGTTTTACTATCTCCGGGGCTAACTCTTTACCCCATTTATCTTTTGCAAAGTTATAATATTTTTCCGTTAAACTCTTGCGTATATGGAATAAATTGTTAGTTACGACGTTTAACGCCCCTTGTTGCTTGGCTGTATGGTCGTGTATCGCCGTCCGCCAACTCTTTTTCGTATATTCCGGTCAATCCGTCCTCCGGGTCGTCATGGGCATTTGCAGGAAAATCACGCAAAAACCCGGTCAAATGTTCGTGTATCTTTGGAAAACGCTGTTCCCATCCAATCGGCATTATTATTTGTGCATTTACCATCGCTGAATTTGTTATAATTCGGCTTTCCTTGTTTGCCCCTTGATAAAATGGGTCTGTTACTGCTTTTAGTTTTTTTCTTATAACCTTTTCAAATCCGGAACCGCCGTTGTTACTTTCAATCCATGCTTTTTGCGTTCCGCATCTGTTTATCATTTCCGGGACGGTAACGGCTGTTATTTCCGTGTTTTCCTGCGTAAATACCATGTCAGTAATTAGCGCATACAGAATCGGTTCAAACCGTTTCTTTTGTTCGTTCCATGCCTCATTACCAGATTTGTAAATGTCATAACATACCGAAAATGTAAAGTCGTCGCCCTCGTCGGCAACGTCTGTATAATTTCCGCTACGTACATACGTCCCCCATTCGGATTTGTCAACGTATGTTCGGAACGGGTTCCGGTACAATTTGCCCTCTGCATTTCCGGGGTTGCCTTGATACAAGCATTGAAATTGTACGGGGTCTAACGCTCTTTGCCCCTCCAATTTTACCCGGCTGTGTCGTCTATCCCATAACGCCGCCCCCGGTTCCCGTGGGTCAATCTCTGTTGGTTCCCCGGTTTTCAGTCCCTCAAAATTTATTCGTACCCATGCGCCCGCCGGAATATCTTTTACATCATCCCAACTTTTAATATCAATTACGGTTTCCCCGCTTTTTTCTATGCGCCCAATCAAATCATCATCATGCCAACGGGTAAACACAATTAATTCTTGGGAATCATTATGCAAACGGGTACGTACTACGGTCGTGTACCATTTCCATGCTGCATTACGTACAATCGGGCTGTTGCCCTCGGCATAATCTTTATAAACGTCGTCCAAAATAGAAACATCAACCGTTTTTGAAGTCAACGAACCGCCACGGCCGACAACACGCAATGAACCCTTACGCCCAACCATTTCTATTACGTCGGAATTTCGTAAATACGTATTAGCCATTGTTACTACGTTGGAACCGTTCAAATATGTTTCCGGAAACAATTCCCGGTATCTTGGTGTGTCAATTATTCTTTGGACATCCCGGTTAAAATCTCTCGCAATGGTTGCCGCATACGAACCGATACAAATTTTTTTGTCCGGGTCTAAACCTAACATAAAAGCGGGCAATTTGCGGCTTGAACCCTCGCTTTTACCATGTTGTGGCGGAATCTGCACAATCATTTTTTTTATTTCCCCGTGGGCGAACTTATCCAATAACGTGTAATAAACGACGTGAAACGGTTCCAAAGCCAAATCCGGTTGCATGTACCGGGCAAAGTTTATCAGCCTATGGCGTGCCGCCGCTTTTACTATCTCGCCGGGGTTGTTTTTCAATGCTGCATACATTTTAAGCAATTGTTCTTTATCCATTTTGTTTAATTCTTAAAAATAAACCATATATTTTTGTCTTACCCCCGTATTTTTTCTGACTTAAAAACCGGAAATCTTAAAAAATGACCAATTTATTGTTTCATTTTCCATTTGTCGCACGCTTTTTCCGAACGTATTATACTGCGATTTTCGACAAACGGGCATTTTAAACAAATTGGGTTCCCGTCCATATCCAAATTTGAATGTTCATAATAGAATTTACCCCAACCACAATTCCCGCACGTGTGTACGGGTTTCGGTTCGTCTTTTTTCTTGATATTATTCTTTGTTGTTCGTGCCATCGTCAATTACTCCTTTCTCTGCTAATTGTTTTTTATATTCTGCTGTTTGTAGTTTATCAGCAACCGCAAACAATAAATCCTCCGGGATTGCTGATACATCGTATTGCGGTGCATCGCCGTTTATGCTTTTTTCTATTCCCGGAATCTCAACTTTAATTGGTGCATCAAATCCCAACATCTTTGCCCGGCGTTGCTGCACATTCAAAAGCAAATCCAAAAACCGGGGGTTTCCGGCGGACGTTTCCGTTGTGGTTTCCTCATACCCGTAATATTCCGGGTTGTCGCCATCCTCCAACACTTTACGGGGCTTTGCGTTCTGTCTGTTTTTCTCTCGCAATTTCCCGGTCTTTGAACGTTCCCACGCCTCCCACAATTCAACCTCCATTTTATCCAACTTTCGCAATTCCTGCGTAACATATTCGTCGATTGTTTCCAACCGTTCCCGCTTCCATTCGATAAGGCATTGTTGCAAATCGTAATAAACCATTTGAAACGAAATTGTATAACCAACGCCACGGGCGGACAAATCCCGGTTCAATGCGTCGGCAATTTCTCGATACGAATAACCACGCAAAAACAAGTCGGCGCAAAACCGTACATCGTAAATCCTTTGTTCCTCGGAACGTTTGTTGTATCCGGGGGGCTTTCGCCCTTTGTTCAATTTTTCCATCGTCTAACCTTTTTTAATGTCAAACAGGGGTCAAAATCTGCCTTTTACGCCTTTTCGTCCTTTGGCTTGGTTCCTTATCGGCTCCTTTGCCTTTGTTCTTTCGTTCCGGGCTTTATCCTTTCCCCTGTTTACCTCCTTAAAACGTTGCTTACCCTTTGCAAGTTATTTGCACGGAATTTCCATTTTAAGAGGCTTTATTGTCTTAACCAATACTTTCTATATCTCGGCGGTTATCTTTTAACCACGGGGCAAATTTACGGCTTTTCCGGTACATTGCCAACCGTTTGTTCTCTCTCACATATAAACGGCAAAACCCCGGCTTTGTTTCCGGGGCTGATTGCCTAATTGCTTATGCCTATTTCGTACCTCCCATTTGAGCAACGAAAATAATGTTGCGTTCCACGGGGGTTGCTGTATTCCGTTCCCCCTTTCATTTCTTTTATTGCCAAACATACCGGGGCGGGCTTTCCATTTACCGGAAATTCCGGGTTAAAATATCGACACGTTCCGCATATCTTTTCGGGCTTCGATTGTCCGGGGCAATTACTTTTTCCCATTGTTGCCCCCTTTCCTTTTGTTCTTTGCCCGGCGTTTATCCCGTGGGTTCCTTTTCGGCATTTCGACCCGGTGTATTTCTACTTTGGAACCGGGGAACATCTTGCCGAAAAATTCCGCCATTGCTCGCACCTCCTTTGGGACGTCGAACGCCTCCGGCTTCTTATGCTCCGGGCAAATCCCCCGAACCGGGCAATTGTCGCAATCCTCATTCCGCACAACCTCGCCCGGCTTATCGGCTTCTTTGAACCCGTGCCAATTGTCCCTCCGTGCGGACGCTTCGGCGAAATTCTCCATTGCTTCAACTGCGACTTTCGCCAATATGTAATCCGGGGTATCGTTAAAATGCGCCTCCAAAGAATTACGGTTGATAACCTCGGCAATCTCTTTCAAAAATTTTTCTCTTTTGTTCATCGCTTTATTGATTTTTAGGTTTGTACTCTTGGCACGGCATAACGCCGCACGATTGTTCGCATTTGAACGCCTCGCAATAACCGTTCCCGTTGACATCCTCGTTTGTAAAGTTGGCGCAATTCCCGCATCCCTTATCGCCGGGTTCTTTCGGTACGCTTACGCCTTTCGGCTCAAACTCCCGGTTAAACTCTCTTTCCGGAAGGATTGCCAATCGTCCGTCCGGCTCCCGGACAATGTAGTACGTTTCCGGGGCGTCAATGAAAATGCCGTTGCTGTCCGTGAACGAATAAAACGCCCGCCCGTTTGGGGTTCTCGGTATCGTCATGGTTCCGCCTCCGGTAAATCTCAACAGGTCGTCCAAATTATCACGCTTTACGGGTAATGCACGAATTTCTAACAATCGGCGGCAATAAATATCCCCGGCGGTTTCATCCGGCATACCTAAATTTGTGCGCAACTCATTTGGCAAATTTTCCGCCCCTTTTTCGTATTCAACAAAGAATATTGCACCACGCAAAAGGTTTTGTTCTTTAATCGTCTTTACGCCTTTTATTCTTTTTCCGTATCTGCCTTGAACTGCATATATTGCGGCTTCAATTATTCTTTCCTCTTTGTCCGGGGCGTACATTTTAAGTTCAAAGTAATTTTCTTTCTCTGTAACTTCCGGTTCTGTTCCCGTTACATTTTCAATCATCAAAAACGTTTCCGCATCAAACGGAATAAAACTTCTTTTTTCCATATCTAATTTGTTTTGAGTTATTTGAATAAGTTTTTCATGGACTTGTTTATCGCTTCCAGTTTATCATCCATTGATGGATGAACATATAGATTCATAGTCGTAGATACATCTGAATGTCCTAAGATACGACTCGTTGTCTTCATATCGGCTTTAGATGCAATCATGCGTGTGGCGAATGAATGCCTTAGACCGTGGAACTTAATACACCTGTCCAATCCAACTTCATTCAAAACGAGATGCCTGTAATAGTTTCGGTAAACCCTTGGCTCACAAAACTTCTCATCTCCTGTTATAACGTAAAAACTATCATTATAGCAAGCCTTGAATTTTTTCAAGATGCCAAGTAAATCACGCCCTATGGGTATGTCACGGCGGCTTTCTATGGTTTTAGGAGTCGATTCTATTACTTTACTCTTCTTTGTGTCAATATCCAAGATTCGTTCAATCGTATGAGCCACATGAATGCATTTGTTATTAACGTCTATATCTCCCCAACGAAGACCGCAAATTTCACCAATTCGCATACCTGTGCATAACCCGATTAGAATTCCTAAACGTTTAGGTTTAGGATTGCTCATTATAAATGAAATGATTTTTCTTTGTTCAACCTCTGTATATACTTCAAGTTCTTTAGAACCTTCCATATTAGCGGTAGGGAATTGAACACGGTACTTTACATACTTTACCTCGAATCGTTCCATAGCATAATACAGAAGCATTTTGAAAGATATGAATATATCTTTAGCCGTTTTCACGGATAATCCTTCTTCAATTAAGGAAAGCATGAATCTCTGCATTTCGTCATTAGTGACATATTCCGGTTCTTTATCTCCATATATAGGAAGTATTCTTTTAGTGAACTGAAAGACATAAGCGGAGCATGTGCTTTCCTTTACCAACTTGCGTTTCACAGGAAGCCACCTATCATATATCTCTTGAATCGTCATAATGTATTTCTTTTTTTATTGTTAACTTATTTTCCGCATCTTTTATTATGTCGCTAAAACCTAAAGTATCATCTTTTTGGTTTAGAAGAATATACTTCATTTTTATGGATTTTTCCAAAACGTCACCATGGTAAACATATCCCATAATCCCGCGAATTGATAAATTAAGGAGCAAAATAGGTATTGAGCGTGCAGACAACTCCCAACATGTCACCATATTCTGCGATGGAAAGTGCTCCCAAGGAATCTTGTTGTGGCACCGCTGCCACCAATCAGCGATTATCATAGAACCATTTCCGGCTGTAGGCTCATGTATCGAACCAGCCTGGCTGGTTAATTTAGAACAAAGGATTCCAAGGGAGTTTGGTGTGAAATCCTGTTTCTTCTGCTTCCGCTCTGACAATTCATTCTCATACAAAGCCTGAAACCAATCATAAGACATATCGTAATCATTCATACGGATCAATTCGTTATAGATTTTATTGCGTAATTCTACAGAACCGTCAAGAATACGCATTACTGCATCAGGAAGGTCTCTTAAATCTTCTATATGAAATATTTTAAATGCTTCTTCTTTTGTCATATTAATAATCAATTTCTGTTAACCATGCATTATCGTTCTCAAAATACACTCTATAGCCTCTCACCGTTTTATGACCTTTCTTTTTTAAACAAACATCACTTATGTGAGATGGAGTAATACATAATTTTGCACCAGCCTCATTGACAGAAGCATATACACCTATCAACTTCCTGTCTTTAATAACGACAACAGATTTCTTATTCATACCTGCACCAGTTTTATGATGCGCTCCACGACCTTTAGACAGATTTTTTATACTTCTGGCCTTGGAACGTTTTGAATGATAGGTCATTCTCTTCCCTTTATTATGTGGAGTACAACCATTTAAAAACTGGCCATTAACAAGATTCCTCTCAGGCCGCTCAGGCGGTATATATAATTCACTCATATCTAATCAATAAACGGTTAATAATAAAACAATCAGTCCTCCGGAAATTGTGGCGTACAAATCTTTTTTATCAAATACGCCTCCGTGTTTTTTGTTGTAAACCTCACGCAATACCCCGGTTAAAATTACTGCTATCAATGCGATAATACGTGCAATCATTCCCGGAATCCCGATAAATGAAACCAAACGCAAAACCAACATTACAACAATCATTCCCGCTATAATATGCAATAATTTATCGTGCGGGATTGATACTATTAATTGAAATATCTTTTTCATCGCTTTTTTTCTGTTATGTTATACAATTTTCTGAAATATATTACTTTGTTATCGCTCCGGCTTGTTCTGTAACATTTAAGCCCAACCGCCGGACAATCGTCTTTATGGATAACGCAACATGCGCATCTACTCAAACATACAAATTTGCCAACCTTTTCAATCAGTTTATCAGACGGTTTAACCCATCTTTCCGCAATTATTACCATACCCTGGTAAACTGCACGTTCGCCGGGGTTATATTCACGCCCGGGTTCAAACGGATGTGGTTTCTTTATTCTCATTTTCTATCGAACTAACCAACAAATCCAAATTTTCCTCTGTTCCGGAAATTGAAATTCTAGCTTTCCCTGCTCCCATTACCGCCAATTCCGTAATTGTGCAATCATATTTGCCTGCGGATTTTTGAAACTTTGCCGCCTCATTTAATGGCAATATTTTTGTTATCTCTTTCATCGCTCACGTTTTTAGTATTTTACATTACAAAGTTAATAATTTCTTTTGGTTTTTATCCATATCAGCCGGAAACCAACGGAAAAACAAAGCAATTTAATTTCAATATCTAAATAAACGTCATGTCCTTTTACGCCCTCAACCATAACTCCGGGCGTCAAATAAAATTGCTTATACTTCCACAAACTTTGCAGATACAAATAAAACCCGATACGTCCAATATGGAATCCGATTGTTTTCATTTCTCTATCTGTTTTTTTATCTGTTCCCAACTCTTTTTGTCAATTACCATTTTCCGGGGGTATTGTATTATTTCGCCCTTGGTATATACGAGATTATAGATACCCAATTGCCCCTTAATTGGCATTTCAACAACACGTCTTGGGTTGCGCATCATCCATCCGAAACCCTTTGTTATTTTTGCCCTCTTTTCCTTTGGAATCCGGGTGTTTTCCCAATCCTCCGGCGTAAACTCTTTTATCGGCTTCACGTCGTACAACTCAACCAATCCCAAAGTAACGCCGCTTTCCATTCCGGGATAAACCGGTTTTGCCGACGAACAAATAAGAACGTCGCCACGGTATGACGTTTTTTTGCTTCTAACTTCAATTGATTTTCGCCCGTAAACAACGCCGTTTTCGTCTTTGTATGCCGCCGTTACCAAATCATTTGCGTATGGCTGTTTGACGGTCAACGCACGCCAACGGTCGTGTTTTTCGGGGTCATATTCTTTGCTATTAAACTGCATAACTTTATTTTTTATCTTTCCCGGCGGGTTCCTTGTAATGGGCAAAACCAATTGGTCGTATCGGTTCCGGCTCCGGAACGGCTGCGTCCTCCTTATTGTATTCAAAAGAAACAATAACCGTTCGCCCCTTTGTCCGTGTCCCAATCAGCCGGGAACCCTCCGGGATTTGAATTTTAATTTCGTTCCTCATTCTCAAAATGGCAAATCATCTTTGTCTTGGTCGGAAATTGGCGGCGGCGGTGTTGGTGCGCCTCCCTGCTGCGTTGTTTGTCCGTCTTTCTTTGGCGACAACATCTCCATATTACACCCGTAAACTTCCGTAACGTATCTTTTTACGCCGTTGTTGTCCTCATAACTGCGGGTTCTCAATTCCCCCTCAATGTATAATTTATAGCCCTTTTTAACGTACTGCCCGGCTATCTTTGCCAAACCATTTAACAATACAATGTTGTGCCACTCTGTACGTTCCGGAATCTCTCTGCCGTCTTTTGACGTGAATCCTCTTTTGGTTGTTGCCAACGGGAATTGTGCGACAACTCCGCCATTATCAAACGTTTTAACGTCGGGGTCTTTTCCGGTATGCCCCATCAAAATAACCTTGTTTACACTCATACAAAAAACGTTTTAATTATCCAAACAATGATACTATACAACGCCCACATATAAGACGCAACCGTTAACGTCACGAACGTGTATAACGCAATTTTATATCCGGTTTCTGATTTTATTTTCATGTCACTTGAATTTTACGCAATCCAACAAATATTGTTTCTTATTGTCCGACCATCCGGCGGCATGGTTTATCGCTTTTCGGTCGTCGTCGTGTACGAACTCACATACCCAACCGCCGACGCTTGATTTTTGAACCAATCGAACCAATTTACCAACAATGAAAGAACGCAATTTGTAATAACTTGAATTTTCGCCAACAAACAAAACCCGTCTTTCTGCATTTATTTCGGGCGGATTTTCGATTTGCGGGCGTTTCTCCCTTTCCGGGTACCTTTGTACCCTTTTAAAATCATTTTGGATTGAACGGCGGGAAATTGCCCCGTAATCGGGTGTTCTTTGTTTCGTTCTCATAATTTCAAACTTCTGTATTCGTTTTTAAGCAATTCAATAATCCGGACGTTGCCCGGATATATTCGCATTTTCTCACGGTCGCCATTCTCCCAACATGAATGATGTTCAAAACATAGTATATTTATATTTCTTGCATCATGCGCCATTTCGGGAAACGCTCCACGGGTCAATATATGCGAAGAATAAACGGCGGAATAATTCCGTAACGGCTTTAAACATTCCTCGCATCTGTGCGGCTTATGCTCCCAAACCCACCGGAAAAACCGTTGGTTGGCAACGGGAATGTCGCCACGTCCTAAAACGCAATGCCCGAACAATTCCCGTTGTAACTCAACACGCAACCGTATATCTAACCGAAAATTACGAATATCCAATAACGGCTCGTAACCACGTGCAACACAATATTCATATTCGCAACGCTCGGTCAACAATATTGGCTCCATTACATATTGTCTGTATCGTCCGCCGGGTCTGCCATTTCCGGGAACATATCATTTTCATTTTCGTTGTCTGCATCATTTACGTAAACTAACGGGTTTGGTTCCCCATCAGCCCCGAACAAATCCATTTGCGCCTTTTTGCCCTCAAACAGAAATTCGTAAACCTCGTTTTCAATATCGCAAACAATGTTTTCCAACTCTTCCTCAAAACCGAACGTTTCAACGTTATATTTCATTCGTGGGGTATTGATTGCTGTTTTCTGATTGTTTGATATGGTAAACAATCCGGTTAAAACGACGCCTACGTTATCATCTTGCCCGGACAAAGAAACGCCCCTAACCTCTATATTGTCCAAACATTCTTCCGCGAATTCGGCTGCAATATCTGTTTGTTTCTTTGTTGCTTTAAACTCCGGCGTTGCCATCATGGTTTTAAATGACGTTATGTTGAATACACGTCCCATAATCGGGCGCAAATCATTAAACAAATGACGCAAATCCGGGTGTATGTCTTTTGCACTCAATACATGGTATTTGTTCGTGTAACTCTCATTTCCGACAACTTCCGTTACTTCATAATGTACGTCTAACCCGCCATCTTTCAATAACTTTACTTTCGATAATGAAAACTTTTCCTTTGTAGGAATCGGCATAACATTTTGTTTTTTTTCGCTCATAATTTTTAATCTTTATTGTTTCCCGGTTCCTCCGGGTCGGTTTCTTCTTGGAAATACTCGCACGGTTCATCATCAGCACAACGACCGGACAAACAACATACCGGATAATCCACGCAATCAATGCACATTTTTTTTTCGTTCATAATTTAAAAGTCTGTTTCATTTAACAATTTTGCAACCTTGTTTTCCGGCTCTGCATCCGGTGCAAATATCGGTTTCGGGTCGTGAACTAAAACTTCCCTTTTTACCTTTTTGGTCTTTGCGGGTTCCGGTTCCGGGTTAAACTTCAATTGTTCCGCCGGATATTCTTTTGGTTTCAGTTCTATAATACCATTTTCCACCAAAACCGGAATACAACGTTTGCAGGCTTTCACGTCCTCCAACGCATCATGCGCCGGGAATGTTTCGCCGGGGAAACATTTATTATAAAGTTCTTCCAACTTCGGGAATTTTCCGGGGCGTCCATTTGCAAACATTGCGCCGACAAATTTAATTGTTTCCATCATGGTATCAATTCGTTTTCCCTTAAACAATGCGTCCTCGGCTTTTTCGTCGTAATACTCACGCCCCATAATTCGCAATATCATTGCTTTTACAATTGACGTATCAAAGTAAATGTTGTGTCCTACCAACAAACGGGCTTTTTCGCAATCCTCCAAAAATTCGTCTATAATATCAGCAAATGGGACGCCCTCGGCGTTTGCTCTCTCTGCTGTAATTCCGTGAACTTCTGTTGACGCTTCCGATATTTCCCATCCCTCCGGCTTAATAATGTAGGAACGTTCCTTTTCGTTTACCGCCCATGCCAATTGCACAATATTTGGAAATTCCGCAAAATCAACGTCCCATTTTGCGCCCTTTGGGGGCAACCCGGTTGTTTCACAATCGAACGTCAAAACATCTTTCATAATGTCGTTTATCTCATTTCCTTTGCTGTCTTTCAATGTTACTTTTTTCATAATCAAATTTCATTTGGGTCTGCTATATATATATAATATTCTTCACTTGCAAGTTGTTTTAAAAATTCGATATGTTCTATTAATTCCGCATTGCTCAACTCTGCAATTGTCCGCAATCGGGTTTCATACTTTCCGGTGTTAATATCCGGCGTTTGCTCATACATAACCGGGGACAACTCACGCAAACGGCGTTCCGTCTGCTCCTCTGTCAGACGCTCCCCGGCTTCCCATATACCCGACCGGAACGTTGGTACAACGTAATTGAAATAATAACCTTTCAAAGCCTCTGACGAACCGGGCGACGCTACAATAAAACGGGAGATTATGCGGCTACCTTTGTGCATTGCAAAGAATTGATTTAATTCCCCCATGTACATTTGTAAACCGCCGTTATTATTAATCATTCCCGTTGCTGTTATCTCTCTTTTCCTCATTGTCTTTCTTTTCTTGGTCAACAAATTGTTTCATTGTCTTATTAAAAGCCTCTCCGCCTACATTCAAAATAAACGTCCTTTCGCTGCTTGAATACCCCTGCAATTTTTTATCCATCGCCGACGCATAAAGAACGGTCATTTGTCCCGGTTCAAAAACTCCTTTTTCCTGCAATCGGTCTATCGGGTGCCGTTTCAATGGGGCGTTTGCGCTTATTCTTGCATTTCTCCGGATGTTTTCCAAATCGGAAATAACCACCTTCAGATTATTATAAAATTCGGGTGTTTTCAAAACGTCCGAAATTGTCATTTCTTTAACTTCCATATTGTTTTGTTTAAGGGACGCCGGGAAACCGACGCCCCGGTTAATTACTCGTTTTCTGTGTATTCCTCAATAATTAAATCCTGCTGTCCCCTTACAACACTTTCAATAAAACCTTGGAATCCCTCTTTTTTTGCCAAATCCAAAATTGCCTGCAATCTCTTTTGTCCCAAACTTTCGCCCCTCGCAATTCTGAATACCTTAACCGTTGGGTTACTTGCAATAATCAGTTTTGCGGCAACCTCCATTATTTGCGAATCTGAAACCTTTCCGGCGACAAATGGGACGTCATTTAATACTAACCCATCATCACTAAACGAAAGCCCGGAAATCGGTAATTTCGCCGACGAAATAAGTTTTTCACGCTCGGCGGATAATTCCGCAATTTCTGAATCCATCTTTTCCGCTTCTGCTTTTTTGTCGTCTGCTTGTTTTTTCTTTGAAAGATAATCGGCAACCTTTGCAGCCTTTTTGTTGTGTTCCTCGGCTTCTTTCAATTGTTTTTCTGTATCGAAATTATTCGGGTTCAAAGCCTCATAATCTGTTAACCATTTTTCGGCACTTGCTATTTTTCCCTCATAATCTTTCTTTTCTTCTTCAACGACCGAAACGGTTTGTTTATATGTCTTTTCGGCTTCTTCCATTGCTTTCTTTGCCGCCTCAATTGCTTTATTGTATGAATCTTTGGCGGCTGCCAAACGTACCGGAATCTCTGCCAATCTCCCCTTTCTTTCTTCCATACGTAAACGCACGCCCTTTGCTTTCTCAACCAACTTTGCGTTTTCCTGCTGTTCTTTCATCAGTTCCGTAATGTCCTTTGGTTTGGCATACGTTTTCAAATCCTGCGTTGTCAATCCCTGCCCGGCTGCATCTGATATTGATTTGTAGGTTTTCAAATCTCGGTTTACTCCGGTACGTTCTGTTTTAAGCCCGGCAACGGTTGTATCAATTTCGGCAATCCTTGTTCTTACTTCTTCCGGCAACAAAGACTTTACAACCTCAATTTGCTTTCTGCGTCCCTCGGCGGTTTCCGACCAACGGGAAAATTCCACGGCGTCAAAATCTGTATAACCGAAAATCTTTTGCAACATAGAAACGTTATCACTTTTCATTCCGGTTGTCTTTGATTTAATTGATAACGTGCCACGTGGGTTTGCTTTTGTGAATTTCAATTCAACCTCGTATTCCTCGCCGTCGTCGCCGACAATCATTTTTGCAAAACCTTTGCTTTCTCCGTTCTTCAATACGGCGTCACGGTTCCCGGTCAACAAAGCCCCAATTGCTTTTAATACGGTTGATTTTCCCAACTCATTATCTCCGGTAATGAAATAAACGTTACCGTCGAAATCTGCGTTAAACTCTTTAATTACTTGGAAATTTACCAATTCTAATTTCTTAACTATCATTTTTGCTCTCGGTTTGTGCCGGGGTTTCCCCCGGCGGTTAATATTATTTTACATATTCCCATTTATACCCGTATGCTGTTTTTCTTTTTCCATTACAACATTGTAGTATAACATATTTTTCCCATTTATTGACACATATATCTGATACATCATTAAATATTTCAACATTTCCTTTTGCGTCAATTCTTTTAACTTTATATTCTCTTTTTTTCTTTATAAAGTTTCCAAAATTCATATTTTCATTTGCTGTACACCAACGCAAATTTTCTATTTTATTATTTAATTTATTACCGTCTATATGGTCAACATATTTTTTGTTTTCCGGGTTTTCAATAAACGCTAATGCTATAAGCCTATGTAATCGAAAACTTTTGTATGAATTTCCAATCTTTAAATTTACGTTCATATAATAGCCCGCCTTAAACGCTCGCTTTTCTTTCCCAAATTGTATAACCTTACAATTTTCTGTAACTATACAATCAAACTCTTTTAAGTATATTTCTTTTGGTTTCATGCTGCAAAGATAACGTATAATTCGTAATTACAAAAGAAAATTATTTTTATTTTCAAAAAAAAAAAAACAATAAACCCGGAACGTTATACATTCCGGGCATAAATCAAAACAGCCTCATTTGTTTATCTGTTATTTTAGCAACAATTGCATCAACTTCACCTTCTAAACGTTTACACGTTTCCAATATTTCCGGTCTGCGTTGGGCAAAATATCTGCGTTGGTTATGTCGCATTTGTCGAATTAACTCGGCGAACTCTTCCAACGTTATTTTTCCCGGATTTTCGATTTGCGGGGCTTTTTCTTCTTCCATGTATATTTTATCCATTTTGGAATTAAAATCGCTCTACGTGGCTAAAACAAACGTTCGTGCATATTGCTTGGTAAATTCTGACGCACCCAACCGGGGTTGTTGCGCAAAATGTATCGTCCAAAGTGCATTATCAACGTGGCGTCGGCGTTCCACAATGTCGGTTTCAATTCCGGGTACAAATTCCCGGCAATCTCTTTGTATCTGCGTTTTCGCTCGCTCTTTTCCTCCTTTTTCCGGCTTATCTTTGCCCGCAACTTCAATTCGTTTTGCCATTTCATAGGATGCGCCATAACAAACGGAATGTCGCAAACTGAAATGATTGCTTTCAACTGCTCAAAGTTTGCCATCATCTTTTGTATTCGGTACAACTTTCCCATATTGACGCCATCGGCACCCGGCGTTATATCATCCGGGCGCACACTTAGTTTTTCAAGAAAAACAATTGGCGAACATATTGTTTTCAAATGATTCAAATAATCTCTTATGTCGTTTATATCCTCCGGCATTTTTATGGCGGTTATATTGTGGTTTGGTCGCCATGTTACAATACCGCCATTGCTTCCCGGGTCAATTCCCACTACTGCTGAAATTCTTATATTTTTTTCCATATATAACCTCCCGCTTTCTTTGATATCCCTTTTATATTATTTGAAATAGATGTTATAATTTTCATAATTAAAATAAAACTTGCTGTCTTTGAAACTCAATTAATCTTTTCTTTGCTTGTTCATAATAAACCGGGTCTTTTTCGATTATAGTTAAATCAAAGCCCAATTTATGTGCGGCTATTGCATGGCTCATACTTCCGCCGTGCGTGTCCAATATCCTTTGACCGGGTTCTGCAAAATTTTGTAATAGCCATTCATATAATATTATTGGTTTTTGTGTGGGGTGTATCTTTTTTTCTTTGACTGAACTTTTACCTTGTAAATTTCCATAATATCTATAATCAAAACATTTTGCAGGGCAATTAAAATTAGTCCACGCAAACTCACCATCTGAAAAGTTAGGAACCGGATTTTGTTTGTACCAAAATATAAAACATTGGCATGGAGGCAATTTATAATAATTTCCACCCCATATTATACATTTATTAGAAATTCTGAAAAGTTCGTCAAAATAAATATCATTTGGTATATCATTATCCCAATTCTTTTTTTCATGCTTTGACCTTGCAGGTTTTGCAGCGTAATCAATTCCGTATGGCGGGTCAACAATTGCCAAATCAAAAGATTTATCACTTTGGGATTGCATAAACTCCATGCAATCCCCGTTTATTAATGTTATGTTTCCACATTTTTCAATTTTCATCTTTATATCCTCCCGCTTTTGTAAAATAACCTATTACGCCAATTATAAAGCAAACAATAAATAGTTCCATATTTAAAACTTCATGTAGTTATCAACTTGCATTTCCTCGGAAATCATCCGGTCAAATGCTTTTATAATCTCCTTTTTCCGGGCAACCTCAAACGCCGTAAAATCAATTTCCGGGCTTTCGGTTCCTTTTCGGCGAACTTGAAACGCTGTATATTGGTTTATCATTCCACGGGCTACACGCTGCATATACCGGGCAAACGCTTCTTTGCGGTCGTCCTCTTTAACTTGTACATCATCAGCCAACCCGCATTTTTGCAACCATTCATACAAAAACATATCATCAGTTAGCCCCAATATTAATTTCCCGGTGTATTTGTAGCAAAGGAAAATATAACGGTTCCGCCATTGTCTTTGTATCTCAAATCTCCGGATTTGCTCCGGCGAAATTTCATTGTTTTTTTCCGGTATAGCTTTGTATGCTTTGTCAATTACATCTGTCTGCTTTTGCTTGTATGATTTCAGAATCTTTGCAAAGTAATCGGCGTTGAACTGTTGATAATGGTTTTTGTCCGGATTCCCTTGTTTATCTTTCGGCAAATATTCGTCTAACTCTCCGGTCGTCGCCAATTCAAAAGCCATCTTAATATCAGCCAACGTCATATCTGAGTAATAACGTTTCAGAATATCCAACAACCGGGATTGTATATAATTCCAATCATTTTCATTCTGTGGTATTATATAACTAACGTCTATTGCTATACGCTTAAACAGTAACGAAAGATTTTCAACTAATTTTGCATCGTCAATTTCCGCAATTGGTGTTTTTGTTGACGCTGCGAAAACATATTTTTCAACTGGGTTTAATGCTTTGGCAACCTCCGGCAATTGCACCATTCTACGGCGTACTTCAATGGCTTTTGTTCCGGGCTTGGTATTATATATTTCTAACGCCGTATTTTCTTTTTTTTCAATTGCTCCCATATCAATCAAAATCATTGTTTAAATACTTCATCATATCCGCAATTTCTTTGCTGCTTTGCTGCTCTGTCTTTACGGAACGTTTCATTTTTTCCCATTTTTCGTATTTTTCGGGGGTTGAATCATATTCTAACGCCGCCCAACCTTTTGAAATGCTTTCTTTTATCAGAATCAGCGCAAATTCTTCCGGGTATTTACTCAAACCATTTAAGTTTGCTTGTATCGCTGAAAAACTCTTTTGCGACGTTCTCCATTTCGGTTGACACATCAAAATATAAAAGTTCCGTTTAAATTCATCGCTATCAAATGGGAATACAAGTTTTGCAAAGTAATTATCAACTTTATCAATTACTTGTTTTCTGACGTCCAACAATTCCGGGGTAAACCCATAAACAATACTTGCTTTAACTGTTTTTTCTTCGTTTGAAAAATCGGCTTGTGAAAATCCGTCCGGATTTTCTTTAGATGCTTTAGCATCTTTCTTTATAGTATTATTAATATTATTATTATTAATATTATAGTCTTGTAGTCCGTTTTCGG
>ERZ791826.379-NODE-379-length-44412-cov-7.968100_pt1 | contig 44412 bp, 38 predicted proteins | sample MGYA00510297_ERZ791826 | MGnify/ENA primary metagenome ERZ791826 (study PRJEB30046, sample SAMN00792004) | human gut metagenome | study: EMG produced TPA metagenomics assembly of the A metagenome-wide association study of gut microbiota in type 2... | reverse complement strand
GTCCTTAAAGTCATGAAAATGGATATGGACTACTGGGATGCAATGGATAATGCCTAATAGTATTGCAGCTATGCAATTTTTCTATCCAGTTTAATCTTGCACTCTGATTCTGTGTGCGACATTTTGCGTTCAATGGTGGATATTTCCGAATCACGGAGGGTATGAGCAAATACTTTCTTGATAAATGTGGCAGTATGTAGGCGTGGCTTGCCGAATGCCTTACCTATATTCCAGCCAAAGTGCATGATGTCAATGGTTCTTAATTGAGTGTCAACCTTTATCTGCTCCACTTTAGGCAAGGAATCGGATAGGAAGTATTCCGTGATATATCCACATAGACGATTGAGATCAGTTTCGCTAAGGTAGAGAGCCAAGTTCTGTTTCGTATATGAGAGAACCTTATCTAATTTTTCTTGCGATGCCCGTTCCTTTTCAGCCATAGCGTTGGCACGAAATATCTCGTATTCTGTTGGCTGATTGGATTCTTCGATGGGAAGTTCTGCCATGTCTTCGTTGAGTTCGGAACACGATGGATTAGAAACCTCTTCTGTTATGTCAGATGTAGTTTCGATTTCAATTTCGGGTTCAGGTTCAGAAATGATAGGTTTTGAATTTATAGAACTTCCGGCAAGTTCCGAGTTTGCTGCTGGAGCTTCTACGACTACAGCCTTGTTGCGATAGCATTCAAATCTCATAAAGCACTTCTCTATTGTAGGTGAAAGGAGTTGTCTGAATACCATTTGCAGATTGAGATAGATAGCTCCCATGATAATGGAGCTTACCACTAAAATGAGGTAGCTGCTGAACTCATCCCAACCATAGTGTAGCACGGTCTGGCGGGCTAAAACACCAATGATTGCGATTGTACCAAAAACAATCAGATGCAATGTTATATGTTCTATCTTTTTCTGCTCCATAGTGGTATGTATTAATCGTTTGTGTGCAAATATATAGGATTAATTTTTGAGAAAATCCATAGTTTTGCTTGTTAATGGGCTTTTGACGATATATTTCATCACTTTTCACCACGTTACACTCCTAATAATAAGCGTATTGCAAATTTCTTGTTTTTGAATGAAAATAGTTGGGTAAATAGACTTGTGTATCTTAAAAACAGAAATTATCTGCATCATTTGGGGTGAAACAATGCAGATAATCAATAGGGTATAGAGATATAGCTTATTAGCAATACAATGTATGGTTTGTACCCTTGTTGAGATATAAAAGGATGTTGCAATCTTGATTATGAGCGACTTTGTTTATTAGCCATTCTCTGAATACTATGGAATGTCCGGTGTCTATTTGATAAGATAAGGCTACAACCATATCGAGATTATACACATCGGTATTGTTCCCATTCTCCAATTTGATGTACTTACAAACTTCGTGGCTCTTCAAAATATTGGTTTTCAAGATTCTCTTGATTGCTGCATGGATAGCTCCAGCCGTTGTATAAAACAAGTCTGCAAGTTCCCAAGTGGTCATCCATACTTCTCCATCAGAAATATGGATGCCTTGCCCTTTGTTGGTTATGATTCCTCGTTTCATAGTTACAATTTACTTGAGTGATATTTTATTGGCTGTTTCTCGCTTCTTGGAATTGACCAAATCGGCATATATTTGAGTTGTGGACACGTTCTTATGCGTTAGCATCTTTGATACTGTGTAAATATCTGTACCTAAGGATATTTGTATGACGGCATACGAGTGACGAAATCCGTGGAAGGTTATCGGTTTCGTTATTCCTGCCTTTTTGAGCCAGCTTTTCAGTGGGTAATTAATCATACTTCGCTTCAAATCCTTGAAAACCTTGCCTGTTCCGGGTGTGCCGCATAGTTCGTAGGCTTCGTAACTGATGGGGAGTGTCGCTTCCGTCTGGGTTTTCTGTGTTCTGATACGTAAACAATAGCCTTGGTCGGGGGCGATAGTGAAGTCTTCCCATTGCAGGTTTAGAATATCACTGATGCGTAAGCCTGTCAGACAAGCAAACAAAGAGGCAGCTTTCAATACGGGGATGTCGCAAGGAGTGGCGGCAAGTTGCTTCACTTCGTTCAGAGTCAGATACTCTTTCTTCACATCTTGTGGCTCAATCTTATCAAGATAGTCATTGATGTTCTCACGAAACCATTTGTCCCGATAGGCAATCTTCAATAATCCTCTGAAAGTAGAGTAGTAGCCGGATGCCGAATTGAGGGATATGGGTCGGTTGCTATGTTTGAGTTGCTTGGCATTCAGCAAGTATTCACGGAATTTTTTGCATAAGTCTACATTTACATCGCCAAAGGTACATTGTCCCTTGACGAAGTTGTAGAAATGCTGATAGACGAATTGCCATTTCTGGTCTTTGTTCCGACGCATCTTCTTGAAATAGGCGAGGAAATCGGCTTTTTGCTTGGTCTTATCCAAGAAACCAAATTCTTCATTGATGAGTGATTGTACCCGGATGCAACGGATTGCTTCTGCTTTGTTCAACATATCGTTGTTGAACTCCCGTTCCATTTCGTTCTTCGGATGGGCATAGATGTAGATGCCGAGGTATTCCCTGCGGCTCATCTGCATCGTTTCGGGGTTACGGACTGCCGGATAATAATCCAGATACAAGGAGATGCGATTATTCCGAATCGCTCTCTGACGAACTGTTACTTTTGTACATGTGTGTGTCATACTGTTTAATATTTAGAGTTTTACATTTGTTTGGTGCAAAGGAATATGGTGATTCGATAGTGGGTACATTCACCGATAAATAACTTATTCAATCTTCGGTGCTGCAAGCAACTTATCCAGTTCTGGCTTGGAGATAAGCGTGTATTTGCCTTTCTTGACCTTTGAGATATTATGATATTTTGCGTAATGATAGAGTTGGTCACGGGTTAGGTTGAACTTCTCCATCGCTTCGGCTACCGTATAATATTGCGGTTCTTCGGGTGCAGCTATACCTTTTGCTATATCCACATGTTTCTTGGAATAGTACACCATGATTCCCTCTTTCTTCTTCGGAATGGCATTCTTGGAAACGAAACAGTAGATGGCGGATAAAGTCATGCCGAATTTCTCCTGCATTTCTTGGGTGCTGTACCATTCAGTAATGTCAGGGTTCGGGGCTTTCTTGGCAAAATAAGTGTCTATATGTTTCTTGCTCCAGTAAGTTTTGCCACGATTGAAAGTGCGAGGGATGTTGTTCTTCTTGGCTACCGCAAATATCCATGACTCGTTTACATGGTATTTCTCTTTGACTTCTGCAGTGGTGTAGAAGTCGGTGATAGGGGCTTTCTCTTTTGTTGATGTCTTCTCGTTTTCGATGCAACATCGAAGCATATTTAATTATCAGCGTTTTAGCATTTTAATCGGTACAAATAAATTTTTGACAAAGAATTCATTTTCTATGTACAAGTGTAAACCTTTGTTTTTCAGCTTTTTGTTGATTTTATTTGTACCGCCTTTCTTCATTCAAATTTTGTATATCAAAAATCAAGTATAAAACTTTGATTCTTTGATAGTTTTATCCCATGCGCTACATGATGATGGTACAACAAAGATAGGCCTTTTTTGTGAATTTCTCAATGTATTAATGTGGAAAATAATAATATATTTAAGTAATACATGTGATGTAATCCGGAGATTATTTATGTTTTTGATTATGTTACAAAATCAAAAAAAGTAAGGCGATATTACATCATTATCATTGGGAACTTAAATTTTTTTTCTATGTTGTTTCCATTTTAGGATCTTTGTCGTATGTTTGTTTTGGTGATAAAACGTATAATATGACAGATAGCATAGAAAATATAAGTTTGATGATTCGGAATGGACGTCTTCGCAAGGGACTTACTCAAGAAGAATTAGGTAAACGTATAGGAGTTGGAAAAGCTCAGATTTCAAAAATTGAGAGTGGAAAAGGACTTACAATAAAGACAATAACAAAAGTTCTTGATGCTCTTGGTATGTATGCTTCTGTTATCTTACAAAATACGCAGGCGATTGATAAAAATGTGATTGTATATATCGTTGCCGTTATCAATGAATTTGCCAAGACTTATCATATTTCTATTCGTGAAGCAAATAATTATTTAATACGTTTTAATGGTATTGACTTCCTTACGGAACATTATGAAGCAGAGCATCTGCTTTCATTGGATGATGCTATTCAGGATCTTACTCAAGTTTGTTTAAATAATGGAGGTGGCATTCAATGAAATTATATCACGGTTCTGATATCGGGTGTAGCAAGCGGTAGGATATTGAAAATAGATAAAGTACTGGTATTTTAATGTGTGACTTTTCATTTTTATATATAAGAATTTATTGATTCTCAATAATATTCGTAACTTTGCAATATAATTTATATATAACAACGATGCAACATAATAGAATGAACATACCTGCAAATACATTATATCGAAGCACAAAATGCTTTGAGTGTGTGTCGTATGTTCATGCATCAAGCATTGAATCATTGAATAAATACAAATACACTTTCCAACGATCTTTATGTATATTATTGAGGGTACAATGATGCTGATAACCCTCTGATAATGATAACAGAAAGCCGTCGGAAAGTCCTGATTAAAACTTTTCGACGGCTTTTTCTTTATGCCTTTTGGTGACATCCGCTTGATGCGTCCTTCTCCGTCAATTCCGTCCATGGGCAAAATACAATGTATTATTAACCGCGCAGTGATGCGCATAAATGAACAAAATTATGAATTATAAATTTGATGGAAGCAGGGTGTTCTTTACATCTGACACGCACTTTAACCATACCAATATCATCCGGTTCTGCAACAGGCCCTTCAAAGATGTAGCCCACATGAATGAAACGATAATAGTCAACTGGAACAGAGTGGTTGGCCCTGATGATATAATATTTCATTTGGGAGACTTTTGTTTGGGAGGTTCTGCCGAATGGATAAATGTACTAAACAGATTGAATGGAAAAATATATCTTATAGCTGGCAATCACGATATAAAGAATCTCAGGCAGAATTATACGAAGTACTTTGAACAGATCACGATGCAGATGCATATTGAAGTTGATAAACAGAAAATTTATCTGAATCATTGTCCCTTCCTTTGTTATGGAGGGGCTTACAGTGATACATGGCAACTCTTCGGGCATGTACATACCAGCAGGCATAACACCGGCAAGGATGTTCCGCGGTTGAAAATGCTTTTCCCGACTCAGTATGATGTCGGTGTAGATAACAATAATTTCACACCGGTGTCATTTGCACAGGTAAAGATGATAATAGAGAAACAGATAGAACAATCAAAGGAAGGAGAATAATAAAATGAGAATACAATATATGAGTGATTTGCACCTCGAATTTCAGGAGAATAGCAGATATCTGAGATATAATGAATTGCCTGTTACAGGCGATGTACTGGTGCTGGCAGGAGATATTTCCTATTTCAAGGATAAGACTGCTCCAGTTATGAATTTCTGGAAGTGGGCATCCAAAAATTACCGTCAGGTATTGATTGTTCCTGGTAATCATGAATACTATAACTATTCGGATGTGATGGAACGCGGTTTTCAATGGAAGTGGATGTTGCGGGAGAATGTGGGTTACTATCAGAATCAGGCTGTCCGCATCGATGATACGGACTTTATACTGAGTACGCTTTGGTCGCATATCAATCCGAATGATGAATATTTTGTATGGAAAGGTATGAACGACTTCCGTCAGATTAAGTTTGGCGGGAAGCTGCTGCAAGTGGAGGAATTCAACCGGATGCACGAGATCAGTATGGACTTTATTCGGAAAAACATCGAAGAGAGCACAGCAAACCATATTGTGGTGGTCACACATCATTTGCCTACACTCCAAGTAGTAGCAGCGCACCATAGAGGATCTGTTCTGAACAGTGCATTTGCAAGTGAGTATGATAATTTAATCGCCAATAGTAGGATTGATGCATGGATATATATGGACATTCGCATACTAATATTGATACGGAGATAGGAGGGACCAGGGTAATCTCTAACCAGATGGGATATATTTTTGCAAATGAGCATCTGATGAATGGATTTGAATTGGGCAAGTTTATTGAAATTAAATGAGTACAGCGATGAATGAAAGAAAAATCATAGATAGAAAATACCTTTGCGATTTGGCTAAGGAAGTTGGTCTGACTACATTAGATCTGGAAGCATTAGGCGAAAATCATCATTGGGAAATTGTTGTGGAAGGAAATTTACTGGAAAGGATGATTGAGACTCAGCGGCAGTTTGAGCGTCTTGCCGTGATTGGTGATGAAGAGTGTCGTGGGTTTTATATAGAGGTGCCTCGGCCAACATCAGAAGATTGGGGTAATGCAGAGGAACTGATTGCTTCGGGAGAATACAGCAGCATGGATGCATATCTGTCGGACTGGCTTGCGTTCAATCCGATGGAAACGCGCTGGTTCTATGTAACCTCAAGAAAACACGGGAATAACCGGTCGATTCATGTTACCGACCGGAAATTTACTCACTTTGTTATTTCTAACCGCTCCTCGTATAATGAAAAGGAGTTCGATGATGTTTGTTGCAAGGAGAACCTTACACGTTTTTTCGACTTTTTGAATCTTATGATTGGTGTTATTGTAGCAGATTCCGACGGGTTTAATGAGTATGTAGCAAACAATCTGCCATACCAGCAACGTACAGGTCGGATTTCCAGAAAGAACCTAGTTCGCATAGTTCCGAGTCTTAGGATTGATGTAGAGGACCGGGAAATGACAGTTAAGGCTTTAGAGGACTCAATACAAGGGTGTTCTTTGTCTCCTATAGAGACTATGACCATACGAAAGTATTGTAAATTTTATCGTATTGCTAACGAAGCTTATAAGGCTTACCATAGGAAACAGGGTATCGGTGGACGTATCAATAAGGATTCAAAAAGGGATTTCCAAAAAATCTCAGATGTGGCTTATTACAAGTATATGAAGTATGTGGATGTGGAGAACCTTTATAACGTCGACAGCCAGGAGGATTTCATACGGTTTGCAACGGATCATTACGGTGAACTTGGGCTTTCACGTTTGAATATCTTAGCTTCAAATGTCCAACATCAGGGATGGAAGATTGTTGTTTCCAACAGTTATTCATCCAATGTTGGATTGGCTATGGAGGTGGCTGTCTCCCTGTATAAGGCTGATGCTCCATTACATATTTACGATGCAGAGAAACTTCTGAGTATTCTGAAGGAAGAGGATTTTGTTCGACTGGTTCCTGATTCATACCATAACTATATGGGATATCAGGAAGAAGGTACCGTCTATGAGCTTCCTTGGGAGTATGAATGTTCTGATGAGAAAAACTCTTTTCTTACTCTGGAGCAATATCATGATATTATTTCTCATACCGAATGGGAGTCTGAGAAACGTGTAGAGCCTATTTCTTAATGGAACGTCGTAATTAAAAGTTGGCTTATCTCTATGTTTATGCGTGGTTGATAAGCCATTTTTTTGCAATCAAAATTTCAAGAGGGAAATAGCGAAATTGGACATATAACAAATACAAAATATAGGATTTACAATAAATCACTATGATTTGACGATAAGTTTTCTAAGAAAAATTAGTTTTATTCTCAGAAATTGCATAGTTTTGTATTTATAATCTTCATAATAGTGAAGATTAATGCTTAAAAATATATATAAATATCATTATAATGATATATAAATTCGGTTTATATGGTAGATTTCTATGAATACTCCACGCCTGAGCTTGTAAGGCTATTAGGCAACAGATTTAAAGAATATAGAATTCGTTGCAATCTCACTCAGAAAGATGTTTCTGAGCAATCCGGAATTGGACTTACAACCATCCACAAGTTCGAGAATGGTACAGCTGGCAATATTTCATTGTCAACATTTATTGTGTTGTTGAAAGTGGTCGGACAGATTAACACTATAGACAATCTTCTTCCGGAATTGCCTGAATCTCCTTACATGATGCGTAAGGATGATAAAAAGGTACAGCGTGTCAGACACTCTAAATAGCATAAATTATGGTACAGTCGTTAAAAGTAATACTTTGGGGTGAGGAAATTGGTAGATTGGCATGGGATGCCAGACGCAGGTTGTCCTATTTTATGTATAATCCGGCCTTCTTGAAGAAAGGTCTTAATATTTCTCCATTAGCTGCACCAGTTGATGGAGCGAGAGGACTTATGCCTGTATGGGGAGAAGAGGCCAAGATTTATCAAAAATTACCGGCATTTTTAGCAGATTCATTGCCTGACTCATGGGGAAATCAACTTTTTGAATTATGGCGCCAACAGAATCACTTGTCAAACGCAGATATTACTCCTCTTGACAAACTCTCATTTATAGGAAAGCGTGGAATGGGAGCTTTGGAATTTTTGCCTGAGGTTTCACGAGAGCGTAAGGCTGAAAAAATAGATATCAAATCATTGGCAAATTTAGCTGAGCGAATATTCTCAGAAAGAGAAAATGCCAGAATCCTACCCGAAGAGTCGGTAACAATGCAGTCATTACTTACGGTTGGTACTTCAGCCGGTGGTCGTCAACCTAAGGCCATTGTTGCCATTAATCGAAAGAATGGTGAGGTTCGTAGCGGGCAGATTTCCGGATTAGAGGAGTTTGATTACTATCTGGTCAAATTTGGTAATTCGCAATATAGTTCGGCAGAATTGGAGATGTCTTACTATGAACTTGCTACAATGGCAGGGATAAATATGATGCCTTCAAAACTCTATCAAGTGGACGGGAATAATCATTTTATGACAAAACGCTTTGACCGTAATAATGGAAAAAAGATTCATACACAAACTTTGGCCGCAATTAGCCCCGATGCGGACAGTTACGAACAATTGATTACAGTATGCCGGAAGCTCCATCTGCCGGAAACAGACTGTTATGAGGTATTCCGCAGGATGGTCTTTAATTTATTGGCAAACAATACAGATGATCACAATAAGAATTTTTCATTCGTTATGAGTGAGGACGGTACTTGGCGCTTGTCTCCTGCATACGATGTAACTTATATATTTGACAATGGAGGATTCTTACCAAATGAAGATCATTGCATGTATATTAGGGCAAAACTTAGGGATATAACACGGGATGATGTTATTCAATTTGCTAAAGATAATGGAATACGTAGGCCTGATGCAATAATACGTGATATAGTTAATGCCATAAAACAATTTCGGACAGTTGCCACTAAATATGGTGTTGCTGAACAGTGGGTAGGACGTGTTGAAAATACTATAGTAGACCGTCTGAAATCATGGGGAGAGTTAGAGGAAATGGCTCCTGAAATATGCGAATTTGTCATAAACGGACATACTATAAAGAATATCCGTATGGAGCAGGCATATAAGGGAAATTTCCATTTGCTTGCTGAAATAGACGGTCATGAACGTAAGTTTATTATTGGTAAGAATAAAGAAGAGTTTTCACTTATTGAATCAATGGGCATAGCAAACCTGTCATCGGATCAGCTCAAGGATATGGTTGAAAAGTATTTTATTCACTAGAAAGTATAATCGCCGACTTCGATAGACAGGTCTTTTTTCATAATGGGATTCAAACGATTAATAGTTTTTGCATTTTAGATATATAATGGAAAGCACTCCAAGCAATATCACATATAAGTATTCTGCTGTCCAATATACAGACAGGGATGTGCTGAAATTGCTTATCGTCCATAAATAAATCTGGTAGGCTATAATGGTTACAGTCTGAAAAATGAAGGTTGTACGTGTGGCACCTGTCCCTGTGACAGCATTCATATATACATAACCAGGTAAGGCAAAAGCATAATTCAACAGGGCTATTGTAAATGGCAGCTGTGCTATTTGTATCAGGCTTTCATTATCCGAATAAATATTGAAAAGTGGATTGAAACAGATTATAGAAAGGATAATAAGTGGGAATCCCACGGCATATCCCAAACGGATAACCCGGTTACATAACGGGAAAATCTGATTCTTTTGTCCTGCTCCCAACAAATTACTTACCAATGAGCCGGTTGTTGCTGCCAGTGAATTGACAATAACAAAAAACAAGGTGGATATGCTGCGTATGACATTTGTCGCTGCAAGTTCCAACTCGCCCAAATGCTCAATGGCTACGAAGAAAGTAAACCATGAGGCTACACCAATAAACGGATTGAACATGCTCCAGATAGATACACGGCAGACATGATGGAATATGTTTTTATTAAACTGCCAGTTCAGACCATAAACCTTTCTGTCCATTTTTCGTAAAACATGGATAGACAATATTATCAATGAGCATAATTCAGCAAAAGATGACGCTATTGCAGCACCTGCTATTCCCATATCGAAATAAAATATGAGAAGCCAATTACAAGGTATATTCACCAATACTGCTGTAAAGGCAGCTTTGTTCAAGGGCTTTGTAAGTGTTATACCGACCATGAAAGATCGTAACGCAAGAAATGGGAAAGAAAACATCAATCCCCAAATGCGCCAGTCCAAATAGTCTATAACAGCAGAATATACTTTCTCAGATGCAATCAGATTGCTCAGAATCATGGGAGATAATATTTTAGAGATGGTGCACAGTAGAACTGCTAAACCTGACAGAAAAAGTAATCCTTGAAAGAATGTCCTACCTGTTTCTGAGTATTGCTGCTCGCCATTACGCCGTGCAATGACAACCTGTAAACCTATACTGAATCCGAAACCGAGCATATAAATGGCAAGATACCAGATTCCAGCAAGTGCAGATGCCCCCAATTCTATTTCACCAACATGACCTAAGAAGATAGCGTCAGTTATATTAATAAGTTGTTCGATAAGGATGCTCATCATAACCGGAAAGTTGATGAGCCATATGTTTTTATATGTATAATTCATTGTTCAACATAATAAAATACAACAAGTTCTGTCAACTGGTGACATAACTTATTTGTAAAGTAATTATTTGATATAATGGCAAAATAAAGAAGTACAGACCTGTATTATAAGCCTGTATATTAACAATAACTTGAATTGAGAATGCTATTCATTATGCGCAGCTATATGCACAATTGCCATTTCATAAGTTGAACAATCTTTGTTTTTAATATCCTAGATGCAAAGGTAGTAAAAATAGAAATAGGTTAATGCTTTTCTGTATTTTTATAATCTTCCGTTGTCATTCCATTCTCCATAGAGAAGTCCTTTTCGAGTCTTGTTGAGAAATCGCCATGTATCCAATATATTTATTATTTTGCCCAAATAAATTAAACAATATTAGCTTATCACATTTAATTTTGATATATTTGCATTAAACTACAATTTATTTCAATCATGAAGCAATTGAATAGGATTAAAATAGTTCTTGTTGAAAAGAATAAAACAGCTAAATGGCTCTCTGAGCAAGTCGGTAGGAATGTGACATCTGTTTCCCGTTGGTGTACTAATGCTTCACAACCAGATTTGGAAACATTATTTCGCATAGCGGAACTTTTGGATGTTGATGTAAGAGAATTGCTTCATGTAGAAAAGGATAAATATAAATAAGTATATTAAGATGGCTATTCCGGTAAACATAGAAGACCTTCTTCATAAGTGTAAAATAGAATCTACACGTATTGAGTTTAAGACAGGGTGTAATCCAAATAAAATTTATCGTACCATCTGTGTTTTCGCTAATGATTTTGATAACATTGGCAGAGGATATATCACCGTAGGTGTTCAGGAAGAAAAAAATACAGGTATTGCACAACGGCCAGTAACAGATGTTCCTATAGAAGAGTTTGATAAGATACAGCGTGACATGATTGGTTTCAATCACAAGATTGAGCCATTAAATGATGCTATAAATAATAATGCCCGATTGGTGTTATTGGCAATATCAAGGACTCCTTTCATAAAGCGTAAGTTTTTATTGGATAACATTGATATTTCCAAGGCAACTTTGGAGAGAATTCTCAAGCAACTCTCATCAGAGCCTTTAGGTTTGGTAGAATATCAAGGATCGTTAAAAACTGGAGGGTATGTGTTGACTGAAAAAGGTAAATCCTTTGTAGAATCAATGAATGACTAAAATGGCAAAGAAAACAATAAAAAAAGAACTTACAGGGGCGCAAGATTTATACAATTTCTTGTTTGAGGCCTGTAATATCATACGAGGTCCTGTAAGTCAGGACAACTTTAAAGACTATATAACACCATTGCTATATTACAAGCGTATATCTGATGTTTATGATGAAGAAACGGAGGATGCTTTGATTGATAGTGGTGGTGATAAAGAGTATGCATCCCTACCAGAACAGCATCGATTCATTATTCCGGATGGCTGTCATTGGCAGGACGTACGCGAACGCAGCGAAAATCTTGGTGCTGCAATAGTTGGAGCTATGCGACAGATTGAGATTGCAAATCCAGATACGCTATATGGCGTTCTGTCAATGTTCTCTGCTCAGAAATGGACAAATAAAGCAATTCTGAATGATGGTAAAATCAGAGACTTGATTGAGCATCTTTCAAAACGTAAATTGGGTAACAAGAATTATCCGGCCGACCTTATGGGTGATGCTTATGAGATCCTTTTGAAGAAATTTGCTGATGACAGTAAGGCTCAGGCTGGAGAGTTTTATACTCCTCGTTCAGTTGTTTCGTTATTGGTTCGCATACTTGATCCACAACCAGGAGAAACGGTGTATGATCCCGCGTGTGGTAGTGGTGGTATGTTGATTGAAGCCATTCGCTATATGCACGATGATACGCTTTGTTGCGGAAGCATTTTTGGACAGGAGAAAAACGTAGTCAATGCTGCAATTGCCAAAATGAATCTATTTTTGCATGGTGCATCTGATTTTAATGTGCTTCAAGGTGATACATTGCGAGACCCGAAAATATTGCAGAGTGGAAATATTGCCAAGTTCGATTGTGTAATTGCCAATCCTCCATTCTCTTTGGAAAACTGGGGGGCAACTGAGTGGGCTTCAGATAAATACAAGCGTAATCTTTGGGGAACACCTTCGGATAGTTGTGGCGACTTTGCATGGATTCAGCACATGATAGCATCAATGGCTCCAGCTCATGGTAGAATGGCGGTCGTAATGCCACAAGGTGTATTGTTCCGTGGCAATCAAGACGGGGAAATCAGAAAAAAAATGGTAGAAAGCGACTTAATAGAAGCAGTTGTAACCCTTGGAGACAAGTTGTTCTATGGAACAGGATTGTCACCATGTTTCTTGATTTTGCGAAGGATGAAACCTGCAGCACATTCTGGTCGGATACTTATGATTGATGGTACAAAGATTCTTACTCAGCGTCGTGCTCAAAATGTATTAGAACCTGCAGATGTTGATAGACTATATGCATTGTATAAACAGTATGAAGATGTTGAAGACTTCTCCAAGGTGGTTACCCTGCAGGAGGTAAGAGATAAGGACTATAACTTGTCTCCCAATCGATTTGTGGAGTATCATAAGGAAGAAATTCGTCCATACTCAGAAGTATTGGCTGAGTTCAAGCAGGCGTATGAAGATGTAAAACGTCTTGAACTTGAATTCTCTCAATTAATTAACGTATAATAATATGGCAGAAAACAATATAAAGACTTACAGAAATCCCGATGACCCGATTACGCTTGAAGAGTTGAAAAGCTTTCTTTGGGCTGCAGCTACTCATTTGCGTGGTCAGATTGATGCAGCAGGTTATAAAGAGTATATATTTCCGTTGTTATTCTTCAAGCGCATTTCTGATGTGTACGATGAACAATTTGATGGATTCCTCCATGAAGGCGGTGTGGAATATGCCGGTATGCAGGCCGAGGAATTGCCTATCCGCATTCCTGATGGTGCTCATTGGCGCGATGTGCGACAAGTTACAGAGAATGTCGGCCAACGACTTGTAGAAGCTTTTATTGCCATCGAGCAGGCTAATCCCGCCAAAGAAATGGATGGCAGGAAGATTGGTGGTTTGGAAGGTATATTTGGTCCTAAAGATGGTTGGACGAATAAAGCCAAGATGCCCGACAGCATTATCACTTCTTTGATAGAAGATTTCTCTAAATATACGCTCTCGTTGAAAGCTTGCCCGGCAGATGAAATGGGACAGGCTTACGAATATCTGGTTGGTAAGTTTGCTGATGATGCTGGAAATACAGCTCAAGAGTTTTATACCAATCGAACAGTAGTTCAGTTGATGGCTGAGATTCTTCAACCGCAACCGAATGAAAGTATTTATGATCCGACATGTGGTTCTGGCGGTATGTTGGTGAAATGTTTGGATTATCTACGCAATAAAGGTGAGGAATGGCAGGGAGTACAGGTCTTTGGTCAGGAGGTTAATGGTTTGACATCTTCTATTGCACGTATGAACCTTTATCTCAATGGTGTGGAAGATTTTTCTATTGCTTGTGCTGATACCTTGGAGAATCCAGCATTTATAGATGGTAGCCAGTTGCGTAAATTTGATATAGTCCTTGCAAACCCACCATATTCAATTAAAGAGTGGAATCGTGAAAAGTTTATGAATGATAAGTGGGGACGCAATTTCTTGGGAACACCACCACAAGGTAGAGCAGATTATGCTTTTGTAGGCCATATATTGAAGTCACTAGATTCTAATAGTGGGCGTTGTGCAATATTACTACCTCATGGTGTCTTGTTTAGGAATGAGGAACATAACATACGTAAAAGTTTGATTGAAAGTGATCTTATAGAAGCTGTTATAGGATTAGGACCAAACTTATTTTATAATTCTCCAATGGAAGCCAGTATAATTATTTGTCGGACTCGTAAAGACATCGGACTAAATAACAAAATAATCTTTATTAATGCACTCAAAGAAGTTGAGCGTAAGAATGGAGAAAGTTATCTATTGGATACTCATATTAACAAAATAGTTGGTGCGTATAAAAATCATTCTAATATTGATAGATTTTGCAGAGTTGTTTCATTAGAGGAACTTATTAAAAATAACTATAGCTTAAATATTCCATTATATGTCCATACTTCGACATATCAGGATTATACATGGGATTTTGATTTGCTAACTTCTTCGAAAGAATGGAGAGATTCTCATAATAGAGCTATAGAATCTATTGAAGATTTATTGTCCTTAATTCAAGATTAATATGAAATTAGGAGATATTACTAGAGAAAGTAGAGAAACTTTCAAAGGAGATAAAACAGGTATTCCTATAGTTGGTTTAGAGCATTTAATTCCACAAGAATTGACATTCTCAGCCTACGATGTAGATACAGATAACACATTCACTAAAATGTTCCATAAAGGGCAAATCCTTTTTGGAAGGAGACGTGCGTATTTAAAAAAGGCAGCAGTTGCTGAATTTGATGGTATTTGTTCAGGAGATATTACTGTTATTGAGGCTATTCCAGGTAAAGTAGATAAGGACTTATTACCTTTTATAATACAAAATGATGCATTATTTGATTATGCAGTATCTCGTTCTGCAGGTGGTTTATCTCCACGTGTAAAATGGGAGCAATTATCAGATTATGAAATTAATCTGCCTCCAATAGAAGATCAAAAAGTTTTAGCTGATAAATTGTGGGCAGCGTATCGTCTGAAAGAGGGATATAAGAAACTCCTTTGTGCGACAGACGAAATGGTGAAATCGCAATTTATCGAGATGTTTGGGAATCCTCTTTCTTTAAATCAGAAGAATGAGTTGAAAAGATTAGGAGAATGTTGTATTCTAAATCCAAGACGTCCTAACATTGCTCTTTGCGACACCGATAAAGTCTCTTTTATTCCTATGCCGGCGGTAAGTGAGGATGGATATTTGGTAGATATGACTGATGAAGAATATGGAAAAGTAAAAAAAGGCTTTACATATTTTGAGAATAATGATGTCTTGTTTGCCAAGATTACACCTTGTATGGAGAATGGCAAAGGAGCTATTGTACATGGACTTACAAATGGTATAGGAATGGGATCTACAGAATTTCATGTATTGCGGCCAATTAACGGAATATCTAGTCCCTATTGGCTGTTAGCATTAACACGAATGCCTATATTTCGTGAGCGTGCTGCAAAAAATATGTCTGGAACAGGCGGGCAGAAAAGAGTTAGTGCTTCATATCTGGACCATTTTATGGTTGGATTACCTGCGATAGAGGAACAAAGGCGTTTTGAAGCAATATATAAACAAGCCGACAAATCAGGCAGTTTGTACATTATTACCTAATGATGGCTTTGAACCTCTATACTTATATTATGCTACATTGTCAAAAACATCATGGATGATATCACAATGTCGTGGAGCTGCACAGCCAAACATATCACAAAGTATTATTCGTAGTATGGAGATACCTATGGCAACAATAGATGAGCAAAAACGATTTTGTAAACTTCTGACACAGGCCGATAAATCAAAATCTTATGTTCGGATAGCATTAAAAAATTTAGAATCCATATTAGGATATTGTATAAGGCAAGTAGCTTAGTCAAATAGATATAAACGAAAAATATTATATAGTTATGTTTAACGAAGATAATACAGTGGAGCAAATGCTCATAAATGCAGCTACTCACAGTGGCTGGCAATATGTAAAGGCTAGTGATGTGCCACGAAGCACTGATTCGGTTCTGGTTGAATCATGGTTGCAAGAGGCATTGATCAGGCTTAATCCTATCACACTACAACAGGCCGAGCAGGTTATCTATAAACTTCGTGCCGCTATTACCTGTGGTGGAAATTTCGATGAATTGGTGACAGCCAATGACCGTTTCCGGGCATTATTGTTTACCGAGAATACAGAACCATTTGGAAAAGATGGTGAATATATCCCGATTCGTTTCTTCAGCGATGATCCTGCGGAAGACTATTGTGTAGTTACCAATCAGTGGGAATTTCCTCGCCCATCTGTTGACGGAGGTAAACGATTGGATTTGGTGTATCTTATTAATGGTATTCCTATCTGTATCGGAGAAGTAAAATCACCTGTAAGGCCTCAAGTTACATGGGCAGATGGAGCTACAGATATGCTACATTATGAAAAGAGTATTCCTGAGATGTTTGTTCCTAATGTATTGACTTTTGCTACGGAAGGTAAAGAACTTCAATATGCAGGAATCTGTGCGCCAGTAGATAAATGGGGACCTTGGTTTAAGGATGAGCAGCGCCAACATGGAACAATTGAGTTTGTAAAAAGTAATGTAATAAGCTTAGTTGAACCTAATAGATTGCTTGACATCTATCGTTATTATAGCGTATTTACAGGAACATCATCAGGCAAGAAAATAAAGATTGTATGCCGTTATCAACAATATTTAGGAGGTGAAGCTATTGTACAACGAGTTCTCAAAACCTACCGAGAGAAGCAAGGACCGAAGAAAGGTCTCATTTGGCACTTTCAAGGTTCGGGTAAATCATGGTTAATGGTATTTGCTGCACAAAAGCTTCGTTTGCAAAACGAATTACACGCTCCAACAGTTGTAATTGTGGACGACCGTATTGATTTGGAAGATCAGATTACGGGCGATTTTACTCGTGCAGAAATTCCCAATATTGAATCAGCCAAAACAAAAGAGGAGTTGGTTGCATTCTTCAAACAAGACCAACGTAAAATTTTAATTACCACTATCTTTAAGTTTGGTGATGTGGAAGGTGTACTCAATGAGCGTGATAATATTATCTTGTTGGTTGATGAAGCCCATAGAACACAAGAAAAAGATTTGGGACAGAAGATGAGAAACGCATTGCCTAATGCATTTTTCTTTGGGCTTACAGGTACGCCTATCAATAAGCGAGATAAAAATACTTTCCTTGCTTTTGGTGCAGATGAAGACATGGAGACTGGAGGTTATATATCAAAATATACATTCCAAAATTCTGTGGAAGATGGTGCTACACTGGAATTGAATTTCCAGACTGTTCCAGTAGAAATGCATCTTAATGAGGAACAGTTACAGGAGGAATTTGATGAATTGACTGATCAGATATCAGAAGCAGAAAAGAATGAACTGGTTAAACGAACCTCTGTAGAAGCATTCTTTACGGCTGAAAAACGTATTAATGATGTTGCCCGCTACATCGTTAACCATTTTAAGGCTTATGTGGAACCTAGTGGAATGAAAGCGCAAGTTGTTGTGTATAATCGTGATTGTTGCGTAAAATACAAGAAGGCTATTGATGCTTTGTTAGGTACAGAAGATGCCACAACAATAGTGATGCATACGGCCGGAGATAAGGCGGATGATTATAAAGAGTATCGTAGAGATAGAGATCAGGAAAAGAAACTACTTGATCAATTCCGTGATCCATTATCTCCAATAAAAATGGTAATTGTTACTTCTAAACTTCTTACAGGTTTTGATGCTCCTATACTTCAATGTATGTATCTTGACAAGCCAATGAGAGATCATACGCTTTTACAAGCTATTTGTCGTACGAACCGAAAATATACCGTGGATAAAAAGTGCGGTTTGATTGTGGATTTTGTAGGTGTATTTGATAATGTGGCAAGGAGTCTTGCATTCGATGAAGAGACAGTTAAAACGGTTGTAAAGAATATTGATGAAGTTAAAGCTTTAATACCTAATTTCCTACAAGAATGCCTTGACTTCTTCCCAGGAGTTGACCGTACGATTGGTGGTTGGGAAGGTCTTCAAGCCGCTCAGCAGTGCTTGCTGGATGATAAGATAAAAACTGATTTTGCACGCCATTTTGCCCGATTGTCTAAGGCTTGGGAAACAGTAAGCCCCGACATCATGCTTGCTCAGTATCAGTCAGATTATACTTGGCTGGCACAAGTTTATCAGAGTGTTCGTCCTGTTGGAACTAGCGGTTCACTTATATGGACATTATTAGGTGCCAAAACTATTGAAATAATTCATCGTAATATAGATACGATTGATATAGGGACACCTCTTGAAGATTTGGTAGTTGATGGTGATGTAATTGATATGGTATTGGAGCAGGCAAAGGACAATCCTAAAAAGATTCTGGAAGTTGAGAAAATGTTACGTTTAAGATTGGGTGAGCACCGTGGTGATCCAAAATATAAGGCATTTGCAGAAAAGTTGGATGAACTTCGCCGTCACATGGAGGAAAATCTTATTACAAGTATTGACTTCCTTCGCAGCTTGTTGATTCTTGCCAAAGAAGTACTTGAAGAGGAAAAGAATTCTAATCAGCCACAAGATAAACGTGAGCAGGCAAAAGCTGCTCTTACAGAATTGTTTGAATCAATAAAGACAGAAAATACCCCAATTATTGTGGAACGTGTTGTCGCTGATATTGATGAAAACGTGGTAGCTATTGTGCGTAAGTTCAAGGATGCTTTTAAAAGTATTACTGCTCAACGAGAAATAAAAAAGAAGCTACGTTCAATTCTTTGGATTAATTACCAAATAAAAGATCAAGAGGTCTTCGATAAGGCTTATCAGTATATTGAGATGTATTACTAAATACTTGAAGTTTGAGAAGTTTTTAAGTGACGTAAAAATGAGTATGACTAAAAATGGATAGAATAGAGAACGCTATAAATAATCTCTTGATTAAGCCAAATGAGGCTTTAAAATCACGTATTGAAGAGGTAAGGTATTGTATTGACATACCAGACACTAATTCGAAGGGATATTGTTATTGTCTAAAAGTTGATGCTAATGGTACGTTAAGACTTAAAGATTTAATAGATTATCTTGATACTCGAATAGTTGATTATGCAATCCCCAAAAAAGAAATTGATGAAGCGAAAAATGATTTTAATAACACTGGATCTACAAGAAAAATCATTCAGTTAAAAAAGAAAGCTGAAAATCTTTTTACTGATTTGAATAAAACTGGTGAAGGTGGTGAAATCTTATTATATATTCTTACACAGGATATTTTGAAGCTTCCTCAACTGATAAGTAAAATGTCTTTAAAGACATCTCCCAAAATGCATTATCATGGAGCAGATGGTATCCACTTCCAATATGATAGCATAACTGGAAATTTAGAACTTTATTGGGCTGAGGCTAAAATGTATCAGGACCTAAATGCAGCTATGGTAAGTTGCTTTGATAGCTTAAAAGGTTTTCTACTTGATCCGAAAGGTTGTAAATCTACACAAGAAAGAGATATTGATTTGATTACATCGAATATACACCAAAATATAAATAATGAGGCTATTGAGGATATACTTGTAGAGTATTTTGACAAAGATAAAGAACAGTCAAATCATTTAGTTTATAAGGGCGTATGTTTTATTGGATTCGATTATGATAAATATCCAAGTAATACAGATATTACAAAAACGACTGCGGATATAAAAAATGCTATATTAGTAGAGTATGACAAATGGCACAATAGCGTAGGAGACAAGATAAAAGAACATATGAATCTTGATAAAAAAGAGATTCATGTGTTTTTGATGCCTTTTCCTTCCGTTGATGAATTTAGACAATATTACCTTCAAACAATTAAATGATGTTAGCTGAAAAAGTTTATAATTTAAGTAGTTTCAATCGTCAATATGAGGCTTTACTCATATTATCTGTTTGTGAGACCATCCCTAATTTAGTTTGGGATAGAGATAAATCTGATTTATTATCTCAAATAGATTGGAATAATATGCTGAGTATAGCATCTCTGTTTAGCTATTGTAATGAAAGTAAATATTTGGATGCGGCTCTTCGTATAGCTCAAACGTGTCTAGTACAAGAAGAAACTAACGAAAATCAGAAAAATGCAGCTGCATTTATATTAGATAATTTAACAAATAAACCAGCACTTAAAATTGCATTAGATAAGCAGTTTATAAAAAAGGACTTTAGAGATAATTATCCTTTTGCATTGAGACTTCAGCAAAGCAAATCAGATATTGAACATACGATAATAGTAAATGATGAAGTATTCCTTTTAAATAGGTTCCAAAAAGAAGTTTATTATGCATATAAACATAATGAAACAATAAGTATATCTGCACCAACCTCGGCAGGTAAGTCTTACATTCTATGTACTCTTTTGTTAGAAGAATTGACAGAAGGCAATAAGAATATTGTTTATGTTGTGCCAACAAGAGCACTTATAAGTCAGGTAGAAGCTGATTTAAAAGCACTACTGAGACAATATAATTTAGAGAATCAAACTAATATAACAACAGTACCACCTCAGGAAGATATTTTAGATAAGAAATCCAATGTCTTTATTTTTACGCAGGAACGTCTTCATTGGTTTTTATATGGGAATTCTAATTGTAAAATTGATATTCTTATTATTGATGAAGCTCAGAAAATTGAAGATGGGAATAGGGGAATTTTGCTTCAACAAAAAATAGAAGATGTTGTTAAAGCAAATCCTGAAATAAAGGTATTCTTCTCCAGTCCATTTACCTCAAATCCGGAGATACTTCTGGATAATGTCATTAATAATAGCCGGAAAAGTAAGGTTAATACTCAGTATATTGCAGTTAATCAGAATCTTTTATATGTTTCTCAGGTACCGAGAAAAATCAGAGAGTGGCAAATTCATTTATGTACTGTTAAAAACACTATTTTGTTGGGGAAAATTGTAATGACAGATCGTCCAACAACAGAACTGCATAAAATAGTTCATACAGCTTATCAAATATCGAATAGAGGTGGATGTTTGATTTATAGTAATGGGGCTGCAGATGCAGAGGATACAGCAAATTTACTTTACGATCTGCTGCCAGAGTGTGAACAAGATTCTGAAATTGAAGAACTAGTTAAATTAGTACAGAGCACTATTCACACCCAATATGTTTTAGCAAAAGTTTTATCAAAGGGAATTGCATTTCATTATGGAAATATGCCTTTGCTTATAAGAAATGAAATAGAGAGATTGTTCTCTATAGGTAAAATAGAATATTTGATCTGTACTTCAACTTTATTGGAGGGGGTTAATCTTCCTGCTAAATCTATTATTATAAGAAAACCATCAAGAGGTAGAGGAAATCCATTGAATCAAAATGATTTTTGGAATTTGGCGGGTAGAGCAGGACGATTGGGAAAAGAATATAGTGGAAATATATTTTGTATAGAACCATTAAAATGGGATATTTATCCTGAACCAAATAAAACGAAACAAGAAATTAAAAGAGCATTAAATGTTGTAGAAAGTAAAGGGGATGAACTTCTGGAATATATCCGGTGTGGGGCACCCAGAAAAAAGGCAGGAAAGTGTCCAGATTTAGAATTTGCTTTTGGATATTATTATATAAAGTACGTTTTGGACAAAGAGAATGCACCTTCAACTCCATTTTATGATAACTTGTTGTGTGAGTTGAGAACTCTGCAATCGATAATTACATTACCAGCTTCAATTATTAAGAAAAATCCTGGCATATCACCTTTAGCGCAACAACAACTTTATAATTATTTTACTGACCATATTAATGACATAGATACACTGATTCCTGTGTATCCTAATGACTCTAATGCTTTAGAGGAATACAGAAACCTTATAGAAGTTATAGGACAAACGATATCAGATTATCCACAACAATTAAATGTTCCTAGAGCAATATTATTGATCAATTGGATGTCAGGGAAACCGTTGTCGTATCTTATTCGTAAAAGTTATGATTCTTATAAAAGGAATGGTTATAACAAAAAACTTCCAGTTGTTATCAGAGAGGTTATGGAAAACGTTGAAAATTTTGTTAGATACCAATTCGCTAAAGATTCAAGTTGCTATGTCGATATTTTGCGATATGTTCTTGAAATAAATAGAAAAAATGATTTACTTAATAATATTCCACAATTAAATCTTTGGCTAGAGTTTGGTGTATCACAAAAGACCCATCTTTCATTGTTGGCTTTAGGACTAAGTCGTAATACGGTTATAGAATTGACTAAATATATTACATCTACGGAGAAATCAAAAGAGGAATGTTTAAATTGGTTAAGATCATTGAATTTAGACGAATTGGATATGTCTCCAATAATTGTAGAAGATATTAGGAGAATTATATGATTATTGCATAGGATACAGTCCAAAATTTAGTTGTAAAAAATAATAACGACTTATTCAAAGTCTTATAATCGTTATGTAATTTTTTTATGTTGATAATATTGTTTCTTTAGCACGTTTCTTATATATATATTAAGCAAGTAAAATGTGACAAGAGTTACAGTTTGAAAACTATAATTCTTGTCACATATTTATTTTTTTAGAACAGAAAGCTATTTGTATAAAATTTTTGATAGTACCGTTTTGTGATTAAAGACTATTATTGGTACAACCTATCACATAATAAACAGATTTTATATTTTAGCTTTATTATATGATAGGTTAGATGTCTCAAAATATAGTTTATATCAGCAACCACTTCCGTCTATATTACATGACATTCCTTCTGTAATTGGTCTTGAAGTAAGTCCGGCTTCTTCTGGTATGAGTGTAACAGAACCATCCTCTAGAACAAAGCATGGAATACCTGCAGCTCCAACTTTTTTCGCTTCATTAAAAACAGGGCTGTTATCACGGATCCTTAGAAATTCCTTTAAATATTTTACATGCGAACCTATGTCTATAATCTCATATCTGTCGTCTCCCTGTATCTGCTCTTCAACATAAATACAGTCCGGACAAGTATTCATACTATAAATTTTAATCATGACGTATATTGTTATAAATTATTACTATTGTGCTGGGCGTTAATAGTGAAAAACAAAAGATGTATCTCAAAAGTATGAAATGTCGTTTAAATATAAAAGTGCTTATTGCTTTTTTATACAATTCTACGTTATGTGATACAATTGTTTTTTGATGAATTGATGAAATGATGAGGTTATTGTTTGGATTTTGATTATGTCAATTTAGAATAAAAGTATGGTTTTAATGCATCTTAAAGAAGTTTTTTGTTAGATACTATTATCCTTTCTATACTATACTTACATTTGGAGCGATCAAGTTTATTTGTTTGCTACTTTAAGCCCTATTTTCTTGTACATTGTTATTTTGCTCTAATCATATTTTTGATAGGTATAGTGTACAATATAAATTCTATTTCTTAAGGTTATCCTGTTGTATAATTATGTTGGACATTCCAATATAAATTGTTTCAGTCGTATATGATATATTGGGGACTTTTAATAAAAAAGATTCAAGTCTGTATTGGTTTTCTATCGCTCTTGATATGATAAAAACGGCTGTAGCTGCTGGAGAATAACTTTTGAATTTAGCTAGTTTTAAGCCCTTCTTACGATTATTTTTGTGTGTTGCTTATATTTGTGCAGCTGATAATATTTTGATCCAAATTATGGCAAATATTCAATCTTCTGTTCTGTAAACTGCATAACAAAATTACCCAGCTTGCTGCCTTTTTAAACTGTCTTTTTCTAACGCCCTTTTTAGAAAGGGGGAATTAGGCTTCCCTCTTTTAAAAAAGTGAATAGGGCAAGCCCTTTTATAAACGTATTTTTCTATGATAGTTTAGGGAAAAAGTGTATATCAAAATATCTAGTAAAAGAGCTACTTTAATTGGTATTTTATCTGTGATTAATTGTTTGATTTCTATATAACTAATCTCTTCCCTATAGTTTCTTATAATCTTAAGCAAGCGGAACATGTTTTGCTCATTTTTCTGCAATATTACAAATGGTTCTTTATCTATCATTTTGAACAGATGTTTATTGTTGGATGTTTTTGTTGTATATCCGAGCATATTGATGTCAATGATATAAAAGACTTTTTGTTATGTGTTTCTATACAATGAATGAATAACAATTTGTTGAGCATTTTATTTATTAATTTGTTGGTTATATTTTAATTTGTTAGGCAATATTTTTTTTGTATTGCGATTCTACCTCGTTGGATATTTTAGTTTTTGTGAAGCTTTTAAAATATCGTAAATTGCAGTTCCTGGATTTGTGAAAAATAAATACTATTTGTGGTATTAATTATAGAAACAAAACAAATTGAAGTTATCATAGATGATATCTATATAAGTTTAAAAAGGACTTTAAATACTTTTTGTGTTAAAATATAAATATTACTTTTGTAAAAAAAATATTTGTAGCTCGTATTGTATACTAATTTTGTTATGTTTAGTTATTGAAATAATGTATTTTGTACGACTTCAATTAATGATATGATGAACCAATGAATGAGGATTTATTTGTTCACAGTAGTAAAGGTGAAATTTGATGAGAAGGTGGTAAATCATATGTTTAAAAGAATTTGTGTAACTGTTTACATATTTGATGCAGAGTCCTAGATCTGTACGACTTTAGAAGTTCTAATAAATTTGACAATTATAATATTTACAAAATAAGTTGTGGTTAATATATGCAAATAGGATGGATTGATTTTTCAAAAAGTGACCGAGACAAGGTGTTGGGGGTAATCCAGCTTTTTGCTGAACAGACTGCTATGGACGAACTTGGCATTGGTACAGTCAGAGATGCTTTTGCGAATATTTTCTTTCCGGGAACTTCTACCATTCAAACAAGGGCCAAATATTTTTTCATTGTCAGTTATCTTTTGCAGGAGGCTGGCAGTGGTAAAGTCGGTATGGATGTAGATAAAGCAATGGAGTGGATGCATAATAAAGAGAGAGTCTGCTGTCAGAAACTTGTAGAGGATGCCCTGAGTAAGGGAGAGTCTCTTAATGGTATAATAGGCCACACTGCTCTCAACAGTAAAGCCTGGATCAAGCGGAAACCGTCTGATATTTATTGGAATGGGGTAAAGACCTTAGGATTCTTTAATTCAAAGTTTTCCCTGATGCAGAATCTTTCGCAAAGAGAGTATTTAGCCAGAAGCCTAGCTATGGCACGCACAATGGATATTAAAAGTTTTGGTAGGAAGCGTGTTGATATAGAAGACGATATGGATGACACTTTTTCTTTGGGTGTAGGGTACAATAAGTTTTGGAATATCCCCAAAGTTAATCCCGACTGGCTTAATGAATTGTGTATTAATCTTACTGCTGATGAAGCTCATTTTTTTAGAACTGCAATCAATTCTCTGTACCCCAATAGTGTATTTTGTGCCCTTCTTAATAGCTGGGACATAGGAAGTAAGCGCCTGGGCTTTCATGAAGTGATGGACAAAGTCATTATGCAAGTAGATGATAACACTCGGGAACTCCTACAATTAGCGAAAAAGTTTGATATTTTTGTTTTTTCTGCTCGTGCTTGCTATAACGTCATATGGAGTGATAGTGCTAATATTGAAGCTGTCGAGGAATGGGGAAAATGTTCTTATCATTTATCAAAAATTGCTGATATAGACTTGGTACACACAATGGAGATGTTAAAAATTCATCAGCCACAAACATTGCGATTCCTGAGTAAATTACAAAAAGCATATAAAGAAAATGCAGATTTTGAGGAAGTTAAAAAAAACCTGATAGAACGAGAAGTAGAAATTAAAGGACGTAGCAGGGCAAAACTGCTAAAACCAAGTAAAACACAGACACAATGGATTGGGGGGAAACATCTTGACTACCGTTCTTACAATACTTGTCAACTAATTATTGATATTTACAACCATGTTTGACATTGAACAAGATAGATGTGATTATGGAAGGCTGCTTGCTCCACCTGAGGGGTTTGAACTAGATGCTGCTGTTGCAACGACATATTCTTTGGATCTTGAAACTCTTACCTTTGCTGCGATTGCGCTCGGGCATGGCGAGAATACTGATTCCATGCTAAAGGACAATCCTGTAAGTATGCTTAATGCTCTACGGAAGATAAGGGATAAGGTTGTAATTTTTTATGAAACTGGTCGTATTGCTGTCCCAGCAAGCAGACGGACAAGTAATTTTTATCAATTGCTTGAGGGGATGACCGTGCCTGTAGCTTTACCGGCACATAAAGGTAATAATTATCCTTCTTTTCACCCTAAGATGTGGCTGATTTGCTATATGAATCGGGAAAGTAGAGAGCAAAGGTATCGGTTTCTCGTGGTGAGCCGTAATCTTACTTTTGATCGAAGTTGGGATGTTGTGGTAAGTTTGGACGGTATTCCAACAGATAAAAGACAGGAACGCTCACTTCCTATAGTCCATTTTCTGAACTTCTTGGGAGGATTTACGAAAAAGGACAGCCGCACATACGGTATCGTTGATTCGCTTGGGAAATTTGTGAAGAATGTGTCATTTTCACTTGAAGGTAGCAAGATCACAGATTTTTGTATCATTCCTTTGGGGATAGGCAGAAACAGTTATGATTTGTCTAATGATGTGTGGTTTAAAGAATCAAACAATTTTCACGAGGTTGTTATAATGTCTCCGTTTATATCTGCAGATGTTATCAGCCTGTTCAACAATGAAATCCGTGGAAAATATCTTGGTTCTTGTAAAAGAACACTTATTACCAGGACATCAGAATTATCGAAATTAAGCAATAATACTGCTGGAAATTTTGAAATTTACACCATGAAGGATGGTATCGTAGATGGTGAAAATGAACTTAGCGACGGAGATGTATCTGAAGTTATACGACGACAGGATATTCACGCAAAAATGCTGCTTTTCAGAAAAAATGGCTTTTCATCTGTATATATGGGTTCGATGAATGTATCACACAACGGTATGTACCGCAATGTGGAGTTGGATATCCGTTTCGACTGTCCAAACTTTTATTTAGGACCTGACAGGTTTCTTGCTGAGGTGTTTGGAAATAATCCATTGAAGAACCCATTCGAACTAAGGATTTTAGGAGAAGATATCAGCCAGGAGGGTACAGATAATGGAGTAGATGTGATGTTCAAAAAACTGTGCAGAGCTGATGCTATGGCAACGGTTGTAAGGCAGGAAGACGGACTGTTTACAATCTTTCTTAGATTCAATCCTTCAATGATATCTGGTGGTGTCATGATTTCTCCTATTAGCAAGAATATTCATAAACCAATTGAGCCGGAAATTATTTTTGAATCTTTGTCGGTTTTGGAGTTGACAGAATACTATCAGATAGTTTTGACTGATTCAAATGGGAAAGAGGTCCGACATGTCATGCAAATTCCTACACAAGGAATACCGGCAGAAAGGGATAAGCAAATATGCAATAGTATTTTGGATAGTAAAAAGAAACTTTACGAATATATCTCACTAATATTGAGTGACGATAAAGTGCAATGTGTGCTGGAGAGCGGGGACAGCTCCTATGGAGAAGGGGAGCACGGTACCGCTGTCACTGTTATACCTGCAATATACGAACGCATGCTGGAGGCCTCTCTGCATCATCGGGAGCGTTTCATGGAAATCGAAGACATGATGAAAATGTTGCCCGATAACAGTTCCATATTGGAAGAATTTAAGAAACTGTATGATGTTTTCTGTGAAGCATTAAAAACTTGAGGTTATGGATGAGAAAGTAATGCGAAAAATAGAGCATGACGTAATGTCAAGCCTGAAAAATTTTCAAAGAGCCACCGTGGAGCGTATTGACAAATTGTTCAGGGAAAACAGAAACCGGGTGCTGGTTGCAGATGAGGTAGGACTTGGCAAAACACTAATAGCGAGAGGATGTATTGCCAAAACAGGTCTTTTGTGTGCCGAAGAGCATGGCAAGTTGTTTAAGGTAGTATATGTGTGTTCCAACCAGAATATCGCACGAAAGAATATCAGAAAGCTTGATGTGTACAATGTCGGCGGATTTGACAATCTGTCGGACAACCGATTGTCTATGCAGCATTTGCAGATAGTGGAGCAGGAGATAAACAGTACGGAGGCCAACAGGGATGCTCAGCTTATTCCTCTTACACCTTATACCTCGTTTAGAATGACTTCTGGAAAGGGGACTGTGAATGAACGGGCTCTGATGTTTGCTATATTTTGCCGTATGCCACAATTCAGTAAACATATTGAATCTTTGGAAAAGAATTTAAGTAAAGGTGCGGTGAAAGGCTGGTATCATTGGGCAAGAGATTACTATAGAGGAAAGGTTGCAACTGCAGAACAAAAAACATTACAAACCGCAAATCCTTATCCAAAGACTTTGATAGATGATATAAACGATAACTTTTCGGAGCTGATTCAAAATGTGATTGAGACTCTTGAAGCAAACAAGGAGTTTGACATATCACTGATTAATAGAATGAGAATGATGTTTGCACAAATCAGTGTTGAACGTCTTAAGCCTGACCTCGTGATAATGGATGAGTTTCAACGCTTTAAATTTTTGCTTTCAGAGGAAAATTCGGAAATGGGGATGATAACCAGGAAATTTCTTTCCAGTGAATCCACAAGGGTTCTTCTGCTGTCGGCCACTCCCTATAAACTGTATAGTACGATAGAAGAGATAGAGGAGACTCCCTGCGACAACCATTACAAAGAGTTTATGCAGGTTATGCATTTTCTCTTCAATAAAGAAGAAGAAAAAGATCGTTTTGATAGAGTATGGTCAGAATACTCTGAAATGTTGCAAGTCATCAAGAAGTATGACATACAATTTATAAAGCAAGAGAAGGAGAAGGCCGAGAATGAATTGTATCGTGGAATGTGTCGCACAGAAAGAATTTCGGTGATGGACGGAGAGGATTTCATCGATAGCGAGTCGGCCAGACATCCGTTAGATATCAATCCGTTGGAGATACAGTCGTATGTGGAAGGATGTCAATTTGTCGAGAATGCATTGGGCAGAAACAGTAAGATTCCAATGGATTATGCGAAAAGTTGTCCTTTTCTGCTATCTTTCATGAACAATTATGTGTTAATGGACAGGTTGCGTGCTCATTTTGAAAATCACCAGGAGGACTTACCGGTACAGCGTGGTTTGTTGTGGGTAGATACGAGCAAAATATATGGCTATAAGCCTCTTCCAGAAACAAATGCAAGGCTTGCGCTTTTGAAGAAGCATATGTTTGAGCAATATAAGAGTCATTTGTATTTGTGGGTTCCTCCATCTATGCCATATTATCCACTTGAAGGCGTATATCGTGATAGCAAAGGTTTCTCAAAAATTTTGTTGTTCTCAGCATGGGAGATGGTGCCACGCATGATAGGTTCGCTTATTTCTTATGAGGCAGAAAGGCTTACCGTCGGCGAGATTTCGCATAATGCAGCCAAAAAAGACAGAAAAAATATACATTATTATTCAGAGGATAAAAGACGTTATCCTTATCGTCGTTTACAGGGGGGCAGTGAACGGTTTCTGTTGTATCCAAGTAAAACTTTAGCCGGACTTTATTCACCTATTTCATGTCTCAACAAGAAAATGAAATTAGAAGAAATTAAGCGTCAGGTATCAGAGATGATAGCAGACAAACTGCCTGAGATTGGACAGGTTTCAGGAAATACAGATAGCCGCTGGTATTTGATCGCACCAATGATTATGGACGGACTGGAATATGCCAAGGAATGGGCAAACAATTATGAAAATTCGGGTTACAGAACGAAAACTGATATTCTCATTTCTAAATTGATGAAAGAGGGGAGTAGTTTTAATGACTTGAAAATGGGTACAATGCCTGATAACCTTGTAGAGGTATTATCGCTTATGGCTATTGGTTCTCCTGCTGTTTGTATCTATCGAGGTAACGGAGGGAATGCACAAAATGCTGCCAATCTTGCAAAAGTCTTCGTCAATCGTTTCAATACAACTGAAGCCACAGCCGTTGTTCAATTAGCGTATCCAGAGAATAACTCCAATAGTCCCCATTGGATGAATGTCTTGAACTACTGTGTGGATGGGTGCTTTCAGGCAATGTTTGATGAGTACCATCACATGCTGATGGAAGATGTTCAATTCTGTGCAGATGAAGATAAAGAGCAGAAGATCTTTGAAAAAATGTATGGAAATGATGGGAAAAATGGAACGATTTCGCTTCATTCTGCTACATATTCTGTTGAAACACCTGGCTCTTTTCGACGCAAGGTGATGAAAAAACTGCATGCCGAAAATCGTTTCAATCATATGCGTGCTCATTTCGCTGTGGGATTTGTGAACAACAAAAGAGACAATGATAAATTAGTAAACCGAAAAGAAAGTATTCAAGATGCTTTTAATAGCCCTATGCGTCCGTTTGTCCTTGCGTCTACTTCAATAGGTCAGGAAGGCTTGGATTTTCATAATTATTGCCGGAAAATTATGCATTGGAATCTGCCGGGCAATCCTGTTGACTTTGAGCAGCGGGAAGGTAGGGTGAACAGATTTAAATGTCTTGCTATTCGTCAAAATCTGGCAGAGCAATATGGTCAGGATTGCTTTGAAAACGATATATGGGCGGAAATTTTTGATAAGGCCTGTAAGGATATGCTTAAAAATGGGGAGTCGGAACTTATACCTTTTTGGTGTCTAGGCAAAATGCAAAACTTCAAAATTGAGAGAATTGTTCCAATGTATCCTTTAAGTCAAGATCAATTGCGCTACCAACGCCTCATTAAAATTTTATCCTTGTATCGTATGACTATGGGGCAAGCCAGACAAGAGGAATTACTGCAATACATCTTTCAAAACTTTAGCAATACAGAATCGCTCAAAGAACTGTTTATTAATTTAAGTCCATTCTCTAAAAAAAGGTATGATAATTAAACAATGGATATAGATTTGTGATTTGTTTACGTAATAAAATGTGTCAAAATGAAGGGAAGTATATTTGTTAAGAAGATCTAAGGGGTTATTGTAACGGTTGGATAAATCACTTCTGACATTATTCGAAAATGCTACTTACTTTGGAACAAATATTGCAAAAATCTACAATTGGGCCATATCTTTCGGAAATTTGCTGTTTTGATTCTTTATTTCAATCAATTTTTCTTTTTTTGATTTATATGGTTCCTCATTTACATATAACTGTAAAACCTATAATTTGTAGAAATTCCTTTGTCACTACCTATAAATTTAAATTTTTAAGTTTAAATCGATTATAAGTTTGTAATAAATTCCTGTTTTTGTATTTTAATCAAGTACTATGTGTAACTCTTTTATTCAAGAAATTTGATAATGTGAAATGTTTTTATTAAAATGATATTATTATTCTAGAAAAAGTTTAATAAATTTGCGACAAACATTAATTTTATATCAAGAATCGATATGAACGAACTCAAGAAGCTGAATCGCATAAAAGCTGTTTTAGCAGAGACTGGACACACAGGTAAGTGGCTCGCAATGGTACTGGGTAAAGATCCAGTGACCGTGTCGAAATGGTGTACTAATAAGGCACAGCCAAATCTCGATATGCTTTTCAAAGTTGCGCAGGCCTTAAATGTTGAGGTAAAAGATCTTATAAGAAATGATGTCGAAATTTAAAAACAAGTAATAGATGAAAAAAACTTTATTTCTATCCATAATTTTAACAAGTGGAATTACTTCCTTCACTATCTTTTCTTGCACGAATTATAATTCAGTTGCAGACTCTCACTTTACTAGTGACGGTAATTACCTCGTTGCAAATGATTCAAATATGTTTGTACTTGAATCTCCAAGTCGTATAAAGTTTTTCGTAGAGGTATCAGGAAGTATGAACGGTTTCTTTCGTGCCAATGTGCCAACTGATTTCAAAACGGATGTTTGGACTGTAGCAAGCCATTTTTCAGGACTAATTCATACTGTAGATATACTCACAAATGATGGTAGTGTTGGAAAGCAGATTCCTTTACAGCAGTTTCAGACTGCTATGAACACAGGCTCTTTTGTGTCATCAGCTTCCACAAAGACTCCTATTATGCTAAAATCAATGATCAAATCGTTGGAAGCTGATGCTGGCGAAGTCGCTGTTCTTGTGTCTGATATGAAATACAGTCCTGTTGGTTCAGCTGCTCCAGATGTATTGTTGAGTCAGTATAGCACTGACGTTTGTTCTATTTTCCGACAGTATGGTAAAGCTATATGTGTGATAGCTGCCACTTCTGATTATCGGGATAACAGGGGTAAAGTGGTTACTCCCCAATCACCTTATTATTATGTTATTATTGGCAATGATCGTCATGTAGCTTTTATGCGTAATGCTATTTCTATTCTGATTAATAATAGTAAACATTTTGTCGACAACATTGAGAGTGGTTTTAATTATGGTCAGCCACACTATGAGTTTGGTGTACCTTTGAACTGCTACCAACAAGGCAATGAGCCAACATTTATAGGGTATGACACCGATGCTAATGATACTGCTACTATTCGCTTAAAACTTGACATTGCGAATTATCGTTGGCTGATGGCTGATGAGGAGTATTTACGAGAAACTTTAAAGATAAGAGCTCTTTACGGTTCAAAAGTTGAGCTAGGTAATATCCAGTTTGATGTAAAGAATACTATAGGAAAAGAATTAAAACGTACTGCTGTTGCAACTATAAACCTAAAAGTGTACGGCATGTTAGCCAATGATGCAGATGTTATTGAGTGGACACTTGAACTGCCGGACTCTGATACCTCGCGTTTTACTCCATTCTTTGGTGCAATATCAGAAAATGATGTGACAAAATCATATTCCATTGATGACTTTTTAAAAGGTATTTTCTATGATGGTGTTATTAATAAATCAATTAAACCGAATTATATACTGATTTCTAAACAACAATAACATATTACAGCAATGAAACTCCTAAAAATATACTCATGGTTTGCTGGTACAAAGAATGATTTTATAAACTCATTCAGAGACAATGATGTACTTTATAAACAAGCAACAACTTTTTGGAATGAATTGGATAACGATTCTATAATCTTTATTATTGCAATGTTGGTTATTGGTATTGTATTGACATATTACTACTATGGTCCATTTAATAACCAGCCTGGTAGAAAGTACACTCCTCAATGGTGGTGTATTATGTTAGGTATAACCGCTGGTATGACATTTTTTGTTACTTTACTCTTAGAATATTTTACCGCTAAGCCAATCATACAGGGCGCATGGAGTGTAGAGGTTAAAATAGCCTTGTGTAATGCCATATACGCAAGTGTTGTATATTTCTTGGCATCTGTGATTGTTTGTAAAAGTAATATTAAAACAAACGCATATAAACTCTTTAAATAGCCTGAATAGGAATGAAAAAAGTATTTGTATTTTGCATAGGAGGTACGGGTATCCGTGTGATGAAAAGTATTATGATGCTCCTTGCCGGTGGAATGAAAACTAACGGATATGTTGTTGTACCTATCATTCTTGATCCTCATCTTGATTTGCAGGAAAAGAAAAATTTACATAGCCTCATTGAAAGCTATAAGACAGTATATAACCGCTCTGTTAATAATGGTTCTACAAAAATGAATGCATCGGAAGGCTTCTTTGCTTCAGAGGTTATTACATTGGATGAACTAAACAACCAACATAACGACACTAAGCAGATTTCTGGTAGTGAGGAAAAATTTGGTAGCTATATCCACAAATCAAATTTAGGTGTAGGCAATATCAATAACTACCTCATTGAGACAATGTTTTCTACTCGAAATTTGAATAATCCATTATCCGTAGGTTTTAAAGGTAATCCAAATGTTGGTACAGTAGTGTTAGGTGACATGATTGAGAATGCAGACTGGTTCAATGGTTTCAAAATCCATTGTGAAAAAGATGACCGTATCTTTATTATCAGTTCTATTTTTGGTGGAACTGGTGCGTCTGGCTTTCCACTTTTAGAAAAAAAAATCAGAGGTGCAAGTGATCAGCCTGCAGTAAAAAATGCATTGATGGGTGCCATTACGGTTTTGCCATACTATGGTCTGAAAGATCCGGCCACAACTGGTAGTGATATTGATTCTGCCAACTTCTATACTAAGACAAAGGCAGCTTTGGCATATTATCAAAATACTATTAAATCAGACTACCTCTACTATATTGGTGAGAAAACACTACGTCAAACTTATGAGAATGATGAGAAGAAACAAGAGGATACTGCTAATTTCATCGAACTTGTGGCTGCATCGGCGTTATTTGACTTTTTAGGACGTGATAAACCTGAAAGACAGCAATTCCTTTCTCGTGCTATCAATGATGATGTAGAGGCTCTTAATTTACAAAGTATGGGCAAGGGTTATACTGATATTGTAAAAACGATAGCTGACTATATGCTTTTACGTGAATTAGTAAATATCCTTCCAAAAGAAAAATGGTTTCCTCTAAAGAAAAATCGTCATTTCGATATTAAATTCTATAATGATGTTGCTTATAATGATCTTTGTAATTTTACAGAAACTTTTTATCAGTGGTATAACGAGTTAGCTACTAACAAGCGTGCATTCGCTCCACTGCATTATGAATCACACAAGGATATGAGCGGATGGATTGAGGGGTATGAACTTGATGCAAAGGATGATTCATATTATCTTTTGCAGATGATTAAAGAAAGCAACGCCGACACTCAAAAGCACAATAATACATTCCGCTATTTTCTTGATTTCGCTTACAAAGCTATTAATAACTACACTCAAAAGATTTTGAAATAACTATGGCAAGAGTAGATTTAAATATTGTAGATCGTGGAATCAACGGGTCTAAATGGGTGGCAGAAGAAACAGCCCTCACAGCAGACCATCTAGATAAAGTAATAGAGCAAAAGACTGACAATAGTGGTGCACTTAATTCACTTCCAACGCCTTTTGCTCGTTTCTTCGTAGCTCGTGAAGCTTTTCGTCGCGTTCATGAAGAACATCTCAATCCAAAAAATGAAGCTGGTTTTGCCTACAGACAAATGGTATCAGACATTCTTGATGTGTTTGAATTACTTTTCTATATCAAATACCATAAAAACAATACTTGGAGGAATGGTGAGAAAATAGAATTAAGAGAATGGAAAAGCCAAGAGGAGTTGGCATATATTAAGGAAAAAATGCCTGTCTTATACAATTCTATCCACGATTATTATACTACAGATATTAGAGAAGACAAATTATATTTTTTAATTTATTCAGAGAATGGAAAGGATAAATTATTGGCATGCAGTTCTCCTCTCACAGGATTTGTTACTCCTCCTGATATGGATAAAGCAAAAATTAAAGAGAATAACTCAATAAAAGTAGAGTGTGCTGGAGAACAATACAACAACCTTCAAATTCGTAGGAAATCTTCAGGTTTCTACTTCCGCGACATAAAACTTTTTGGCGACCGCGATGCTGATTTCAAAAACTACATGTACAACACACTGTTTGGTGGAGATAATGTAGATAGTCAATTCAAAGAGATAAAAGACTATATTCATGGATTCAGAAATGATAATGATATTCGGAATGACTATGACCAAAAAATGAGTCCTATATTAACGGACCAAAATGATCCGTTAGTTATTAATAGACTTGAGTTAATGAGACTTGATGAGGTTGATGTGATGAGCTTCTTCACAGATACTATCATCAAGCTACCTTATCGCATTTCCGATAAATATTTCTTTGGCATTAAATATCAGAATGACACTCTTGAGCGTGATTATGATTATCTAATGCCATTTAAGGCAGAGGTATTTAATTTATTCGATGGTAATATTCCTGACGTATCTATCCATTTAAATAGGAATGATATTACTGTATCCCTACGTTACAATGGTAAAGAGTACAAGAAATTTTACGATAGGGGTGATAATTATGCGGCTTCTCATGGAAAGATTGTGGATTTAAGTGTTGATTCTTTGAATTTCGATTTAGGATTGTTTCCTAATATTCTCTCCAATAATGATGATGAAAACAACTACTTCAAAGTTATTGTAGTGGCAGCAGATGAAAATCCTGAGCCGCCGTATTTCAATATTGATGAGATAAACTTGACTTTTTATCGTAGAGAAGGACTGGTAATGAAATTAGTATCTGAGGTTACCTCTGATAGTAATGCTCAATTTGGTACATTACCCTCTGTGGTACGTTCTCGCCAGAGTATTGGAACTGGAGAAAAAAGTGGAACTAAGTTCTATGAGGTGTTTAATACAGCCTTTGATGTAATTGAGGTGGACGTTCTTGGACAGAAAGGACTCATTGTTCCCCAATGGGAGCGCAGTAATCCTACGAACCAAACATTTACTTATGCCATAGACTTGGGTACATCTAATACTTTTATGTCTCGATGTAAAAACAATGCTGATGATACTCCTGATTTAAGTAAAAATCCTGAGTTGTTCAAAATGGAGCGTCCTATGGTTTCTTATTTGCATGAGGTAAAGACTGATAGCCAGTTCTCTATCAACCAACAGATTGAGAATAGTATCTTTGAAAAAGCCCGTAAGAATATTAAGACAGAGTTTTTACCTGCTATGATTGATGGGACAGACTACAAGTTCCCAATCCGCACTGCTGTCTGTAGTATTAAAAGTAAGATACAGAAGCCAAAACTATTTGATAATCATAATATTGCCTTTTTCTATGAGAAGTTGATGCCCAATGATGATCAGGAGATTCACACGGATATTAAATGGGAGAAGAATGAGGAAGAATTGCGTCTCTTTGTGAGAGAACTATTACTTATTATAAAGTGTGACATTCTCCAACGCAATGGTGATCTTAATCGCACACGACTGGTATGGTTCAGTCCTTTGAGTTTTTCTGGCAATGAGAGAGAAATGTATAATGACATCTGGACTAGCGAGCCAAAAGATATTTTATTTATTAATTCAAGCCAGGTAAGCCAATACTCTGAATCGGAGGCTCCTTATTATTACTATAATAAGAAACGCTATATTGCAGACAGCGATGCTGTAACAGTGATTGATATTGGTGGCGGTTCTACAGACTTTGTGTATTTTAAAGATAACAAGCCAGTGATAGCCAATTCTGTTCATTTCGGATGCGATGTGCTTTGGGAGAATGGATACATAGAATTTGAGTCAGAACGCAGTAATGGTATTTATAATCGATATGCTGATACTATCACCTTTGATGGCAATCAGAACTTAAAAGATCTTAATGATAGTATGATAAGATATGATGGGTCTAAGACAAAAGATATCATTAATTTTTGGCTAAGCAATGACCGTTACTGTAATATTTGTAAAAAATTAAGCAAAGACTTTAAGCCTGTATTTGTATATCACTTTACATCGATATTGTATTACATGGCGGAGATGTATAAGGACAATCATATGGATGCCCCTCGTACAATAGTGTTCAGCGGTAATGGTAGTAAGTATATTGATAACTTTATCACTGGTCAGCAAAATGTACTGAAGGCTATTATCAATCTTGTCTTTTCTGAGGTATTTGGTGGCGAGCATAACATCAATTTAACCCTCCCAGAAGAACGTAAGGAAGCAACTTGCTATGGTGGTTTGTATCGTGATAAAAATGCAGAAAATGTAAAAGATATAGTCTATCAGGGTACAGTTGATAAGTATGAGAGCGTAGGTGATTTAAATAAACATTATCAAGATCTTAAGTTAGCTCTCATGCCAAAATACAAGCAATTGGCGGAGTTGTATAAAAAGGTGCTTGAATTAATCAAGCGTGAACGCATCATAGATAACACAGCCAATACTTTAATTTATGTGGAAGCAGCTGCTAAAGATATGTCTACACCGCTATCTACATATTACAAAACACAGGTGAAGCAAAAGTATGGGGACGAGGTTATTTTTAATGACTCTGTCTTCTTCATTCCTATTGTTGATAGAATATTTGAAATGACAAAATTATAATAAATGAATACATTCTATATAACGTTGGCGTTTTCTATTGGAGTGACGTGTGTATTTTTCGTTCTTCAATGGTGGTTTTATAAGGAAACTAAGACATTTGTAACCTTATATAAGGATTTCTTTAAACGGAAAAATGATTACTTTTATTCTACGTCTTCTTTGGAAGTAGGCAAAGAAAACGTAGTTCAGCTTGATGAGGTTGGTGCAGATAACTCAGACTTGAATATGCTGATAGGTGAGATCAACCATTATATCGCTAAGACAAAAGGCACTACAGACTTCTCTATTATTCAGAATAAAGTTGAACGAAAAATTGCTATGCGGCGCGATCAAGCTCTTGCAAAACTTTCTTTTCCTACTCACCTTGGGCTGATGGGTACATTTTTGGGGGTATTCCTAGGAATCATAACGTTTCTTTGGGGGTTTGATGGTGTGAATGGTATTACAGATGAGTCTATTCAAAATCTTTTGGCAGGTGTGCTTGTTTCAATGTCAACTAGTTTTTTTGGTTTACTTTTAACTACAATCAACAATGCTGGTATTGGTAAGGCTCAAAAGAATGTAGAGGAAACTAAAAATGAATTCTATGACTACATTCAGACTGAATTGATGCCTTCTTTAGATGTAAGCCTTATTGCAGCTATTACAAAATTGCATTCAACCGTCGATAAGTTTGAGCCTGCTTTTGAAAACATAATTAATAAATTCCAAATTACTTTTGACCGATGCACAAGCGCATTTGGTGAGACTTTCGAACAAAATGTAAAGATCGTTTCTACAGCGGTTCAGGTTATGGGACAAAATATGGATAAGATTAATCGTAATACCCAGCTTCAAGATCAGATTCTTAATACTCTTAAAAGTGATCAGATTACTCGTGGTATGGAGAAATACATTGAAGCGGCTAATCACTTTGCAAGTATTACTAAGTCTCTCAATAAGTTCGAAGAGGCTCGTCGCATGATGCTTGCTGCCACACAAGAAGCTATAAACTATCAAGAGCAGTATAACGAGATGCTGACAGTTCCTCGTGAGGTAGCAGTTCGTATTAATCAGATTCTTGACAGAATCAAGACTTTCGAGGAGAATGTGAACAATCTCGGCAATCAAATCTCTCATGCCGACCTCGTATCTGGTACAGAAATAAATGCTATTAAGAATATCATTAATGTTCTTGAAAATAAGAAAAAGATTGCGGATAAGTTTATTGAACTTTCTGATGAAAGACTAAATGCGATGTTTAACAAACAGACAGAGGTCATTGATAAGTTAAATAAGCGTTATGAAGCTGCTATTATAGATCATATGGATGGTTTTGCAAAGATGCTTGAGGAACAGACCAATGAGGTGGTTAAACGTCAGGAGAATTTCAAGGCTGCATTAGAAGCAAAGTTTAACATCGAAGATATTAGAAAGGATTTCTCTCAACTTTCCAATCTCTCTCAGCTTGCTAATTTGAAACTTCTTTCTGAAATTTTTGACACAATCAAATCTCATATTGATAGTTCTGATCCTGTGAAGTCTGTGGCTTTAACAAAAAAGTTAGAAGAAATGTCTGACTTATTAAAGAAGATAGAAGAAAAGAAAACTAGTATTAAGCTATTCTAATACTTAAACTTATAAGAATGTGATGAATGAGAACAATAATGGTTCGTTTTGGCCAAGTTATGTGGATATAATGACAACGTTGTTTGCTATTATGTTAGTGCTTTTTGCTGTATCTTTTAGCCGATTCAAAATAAAAAATAATCAGCTTCAAGAATTGGTGGATGAATATGAGGATATTATTACTGTATATTCTACTGTAAGTTCCATTGATTCTACTCGTTTTTTTGGCTATAACGCAGAGTATCTAAAACATTTGTTTACTATTGATGTTGAATATCAAGAGAAAGAGTACCATATAGATAAACTGAAACTAGATATAATCAACTCTGCTGCTGAGCAGAAGCGTGAGGATATCCTTCAAGCCGGAGAGATAATAAAGAATACTATTATGAAGCTGGAGCACAATAATGCTATGCAGGACAATATTAAATTCCTTGTAGTAATAGAAGGCCAATCCTCAAAAATAAAGTTCAATAACAATGATTGGCAAAACAACTATACGCTATCGTATTTAAGAGCACAGTTTTTAAATGAGTTTTGGAAAAAACATGGTATTGATCTTTCATCCATTCCTAAGTGTGAGTTGATAATCTCTGGCAGTGGAGAAGGTGGTGTTCCTCGTGTGAAACCGGATGAGCAGTTTTTGAGACAGCAAACTGCTACAGATGAGGAGTATTGGGAAAAGTGGAAGCAAGTTGAAGGAAAAAATCAACGTTTCTTAATTCATATTGTACCAGTCATTGGAAATATTGATGTAACTAAAGCAAAAATCAGAAGTATCAAAAGAACAACAAAATAACAATGAATGAGGAGAGTAAAAAGATACATGAAGAATATGAGAGATTGTTTGGGAAAGCCAGACGTATTAATCTTTTTGATACAGATGAAGAGAATGAAGTCCTTCATCAGCATATTCTTGCGCAATTGTACACAAGAAATTCTTGTTCTCATACGTTACTCTTTGATGAGCAAAAAGTTGAAACATTTCGTGTTTTTGCGCTTAATAAGGCTGTAAATGATGCTGATGCACAAGGATATCATGTATTTTGGTTACGTACTTCACAAAATAATTGTGACGCTGCTGGTTATTATGATGAGAAGAATGACACTTTCACCATTCTGAAGTTTAGTAAAATATCTGAACAGGAAATCTTTGACTCTCAATCTCTTGCTCAACAAGTGCAGAGAAAGAATATTTTGAAGATGAAAACAGGTGTTGATAAGCTGGAAGGTCTATATCTTATTGAAAATGTAGTTTGCAATAATCCTAGAATTTCTGCTACCATAGTTACCGGACGTAATGCATCTATAGATTTATGGAAAGATAAGAACTTGAATACACTAGAACAGGTTTATCCTCAAATCAATTCTCATGAACCCATTGAAAATAAACTTATGTCCATTATTTTTTCAATCGAACAGAATGCGCGCAAAGTAGAGTACGCAAGAAATAATGTTATTATCTCTAAGGAGCATGAAGCTCAGTATTTCTTCAAAATCAGTGGTATTGTTAAAGCTATGGGCTATTATGAACCATCAAATGGTCATTTTTTTATTTTAAAGGATAGTTTGCTATCTATTTCTAGTACTCCAGAATTTAATAATACTCAGTTGGGTAAGAATAGAGCAGAGGCTGTAGAAACACATTGTATGTTTTACAAAAAGTATTATCGAGTTACAGATGAAATAGAATGTGATAATGCTTCTGTTGCAGCATCATATGTAATAGGAAATAATGCTCAGTATTTTATGTGGAAAGATGCTTGTGGAGCAATGCTTAGAAGTGATCACCCTGCAATTATACCTGTTTGTGGAAACAAAAAGATTATATCTGTTAAGGAAACTCCTTATACCTTCTTTCTTAAAAGAGATACATCATCTGAGAACTATTGTGATGCATATGGAACATTTGATCCCCAAACGAACCGTTTTATCATTAAGGCTGGTAGTTTACTATCTTTGAATGTTTCTCTATCGTTTAGCACTTCTTCTACATTTCTCCGTCGTAAGATATTTCTGAAAACATATTGTTCAAAACAACTTACAGCATGGCTAGTAAATAGAGATGGAACTTGTGATTCTCCATCTGCAGCTGCAGCTATTGTGCTTGGACGGAATGTTAATGGTAGAGCCGCTTGGGTAAATAAAGATGGCCATACGCTTAACGACATGTTCCCAAACTAATTGCATCTAAATTTAGTGATACTCATATTTTACAATAGGGAAAAAAAGACTCAATGCCTCAAATAAAGAAACATTGAGTCTTTTTTCTGTATTATGATGAAAATTTGATGAGTTATAAATCATTCATTCCCTTTTGTTTAATAACAATATTCATCATTTCATCAAATCATCGGAACTTTCTAAGAAATTCTTTTGTAATGGTATAGTAGCGGCCAGTTTTCTTTTCTTCCCGATACGGAGGGCCTGGAGGGAAGTTTTTTATAAAGGTTGAATAAGCAAGAGAATTGTCAGTAGGTGTAAGTCTCCAGTTCCTTTTTAGAATGTTTCGAATCTGATAGGTTTCAACCTTGATATTACTAAGTAATAATAACTGCTGAATGTCATTAATACAGAAAGTCAATTTATCCTGGCTCATGGTATCCATGATATTTATGCAGATTTCAGCGAGATCTATTTCTGTATGATTCCTGCTACAATTGATAATTCTGTCGAGAGCTGGCGTATGTATCAGTTGCGGATTGAACCACATTCGACTTTCTTTGTCCGTAGTAAGTTGACGGTGTTGAAGAAAGTAAAGAAATGCTGGAATTTCCGTGATTAGTTTTTGAAGAAAACTCGTATCGTCATTTTTGAGAGGATTAATTTTTCGCACCCAATAACGTGTTTCTCCCGGTTCTATAAGAACAGGGGTATCTTCATTATTGGAACACATGATGAATTTACCAAAAAATTGCACTTCACAGCGGTCTTTACCCTTTGCTTCAATCTTGTATACACTTGCTGTACTTAGATTCTTTAATCGTTCAGAATCCTCTCTGCGGTTAAGCAACACTTCGTCAACTCCAATGAGTAATTTGCCGGCCCAATCAGCGTTGAACTGGCTACGAAAATCTTCGTTGGTATTAAATGTGACGTTATCCTGAAAGATTGCTTTCAGAAAATTCAGAAAGGTACTTTTACCGGTGTTTCTTTCTTGAGAAACCAAAAGTAGAATTGGTAGTTTCTGTACAGGATTGAGATAAAGAAGCTGAAAGTAATCCATACCTAACTCATGGTGTTCTCCGAAAATATGAAGAATAAGTTCTTGTATATGTGGGAACTTCCCTTTTTGAGGGGTATGGGTAATCGGCTCATACAGATTAAGGAATGAGCCGATGTTCCTCTTATAATCTACGTGACTTGGAACTGTACAGAAACCATCGTATTTAGGAACACTTGCTATGAAGTCTTTCCCATGATCATAACGTAAAGTCCCCATACTCCAAGGGACTCTACGCTTGGCAAATGTACCATTAATAAGAGGCTGAAAAACTATTTTATAGAGTGTGGTACCAACTCTTACGTATTCATCTGTCATTTCAATTTTTCCCATATCTAAAATTCCTCCCATCCTGATTTTGGTTTATGTTTTACTCCTTTTTGTATCTCTTTGTATAGGCTCTCTTTGTCAATCGGTTTTTTCCTGCTTTTTTCCATCCACTCCATAAGTTCGGTACGTTTGAATTTAAGCATTTTCCCAGGTTGATAATAGGGAATTTTATTTGCCTGAACAAGAGCATAAACCGTTGGCTTAGCAAGGCTGAGTATCTCACAAGCCTCGTTAATACCAATCATTTCTTCTTTTGCTGCTGTCTGTCTCTTTAATAACTGCTTCATCTCATTAATAGAAATCGTCAGTTCTTCCACCTTCTCCAATAGAAAAGCTGTGGCTTGAGGTAATTCCTCGAAATTTAATTTCATCTTCATCATTTTTAATTGATTTTCAGCAAAGAAAGATGGTGTATTATTGGTTAACTGGTGGATTATAAGTTAACCAATGGATAGTAATGTTTTTTCTATATTAATCCCTTGAAAAGGGAAGAGATTGTGCAACGAGCGGTGTTCCGATAGGAATAATTTTTATTGTAAACCGTCCTTCATTACAGGTGAGTTTGCTTGAAATGGTCAGTATCTCAGTATCTTCAAGCATGAGCTGAAAACTTTTTTTGATGAAATGTGCTATTTGCATGTTTGAGCATCCTAACCGTTTCCCGATATTTCTAGCTAAATGGTATAGATCTTTTGATGTAACTCCATTCAAACGACGTGATACAGCTGTCTTTATTTCTGTTTTATTGTTTAAGGCCATAATATTTTCTTTCATGACACTCATTTCATTGCTTGTCAGTATTAATAAGTATTTACAACTAATTATTTCTCAATATTTTATAAGCAATAAGTCAGGAATATGG
>ERZ791826.363-NODE-363-length-45487-cov-7.221056_pt1 | contig 45487 bp, 37 predicted proteins | sample MGYA00510297_ERZ791826 | MGnify/ENA primary metagenome ERZ791826 (study PRJEB30046, sample SAMN00792004) | human gut metagenome | study: EMG produced TPA metagenomics assembly of the A metagenome-wide association study of gut microbiota in type 2... | reverse complement strand
CAGATTCTGCTGCTTATAAAAACGTATTTTCAGGCACGGCGGCGGCGGTGGCCGCGGCCGTTAAAAACACAAAAACACGGAGAACTGCTGTGGGCGGTATGCCTGCGGCAGTTCTCTTTTTAGGTTTCAGGCGTGAAGGAAATTCATTTGACAAATCAACTTTGTTAACCTATACTGAGAAACATGCATAATAAGCCAGAAATAAAGGCTCTGAGGGCGGAAAAGCCGCAGAGCAGGGAACGATAAAAATAGAGGGAGAAAACCATGCTGACTCTGGATAAGATCTACCATGCAGCCTTTGTGCTCAAGGATGTTGCCCGCAAGACCGACCTCATCGAGGCACCCAAGCTCTCCAAGGACTGCCAGCTGTACCTGAAAACCGAAAACCTGCAGGCCACCGGCAGCTTTAAGGTGCGCGGTGCTTACTATAAGATCAGCCAGCTTTCCGAGGAGGAGAGCGCCAAGGGCGTGATCGCCTGCTCTGCCGGCAACCACGCACAGGGCGTGGCGCTGGCTGCTACCCGCCGCGGCATCAAGAGCATCGTCTGTATGCCGGATGGTGCCCCCATCATGAAGGTGGAGAATACCAAGAATCTGGGCGCAGAGGTGTGTCTGGTGCCCGGCACCTACGATGATGCCCACGACAAGGCTGTGGAGCTGCAGGAAGAGACCGGCATGACCTTTATCCACCCCTATGACGATGAGCAGGTCATCGCGGGGCAGGGAACCATTGGTCTGGAAATTCTGGATCAGCTGCCGGATGTGGATGCGGTCGTTGTGCCGGTGGGCGGCGGCGGCCTGATCTCCGGCGTGGCCTTTGCCATCAAGAGTCTGCGCCCGGAGGTGAAGGTCTATGGCGTACAGGCCGAGGGTGCACCCAGCATGTACCGCAGCCTGCACGAGCATAAGTACCAGACCCTGAAAGCCGTTTCTACCTTTGCAGACGGCATTCAGGTCAAGACTCCCGGTGAGCTGACCTACCAGATCTGTGAGCAGTATGTGGACGACATCGTGACCGTGAGCGAGGATGAGACCGCTGCCGCCATCCTCTCGCTGATGGAGAACCAGAAGCTGGTTGCCGAGGGTGCCGGAGCCGTGCCGGTGGCTGCAGTGCTGTTCCACAAGCTGCCGGTCGAGGGCAAAAAGGTGGCCTGCGTCGTCTCCGGCGGCAACATCGATGTGAACATCCTCAACCGCGTGATCACCCGTGGTCTGGTCATGAGCGGCCGCAAGGCGAACATGACCATTGCGCTGGAGGACAAGCCCGGCCAGCTCAAGAAGGTGGCCGAGATCGTGTCCCGCTGCGGCAGCAATGTGGTGTCGGTGCAGCACGATGGCTCCGATCCCAATATGCCCATTTCCAGCTGCTTCCTCAAGCTCACCCTTGAGACCCGCGATGCCGAGCAGATCGAGCAGATCCGCGCAGAGCTTGCAAAAGAGGGTTTCCAGCTTGTGAGCGAAAGAGTATAATAGAAGAAAAAAGAAAGGAACGTTTTATCATGAAAGTCGTTTCCACTTCCAACGCACCCGCAGCCATCGGCCCTTACAGCCAAGCGATCGATCTGGGCAATATGGTGTTTGTTTCCGGCCAGATCCCGGTAGACCCTGCTACCGGCAAGATGGCCGATACGGTTGAAGAGCAGGCTGCACAGAGCCTTGCAAACCTCAAGGCCATTCTGGCCGAGGCTGGCCTTTCCATGGCAAATGTGGTCAAGACTGTCATTTTTCTGGCCGATATCAACGATTTTGCCGCTGTGAATGCCGTGTATGCCAAGGCCTTTGCTGAGCCGTTCCCTGCCCGCAGCTGCGTGCAGGTGGCCGCCATCCCCAAGGGCGCAAAGCTGGAGATCGAGTGCATCGCCGTGCGCGAATGATCAGGCCTAAACACAAAAGGGGCTGTGCCGCTGGCACAGCCCCTTTTGCATGTATGAGGAAGAATGAGAACAGCAATTACGGGCGCAGACCCATGCCGCCCTCCAGCGTGAGAGTCTCGCCGGACAGATACTTGAAGTCCGGCATGGCCAGCTGCACGCATACCCGGCCAATCTCGGTCTCGGGGTTGGCGTAGTGGCCCATGGGCGGCATCTTGACGTTGGCTTTGAACGCATCCGGGTATGCCTGCTGGAACTGCTCCAGCTTGGCGGTCCAGGCCAGTGGGCAGATCACGTTGACATTGATGCCATCCTTGCCCCACTCGGTAGCGGCCACGCGGGACAGGCCGCGGATGCCCTCCTTGGCGGCAGCGTAGGCGCACTGGCCAAAGTTGCCAAACAAGCCTGCACCGGATGCAAAGTTGATCACGCTGCCCTTGGACTTGGCCAGATAGGGATAGCAGGCCTTCATATAGTAAAATGTAGCGTACAGGCCGGAATAAAGGGCAAGATCAAACTGCTCGGTGGTGTGCTCTGCCAGCGGCACGCCGGAAGCGGATGCCTGTGCGTTGTTCACCAGCACTTGAATGCCACCAAAGGTATCCACAGCCTGATTGACGACATTTTGCACGGTGGCTTCGTTGTCGGTGCCTGCACACACATCTGCCTGCACCGGCAGAACGCGGATGCCATACTTGGCTTCCAGCTCGTTTTTTGCCTCTTCCAGTTTTTTTACATTACGGCCAGTGATGACCAGATTTGCGCCCTCTTTTGCAAAGGCGGTGGCAATGCCATAGCCGATGGAGCCGCAGCTGCCATCGGAAAGTACGGCGCGGCCTGCGCCGGTGATGATAGCGGTCTTACCCGTTAAAAAGCCCATAGTTGCCCTCCAGAAGTGCTCAGTTGATATATCAATTGGCTGATGTTGGCCATATTATAGCCTGAATTTCAATAGAATGCAAGGCTTTTTACCGATAAATAAAAAATAGACAAAGAATGCCGAGAAGGTGAAAAAATTCACGACTTCTCGGCATTTTGTGAAAGATTTGTCAGAGACTTTGATGTTAAAATAAAGACAAACTAATTACTTCTGCACGCCCGCCTCGCACTGCTCAATAAACTGCTTTGCCACGCGGGGGCTGCGGCCGCCGGCGCGGATGGCAAAGGCTTCGGCTTTGACCAGCAGCTGATCCATCGGCATGTCGATGCCGTGCTGCTTTGCCAGTTCGGCCAGAATGGTCTCAAACCGGGCCTTCTCCGGCCGCTGGAAAGTGACCGTCAGGCCGAATCGGGCGGAAAGGCTCATCAGCTCCTGCCGGGTATCGGCTTCGTGGATGTCGTCGCCGGTGCGGTCGGTCAGTGTTTCTTTAATAAGGTGGCGGCGGTTGGAGGTGGCGTATACCGCAATGTTTTTGGCTCTGCCGCCCACGCTGCCCTCCAGAATGGCCTTCAGGGCGGCAAAGTTGTCGTCGTTGGCGGTAAAGCTCAGGTCGTCGATGAACAGGATGAATTTGAGCGGGTTCGCGGCCAGCTTGTCCATCAGATCCGGGATCTGGTAGAGCTGGTTCTTCTTCACTTCCACCAGCCGCAGGCCTTCAGGTGCAAACTCATTGGCAATGGCTTTCACCGCACTGGACTTGCCGGTGCCTGCATCGCCGTACAGCAGCACATTGTTGGCGGGCATCCCGGCCAGCAGGGCCTTTGTGTTGGCAATGACCTTTTCGCGCTCCTTCTCGTAGCCGGGCAGCTCGGAAAGGCGCTGGGGGTCCGGGTATTTCACCGGCACCAGATGGCCGTTCTCCACCGTGAACACATGGTGCTTGGCAAACATGCCATAGCCCTTTTTTCCCACCTCGCTCATGCGCTGGGCGTAGGCGGCAGGCAGGTCGATGCCGGAGGTCTCCCACCGGGGCAGGAAAGCCAGCTCCTGCGCCTGCCCTGTGGCAGAACCGGCAGCGGCCAGCAGCTCGTCCAGCGTCAGGCCGCACAGAGCCTGCAGAAAAGCCAGCTCGCTGTCCAGCGCGGTCTGCAGTGCAGGGGCAAGGGTGCCCGATGCAGCCTGACGCACGCAGACGGTCTCGGCTTCCAGCACAGCGGCGCTGAGGTAGCTGCCCCAGTTGGTGGTGTGCTCGAACAGTGCGGTTTCAAATTGGGCCACAGCGTCGCACACCGGGCCATAGCCGGGCGCACCGGCTTCCATGCGGTCGGTCAGGTCCAAAAGCTTTGCCACAACGGGGTCGTCCAGCAGGCTGCGGAAAACAACAAGCCCGTGCAGCCGGGCATTCCATTCTCTCAATTTCATATTCCTGTCCTCTAGTTGGTCTTAAATTAAACGCGCAGGCGCGCATATCAGAAGTATACAGCGCATTGTGCCATGGCGCAAGAGGTGTTCAATTAACTTCATGTTTGGGGTAATTCAGGTTACAAATTGTCGATTGACAAAAGGCCGATTTATAGTATAATTTACATCAACAAATGCGCAGATGGGAAAAAGTACCACACGATCCCCACTGTTCAGAGAGCTGCCGTCTGGTGCAAGGCAGTCAGTGCTTCGTGCGGAAAATCATCCCGGAGCAGCCTGCCCAACGGGTGCAAAACCCTTGTAAGCAGCGCCGGTTGCAGCCGTTACCGTGCAGGGCTTTGTTGGAAGCCCGTGAGAGGGTGTGCACAGTACGCCAACGAGAGTGGTACCGCAGAGAGCTTGATGATCACAAGGTCTTTGTCTCTTGGTTTAACAGGGGACAAAGGCCTTTTCTTTTAAAAAAGAAGCTCCCCGGGAACGTGTAAAAAGTGGAAAAAGGTTAGGAAAACAGGAGAAACTCACCATGCAGTTGAATGGTTCTCAGATTTTTGTGGAGGTCCTCTGCGAGCAGGGCGTGGACACCCTTTTTGGTTATCCCGGCGGCGCAGTGCTGAACCTTTACGATGAGCTGTACAAAAATTCGGACCGCATCACCCATGTGCTGACGGCACATGAACAGGGCGCGGCCCACGCGGCAGACGGTTATGCCCGTGCCACCGGCCGCACCGGTGTGGTGCTGGCCACCAGCGGCCCGGGTGCCACCAATCTGGTCACCGGCATTGCCACAGCCTATATGGACTCGGTGCCCATGGTGGCCTTTACCGGCAACGTAGCCACGGCGGGCCTTGGCAAGGACGGCTTTCAGGAAGCCTACATTGAGGGCATCACGATGCCCATTACCAAGCACAACTTCACGGTGCGCCGGGTGGAAGAGCTGGCCGATACCATGCGCTCTGCCTTCCGTATTGCACAGAGCGGCCGCAAGGGCCCGGTGCTGGTGGATATCCCCAAGGACGTGACAGCGGCGGTATGCGAGTTCACCCCCAAAAAGCCGGAGCCCATCCGCACCGTTACCACCTTCAACGCGGAGCAGGTCAAGTGGGCAGCGGATCTTATCAATGCGGCCCAGCGACCGCTGGTCTACTTTGGCGGCGGCGTGCGCAGCGCAGCCTCCTGCCAGCCGCTGCGTGATCTGCTGCACAAGGCAGAGATCCCGGCCACCTACACCCTGATGGCCGCAGGCGTTGTGCCCTACGGCGACCCGATGAACATTGGCATGGTGGGTATGCACGGCTGTTACACCTCCAATCGTGCCGTGGCCGACTGCGACGTGCTGATCGCGGTGGGTACCCGCTTCTCGGACCGTGTGGCCCTGAACCCCAAGACCTTTGCAAAGAACGCCACCATCATCCAGATCGACATCGACCCCAGTGAGCTGGGCAAGAATGTGGAGGTCGATCTTTCCATCGTAGGCGATGCCGCTTACGTGCTGAACGCCATGCTGCCGCAGATCGAGGAAAAGAAGCATCCCGACTGGATGAAGATGATCCGTGAGTGGCAGGCACAGGATTACCACCCGGTGTCCGACCCCACCCGCCTGATGCCCCATCAGGTGATCGGCGAGGTGTGCAACCAGTGCGGCCCCGAAGCCGTGTATGTGACCGATGTGGGCCAGCACCAGATGTGGGCGGCACAGTACCTGCGCCACGCCAAGAGCCGCGGCTTTATCACCAGCGGCGGTCTGGGCACCATGGGCTTTGGCTATGGTGCCGCCATTGGCGCACAGATGGCTCTGGGCCGCGACCAGCGGGTGGTCATGTTTACCGGCGACGGCTCCTTCCACATGAACCTGAACGAGGCCTGCACCGCCGTGAGCTATGAGCTGCCCATCATCACCGTGATCTTCAACAACTCGGTGCTGGGCATGGTGCGCCAGTGGCAGACCATCTTCTACGAAAAGCGCTACAGCCAGACCGATCCCCACCGCAAGACGGATTTCGTCAAGCTGGCCGAGGGCTTTGGCCTGAAGGGCTACCGCTGCAGAAACCTGCCGGAGTTTCAGGCTGCTTTTGCCGATGCAATGAAGCAGAAAGGCCCTACTTGGATCGAGTGCATCATCGATAAGGACGAAAAGGTGCTGCCCATGATCCCCGGCGGCGGCGACATCAACGATATCATCATGGAATAAGGAGGGCACAGCAATATGGAATCCAACAAGCGCAGGGTCATCAGCCTGCTGGTGGACAACCAGAGCGGTGTTCTGGCCCGTGTGTCCAACCTGTTCTGCCGCCGTGGCTTCAACATTGACAGCCTGACGGTCTCGGCCACCAACGACCCGGCAGTCAGCCGCATCACCGTTACCATCACCAGCGACGAGAAAGCCCTCCAGCAACTCATCTTGCAGACCGAGCGTCTGGAGGTCACCCGTCAGGTGTTCGTGCTGGACGGCGAAAAATCGCTGGAACGGGAACTGCTGCTGCTGAAGGTAGCATCCGATGTGCACAACCGCAGCGAGCTGCGGGAGATCGCCAGCATCTACAAGGCCAAGATCATCGACCTTTCGCCGGACAGCATGGTGTTCGAGCTGATCGGCAAGCCGGATAAGATCGATGCCTTCCTGAAAATGTTTACAGATTACAAAATTTTGGAGCAGTGCCGCACCGGTGTTACCGCACTGGAGCGCGGCGGGATGCATCAGCATATGCAGAAGCCTCCGCAGGAGGTGCGCGAAGCACAGCTGCCTCTGCCGGGGACTCACTGCCCGGAACGGACCTGAGCTTTTCCGCTCTCAAGGAGCGAAAAAATAAAATGTTTACAATCAGCCACTGAATAAACACAAAACAAAAAGGAGAACAACTACCATGGCTATCAAGAAATACTACGATTCCGACTGCAACCTCGGCGTGCTGGACGGCAAGACCGTCGCTGTCATCGGCTTCGGCAGCCAGGGCCACGCCCATTCCGAGAACCTGGCCGAGAGCGGCGTGAACGTCGTCGTCGGCCTGCGCAAGGGCTCTGCTCACTGGGAGAAGGCTTCTGAGTTCGCAGCAACTCACGAGAACTTCAAGGTCATGGAAGTGGAAGAAGCTGCCAAGGCCGGCGACGTTGTCATGATGCTGGTGCCCGACGAGCTGTGCGCTGATATCTATAACAAGCAGGTGGCTCCCTACATGACCGAGGGCAAGGCACTGGCCTTTGCACACGGCTTCAACATCCACTTCAAGACCATCACTGCTCCTAAGAACGTTGACGTTATCATGATCGCTCCCAAGGGCCCCGGCCACATCGTCCGCCGCCTGTACACCGAGGGTGAGGGCTGCCCCTCTCTAATCTGCGTGGAGCAGGACTACACCGGCAAGGCTAAGGATATTGCTCTGGCATACGCTTCCGGCATCGGCGCTGGCCGTGCAGGCATCCTGCAGACCACCTTCAAGGAGGAGACCGAGACCGACCTGTTCGGCGAGCAGGCAGTGCTGTGCGGCGGCGTTTCCGAGCTGATCCACGCTGGTTTCGACACCCTGGTCGAGGCTGGCTACGAGCCTGAAATGGCATACTTTGAGACCTGCCACGAGATGAAGCTGATCGTTGACCTGATCAACGAGGGCGGCTTCTCCAAGATGCGTTACTCCATCTCCAACACCGCTGAGTACGGCGACTACCGCACCGGCAAGCGCCTGATCACCGCCGAGACCCGCAAGGAAATGAAGAAGGTCCTGACCGAGATCCAGGACGGCACCTTCGCTTCCGAGTTCCTGACCGAGATGAGCCCCAACGGCGGCCGCAAGGTGCACTTCCTGGCAAAGCGCCGCATGGAAGCAGAGCTGCCCATCGAGAAGGTCGGCGCAGAGCTGCGCGGCATGATGAGCTGGCTGAAGAAGTAAGGGGAAAACCCTCTCAGGCCGCCTTTCGGCGGCCAGCTCCCCCGAAAGGGGGAGCTTTTGTTGAAAGTGAGAACCTTATAGATCCTCCGCAAAAACCTCTCCCCTTCGGGAGAGGTGGCACGGCGCAGCCGTGACGGAGAGGTTTTTTGTCAGAAAAGAGGATTTGAAATGAGAAGCGACAATGTGACCAAGGGTTCGGAGCGCGCCCCGAACCGAAGCCTGTTCTATGCACTGGGCTACACCAAGGAAGAGCTGGAGCGCCCGCTGATCGGCGTGGTGAGCGCCTACAGCGAGATCGTGCCCGGCCATATGAATCTGGACAAGATCGCCGATGCCGTCAAGGCCGGCGTTGAGATGGCAGGCGGCACCCCCATCCTGATCCCCGCCATTGGCGTGTGCGACGGCATCGCCATGGGCCATGTGGGCATGAAGTACAGCCTTGCATCCCGTGAGCTGATCTGCGACAGCGTGGAGACCATGCTCATGGCCCACCAGCTGGACGGTCTGGTGCTGGTGCCCAACTGCGATAAGATCGTGCCCGGCATGGTGATGGCAGCGGTGCGCATGGATGTGCCCGCTGTGGTCTGCTCCGGCGGCCCCATGCTGGCCGGTACCTACGGCGGCGAAGAGGTCAGCCTTTCCAAGATGTTCGAGGCTGTGGGTGCCTACAAGGCCGGTATGATCACCGAGGATCAGCTGGAAGACTGCACCTGCAACTGCTGCCCCAGCTGCGGCAGCTGCTCCGGCATGTACACCGCCAACAGCATGAACTGCCTGTGCGAGGCCATCGGCATCGCACTGCCCGGCAACGGCACCATTCCTGCCGTCTACTCCAAGCGTCTGCAGCTGGCAAAGCACGCCGGTATGGCCATCATGGATATGGTCAAGAAGGGCATCACCGCACGCCAGATCATCAACGAGCGCTCCATCCGCAACGCTCTGACCTGCGATATGGCGCTGGGCTGCTCCACCAACACCGTGCTGCACCTGCTGGCCATCGCTTATGAGGCCGGTGTGCCCATCGACCTGAAGCTGTTCAATGAGATCAGTGCCAAGACCCCGAACCTGTGCCATCTGGCACCGGCCGGCCCCACCCACATGCCGGATCTCTACGCCGCAGGCGGCATCCCCGCCGTGCAGGCAGAGCTGGCCAAGAAGGGCCTGCTGGATCTGGATGTGCCCACCGTTACCGGCAAGACGCTGGGCGAGAACATCAAGGGCGCACACATCCTGAACGACAAGGCCATCCGTCCCATCGACAACCCCTACTCCCAGACCGGCGGTCTGCAGATCCTGTGGGGCAACATTGCACCGGACGGCTGTGTGGTCAAGCGCAGCGCCGTGGCCCCCGAGATGCAGCAGCATTCCGGCCCGGCCCGCGTGTTCAACAGCGAGGACGAGGCCATTGCTTCCATCTACGCGGGTAAGATCGTCCCGGGCGATGTGGTGGTCATCCGCTACGAAGGCCCCAAGGGCGGCCCCGGTATGCGTGAGATGCTGAACCCCACCTCCGCGCTGGCCGGCATGAAGCTGGACAAGACTGTGGCCCTCATCACCGACGGCCGCTTCTCCGGCGCAAGCCGCGGCGCAGCCATCGGCCATGTCAGCCCGGAGGCTGCTTCCGGCGGTCCCATCGGCCTGATCGAGGAGGGAGATACCATCAACATTGATATCCCCAATGCCTCCATCACGCTGGAGGTCAGCGACGAAGTTCTGGCCCAGCGCAAGGCAAAGTATGTTGCACCCGAACCCAACATCAAAACCGGCTGGCTGAGCCGTTACGCACGCATGGTCACCAGTGCAAATCTGGGCGCTGTGCTGAAGTAAAAACTCCCTCAGTCAAACCCTTGCGGGTTTGCCAGCTCCCCCGGAGGAGGAGCCTTTTCCGTCTTATTGCAACGCCAAAGCCTCCCTCTGAGAGGGAGGTGGCATCGCATCAGCGATGACGGAAGGAGTTTATCGTCCCCCACAAACAACAAAATCCCCGCTGTGCAGCTGCACAGCGGGGATTTTTTGCGATACGATGTTATTCTCCGTGGCCGAACAGCACCGCACGGAAGGTTGCAAAGATGATCTTCCAGTCTACCAGAAAGCTGCGTTCCTTGACGTACTTCACATCCAGTGCCATCCATTCGTCAAAGCTCAGCTGGTTGCGGTGCGGGGCGATCTGCCAGTAGCAGGAAAGGCCGGGTGTCACGTACAGCCGCTGCCATTCATAGGGCGTGTACTGGGCTACCTCGCGGGGCAGCGCCGGGCGCGGGCCCACAATGCTCATATCGCCCTTGAGGATGTTTACCAGCTGAGGCAGCTCGTCGATGCTGGTCTTGCGGATGAAATGCCCCACCCGGGTGATGCGGGGATCGTCCTTCATCTTGAACACCGGGCCGTCCATCTCGTTGTCCTGCAGCAGATCGTTGAGCTTGCTCTCAGCGTTCGGGCACATGGAACGGAACTTGTACAGCCGGAACAGCTTGCCGTTGCGGCCCACCCGCAGCTGGCTGAACACCGGGCTTGCACCCGGGCTGTCGATCCAGACTGCAATGCAGGTAAGGAGCATCAGCGGGGAAAGTGCGATCAGCGCCAGCAGAGAAAAGAAGATATCCTGTGCGCGGCGCACACACCAGTAGGCGCGGTGCTCATGAAGATTCGTCTTACGGTCGACCGTGACCGGCTTGCGGATGCCAAGCTCTGCGCCGGGCTCCTCCATCCAACCGGTCTGCAGCCAGTATTCCGCTTCTGGCGCAGTGGTTACAGTTGTCATACTTAGATTCACTCCATTGATCCTATAACATGAAAACAGGAGAGCCCCAAACTCTCCCACACAGTTATTGCACCTATTGCACAATAAAACTACAAACTTCTGTACAATTTTACCATGTGTACAGGCGGATTGCAAGAGAGTTGAACCATTTTTTGTCTGGTATATCAGAAAAAACCGGATCACAGAGGTGGAAAACGATGAACAGACAGACCGGTGCGCCAGAGCCTTACCCGAACAGGCTCTTTGTGTTGTGCATATAGACCGACAGCACAAGCCCCACGCAGATATACAGCATCAGCACCGAGCTGCCGCCCGCAGAATAGAAGGGCAGGGTAACGCCGATGACCGGCAGCACCCGCAGGTTCATGCCTACATTCACGGCGATCTGAGCCATCAGAGCACCGCCGATGCCGGCGCAGATATAGCTGCCCAGCAGGTCCTCGCTGCGCGCACCGGTGGCAAAGGTCTTGATCACCAGTGCCAGCAGTGCCCCCAGCACGATGCACAGGCCCACAAAGCCAATGGCATTGCCCAGCCAGCTGAGAATAAAGTCGTTGTGGGCATTGGGCACGCTGTAGTACCGGCCGCTGAACAGGCCGTTGCCGAAGATGCCGCCGGAGCCGATGGCGATCTCGCCGCGCTGCTGCTGGTAGATGATGTTTTTCCAAGTGGCTTCGTTGGGTGCCCAGCCGGTGGAATTCTCCGGGTCGATAACGGCCAGAATGCGGTACCACTGGTAGCCCTTGCCGATCTTATCGCTGAAAAAGGCAAACGCCGCCGCCACGGCCACAGCTGCCGCCGAGATGGCACCGATGATATACTTCCAGCTCAGGCCCGCTGCAAACATCATGCAGCAGCCGATGATGGCGTAGATGATGGCGGTGCCGTCGTCGCCCTGAATGTGGATAATGAGGATGGGCGCGGCCAGATGCAGCAGAAGCTTTGCCAGCTCCTTTGGCTCGTTGATGCGGCTGCGCACATTGTTCAGGTGCATGGCAAAGGTAAGGATAAAGCTGATCTTTGCCAGCTCCGTGGGCTGGAAGGTAAAGCCGCCCAGCTTGTACCAGGAGTAGTTGTCGGTGTCACCGGCGTTGAAGCCGATGGTCAGCGGGCCGATGGCCACATTGCGGATGAACAGCGTGGGCAGCACCAGACCCCATGTCAGGGCTACATGCACCGGCCACACCTTGACAAGGCTGCGGTAGTCGATGCAGGAGAGCAGCAGCGCGATCACGATGCCAAGCCCGGCTGCTGCCGCCTGCACCAGCGCGCGGCGGTAATCGCCGATGCCGGTAATGGCACCAGTGATCTCGTCCGTGGCAAAGCCGTTGCCCTGCTTTGCGGCCCAGGAGGCAAGAGCCACCACCGCCATGGTGCTGCTGAAGATGCACAGCAGCAGATAGATCTTATCCGTTCGTTTAAAATATTGTCGAATGCTTTCCAAGAAAGCACCACCTTTCGTTCCCAGATGCACACCGGGTTTTGCCGCTGCAGCGGGCAATACCAACCCAGTTTATCCTATTATACACAGCCTGCACACCGTTTGCAATCCACCGGGTGTGACAGCTTTGCAAAATCCGCACGAATGCTTGACAAAGCAGACCGCACCATCTACAATGAAGGTGCAGCAGAAAGCTCCTTTGCAGAGCGCCTGCCGCGCAAAGAAAATGGCAGGAAGATGCCTGCTGGAAAAGGGCGGCGTGCCGCATTGGGCGGCAGATATGCCCGGAGGAAATGGGAATGGAACACGATATGCTCCGCCGTTTTGGGTGTGCACTGTGCGCTCTGGCTTTCGCGCTCACAGCGCTGCCCACAGCGGCTTTTGCACAGCAGCCGGAAGAACAGGCGGCTGTGCAGCAGAGCCTTTCGGCCACAGATGTGCGCGAGATGCAGCAGGCAGATGCCGCTGTGACCGCACTGACCGGAGGCAGCGACTATGCACAGATGACCGAGGACGAGCGCACGGATGCTGCTCTGCAGCAGCTGGATGCGCTGACCGCACAGGGCCTTGTAAAGCAGGGGTCTGTCTACACCGATGCCGAAAACGGCATGATCAGCTTTACCTACAGCTGCGGCGCGCTGGGCGGCATCTTGCTTACCGACCCGGAGGAGGAGAACACCGCAGCCCTGCCGGAGCTGGACGAGAGCCAGCTGCAGGAGCTGGCAGAGAACAAGCGGGCGGGCACGGCGGCGATCTATTATGCGTTTGACAACACGATCAACAGCACCCGCTACCCGTATTATGCCTACATGCAGACCTATTGGGATTCGGTGGGCCTGCAGACGGATCTGGATACCACCGTTACCGTATCCGACCTGCGCAGGATGGGCCGTTACGACCTGTGCATCCTGAGCACCCACGGCGCCTACTACACCTATGAATACGGCTGGCTGTTCAAAAAGACCGCCACGGAACCGCTGATCCTGCTGACCGAGAGATCGGATTTCTGGAGCGATCTGCGCTATGGCTTTGACCTGCTGGCCCACCGCGTGGTCAAGGTGAACGGCATGTATGCCGTCAACGGCGATTTCTTCCGCAGTGCCTACCGCGGCAATGGCATCGTGTTCAGCGAGACCTGCGAGTTCTACGGCAAGAACGGCCATGTGGACACCTCTATGGCAGACGGCCTGCTGGCAGGCGGTGCCAAGGCGGTGATGGGCTATGTGAACAATGTCTACTCGGTGTATTCCCGCAGTATGCTGTGGGCCGCTGTAAACCGGATGATCGAGGGCGAAACGCTGGAACAGGCCGTGGACTATGCCAAGAGCATCTACGGCACCGATGATATCATCTGGTACAACGAGCAGGGCGGCAGACGGTCCCATGCGGCGGCATCCTATGCGATGCTCAGCGGAGACCGAAGCGCTGCACTGCCCAACCCCTACACGGCAGCGGATGTGGATGCGGCGGCGTAAGCAACACACGGCATTGCACTTTTGCACAAAGTATATTATACTAAGGGACGGCAGAGCATTCTGCCGTCCCTTTTGCTTTATAAAATGAGGTAAGCTTCATGTCAGAATATATCACCCACTCCCGCGCCGAGACGGTGGCGCTGGGTGCCCGTATGGCCGCAGTGCTGGCACCGGGTTCGCTGGTTGCGTTCACCGGCGGGCTGGGCGCGGGCAAGACCGCTTTTACCGAGGGCCTTGCCGAGGGCCTTGGCTGCACCGACCCGGTGTCCAGCCCAACCTTTGCCATTGTGAACTACTACCGCGGCCCAAAGCCGCTGGCGCACTTTGACCTGTACCGTATTTCCACTGAGAACGACCTGTGTGCTGCAGGCTTTTACGATTATTTGGATCAGGGGGCCATTGTGGCAGCAGAGTGGAGCGAGAACTTTGCAGACCTGCTGGCACTGGAAAACCCCATCCGGGTGGATATCCAGCGCGTGGACGAAAATACCCGCAGGATCACCATTGAGGGGGTAACGCTATGAACATCTTAGCTGTGGATACAGCGGGCAAAACGGCTGGTGTGGCTCTTTTGCAGGATGACCGCCTGCTGTACGAGGTGTATCTGGACGCAGGCATGACCCACAGCGAAACGCTGATGCCCATGATCGACACCTGCCTGAAGATGTGCGGCATGACCTGTGCAGATATTGACTTGTACGGTGTCAACGCAGGCCCCGGCAGTTTTACCGGGCTGCGCATCGGTCTGGCGGCGGTCAAGGGTCTGGCCTTCCCGCGGGAAACGCTGTGCGCACCGGTCTCCACGCTGGAAGCACTGGCCGCAGCCCACACGGGCGAGGGCACCGTGCTGTGCGCACTGGATGCCCGCCGTGCGCAGGTATACAGTGCCGCGTTCGACCTTGCCACCCACAGCCGCCTGTTGGAAGACGATGCCCGGGCGGTGGCAGATCTGGCCGATTTTGTAGAAAATTGCAAAAAGCCCCTGTTTTTTGTTGGTGATGGCGCATCTCTGTGCTATAATAAATACGGCAGTGTGCCGGGCGTGCTGCAGGCACCTGCGGCCCTGCGCGGCGGGCGTGCTGCTGCAGTGGCCCTTGTGGCAAAGCAGATGGCCGAAGCCGGAAAGGCTGTGCTGCCGGAGGCTGTGCTGCCGGACTACCACCGCCTAAGTCAGGCCGAGCGGGAGCGCGCAGAGCGCCTTGCAGCAGAAGCTGCAGCCAATGCCGCCCAAAACAAGGAGCAGGCATAAAACCCTGCGTGACTGAGAGAAAGGAACATTTCCATGGCAAAACCCATTGCACTGGCCGCTGACCACGGCGGATTTGAACTGAAAGAAGCTGTCAAGGCGCATCTGAAGGAGCTGGGGCTGGAATACATCGATTTTGGCACCCATAGCACCGACAGCGTGGATTACCCCGATATGGCTGTGCCCGCCTGTGATGCAGTTGTGAGCGGCGAGTGCAGCAAGGCACTGCTGTTCTGCGGCACCGGCGTGGGCATCAGCATGGCAGCAAACAAGATCAAGGGCATTCGTGCCTGCTGCTGCTCTGACAGCTTCAGCTGCGAGTATACCCGCCGCCACAACGATGCCAACGCCCTGTGTATGGGCGGCCGCGTCGTGGGTGCAGGCTTGGCCTGCCAGCTGGTGGATCTCTTCCTGAACACCGAGTTTGAGGGCGGCCGCCATCAGCGCCGCATCGACAAGCTGACCGCACTGGAGAACCGCTGATTCTAAGGAAAAATATTTTTTGGATTTCGCGTTTGTCGCGGCCCCGACGCTTGTCAGGGCAAAGCCCTTCCATCTGCTATCGCAGATCGCTCGCCTGCTTGAAAGACCCACTGGGGCTTTCATTGCTGCGCAACCGCAGGGCCGCTCCAAACGCATTTTCACGAAAAAGGCCATAAGGGAAGATGAATCTTTTCATTACGACCCTTCCTGTGAAAAAGAGCATTCAAAAAATCCGCAGATTTTTTGAATGCTCAAAATATAAAAATAAAATTTCCACTGACAATGGCGAAGCGTATGCGGAGCTGTTTTAAATCGTAATCTTGGACCCGATAGAGTTATCTATTTAAAATAAGGAGCGTGTTTTTATGACCCCGATGATCGTTGAGCATCCGCTGCTGCAGCACAAGCTGAGCATTCTGCGCAACAAGCAGACTGGCACCAAGGAGTTCCGTGACCTTGTTGGCGAGATCGCGACCCTGCTGTGCTACGAAGCGACCCGTGACCTGCCTCTGGAAGAGGTGGAGATCGAAACACCCATCACCATGGCAAAGACCAAGGTGCTGGCTGGCCGCAAGCTGGCTCTGGTGCCCATCCTGCGCGCAGGCATGGGTATGCTGGACGGTATGCTGACCCTGCTGCCCGCTGCAAAGGTGGGCTTCATCGGCCTGTACCGCGACGAGGAGACCCTGCAGCCTGTGGAGTACTTCTGCAAGCTGCCGCAGGATATCGCAGAGCGCGATGTTCTGGTTCTGGACCCGATGCTGGCTACCGGCGGCAGCGCCATTGATGCCATCACCCAGATCAAGAAGCATGGCGCAAAGCGCATCAAGTTCATCGGCCTGATCGCCGCTCCCGAAGGCATCAAGGCCCTGCACGAGGCACACCCCGATGTGGATATCTACCTCGGTGCAGAGGATGACCACCTGAACGAGAACGGCTATATCGTTCCCGGTCTGGGCGACGCAGGCGACCGCATCTACGGCACCAAGTAAATTTGATTGCACACATAACACAAAAGGGGCGGCTCCTTGCGGAGCCGCTCCTTTTGTGTTGTATGAAACCCTCTCAGTCAAAGCCTGATGGCTTTGCCAGCTCTCCCGAAAGGGAGAGCTTTTTGCATCTGACGGAAAGCACCGATAAAGCTCCCCCTTCGGGGGAGCTGTCACCGAAGGTGACTGAGAGGGTTCGTCTTTTTCAGATCTCGGCCAGAATGGCATCGCCCATGGCGGTGCAGCCAAGGCAGGTGCAGCCCTCGCTCATGTTGTCGGCGGTGCGCAGGCCCTTGTCCAGAACCTTGTTCACGGCGGTCTCAATGGCATCGGCCTCCTCGGCCATGCCGAAGGAGTAGCGCAGCATCATGGCGGCAGACAGGATGCAGGCGGTGGGGTTCACGATGTCCTTGCCCGCAATATCGGGGGCCGAGCCGTGGATGGGCTCGTACAGGCCGCGGGTGCCGTCGCCCAGAGAAGAGGACGGGATCATGCCGATGGAGCCGGTGATCATGGAAGCCTCGTCCGACAGGATGTCGCCGAACATGTTCTCGGTAACGATCACGTCGAACTGGGCGGGGTTCTTGACGATCTGCATGGCGCAGTTGTCCACGAACATCTCGCTGTATTCCACATCCGGGTATTCGGCCTGCAGGCGGTGCATCACGCTTCTCCACAGACGGCTGGTGTCCAAAACGTTTGCCTTGTCCACGCAGCACAGTTTCTTGCGGCGCTTGCGTGCGGTCTCAAAGCCGATGCGGCCGATGCGCTCGATCTCGTGCTCCGCGTAGGGCATGGAGTCGATGGCCTGCTTCTCGCCGCTGGCGAGGGTGTGGGTCTCATGATTGCCAAAGTATACGCCGCCGATCAGCTCACGCACGATGATGAAATCGATGCCCTGTGCCACGATCTCGGGCTTCAGGGGGCTGGCAGGAGCCAGCTGCGGCCAGATCTTGGCCGGGCGGTTGTTGGAGTACAGGCCCATGCCTGCACGCAGGCGCAGCAGGCCCTTCTCCGGGCGCTGCTCACCGGGCAGGCCCTCCCACTTGGGGCCGCCCACGGCACCCAGCAGGACGCTGTCCGCAGCAAGGCACTTGTCCAGCTCGTGCTGGGGCAGCGGGTCGCCGTACTTGTCAATGGCTTCGCCGCCCATGGCAGTGTCGGTGTAGTGGAAGGTGTGGCCGTACTTTTCGGCCACCTTGTCAAGCACGCGGATGGTCTGCTTGACGATCTCCGGGCTGGAGCAGTCGCCCCAGATGACAGCAATGTTTTTTTCCATTGGGAAACTCCTTCTATCGGTTTGAACCCTCTCAGCCAATGCCTATGGCATTGCCAGCTCCCCCGAAGGGGGAGCTTTTCAGGCGGGTAAGATATTGTTCGTTGTTTATCCTGGAAGAAAATATATTCGGGAAGATGGCAAAAAGCTCGCCCTTTGGGAGAGCTGGCGCGAAGCGCCTGAGAGGGTTACTGCTGCTTCGCCTTGATGGACTTCATCAGTCCACCGGCGGAGATGATCTCCTGAATGAACGGCGGGAAGGGCTCGGCGTGGAACACCTTGCCGTTGGTCTCGTCGGTAATGACACCGGTGTCAAAGTCCACGCTCACGGTGTCGCCCGCATTGATGGCATCCACAGCCTCCGGGCACTCCATGATGGGCAGACCGATGTTGATGCTGTTGCGGTAGAAGATGCGGGCAAAGCTCTTGGCAATGACCACCGAGATGCCGGCGGTCTTGATGCACAGCGGTGCGTGCTCACGGGAGGAGCCGCAGCCGAAGTTCCAGCCGCCCACCATGATGTCGCCGTCCTTCACCTTCTTGACGAAGTCCTTGTCGATGTCCTCCATGCAGTGGCTGGCCAGCTCTTTGGCATCCTGCGTGTTCAGGTGGCGGGCCGGGATGATGACATCGGTATCCACGTTGTCCGGGTATTTGAAAACAGAACCTTTTGCGTTCATTGTTGTGCTCCTTTCCGATCAGACCGTGCGGGGGTCGGTGATGCAGCCGGTCAGTGCGCTGGCGGCGGCGGTGGCGGGAGAAGCAAGGTAGACCTCGCTCTTCACATGGCCCATGCGGCCCACAAAGTTGCGGTTTGTGGTGGAAACGCAGCGCTCGCCCTCGGCCAGAATGCCCATGTAGCCGCCAAGGCAGGGGCCGCAGGTGGGGGTGGACACGATGCAGCCTGCATCAATAAAGGCAGTGGTCCAGCCGCGCAGGATGCATTCCTTATAAACGGCCATGGTGGCGGGGATGATGATGCCGCGCACGCCCTTGGCGATGTGCTTGCCCTTGAGCACATTGTAGGCAGCCTCCATGTCCTCCAGACGGCCGTTGGTGCAGCTGCCGATCACAACCTGATCGATCTTGATGTCCTTGCCCTCGCTGGCAAGGTGGGTGTTCTCGGGCAGGTGGGGGTAGCTGACGGTGGGTTCCAGCTTGTCCAGATCGATCTCAATGGTCTTTTCGTACTCGGCATCCGGGTCGGCCTCAAAGAACACCGGCTCACGCTGGCTGCGGCCCTTGAGGTAAGCCTTGGTCACATCGTCTACGGGGAAGATGCCGTTCTTGGCACCGGCCTCGATGGCCATGTTGCAGATGCACAGGCGGTCGTCCATCGTCAGGCTGGCAACGCCCGGGCCGGTGAACTCCATGGATTTGTACAGCGCACCGTCCACACCGATCATGCCGATGATGTGCAGGATCAGGTCCTTGCCGGAGACGCGGGGGCCAAACTTTCCCTTGAGCACGAACTTGATGGCAGAGGGCACCTTGAACCATGCCATGCCGGTGGCCATGCCTGCGGCCATGTCGGTGGAGCCGACGCCGGTGGAGAAGGCACCCAGTGCACCATAGGTGCAGGTGTGGCTGTCCGCACCGATGACGCAGTCGCCTGCGGTCACGATGCCTTTTTCCGGCAGCAGGGCGTGCTCAATGCCCATCTGGCCCACATCGTAGAAGTTGAGGATATCGTATTTGTTGGCGAACTCGCGGCACTGCTTGGACTGGGTGGCGCTCTTGATGTCCTTGTTGGGCACAAAGTGGTCCAGCACGATGGCAATGTGCTCTTTGTCGAACACACCGTCAAAACCGGCCTTTTCAAACTCGTTGATGGCAACCGGGGTGGTGATGTCGTTGCCCAGCACGATGTCCAGCTTTGCATTGATGAGCTGGCCTGCCTTGACCTCGGCAAGACCGGCATGTGCGGCAAGAATTTTCTGCGTCAGGGTCATTCCCATGATGGTACTCTCCTTTTATACTTATAGGCGGCTCGCCCTCTCCGTCTGCTCCCGCTGGTCGCATCCACCTCCCCCAAAGTGGGAGGCCTTGGCAGTCCACGCAAAGTTACCGGTTTCGCCAGAGGCTCTCCCTTTGGGAGAGCTGTCACCGCAGGTGACTGAGAGGGCGAGGATGTTATTTATTATTGATGGCGCTCACCAGTGCCTTGATGCCGGCCACGATGATATCGGTGTCGGTGCCGGCACCCCATGTGACGGTGTTATCGCCCCAGACAAGGCCGACGTAGGAGGCAGCGCGGGAGGTGGAGCCTTCGTCCAGACTGTGCTCGGAGTAGGTCTCGAGGTGGAACTCCATGCCGGTGGCGCTCTGGATGGCGTTTGCCACAGCGTCCAGACGGCCATTGCCCACCGAGGTGACCACCTTGCGCTGACCGTTCAGCTCCAGCGTGACGGTGGCGGTGATGCCGCCCACCTGTGCAAAGTGGGCTTCCAGAACATTGAGCGGCTTGCAGCGGTTGAGGAAGGCATCCTCGAAGATGTGCAGAACCTCGTTTGCGCTCAGCTCCTTGTGGCTGTGATCGGAAACGCTCTTGACCTTGTAGCCCAGAGCCTCGCGCATTTTGGGCGGCAGGTTGTAGCCGAAGTTCTGTTCCAGCACAAAGCCGATGCCGCCCTTGCCGCTCTGGCTGTTGATGCGGATAACATCGGCATCGTAGGTGCGTCCGATGTCGTGGGGGTCAACGGGGATGTAGGGGCAGGTCCAGCGGTGTTCGCCATGCTCCTTGCGGTAGGCCATGCCCTTTGCAATGGCATCCTGATGGCTGCCGGAGAAGGCGGCGAACACCAGCTGACCAGCGTAGGGGGTGCGCTCGTAAATGTGCATCCGGGTCACACGCTCGTAGGTGGCGCAGATGTCCGGCATATCGGAGAAGTCCAGCTTGGGGTCCACGCCGTGGCTGTACATGTTCATGGCCAGCGTCACCGCGTCCACGTTGCCGGTGCGCTCGCCGTTGCCGAACAGGCAGCACTCCACCCGCTGTGCACCCGCCAGCACGGCCAGCTCTGCGCAGGCCACGCCGGTGCCGCGGTCATTGTGGGGATGGGTGGAGATGATGACGCTGTCGCGGTATTTCAGGTGCTTGTCGCAGTACTCGATCTGGTTTGCGTAGACGTGCGGCATGCTCATTTCCACGGTAACGGGCAGGTTGATGATCATGGGACGGTCCGGGGTGGGCTGCATGATGTCCAGCACTGCGTTGCACACATCCACCGCATAGTCCACCTCGGTGCCGGTGAAGCTCTCAGGGCTGTACTCGAACAGGAAGTTGCCCTCATACTCCTCGCTCAGCTGCTTGACCAGCTTTGCGCCGTCAGTGGCGATCTGCTTGATCTCCTCCTTGCTCTTGTGGAACACCTGCTCGCGCTGGGCCACAGAGGTGGAATTGTAGAAGTGGATCACCGCGCGGGGTGCGCCCTTGACGGCCTCGAAGGTCTTGCGGATGATGTGGTCGCGGCACTGGGTCAGCACCTGCACGGTGATATCCTCGGGGATCATGTTCTTCTCGATCAGGGTGCGCAGGAACTCGTACTCGGTGTCGCTGGCGGCAGGGAAGCCCACCTCGATCTCCTTGAAGCCGATCTTGACCAGCATCTGGAAGAACTCCAGCTTTTCCTCAAGGCTCATGGGCACGATCAGGGCCTGATTGCCGTCGCGCAGGTCCACACTGCACCATGCGGGGGCTTTTTCAATGTGATCCTTCTTTACCCAGCTGTCATAGCCTGCGGGTACCGGGTAGTAACCCGGAGCGTACTTGGTTGCGTCCATCATAATGTGCGTCCTCCCAAACAATTTACACTTCTTGCTCCATGCTCTTTGTGAGCGTCCTCGCCCTCTCAGTCTCACATTCGTTCGACAGCTCCCCCAAAGGGGGAGCCCTTGGCAAAACCGGAAACTTTGCCGTACTGCCAAGGCCTCTCACTTTGGGAGAGGTGGCACGGCGTAAGCCGTGACGGAGAGGGCAAGCCTGCTTCCAAAAGGCAGATATACGAAAAGGCTCTCGTCTTTCAAGGCGAAAACCTTGAGAGACGAGAGCCTGTAAAGTTCAAACTACAGGGCACCCGTGGTACCACTCTCTTTGCTGCGCCTTTGGGCACAGCCGCTTTGCACGATCGGCTTTTTGCGGCGAATCGCTGTCCTTGTAACGGTGGACATCCGTCAGAGCCTACTTGTGTGTTCAGCCCTGCCGCTCAGGGGCCAGTAACCGAAACCCTCTGCACCCGCCTTGCACCACCCGGCGGCTCTCTGTACGCAGAAGAAAATCGTTTTTTCCCCGTCAACGCATTTGTGCTTTTTTCAAAGTGGACTAAGTTTAGCATGATTCGCGGGCAGTGTCAAGCAATCCGGCTCATTCTCAAAATGAAACAATTTCACAAAATAAGGGGCAGAATTTCCCAAAATTGTGCACCGGTCGATTCGGTGCATTTTTCGGTCGATTCGTGTCAAAAAATGCCGGGGTGGGGGGTACGGGTGTATGATAGACTCAAAGATATAACAGAGGAGGTACACCCTACATGAAACTACGTACCCGTAAATTCCTTGCCGGGCTGTTGAGCCTTGGCCTGCTGCTGCAGGCGGCAAGCCCCCTCAGTGCACTGGCGGCACTGCTGGTGTGGAACACCGCAGGCAGACCTGAACCTGTGAACACCCCGGCTTTTGCGGATGTGGCAGATGCCGACACCGCCAAGGCAGCCCAGTGGTGTGTGGAACAGGGCCTGCTGGATGCCAAGAGCGAGAGCACCTTCAAGCCGGAAGGCTGGACACCGAAGTTCAAGGTGATCGAGACCTGGAATAAGGCGTTCCCCAAGCAGTAAACCCATGCGAAACCAAAGAGAGCTGCTTCGGCTGCTCTCTTTTTGTATGCAGAGGGGACCTTTGTTAACAAACTGCTAAGTTTTTGGAAAGTTGTGCTCGAATTGCTGTTGCGCCCGGTTTTACTGTGCTATACTACTTGCATCAGGAACCAAAGGAGGAATTGCCACATGAAAGAAGTCAAACCTTCCAAAAAGCCGCTGGTGATCTACTACGCCATCGTGCTGGCGGTCCTGCTGCTGCTCAACCTTGTGCTGCTGCCGTGGATGAGCGAGCGTCAGGTGGAGGAAGTGGACTACGGTACCTTTATGACCATGACCGAGGAAAAGAACATCGGCCGTGTGGATATCGAATCCAACCAGATCATTTTTACCGATAAAGAGGAAAAGCAGGTCTACAAGACCGGCCTGATGAACGACCCGGAGCTTACCCAGCGCCTGTATGATGCCGGAGCACAGTTTTCCAGCGAGATCGTGGAGCAGGGGTCGCCGATGCTCAATTTCCTGATCTGGTTCCTGCTGCCCATCCTGCTGTTCAGCTTCATCGGCAATCAGATGAACAAAAAGCTGATGGAAAAGGCCGGCGGCGGCCCGGGGTCCATGATGTTCGGCGGCGTGGGCAAGTCCAACGCCAAGGTCTATGTGCAGTCCACCCACGGCATCCGCTTTGCGGATGTGGCCGGTGAGGATGAAGCCAAGGAAAACCTGCAGGAGATCGTGGATTACCTGCACGATCCCGGCAAGTACGAGAGCATTGGCGCATCCATGCCCAAGGGCATCCTGCTGGTGGGCCCTCCGGGCACCGGCAAGACCATGCTGGCTAAGGCCGTGGCAGGCGAATCCAACGTGCCGTTCTTCTCCATTTCCGGTTCTGAATTCGTGGAGATGTTCGTGGGCATGGGCGCATCCAAGGTGCGCGACCTGTTCCGGCAGGCCAAGGAAAAGGCCCCCTGCATCGTGTTCATCGATGAGATCGATGCCATCGGCCAGAAGCGCAACAGCGGCAATCTCGGCGGCAACGACGAGCGTGAGCAGACTTTGAACCAACTGCTCACCGAGATGGACGGCTTTGAGGGCAACACCGGCGTCATCATTCTGGCGGCCACCAACCGCCCGGATTCGCTGGACCCGGCGCTGACCCGTCCCGGACGTTTTGACCGCCGCGTGCCGGTGGAACTGCCCGACCTTAAGGGCCGCGAAGAGATTTTGAAAGTGCACGCCAAAAAGGTGGCGCTGGCCCCGGACATCGACTTCAACACTGTGGCCCGCATGGCTTCCGGTGCATCCGGTGCGGAACTTGCCAACATCGTCAACGAAGCAGCTCTGCGCGCTGTGCGTGCAGGCCGCAAGAGCGTGACGCAGGCCGATCTGGAGGAGAGTATCGAGGTGGTCATTGCAGGCTACCAGAAGAAGAACTCCATCCTCACCGACAAGGAAAAGTGCATCGTGGCCTACCACGAGATCGGCCATGCACTGGTGGCGGCCAAGCAATCCAACTCTGCCCCTGTGCAGAAGATCACCATTATCCCCCGCACCTCCGGCGCACTGGGCTACACCATGCAGGTGGACGAGGGCAACCACTACCTGATGAGCAAGGAAGAGCTGGAAAACAAGATCGCCACCCTTACCGGCGGACGCGCCGCCGAGGAAGTGGTGTTCCGATCCATCACCACCGGTGCCTCCAACGATATCGAGCAGGCCACCAAGCTTGCCCGCGCCATGCTTACCCGCTACGGCATGAGCAAGGATTTTGACATGGTGGCGCTGGAGACCGTGAACAACCAGTATCTGGGCGGTGACACCTCGCTGGCCTGCTCGGCGCAGACCCAGCGCGAGATCGACCAGAAGGTGGTGGAGCTGGTCAAGGCTCAGCACGAAAAGGCTGTCCGCATCCTGACCGACAACCGCGCCAAGCTGGACGAGCTGGCACAGTATCTGTACCAGAAGGAGACCATCACCGGCGAGGAGTTCATGGAGATCCTGAACCGGGAACCGGCACAGGCCCAGTGACCCCGGCGGCAGAGCTTCCAAAAAATTTTATAGCCCGCTGCAATAATCCCGCCGCCGCATCCGTTTATAAGACAGATGCGGCGGTTTTGTATTACACCGCATGGCAGACCATGGTTTTCCACAAAACAAAAATGTGCGGTGCAAAACCGCCATCAACGGAGGTATTCCAAATGAAACTGAACCATAAATTTGTCCGTACCGTCACCACCACCGCTGCAGTGCTGGGCGCTGCCGCCATGCTGAGCGTGGGCGCATTTGCCGCAGAGGCAGACATCAACGACCCTGCTGCCGCAGGCTATCTGCCCCCGCAGGAGCAGATGGTGCAGGGGGATATCGCCCTGCACAGCGCCGATGTGGCGATCGGCGAAAAGGACCCCACCTACGGCGGCTACGGCGCACCGGAGGGAAACCCCATTCAGGGCAATATCATGCTGATCTCCGGCGATGAGCTGGCCGCCCCGTCCGCAGATGCAGCGGCGAAAAAGAGCGAGGCCCGTTACACCGTCAAGGGTCTGTTCGGCAGAGAAGTGCTGTACACTGCCCGCCAGAAGGACAGCGTGCTGACGCTGGATGTGCCCGCCGGTTCTGCTACCTTCCGCACCACCGTGCAGGACATGCAGACCCTGCTGAACGAGGGTGTGAGCACGCTGGTGGTCCAGACTGAGAAGGGCTCCACCACCCTGAACCTGTCTCTGCTGGTGGAGGGCCAGAAGGGCACCGACCGCGTGGTGCTGCGCCGACTGGGCGAAAACACCTTCCTCACCGTGGGCCTGCGCTGCCGCCGCGATTTGATCGTGGGGCGCTGACCGCTGAGATCAAATGATGAAAGGGCTGCTGCACGCAGAGATGTGCAGCGGCCCTTTTTGCGCTTTTCTGTTAAGTTTTTGAAAATTTGCGCAGATGTCTTTGCAAAGTCTGCCGGGAGATGTTATAGTTAAATTGAAACAGTATGCATTCCCGATAGAAAGGAAAAAACGCCATGGAGCACTTTGTGGAGTTTGAGGACGTTTGCAAATATTATCAGACCGGCAGTGTGAAGATCGCCGCCGCAGACCACCTGAATTTCTATGTGGATAAGGGGGAGTTCTGTATCATCGTGGGGCCTTCCGGCGCAGGCAAGACCACCCTGCTGAACATCCTCGGCGGTATGGACAGCTGCGACGAGGGCAATGTCTGGCTGGACGGCCAGAACGTGAGCCACTTTACCGCCAGAGAGCTCACCACCTACCGCCGGTACGACGTGGGCTTTGTGTTCCAGTTCTACAACCTTGTGCAGAACCTGACCGCACTGGAGAACGTGGAGCTGGCCAGCGAGATCTGCCGCGACCCGCTGGACCCCAAAGAGACCCTGCGCAGTGTGGGTCTGGGAGAGCGGCTGAACAACTTCCCGGCCCAGCTTTCCGGCGGTGAGCAGCAGCGGGTGTCCATTGCCCGCGCACTGGCCAAAAACCCCAAGCTGCTGCTCTGCGACGAGCCCACCGGTGCACTGGATTACAAGACCGGTAAGCAGGTGCTGGCCCTTTTGCAGGATACCTGCCGCCGCACCGGCCGCACGGTGATCGTTATTACCCACAACACCGCCCTGACGGCGATGGCAGACCGCATCATTCAGGTGCGCAGCGGCAAGATCGTCTCCAATCAGGTCAACGAGCATCCTGTGCCGGTGCAGGAGATTGAGTGGTGAGAGCTGTGCTGAAAAGTTATCGTAAAAACATCCTGCGGGAAATGAAGGACAACCTGAGCCGCATGGTCTCGCTGTTCGGCATCGTGGCGCTGGGCGTGATGATGCTGACCGGCCTGATGAGTTTTGCGCCCAGCATGCGCATCGCCGGGCAGAAATACTACGTGCAGCAGAACGTGTTCGACCTGCGGGTGCTGTCCACGCTGGGCCTTTCGGAGGAGGACGTTGCCGCCATTGCCGCCGTGGACGGCGTGGAGGCTGTGCAGCCGGTGAAATATCAGGACGTGGAGGCCCAGTGGCAGGGCCAGAGCGAGACGGCGGTGGTGCGCCTGCAGCAGCTGCCTGCCGACCCCGGGGCCGACACGGCAGAAAATATGAACCGTCTGGTGCTGCTCTCGGGCCGGATGCCTGAAGCCCCGGATGAGTGCTTGGTGCATGTGATGGGCTACGGCGACCCGGTGGAACCGGGCACGGTGCTCACCCTGCCGGAGGACACCGAATATGTGAGCCGGAAGCAGTTCACGGTAGTGGGCATCGTGCAGGACCCGCAGCATTTTTCCACGGACAAGGAGAGCAGCACCGCCGGTGACGGCCAGCTGGATGATATCGTGTTCCTGCCGGAAGGCAGCCTGACCATGGATTATTATACAGCGTGCTATCTCAAGGTGAAAAATGCCGGCCTGTATGATAATTACTCGGACGCGTATCAGGCAGCAGTGGATGACACAGCCGCAAGGGTAAAGGCCATCAGCGGCGCACAGTGCACGGCCCGGCGGGCGGAGCTGATCGAGGACGCCAGTGCAGAGCTGGCCGACGCCCGGGCCGAGTACAACGACAAAAAAGCCGAAGCAGACCGTCAGTTTGCGGAGGCAGAGCAGCAGCTGGCCGATGCAAAGGCACAGCTGGACAGCGCCAAAGCCCAGCTGGATGCGGGCGAAGCGGAGCTTGCCGCCAACAAAAAGGCTCTGCCGGATACCATGCAGGGCGGTGCGGACGAGCTGGTGAGCGGCGAGGAACAACTGCTGGAATTTGAGGATCAGCTGCAACAGATCGAGATGCTGGTGAACCTGAAAAAGGTGGCCGACCCGCTGCTGGGCTATGCAGAAACGGCTCTGCACAACGCGCAGAAGGCGCTGGACGAGGCGGAACCTGCCGATGAAGAGTACACCGAGCTGCGGGATGCCCTGCAGAAGGCGCAGGATGCTTACGACAACATCAGCGGCCAGCTGAACGGCTATCAGGCCCAGCTGGACGAGGGCAAGCGCCAGATGTATGCACAGGGGCTGATCTCTTCGCCCAGCCTTTCCAACGAGCAGCTGGTGACTGAGGCAAAGGCAGCACTGCGCCAGATGAAGGTAAAGCTTCTGCAGGGGCAGCTGCAGCTCACCACCGGCACGGCCACAGCCTACACCCAGTTTGATGCGGCTCGCACCCGGCTGGACGAAGGCTGGCAGCAGTACAACGATGGCGTGCAGCAGCTGGCCGATGCCCGCGCGGAGTACGAGAGCCGGAAGGCCGATGCCGAACAGCAGCTGGCCGACGGCCTTGCCCAGCTGAACGATGCCGAGGAGCAGGTGAGCCAGATCAAGAGCGGCGAGTGGTATGTGCTGGACCGCAGCTCCACCGTGAGCTTTGTCACCTTTGAGCAGTATGCCGACCGCATGGATGCCATTGCACGGGTGTTCCCGGTGTTCTTCTTCCTGGTGGCGGCGCTGGTGGCCACTACTACTATGACCCGCATGGTGGACGAGAACCGCCTGCAGCTGGGTACTCTGAAAGCTCTGGGTTACTCCAACGCAAAGATCGCAGGCAAGTATCTGTTCTATGCCCTCAGCGCCAGCGTGCTGGGCAGCATCGTGGGCATGGTCATCGGTTTTGTGGTGTTCCCGCTCATCATCTGGTATGCTTACCAGATGATCTTCAGCATGTCCACCTTTACGCTGCACTTTTACCCCGGCATGGCGGCAGCCAGCGTAGCCATCAGCGCGGCCGTCATCGGTTTTGCTACATGGAGCGCCTGCCGTGCCAGCCTGAAGGAAAAGACTGCAGCTTTGCTGCTGCCCCGGGCCCCGGTGGCAGGCAAGCGCATCTTTTTGGAGTACATCACCCCGCTGTGGCAGCACATGAGCTTCTCCCAAAAGACCACAGCCCGCAACCTGTTCCGCTACAAAAAGCGCTTCTTCATGACAGTGCTGGGCGTGGCAGGCTGCACGGCGCTGCTGCTCATCGGTTTTGGCATTCAGGATTCCATCCTGCCCATCGTGGACAAGCAGTCCGGGCAGCTGACCCACAACGATCTCACCATCTCGCTCAGCGACGAAAAGGCACTGACCATGGAGCAGGGCCTTGCCGACACGCTGGACAGCAGCAGTGCAGTCCGCAGCTGGGGTGCGTTCTACACAAAGTCCACCACCCTTTATAATGAAGAGGGCGGGAGCGCCGATGTCAGCATCGTAGGCGCGGAGGACGATGCCCGGATGACCGAATACTTCACCTTCCGCACCCGGGTGGGCCACGACCCCATTCCCTTTGAAGAGGACAGCGTGATCCTGACCGAAAAAACGGCCCTGAATCTGGAGCTGAGCGTGGGCGATACGTTCTATGTGGAGGCTGCAGACGGAAGCCGCGTGCCGCTGGTGCTGACCGGCATTACCGAGAACTACATGTTCACCCGGCTGTATCTCTCCAATGCGCAGCTGCAGGCCCTGCTGGGCAGCACGCCGGAGTGGAACACCGTCTACGGCCTGACCGGCTGTACCACCGAGGCGGAGTACAACGCCCTGCGCACAAAGCTGCTGGGCTGCAACTATGTGAGCAGCGTCAGCTTCACCGAGGACACCACCTCCATGTTCGGCAGCCTGATCGGCAGCCTGAACTACGTGGTGGTGCTGATCATCGTGTGCGCGGCGGCGCTGGCGGCGGTGGTGCTGTACAACCTGATCAGCGTCAACCTTGCCGAGCGCAAAAAGGAGCTTGCCACCATCAAGGTGCTGGGCTTCTATGACAAAGAAGTGTACCGCTACATCTTCCGCGAGATCGAGCTTTTGTCCCTCATCGGCTCCGGTGTGGGCCTGCTGCTGGGCGTGCCGCTGCACCGGTTCATCATCCTGACCGTAGAAATGGATCAGCTGATGTTCATTCGCACCATTGCACCCCGCAGCTATCTGCTGGCAGTGGCGCTGACCATGCTGTTCACCGTTGTGGTCTGCTTTGCCATGCGGCGGCATGTGCGGCATATCAGCATGGTGGAAAGCATGAAAGCACCGGAGTGACAGCATGACAGCGGCAAAGAACCGGTAAATTCATAAAAGCTTCATATAAACAACATGTTTTCGCTGAAATTATCTGGTATCCTGATATCACCGGACAGGCAGAGCCGCAACTGCCTGAATGGGTAACATGATTCCTCCTTTACCAAACCAAATACCGCAAAACAAAACACCGCGCCTTGTCTGATCCGCAGCAGACAGGGCGCGGTGTCTTGTTTAAACCGTTAAGTTTTCAGCATCTGCGGCAATGGCATCGGCCTGCTGCTGGGTGAGTACGCGGCACTTGACCATCCGCTTGAGCACCACCTGCATCCGCTTGAAGGCAAGCTCCGGGCTGCTGGCGTAGGTGGAAGGCGCGTTGGGCATACCCGCCAGATAGATCGCTTCGGCATCGGTCAGCTGGGCCGGTTCCTTGCCAAAGTAGCCCTCGGCAGCTTCTGCAATGCCATAATGCCCGCTGCCAAAATAGATGGTGTTGGCGTACATCTCAAAGATCTGCTGCTTGGAGTAGGTCTTTTCAAGATCAAAAGCAGCAAGCATCTCGGCAGCCTTGCGGGCCAGATGCTTGTCCTGCGTGAACAGCTCGTTCTTGGCAAGCTGCTGGGTCAGGGTGCTGCCACCCTCGGCCAGTGAGTGGGTGCGCAGGTCGGCCAGCAGGGCGCGGGCAATGGCCCCCGGGTCGATGCCCTTGTGGGTCATAAAATGCTCGTCCTCGGTGCAGATGACTGCGTTAATATAGATCTGCGGCAGCGCATCGTAGGAAGTATAGCTCCCGCGGGCACAGATGGTGTCGTACATGGAAGCCACTGGGTAACTGCTGGCGGCACTGCGGTACAGCTGCCTGCCCTGATAAAAGAACCAGCCGCCTGCCAGCAGCCCGCCAAGCAGCAGGATGCAAAGAACAACGAGCAGGCTCTGCTTTAAAAAATGAAAGAAACGATGCAGCATCGAAAAAACTCCTTTGATGATAAAAAAGAACGCTACCATAATAAACGATTTGCAGGGCGTTTGCAAGGGACAGCTTTAGTATAACAATAAAATTTTAAGGTTTTATCAATGGAAAAATAAAAATTTCCGAAGAAGCAGAAGTATTACTCCTGTTGGAACTGCACAACGCCCTGCTGCAAATGCGGGCTGCGCATCGTGCAGAAAACTTAATTTGCAAAAAACTGGAATTAACCTATTGACAAACTGGGTAAGAGGGAATATAATGCAAACAACAAATCCACAAACCTAGTGGGAAAAAGAAAGCAAAGGTTTTGCTTCCCGGTACAGAGCAGATAGAGGTGCCGGTTTGTAGATGAGTGGGAAAGAGTTTTACGGGAAAGGAGGGCACGGATATGAAGCTGATTTGGAACGACCTGCTGCACGCAAACTTCCGCTGTGGGCGAATGTGCGGTGACCGGGCAGAACATCTGGCTGTGAACTGTACGATGCCCTCTTGCTGTGCACGAATGTGTACCCGAATGTGACGTTGACAGAATCGCTTTGAATTGTGTTTGCCCGGTGCGCTTTTGTATCACGCATCGGGATTTTTTGTATCAGGAAATTATACTATAAGTACAAACAGAGAGGTAAAATACTATGTCTGACTATAAATTTGAGACCCTGCAGCTTCACGTTGGCCAGGAGCAGGCCGATCCCGCAACCGATTCCCGTGCAGTGCCTATCTATCAGACCACTTCCTATGTGTTCCGCAACAGCCAGCACGCAGCAGACCGCTTTGGTCTGGCAGATGCCGGCAACATCTACGGCCGCCTGACCAACTCCACGCAGGACGTGTTCGAGAAGCGCATCGCTGCTCTGGAGGGCGGCGTGGCTGCTCTGGCAACCGCCTCCGGTGCCGCTGCCATCACCTACACCATCGAAGCACTGGCACAGGCTGGTGACCACATCGTGGCTCAGAAGACCATCTACGGCGGCAGCTACAACCTGCTGGAGCACACCCTGACCCAGTTCGGTGTCACCACTACCTTTGTCAATGCACACGATCTGGCTGAGGTGGAGAATGCCATCCAGCCCAACACCAAGGCCGTCTATCTGGAAACTCTGGGCAACCCCAACAGCGATATCCCCGATATCGATGCCATTGCAGCCATCGCGCACAAGCACGGCCTGCCGCTGGTCATCGATAATACCTTCGGCACCCCGTACCTGATCCGTCCCATTGAGCACGGCGCAGATATCGTTGTCCATTCCGCCACGAAGTTCATCGGCGGCCACGGCACCACGCTGGGCGGCATCATTGTGGACAGCGGCAAGTTCGACTGGAAGGCAAGCGGTAAGTTCGGCAACATTGCTGACCCCAATCCCAGCTACCACGGCGTTTCCTTTGCCGATGCAGCAGGCCCCGCAGCTTTTGTCACCTACATCCGTGCGATCCTGCTGCGTGATACCGGTGCCACCATTTCGCCGTTCAACGCCTTCCTGCTGCTGCAGGGCACCGAGACCCTGAGCCTGCGCATCGAGCGCCATGTGGAGAACACCAAGAAGGTGGTCGAGTTTCTGGCAAACCACCCGCAGGTGGAGAAGGTCAACCACCCCTCCCTGCCGGATCACCCGGATCACGCCCTGTACCAGAAGTACTTCCCCAATGGCGGTGCATCCATCTTCACCTTCAACATCAAAGGCGGCCGTAAGGAGGCATTCAAGTTCATCGATAACCTGAAGATCTTCTCTCTGCTGGCAAACGTTGCTGATGTGAAGAGTCTGGTCATCCACCCGGCTTCCACCACCCACAGCCAGCTGAACGACGAAGAGCTGGCCGAGCAGCAGATCTATCAGAACACCATCCGCCTGTCCATCGGCACTGAGCACATCGACGATATCATTGCTGATCTGGAAGCAGGTTTCGCAGCCGTCCGCGGCGAGTAAATCTTATCCCCTTAAAACCTCCGACAGAATGTGTATGCCTTGTTTTTTCTCCTGATCTCTTCCAAAAATTCCTTATATCCTAAACACAGCAAAAGGGTCCCGGAATTTTCTCCGGGACCCATTTGTTGTTTGCGGCAAAATGCCGTCAGCCTTTCACGCCGCCCAAAGCAACACCGCGGACGATGAACTTGGAAAGCAGCAGGTACACGATGATGACGGGCAGAATGGCGATAGCCACCATCATGTAAACCTTGCCCATATCAAACTTGAGGAAGTCTGCACTGCGCAGCTGTGCGATCAGGATGGGCAGGGTCTTTTTGTCGGCGCTGTCCAGCACCAGAGCGGGAATGAAGTAGTTGTTCCAGCTGGCCACGAAGGAGAAAATGGCCTGCACGGCCAGAGCGGGCTTCATAATGGGCAGCACGATCTTGTTGAAGGTGTAGAACTCGCCTGCACCGTCGATGCGGGCAGCCTCTACGATCTCCATGGGAAGGGAAGCGTCCAGATACTGCTTCATGAAGAAGAACACGGTGGGCGCTGCAATGCTGGGCAGGATCAGCGGGATAAAGCTGTTCTTCAGGCCCATCTTGGTGATGAGCTGCAAAAAGCCCAGAGCGGACACCTGCGTGGGCATGGTCATGATCAGCAGGATAATGGCGAACGCGGCCTTTTTGAATTTGAAGTTATAGGCGTAGATGCCGTAGGCCGTCAGGGCCGAGAAGTACACGCTGAACGCCGCCGAGCAGGCGGAGACGATCAGGCTGTTGCGGATGCCGGTGATGACAGGGATGTTAGCATCGGCCAGCACGTTCTGGAAGTTGGTAATGAGCGATTTGCCCGGCAGCAGCGAGAAGCCTTTCTGGATCTCGAAGTGGGTGCGGGTGGAGTTGATCACCAGCACATAGAAGAAGAACAGGCACAAAAAGCTGATGAGCACCAGCACCAGATAACACCATGCGCGGCGTGCAGCCAGTGTTGCTTTTTCCGATTGATTTCTAGGAGTGTGTGCCATAATCATTTCCCTCCTTTTGCTGCCTTTTTGGCGGCGTTCAGTTCTTTGCGCTGGGCGCGGGTCAGGCCGTCATCCTCCTTGGTAAGGGAGAAGTAGACCACAACGCACAGCACTGCGCACACGAGGAACAGCACCACCGAGACTGCACCGGCCATGCCGTAGTTCTTGCTGAACAGGTGGTTGTTCAGGTACATGATCATGGTGGTGGAGGTGCGGTCCGGGCCGCCCTTGCCGTTGGTCAAAATCTGCGGCACATCGAACATCTGCAGGCCGCCGATCATGGAGGTGATCATGACGTAAACAAGGATGGGACGGATCAGCGGAATGGTGATCTTCCAGAACATCTGGTTCGGGGTGCAGCCGTCCAGTTCAGCCGCTTCGTACAGGGTGGGATCCACGCCCATGATGGCCGCCATCAGCATGATGGTGGTGTTGCCGAACCACATCAGGAAGTTCATCAGGCCGATCAGCCCGCGGTTGCCCCACACGGTGTTCAAAAAGCTGATGGGTGCATCGATCCAGCCCATGCTCTGCAGCACGGCGTTCACCGGGCCGTTGTCCGAGAACAGCGCGAAGAACAGCATTGCAAAGGCGGAGGCCATGATCAGGTTGGGCATGTAGATGACCGTCTTGAAGAAGGTCTGGCCCTTCAACTTCAGGCGCAGGTCGGTGAACCATGCTGCCAGCAACAGGGAAATGGCGATCTGCGGGATAAAGCCGATGATCCACAGGATCAGCGTGTTGCCAAAGTACTTGGCCAGATCGGTTGCGAACAGGGTAATGTAGTTTTTCAGGCCCACAAAGTTGGGGCCGATGATCTTCAGGCCGCTGCGGTAATACTCAAAAAAGCTGTAGTAAATGGTGGATGCCAGAGGGATCAGCTGGAATACCGCGAAGATGATGAAGAACGGCGCAATGAAGATGTAGCCCCATTTCGCGTAGCTGATCGACCCTTTCTTTTTCTTTTCTCCCATAAGGATCGCCTCCTGATAAATTTGCGGAAAGAACAGGGGCGGGCGGGAACAGCGTCCGGCCCGCCCCTGCGTATTCACTTTTCCGTTTTAGGGTCGGCTGCTATTATGCGGGCCACACCACGTCGGTCAGCTCGGGGTACTTCTCCTTGATGGAAGTCTCGAAGTTTGCCTTTGCGGTATCTTCGTCCACATTGCCGGTGAAGTAATCCTTGAACGCATTCTGGAAGCTCTCGTTCAGGCCCTGATCGTACGGACCGGCGTTGGACATATCGATCTTGGCTGCAGCCTCTGCAAACAGAGCGATGTGGTTCTGGCCGCCCAGGAAAGCGGAGCTGTAATCGCTGTTTGCGATCTCGTTCATAGCCTTCTCGTTGTTGGTGTAGTCCTGCGTGTCCATGGTGATCTGCTTCATGATGGCTTCATCGCAGGTCAGCTTCTGCATAACATCCTTAATGGTCTCGATGTTGTCGCTGCCGGCTGCGCCGCAGATCCAGGTGCCGCCCCAGTAGTAGGGCTGAGGGCCTTCGCACACAGCGTAATCGCCGTAGATACCGTTGCCAACTTCTTCCTTGCCGCCCTCGGCGACAGGAGTCTCCAGCGAGTTGCCCAGCAGGGTGAAGTTGATGCCCCAAGTAGAGTAGAAGAAGCCGAACACCTTACCGGTGGGACCCTGATCGGCTGCCCACTGGCTGTCCCACAGGCTGGACTTGTTGTTATAGCCCTTATCGGTGTACTCCTTGGTCTGATCGACCCACTTCATAAGGTTCTCATCAACGGTAACGGTAGTGCCGGTGACCCACGGAGCTGCCACGTTGTTAGAGAAGGTGCGGTATGCATCATCAAAGCCGGACAGCATCTTGTAGCCCTTGGCGGCTGCCTGTGTAGCTACATCATTGAACTTATCCCAGTCGGACAGGTAGGTCTGCACTTCGGCGGGATCATCGGTGCCCAGAACATCCTTGGCAATGCTGCGGCGGTATGCGAACAGACCGGGGGTCGCCTGCCAGGTGGTGCCGCGCTGGCTGCCGTCCACAGTAACGATGTCCTTGGTGTACTGGTACTGGCCAGCCAGATCGTCATCGGTCAGGCCAATGTCTGCCTTGACATCCAGAACATAATCGGAATCCACATACTTCAGAGCATAGTCAGCCTCGATCAGGAAGATGTCGATCTTGTCGTCATCAGCAGCGCTGTCCTGACTCAGCAGGGCTTCGTCCAGCTTGTTCTGATAGTTGTTGTTCTCGTTGGCATTGATGGTCCACTTCACAACGGTGCCATCCTTCAGGGTGGTGGTGGACTTGTCGGCTGCGATCTCGGAAACTTCCGGATAGTAGTCGTTGAAGCGGCTCTGGAACTCATCGTTCCAGCACCAGATGTTCAGCACCTTGCCGCCTGCTGCGGGAGCAGCGGAAGCAGCAGAGGAAGCCGGAGCAGAAGAAGCGGTGCTGGTGGAAGCGGAAGAGCCGCCGCATGCAGTCAGGGCTGCACCAATGGTCACGACACCGGAAGCGAGCAGGAAATTACGACGAGAGATCTTTTTCATAAGGGTAAACCTCCTTCATGGTTTTCCATTATTTGCAAAAGTTTTCTTCATAAAAGGTTCCGTAGCAAGAGCCTTTGGAGACATATTAAAGAATGCTGACCGACCCGCCGTCCAGCAATTTGCCGGAAACGCGGATCTGTTCGGGCAGGGTCACTCTTGGATGCTCGATCAGCTCAATGAGCTTGTCGGCAGCCGTGCGGCCCAGCGCGGCGGTGTTCTGCTGGTAAGTCACCAGCTGAGGCTTGACCACCCGCGAGAGGTAGATGCCGTCGTAGCCCATTACCGAAACATCCTCCGGGATCGAAAGCCCCTTTTCGCTGATGGCGTTGTAGCCGCCCAGCGCGGAGAAATCGTCCGGGAAGATGATGCAGGTGGGCGGCTGCGGAAGCTCCAGCAGCGCTTTGGTCTCGGCGGCACAGCGGTCAGCATCATGGTAGATGCCCTCCCGCACATAAGCTTCCGGGATCTTCAGGCCAAGCTCTTCGCAGGCCTGATAGAAACCTGCAACGCGGTTCTCGGTAACGGCGGTCTTTTCGCCGTGGATAAAGGCGATGCGGCGGTGGCCGCAGGCCCATGCCTGCTGCACCAGTGCCTTCAGGCCGAAAACGTTATCCGAGAGGATCGCCATGCGGTTATTGAACACATGATCGATCGTGACCACCGGCACCTCGCTGTTCACCAGCTCCACCACCTGCGGCTCGTAGAAGTTCACGCAGGCGATCACCACACCGTCCACATTGCGGTAGCGGCAGTGCTCAAGGTAGCTCATGCTCTTGCCGCTGATATTGTGGTTGATAAAGGTGATGTCGTAGCCGTGTTTCTCGGCTTCCACCTTGAAGCTGTCCAGCACGGCGGAAAAGTATTCGTGGGTCAGGCCGCTCTGCCGTTCATCCACGAACAGAACGCCCAGATTATAAGTACGGTTTGTTTTCAAGGAACGGGCGGCGGCGTTTGGCATGTAGCCCATACGATGCGCTGCGGCCCGCACCCGTTCTCGTGTGGCAGGCGAGATATCCGGCTGGTCGTTCAGCGCCTTGCTGACCGTTGCCACCGATACGCCGCATTCCTTTGCCAGATCTTTCAGGGACGGCATCGCTCGTTTGCCTCCTTCCGAAGAACGTTTTACGGGGGATGTTCTCCATCAAGTCCTTAATCGTTTTCGCAATTTCATAATAGCGTATTTTGTATGAAAAATCAAGCTCAAAAGAATAACTTTCGTTGCATTTGACTCGATTTTGGCGTTTTGTTCGTTTATGAGGAACCGAAATTGTGCACCTTGGATGGATTTCGTTACATTTCGGTTAAAATCAAAAGATTTTCGTTGCGGTTTCGTTACGATTTTCGCCGTATATAATATTACCTATAAATTGTGTTTCAGCGTTTTCGCTTACAGGAAGCACAAAAAGCGTGCTTGAAATGAATTTTCTGAAAATCATGGAAACATGCGTATTTATGAAAGATACTTTCAGAAATTTTTTGGAAAATCCTCTTGCTTTTTTGGCCTGCTTGGGCTATGCTAGAAGCAAAGAGAATGCTTTGATCGTCCGCCTTAATCGTTTTCGCAAAAGCGATGCCGCCGGGGCTGCCGGCAGCTGATAAGGAGGAAGCATTTATGAAATTCGGCCATTTTGATGACGCACGCAAAGAATATGTCATCACCACCCCGCGCACGCCTCTGCCCTGGATCAACTACCTTGGCAGCGAGGATTTCTTCAGTCTTGTCTCAAATACGGCGGGCGGCTACAGCTTTTACCGCGATGCGCGGATGCGCCGCCTGACCCGCTACCGCTATAACAGCTCCCCGCTGGATATGGACGGCCACCACATTTACATCAAGGATGGCGATACCGTCTGGAACCCCGGCTGGCAGCCCACCAAGACAGAGCTGGACAGCTACGCCTGCCGCCACGGTCTGGGCTATACCATTCTGGAGGGTGAGAAGAACGGTGTTTCCGCCGCGCAGGAGCTGTTCGTGCCCACCGGCGATGCCTGTGAGCTGGACCGCCTGACTTTGAAAAATAAGACGGATGCCATAAAAGAGCTGGATGTGTTCAGCTATGTGGAGTTCTGCCTGTGGGATGCCATTGACGACAGCTCCAACTTCCAGCGCAACTTCTCCACCGGCGAGGTGGAGGTGGAGCCGGCCATCATCTACCATAAGACGGAATACCGTGAGCGCCGCAATCACTATGCGGTATTCTGGAGCAATACGCCTGTTACCAGCTTTGATACCACCCGCGATGCCTTCTGCGGTGTGTATGGCGGCCCTGCAGACCCGCAGGCCGTCCGCGCCGGGCACTGCTCCGGCAGCATTGCCCACGGCTGGGCACCGGTGGGCGCACTGCACATCCATGTCACCCTTGCACCGGGTGAGGAAAAGAAGATCCTCTTCGGTCTTGGCTACATCGAGAACCCACAGGAAGAAAAGTTCACGGCTCCCGGTGTTATCAACAAGGAGCGTGCTCATGCCATGATCGCACGCTATGCCACCGATGCACAGGTGGACGCGGCCCGCAAGGCGCTGGCCGACCACTGGGAAGCTCTGCTCTCCACCTACCATCTGGAATCCGGCGAGGAAAAGCTGGACCGTATGGTGAACATCTGGCACCAGTATCAGTGTATGGTCACCTTCAATATGAGCCGCTCGGCCAGCTACTTTGAAAGCGGGACCGGCCGCGGCATGGGCTTCCGCGACAGCTGTCAGGATCTGCTGGGCTTTGTACACATCATCCCATCCCGCGCACGGGAGCGCATTCTGGATATCGCCGCCACCCAGTTTGAGGATGGCAGCGCCTACCACCAGTATCAGCCCCTGACCAAGAAAGGCAACCGCGATATCGGCACCGGCTTCAACGATGACCCGCTGTGGCTCATTGCCGGCACTGCCGCCTATCTGCGCGAGACCGGCGACTGGTCTATTCTGGACGAGCAGGTGCCCTTTGATAATGATGCCAGCAAGGCACAGAGCCTGATGGAGCATCTGCGCCGCAGCTTCAACTTTACCGTCACCCACCTTGGCCCCCACGGACTGCCGCTCATTGGCCGCGCCGACTGGAACGACTGCCTGAACCTGAACTGTTTCTCGGAGCACCCGGGCGAGAGCTTCCAGATCACCGGTCCCAGCGAAGGCCCTGTGGCCGAAAGCGTGTTCATTGCGGGCATGTTCGTCAAGTACGGCCACGAGTACGCCGAACTGTGCGACCACCTGAACCTTGCCGATGAAGCCGCTGCGGCCCGCAAGGCTGTGGACGGCGTGGAACAGGCGGCCCTGACCTCTGGCTGGGACGGCGCATGGTTCCGCCGCGCCTACGATGCTTTTGGCAAGCCTGTTGGCAGCAAGGAGTGCACCGAGGGCCAGATCTTCATTGAGCCGCAGGGCATGTGCGTCATGGCTGGCATTGGCAAGGAGACCGGTCAGGCCGCGCAGGCATTGAAGAGCGTAGAGGAACGGCTGGATACCAAGTACGGTGTGGTTCTGCACCAACCTGCATACACCAGTTATCAGCTCAATCTGGGCGAAATTTCCAGCTATCCTCCGGGATACAAGGAGAACGCCGGTATCTTCTGCCACAACAATCCGTGGATCAGCTGTGCCGAAGCCGTTCTGGGGCATGGCGACCGGGCCTTTGAGGTGTACCGCAAGACATGCCCGGCCTACATCGAGGATATTTCCGAGATCCACCGCACCGAACCCTATGTTTACAGCCAGATGGTGGCCGGTAAGGATGCCCCCACCTTTGGCGAAGCAAAGAACAGCTGGCTGACCGGCACTGCCGCATGGACCTTCTTCAATGTGAGCCAGTATATCCTTGGCATCCAGCCCACGCTGGACGGCCTGAAGGTAGACCCCTGTATCCCACACACGCTGGGCGGCTTCACCGTTACCCGCCGCTACCGGGGCGCAACCTATCACATTGCAGTGGATAATACCGCTGCAGTCCAGTACGGTGTGAAGAGCGTCGTTGTGGATGGCAAGCCCATTGAGGGCAGCCTGCTGCCGCTGGCACCAGAAGGCGCTGTGGTAGAGGTGCAGGTGACCATGGGATAACCTTTACTGCATTTTCATAATTTCTCCTTTGTGCTGTTCTGAAAGAACAGCGGCCTCCGCATTACGATCCTGCTTGGCATCATAATGCGGGGGCTTTTTGTTTGGCAGTTTATTTTGTCGGGAATACTGTTTCTAATGTAGAAATCAACAGAAAAGAGGTGCGGATTTTTATCTCCGTACCTCTTTCGTATGTTGGATTATTCAGTTCTGAATGCTTATTTGACCTTGAATCCCTGCCAGAGAGCCAGCCAGTCCTCCATATCCTTCTCGCTGACATAAGGAAAGCCAACCGGTGGCTCTACTCCGTACTCCTTGAGCGATTCACTCAGCGTCCGTACTTCCTCCATCAGCTTTTCCCGGCGTTTCTCCCGCCGGGCTGAGAGCTTTTGCTCCGGTTCAGAAAAGGCTTCGTTCTGCGCCTGTACATATTTTGAATGCGCCCATTCATTCCGATGATTCCAGACCGCCAGACGTTTTTTCTTGGGAACGGTCTTGAACTGGTTGATACGGTCATACTCCGCCAACGGGTCAAAGACAGCGACTGTCCCGCCATTCTCAAAATCGAAGTCGTTCCATACGCACTCGCATCCTGCGCCCTGAATCGTTCCCGCCAGCTTTCCGCAGGTAAGACAGGGCGTTTTCATCGGGAGAATCTTTATCAAGCCGTTGATTCGCTTACAGTAAATACAGCCGTTTTCGTCTGGATAGAGAAAATGTATTGTATCCATCCCGCTGTCCTCCTGCTCAGGCTAGCGCGTGTCCAATCAGGCTTTCCGCCCACTTCCGGAGTTCTTTTTCGAGTTCTGGTGTCTTGGCGGTGATGACGAACTCCTGACCCCGGCAAGCGGAGTTCAGCTCTGCGTGGTCATTTACCAGCACGGGGATATTTTTACCCTGCCAAGAAATGAAAATGTCACGAGAGGCGCAGAAAGCAGGCAAATTCCAAAGCCGACGGTTCGGCTGACCCGGTTTACTGAGAAGGAGAGAATCACGGTTCTCGAACACGCCGTAGTCCGTAGCGAGGTAGAGGCGGTTGTCCGGGTGTTCCGTACTCGCTGCGTGCGGGTGCCACGGATAAAGCTCTTTGATTTTATCCTGGTCTTTCAGGATTTCGCTTACCACCATATAGCCATAGATGATATGCTGGATGGGCGCGCCCTTTACAAAATGGAGCGTTCCGTCTGGAAGTTTTTCAGTCTGACGGAACATTCCATAGAACAAAAAGACATCGCCTACGTCTACGCCCTGCCCATCCAGAAGCTTTGCCGGGATTTCGTACTGACCAAAAGCAGGCTTCCACCCGGCGTGCGTATTCTTTAATACACCGTAAATATCCGGGTCAAGGTGACAGAACGGATGCTTCTTAAAATCAAAAGTCGGGTGAATCTGCTGGATGATCTGCTGATAAGTACGCCCCTTATAGACCAAATCTCCATAGGGGACACCGCTTTTTTCGTTTGGAATAGGAAGGGACAAAAGCGTGCCGTCCGGTAAAATCGGGCTGGGGATGCCACCCGCTCTGCTGTCCATTCCTTTTCGGCTTAAAACGACCTTCATAAAACTCGCCCTCCTTTTGTATGTTACCCTCATAATAGCATAGCCTTGCAAGAAAAGCAATTATAAGCCTACGAAAATACAGCTTTCAGCATATTACCACTGATGCCGACGAAATGTATCATTCTCTTATGCTGATAGCTGTATTGAGGAGTGCGCTTATGGATTATACCAGACTGGGAAAACGTATTAAGGAAGAACGGCTGCGTCTGAATCTTACCCAAGAGAAGCTTTCGGAAAAAGTGGGTATCTCTACCGCTTGTTTAGGTCAGATTGAACGTGGTGAGCGTTGTATTACGCTGGACAAGCTGATTCCTCTGGCGAATTATCTGGGGGTGACAGTAGATTTTCTCTTGACGGACTATATTGTAACCGATGAAGATAACAACCTGAATATACTTCGCCAGCATTTCCTGATAGGAGCAAATATCACCCTTTCCTCCATACGAGTTACAGAATACATAATCGTCAGGGGAGCCTTTCCGGTAGGTCAGGTATTCTTTCAGGATCACTTTCAGGGAAGAAGCCATAGGCACGATTTGAGCCTTGCGGTTCTTACACTTGTTCAGTTGAATCGTTTCATTCTCAAAATCAAGGTCTTTGATTTGAAGGCTCAGAACCGTAGAGATACGGTTTCCAGTCGCCAGAAGATAGTTGGAGAACACCCAGGTCTTATATTCGTTGAACTCGCAGGTTTTTACATTCGGCTTTTTGAGAAGTTTCTTCAGTTCGGTATCCGTGTAGGTTTCCTTGATACGCTTATCCGCTTTGGGGAGTTTGATTTTGAAGCGCTGGAGATACTCTTCTTCCATCAGATAATAGCAGAAACAGCGCACTCCCCGCATATAGGACTGAACGGTGATGTCGTTACAGCCCCGGTTCTGAAGATAGAGGATAAAGCCCTCTAAGGTGTCCTCCGTGATGTCAGAAGCCTTTTTATCCGGGTCGCTGAGGTATTCCCTGAAGAACTTGAAGTGGACAGTATAGATGTTCAGCGTTTTCTCAGACAGATTCTTAGCTCTGCACTTTTCCAGAAAGTCGGCAAAGGCATCGGTCAGCAGGGCATCTTCCGGTCGGGTCGGCTGCATTTTGATTTTTTCCATAGCGGGTTCCTTTCAGCAAAAATAAAACACTCGTCGGACTATTCGCAGAGAACGAAGAAGTTCGACGAGTATCTTTTTGCCAGAAGGTAAAACAAAAGACCTTGTAAACTTTGAAGTCTACAAGGTCTTTTCAGAAGATGGTGCAGGAATGCAATCCAAATCCGAACCATTTCCCTTTGATGCGGCTTGAGCCGCTTCCTCGAATGTGATGGTCTGTGTGCCTTCTTTATAATTAAAGGTTATCAAAACCTTATCATCGTACAGATAAATCGCATTGATGAAGGTATCCACCAATGCCTGCCGCTGGTCTTTCAGGCTCATGTCCAGCTTGCGGAACCGCAGCAACCAAAAACGAATGAACTCCTCTGTGACCTTGGGCTTTGCCAGCTTTTCTTCCGCAATGCGGGCTTCAAGTTCACGCTTGGTTTCTTCCAGCTGCTCCAGCCGCTCCTTGGTGGAGCTGGTCAGGATACCGGCCTGAATCGCATTGAGCATATTCTGGATACCAGATTCCGCATCCCGAAGCTGCTTCTCGTAGAGGGGAATGTTGGTATTTTCCTTATTTTGCAGTTCCATCACCTTGGCAATGATGGATTCCATAGCGGCATCGTCTTTCACAAGCTGCATGGTCTGGTTGACCACCAGATCTTCCAGCCACTGCTTACGGACAGTCTTTTTCTTGCAGCCCCTGTGTTTTTTGGCGGTAGCACATTTATAGTAGCGGTGGACTTCTCCCGTCCGGCTCGTGCCGCTTTCGCCAAACATCAACGCCCCACAGTGACCACAGAACAGCTTAGTGGTGAGCAGGTAATCATCCTCTGCCTTTCTCCGGGCAGGAGCTTTCTTGTTTTTCAACATCTTCTCCTGCACCTCGTCGAAAAGTTCCACCGACACGATAGGCGGAATCGCATCGGGAATCAGGATGTCACGATATTTCAGTTCACCAATGTAGCGGCGGTTGCTCAGCATATGCTGGATGGTGTTGAAGGTCATCGGCCCGCCGCGCTTATTCTTGATGCCCTTTTCATTCAGCCAATCCCGAATCTCCCGCATGGTCTGACCATCGTTATATCGTTGAAACGTCTCAGCGACAAACGGTGCTGTCAGCGGGTCAATCTCAAAACGGCGGTCTGCGTTGATCGTGTATCCAAAGGGGATAGCACCGCCAGTGAATTTGCCCTTGAGGGCGTTTTCTGTCATGCCGCGAATCACTTTCTCCGACAGGTCAGCAGAGTAGTACTCGGCATAACCTTCCAGCACCGACTCCAAAATGATGCCTTCCGGCCCCTCGGAGATGATCTCGGTGGCAGACATGAGCTTGACACCATTTTTCTTCAACTGGGTCTTATACCGGGCACTGTCGTAGCGGTTTCGAGCAAAACGGTCCAGCTTCCAGACAATGATGACATCAAAGATCCCGCGCTCACTGTCCTTGATCATCTGCTGGAACTGCGGGCGATTATCCGTTTTTGCAGAAACGGCACGGTCGATGTAGTGCTTCACCACCGTGAAGCCGTTCTTCTCCGCATAGGCAGTGCATTCCCGAATCTGACCTTCAATGGATTCTTCGCGCTGACTATCAGTAGAATAGCGGGCATAGATCACGGCGGTCATGGCAGGCACCTCCCATTTACACATCATTGAACGGTGGAGCGTTCTTTCAAAACAGTGTTTCGTATAATGTATATACCACAGTTTTTAACTGAATGCAAGACTTTTTCTCAAATAAAAGCCGCCCTCATTCTCAGATCGTCCAGTTCTGGCTTGCCGACTGCAGATCCACCATGTGGGTGTACAGTCCCTTCCGGGCGTACAGCTCTGCCGGGCTGCCCTGCTCGGCCACGATGCCGCCCGACAGCACCACCACCTGATCCGCACCAGCTACGGTGCGCATCCTGTGGGCGATGATGAGGACGGTTTTGTTTTTTATGAGTCGGGATAGTGCCCCCTGAATGGCAGTTTCGTTCTCCACGTCAAGACTAGCGGTGGCCTCGTCCAACAGAATGATGGGCGCATCCTTCAGGAAGGCGCGGGCAATGGAAATGCGCTGACGCTCGCCGCCGGAAAGAGCGCAGCCGTTTTCCCCGATGTTGGTGTTCCACTTGTCCGGCAGCTTTTCGGCAAATTCCTCGCAGTTTGCCAGCTTTGCCGCCGCAAGGACCTCCTCGTCGGTGGCGCCCTTGCGCCCCAGACGAATGTTTTCCAGTATCGTATTGTCAAACAGGGTCACATCCTGAAACACGATGGAATACAGGCTCATGAGCTTTTCCGGGTCAATCTTGGAAATGTCCATGCCGCCCACGGTGATGCTGCCCTTCTGGTAGTCCCAGAACCGTGCCGCCAGCCGGGAAACGGTAGTCTTGCCGCCGCCGGAGGGGCCCACCAGTGCCGTGACCTCCCCCTGCTTTGCGGTAAAGGAGACATCCCGCAGCACCGTTTCGCCGGAGTTGTAGGCAAAGCCCACATGGTCGAACACGATATCGCAGCCCTGATTGGTCAGCTGCTCGCTGCCGGTCTGCAGGGGAGCGTCCAGAATCTCGTTCATCCGCCCCACATTGGTGCGCATGGCAATGACCGCTGCCAGATTCTGCAACGCGCCCTGCATAGGGTCGTACATCCGGGAAGCCGCCATCAGGAACAGAAACAGGGTCAGCACGTCGATCCTGCCCTGCACCAGCAGCACCGCGCCGGTGAGTGCCACCGACGCAATACCCAGCTTGAGCACCATGCCGGCGGAGGACACAAACAGCGCTGTTTCCAGCTCTGCCACGATGGACTGCTTTTCCACTGCCCGAATTTTGTCGGAAAGACCGGACAGATACCGCTGCTCCGCATTGCTGGCTTTCAGGTCGCGGAGGGTCTCGATGT
>ERZ791826.336-NODE-336-length-47919-cov-7.532592_pt1 | contig 47919 bp, 60 predicted proteins | sample MGYA00510297_ERZ791826 | MGnify/ENA primary metagenome ERZ791826 (study PRJEB30046, sample SAMN00792004) | human gut metagenome | study: EMG produced TPA metagenomics assembly of the A metagenome-wide association study of gut microbiota in type 2... | reverse complement strand
CAAGGGTTCGCTATGGATTTTTAAGTGTTCAACTTAATTATACAATCCGCCGAAACTTGCCATTGATGAAAGAGAGTCGGAAATCTGCAATGCGCTTTCCATCGGTTTTGCCGTAGAGCACATGGTCCTCATGGCGACAGCTTTGGGGCTTGGAAGCCTCTGAATCTGCGACATTTGCTTTGCCTTAAAGCGCCTCAGGGACTGGCAGGGCGGAGACGGCGAGCTTTATGCCGCGCTTGCCATCGGGTATGCGGACGAATCACCGCGCATGCGTCCCAGAAAGTCCTATGAAAAAGCAGTAACGATCAGGAAATAAATATGAAGGGGCTGTGACAACATGTGTAATAATTTTGTCACAGCCCCTTTTTTACGCGGAAAATACGAAGAATTGACAAGAATTTAGAAGAGGAAAATACGGGAAAATCGGCCAATAGTATCGTTTATTTAGAAAATGGAAATCATTTCCATCATGTGCTATCATCAAGAAAAATGATAAAGGGGGTTATCATGAGTACTGGAAAAATGAAAGTCTTAGTCGTCAGCGGGTTCCTCGGAGCCGGCAAGACGACGTGGATCAAAATGCTGATTGATCACAATCCGGTGCGGGGGAAACTGGCACTGATCGAGAATGATTTCGGCGAGGTCAATGTGGACTGCGCTTTGATGGAAGGCGAACCGCTTTCTCTGTATGAACTGACGGCAGGATGCATCTGCTGCAGTCTTCGCGGAAATTTCGGGGATGCGGTAAGGGCTGTCGCCGCCGCTGCATCGCCTGAACTGCTCCTGATCGAGCCGTCCGGCGTCGCTATGGCATCCGATGTCCTGTCCGCTTTGAAGGAACCGGAAGAAGCAGGGCTCTGTGAAGTCAAAGGCGTCGTGACGCTTGTCGACGGAGAAGCGGCTCCCATGTACATCCATAATTTCGGGATGTTCTACAAAGACCAGCTCAAGGAAGCCGATGCCGTTTTTGTCAGGAGCTGCCCGGAAGGACAGGAATCCTTCTTGCAGAAACTTCTTGCTGAACATGCAAAGAAAGCAGAATTCTTCATGAAGGACTGGGACGAAAAAGAAGTTTCTGCCTGGGTCAAAGGATTCATCGGGGAAGGATCAGTTGAGGAAGACCAGACCTTCCAGTACCTTGGATCCGTTACAGCAGACCATGAGCATGAACACGAGCATGAGCACGATCACGAGCATGAACACGACCATGACCATGAAGAGGAAGTGCTGCAGCAGTCCATCGTGACGGTCGATTTCCCGGATGAATCCGTGGAATCTTTCAAGAGAAAACTGAGGGGCCTTATGGTCCGCTATTCACTCATCCGCGCCAAGGGCATCATACGCATTGGCGGAAAGCCGGTTCTTTTACAGGGGACGCCGGGAAGTCTCCTGATCAAAGGTACGGATAAGGAACCGACCGGACTCGTCCTTATCGGAAGCGAAAAGACAGAGGAGGCGGCCGGAGAACTTTCAGGAGCTTCTCATGGATAGGATTCCCGTCTATGTGATGACGGGATTTCTGGGGAGCGGAAAGAGCCATCGGCTGAACGATATCCTTGCCCAGAGGCGGTACAGAAAATGTCTGGTCATCCTTTCGGAAAAGGGGAGGACGGACGTTTCGACAGAGGACAAGATCGTCCTTGATGCGAGTTCCCTTTCGGATGAAGAGCTTGTTGAAAAAGCAGGCCGCATCATCCGTGACCACTGGATCGGAGAAATCTGGTGGGAATGGAACGGCATGCGTCCCTTCTCCGACTAGGAGCACCTTATCTATGAGACGCATCTTTCCCGCCTGATGGAGCCGAAACGCGTTTACTTTTCCGCCGATGAAAATTTTGTGAATTTCTTTCTGGGAAAGACGGGGACAGCCATCTTAACGCAGCTGGAATCTGCCGATGAGATTCTTTTCTTTGCCAATGACGAAAAGGGAAAAGGTGTGAAGGAAGCCGGGAAAAAGCTTTCCGCATGGAATCCTTCCGCCTCTTTCCGCATCGTGACACCGAAGTCTGCCGGAAATTTGTATGTCAGGTCCGGAAGGTTCACAGACCATTTCAAAGGACTCTGGCAGAGAAGGCTGGATATTTTTATCCTGTTGTGGTCATTTCTTTTCCTGGCAGCAGCGCTTCTTACGAGGGAGGAAAATCTTCTCCGTATTTCTCTTCTGGCGGTCGGCATCACGCTGCAGACACTGCCTTTTGTCCTGATCGGCGTGCTCCTTTCGACGGGCATGCAGCTGTACAGCTCGCGTCCGCCGTGGGAAATCTATCTCAGGAAGCACCCGGTTCTCTCTGTGCCGCTTGCGCTCATCGGAGGGTTCTTCTTTCCCTTCTGCGACTGCGCGCTGACGCCGCTTTTCAGGGGCTTCTGCAAAAGGGGCGTGCCCGTTGCGATTACCATGATATTCCTCATGGCAGGCCCTCTGACGAATCCGGTCGTCCTCGTTAGCACATGGTATGCATTTGGCGGCGACCTTTCGATGGTGGGAGGAAGGCTTCTTCTTGGATGGCTGAATGCCGTCCTCGTCGGCGCTACCTTTGCCTTCTACAAGAAGAATCCGCTGAAGGCTTTTTCAGGGCCGCAGGGGACAGAAGAGCTGATTCCTTCAGAAAAAGATTCGAAGGCCTCGCTCTTTCTTCTCCACAGCCGATATGAATTCTGGTACACCTTCCGCTATGTCATCATGGGCGCCTGGCTCGCCGCCATATTCCAGGTATCCATACGACCGATTCTCGAAGGCGCAGGCCTTACGTCCGGTGTTTCATCCGTCCTCTGCATGATGCTGATCGCGTTCTGCCTCTCGCTTTGTGCGACATCGGATGCCATGATCGGAAAGAGCCTTTCGCTCTCCATGGCACCGTCATCCGTCATGGGCTTCCTTCTCTTAGGTCCTGTCATGGATCTCAGGAATGTCCTTCTCATGTCTTCCATGTGCAGGAAATCCTTCGTCATCCGCTGGGCACTGGTAACGATCCTTACGACATTTGCCTGCTCGATGCTCTTCGTATTCCTGAAAGGAGGGGTATGATGGGACTGTTTTCTAATAAAAGGGGAATGGCAGGCGTCTTCATTTCCTTTCTCCTGATTGCGCTTCTCGCACTTTTCGCAGCAAAGGGGTATCAGAATTATGTGATGCCTTACGTACGATATGCGCTTTTTGCCTCTCTTTTCGCCCTTGCTGCCTGGCTTTTTCTGGCTATCAGGGAATGGAGAAGAAGGTCGTATAAAAGAAATTACTACGCGCTCTTTGCACCGCTGACGCTCATCCTTCTCCTTGCTGCGTCGCCCTTCCTTCCGCCTCCTGCCGTCAAGGCAAAGGCGCCTGAGCCGGGAGCCGTGCAGGCGCCCGTTGAGGAAGAAGGGAGCGTCGATGAATGGAACAAGACGATCAAGCTGTCCTCGGATAATTTCTACAAGACGATCCTTGAAATCTCCAAAGACACGAAGAAATATGAAGGCTGGACGATCCTGCTGACCGGCGAAGTCAGCCGCGACGACCGTTCGCTTCCTGAAGGCGTCGTGACAGTGGGGCGCGTCGCCATGACCTGCTGCATTGCCGATACATCAAGATTCGGCATTGCTGCCTATAGCGATCATGGAAAGCTTCCGATGGGAAGCTGGGTGCGCGTCAAAGGAACGCTTGGCACGATGACTTCCCACGGACAGCTTCTGCCCGACGTCCATCCTGTGGCCATCACTAAAGCGCCTCCTGTGCTCGGGTTCATTTATCCGTAGCAGGGGAAATAAAAAGGGGCTGTGACAAAATTCGCTAAAGCACTGCTTTCTCTTTTCTCGAACGAAGTTCGGTTTAAGGGTGTCAGAGCTCGCCCTGTAGGGGGAGCTGGCGCTGGAAGCGCCTGAGGAGATTCATTTCCTTCGAGCGCAGCGAGGTTTTCAGATAACAAAAATATATAAATGTGTTGTATAATCCACTAATCAAATATACTCACGCAAAAATGGGGCTGCAACAAAATGATTAACCATTTTGTCACAGCCCCATTCTTATTGTTCTTCGCTCGTCAAGGCGCAAAAAAGGCCGGCTCCGCTGCCGGCCGATCATGCAGAAATCAGATGTCCCTGTTTACCTTATGAGAACGAAGGCAACGAGTGCAGACATTCATTCTCTTGACCTGTCCGTCCACCAGTACGCGCACTCTCTGGATATTTGGTTTCCAGGTTCTTTTTGTTTTCAAATGGGAATGGGATACGTTGAATCCTGTAGCGGTTTTCTTTCCGCAAACTTCACAATAATTAGCCATGTGCCACACCTCCTTGCACTTCCGTGATTGCAACATTCATAATATATCACAATTCATTTTTTTAATCAAGTATTTTACATTAGTATATAGAGAGAATTATAATAAAAAAATAAAGCTCTGGATCTCTCTATGCCGTACCATCCGCCGTCAGCGGAAAACCGGCTCTGGTTTCCGGACTTAATTCGCTTTCCGCCGGCGCGTTCCTCCGCCGGCAAGAAGGAGATACTATGAAATTATCAGATTCCGTTAAATATGTCAAAGGGGTAGGCCCGAAAATGGCGGAAAGGTTGGAACACCTTGGCATCCGCACTGTGGAAGACCTCATTTCCTTTTACCCGAGAAGATATCAGGACTGGACGCAGATCACGAAGATGGAAGACCTTGTGAGCGGGGAAGAGTCCGTCATTTACGGAAGAATCCTTGATGTGAAGGAAATCCATCCAAGAAAAGGCCTTTCCATTCTGAACGTCACCATGACGGACGGGACGGGCGCCGTGACGCTCACTTACTTCAACCAGCCATGGAAGAAGGATGAATTCTCCCGTGGGCTGAACGTCCTTGCCTACGGAAGGGCAGAATATGGCTATGGGAAAATACAGATGGGCAATGCGGAAACGGAAGCCGTTACACCTGAAGAGCTGCCGTCTTTCCAGAAGCTTGTCCCGATCTATCCTCTGACAGAAGGAATCAAGATCAACCGCATGAGGCAGATGATCCAGGAAGCGCTCGACTGCGTGGAGGACCTTGACGAAAATCTTCCGCTCGAAACGGTGAGAAAAGAACATCTCATGGAACGCGCCGAAGCCATCCGCGTCATGCACAATCCTGAAAATGAAACGATGCGGCAGGCGGCAAGGAAGAGAATGGCATTCGAAGAACTCTTCTTCATGCAGGCAGGCCTCCTGCTCCTTAAAAGGAAGAGGGAAAAGGGAGCGTCCTCGGTCAAGTGCGCGCCTTCGGGAAAGCTCGTCCGCGCTGTCCTTAAGAATTTCTCCTTCGAGCTGACTGACGGGCAGAAGCTCGCCTTCCGTGATATCGAGGATGATATGGAAGGGCTCGTCCCCATGCAGCGTCTCGTGCAGGGCGATGTCGGAAGCGGCAAGACGGCCGTTGCGGCGCTTGCCCTTGCCAAGATCGTCGAAAACGGCTATCAGGGAGCGCTCATGGTGCCGACGGAAGTCCTTGCCGGGCAGCATTATGAAACATTCCAGCAATTCTATAAAGGCCTTCCCATCCGCGTCGCTTACCTTTCCGGACAGACGAAGACATCCGAAAGAAATGAAATCCTTGAGAAACTGGCGAAAGGGGAAATCGACGTCCTGATCGGCACGCATGCCCTGATTGAAAAGGACGTCATCTTTGCGCACCTCGGTCTTGTCATCATGGATGAGCAGCACCGCTTCGGCGTCAAGCAGAGAAAAGCGCTTGAAAGCAAGGGCGAGTCTCCGCACATCCTTGTCATGACAGCGACGCCGATTCCGCGCACCATGGCGCTTTCCGTCTATGGGGACCTCGACGTGTCCGCCATCCGCGGCATGCCGCCCGGACGCCATCCGGTCAAAACGTATGCCATTGACGGCTCGTACCTGAAGCGCGTCTTCAACTTCATGAGAAAGGAAATGCAGGCAGGCCACCAGATCTACGTCGTCTGCCCACTCGTTGAAAAGAGCGAGAAGCAGGACCTGGCTTCGGCCGTTGCCGTCTATGAAGAACTCCGGGACAAAGTATTTCCTGATTTCAAAGTGGGCCTCGTCCACGGACGCATGAAGGGCGCAGAAAAAGACCAGGTCATGAATGACTTCAAGGACGGGAAAATCAAACTTCTGGCGGCGACATCCGTCATCGAAGTCGGCATCAACGTACCGAATGCGACAATCATGTTCGTTTATGGCGCAGACCGCTTCGGCCTTTCCCAGCTCCATCAGCTGAGAGGCCGCGTCGGCCGCGGCAGCAGCCAGTCCTACTGCATCCTCTATACGGATAACAGGAACGAAGTCACGCAGCTCCGCATGCGCCTCATGTGCGAAATCTCCGATGGTTTCCTCCTTTCAGAAAAGGATCTCCTCTTAAGAGGCTCCGGTGAATTCTTCGGCTATCATCAGCACGGTATGCCGGACCTGAAAGCCGCCGACATCATCCGCGACCTGCCCCTTCTTGAAGAAGCAAGAAGAGAAGCCGCCAAAGCCGTCGATAAGGGCATGGACTTCACCGAAGAACTCCGCCACCGCTTCGGAGGTGCCTTCTTCAAGAAAATGGAAGAAGCAGAGAAGGAATAAGGAGTTTGAATATTTTATTTAACTTTTTTATAAGGCGCTCTTCGGAGCGCTTTTTATTGTTTCATTAGAATCGCATGCTGCATTTGAATTCGTGTTGCATGTGAAGGGAAAACAGCATATATTGAGAGAAGGAGACCGGCCCCGGAATTTGTAAAAGGAAGTCAATTTCCGGTCAAGGTTTCGGTCATGCTGAATTTATTTTTTATAAGCCAAAATCACGCTGGAATGCAGATCCTGCCGGATTTGACAGCGGGCGGGCAAGTTCCATGACAAGTATACTTGCATTATGCTATAATAATTAAATTGACAGATAATTAGGAATGGCAACATTGGAAACTTTGTTTCCGGAATGGAGGCTGTGATGAGAGCAGACAAGTTTGGCAGGAAGGGACTGACCTTCAGTGATGTACTGCTGGTCCCTGCATATTCCGAAGTGCTCCCCGGACAGGTCGATGTGACGACCCGTCTGACAAAGAATATTTCTCTCAATATTCCGGTCATCAGCGCAGGCATGGATACAGTGACTGAGACGGCAATGGCCGTTGCCATGGCTCGTGAAGGCGGCTTAGGCGTCATTCACAGCAACATGAGCATCGGCGAGGAATGCCGCGAAGTCCAGCTGGTGAAGCGGTCCGAACACGGCGTCGTCGTGGATCCGGTCTGCCTCTCCCCCGATGATATGCTGTCTGATGCAGATGATCTCATGAACAAGTACCATATTTCCGGCGTTCCGATTACGGAAGACGGAAAGCTCGTAGGCATCATCACGATCCGTGATATGCGTTTCGAGACAAATCTTTCAAAACCGATCAGCGAAGTCATGACTTCGGAAGGCCTTGTAACGGCTCCGGAACATACATCGCTTCGTGATGCGAAGAAGATCCTGCAGGCACACCGCATTGAAAAGCTGCCTCTCGTTGACAGCAAGGGTTACCTGAAGGGTTTGATCACAATCGGTGATATCGAAAAGACAAAGAAATACCCGAATGCAGTGAAGGATAAGGAAGGACGCCTTCTCGTCGGTGCATCGACCGGATCTTCCGATGATGCAGAAGAACGCGGAAGAGCACTCCTTAAAGCAGGCGCTGACGTGCTCTTCGTGGAAGCTCTCCACGGAGGCGCTAAGAGGACGCTTGAAATCGTAAGAAATCTCAGGAAATCCGCTCCTGATGCAGAAATCGTTGCAGGAAATGCTGCGACCTATGATGCGGCAAAGGCTCTCATTGAAGCCGGCGCTTCGGATGTGAAGGTCGGAGTAGGCCCGGGATCGGTGGGAACGACGAGCGTCATTGCAGGCGTAGGCGTTCCGCAGGTGACAGCTATTTATGACTGCGCAAGAGCCTGCGAAGAAGCGGGCATCCCCGTCATTGCCGACGGCGGCATGCGTTATTCCGGCGATATTGCCAAGGCAATCGGAGCCGGTGCTTCCTGCGTCATGCTTGGAAACCTTCTGGCAGGGACAGATGAATGCCCCGGCGAGATGGTGATTTTCCAGGGAAGAAATTATAAACTCTACCGCGGCATGGATTCTGCCGGCGCCTTCAGGGCAGCAGGCAGCGGCCGTTTCTTCGGCGGCGTCCTTGAAAAGACAGCTCCCGAAGGCATTGAGGGAAGAGTTCCTTACAAGGGTCATGTTTCAGACGTGCTCTTCCAGCTCTCTGGCGGCCTCAAGGCAGCCATGAGCTACTGCGGCGCCAAAGACATCGCAGCTATGAGGGAAGAGGCGCAGTTTATTCAGATTACGAGCGCAAGCCTTGATGAAAGCCATCCGCATGATGTGATGATCACCAAAGAAGCGCCTAACTACAGTGCCAAATGACAGATATCAGTAAAAAGCAGCAGATTGTCATGGATGTCCGCGTGCATGCGGTCACCATGGAGGACGCTCTCGAGTGGGCAAAGGAAGCTGTTCTTGAAGGAAAGCCCCGCATGATTGCTACGGCGAATGCGGAAATGATCATGATTGCGCAGAAGGATCCCGAGCTTAAGGAAATCCTGAATACGTGCGACCTGGTCGTTCCGGACGGAGCCGGGGTGCTCTGGGCAGGCGAAAAGCTTGGCACGCCGTTCCCGGAAAGGGTGGCGGGCGCAGACCTTGCTGAAGAACTTCTGAAGATTGCCTCGGAAAAAGAGTGGCCGGTATATTTCCTGGGAGGCGCGCCGGGCATTGCCCAGAGAGCCGCAGCCCGTTTCATGGAACTTCACGTTCCCTTCAAGCTCGCAGGATGCCATGAAGGCTACTTCGATAGCGAAGAAGAGAAAAAGATTATAAAAGACATCAAGAAAAGCGGAGCCAAACTCCTTCTGGCCGGTCTGGGCGTGCCAAAGCAGGAGAAATGGATCCGCGATCACATGGATGAACTGGGCGTACCGGTCTCCATGGGCATCGGCGGCGTCTTCGATGTCATGAGCGGCACACTGCCGCGCGCACCGATGTGGATGCGAAACCACCGGCTGGAATGGGCTTACCGCTTGTATCTGCAGCCCAGCCGGATCGGAAGAATGACGGCTCTTCCTAAATTCATGAGAGCTGTCAAAAAATGGAAAAAGGAACAAGGGAGAAAATAATGCTTAAAAAACCACTCATTTTGCCTGAGGGGTTTCCGTTCATCCTGGCGACGATGGCTCTGGCCTGCTTCTTCTTCTGGATGAAATGGTATTACCTGGCGGTGATCCCCCTCGTGATCTCAGTGTATTTCACCTATTTCTTCAGATGCCCGCCGCGCAACGGGAAAATCCCGCCCGGAGACGATGTGCTCGTTTCTCCGGCCGACGGTACCGTCGTCGACGTGTCTGATGATGTCTATGAGTACACATACCTGGGAGAAAAATGCCATAAGATCACGATTTTCCTCTCAATCTTCGACGTGCACTGCAACCGCTCGCCGATGGCAGGGGAAATCAAGTACCAGTCGTATGTTCAGGGCCGCTTCATTCCTGCCTATAAGGACGGAGTCGGCTTTGAAAACGAGAGAGGCGCGATCGGCATAGAAGGACGCGACCGCTCCATCCTGGTCATTCTGATCGCGGGTATCCTTGCCCGCAGGGTCGTTACCTGGAAGAACCTGGGCGATACCCTGAAAAAAGGAGAATTGTACGGGATGATCAAGTTCGGCTCATGCACAGAATTATACATACCGGGAGAGTGTGAGATCTGTGTGAAAAAGGGAGACAAAGTCAAGGGCGGACTGACAGTAGTAGGGAGGCTGAAATAAGTGAATAAATCTTGGATTGCCAATGCCGTGACAGCAACGAATGCGCTGTTCGGCGGATTGTCCATTATGATGTCCGTATCAGGACATTACCAGCTGGCAGCTGTATTCATACTGATTGCCATGGTGGCAGATGCTTTGGACGGGCGCGTAGCCCGCGCTCTGCATACGGCAGGACCGATGGGCGTTGAGCTCGATTCCCTGTCCGATGATATTTCCTTCGGCATTGCCGCAGGAACACTGATGTATGCATACCAGCTGAAAGATCTGGGAGCTCTGGGATTCATTCCTTGTGCGCTTCTCGGCACATTCTGCGCTTTCCGCCTGGCACGCTTCAATGTGAAGGTCAGCGCTGTACACGGCTACTTCGAAGGACTGCCATGTCCGACGACAGGCGTCATCGTGGCTGCTTATGTCCTTTCCGGCATCAAGATCTGGAACTGGCTCGCCATGCTCTGCGTCCTCGCACTCGCATTCCTGATGGTCAGCGAAATCCACTATCCGGACAACAAAGGCGCAAGCGCCGATCAGCTTCACCTGCCGGCTCTTCTTGGATGCCTGGCATTCTTCTTGATCTGCACGATTATTTACTGGCCTGCATGGGCAGCCGTTCTCTGCGCAGCTTACATTATTTTCGGTATTGTCAATACATACCTCAACCGTCGCAAGGCTAAGAGAAAACAGCGCCGTCTGAGAATGAAACGCAGGGCGCAGGCTCAAAACGGAGACGCTGAAGGAAACGTACAATGAACCATTACCTCGATATAATCATGTTCCCTATACAGCTGATCGTGGCCTTCTTCACGATTTACTACACGGTCATCGCTGTATTCGGCATGTGGCATCGAAAAGAAAGAAATCTGGCGGATCCCGCCAGCAAATTTGCGATCGTCATACCAGCGCACAATGAATCGGCCGTACTGTCGGACCTTCTGGAAAACCTGAAGCTCCTGAAGTACCCGAAGGAACTCTATGACGTCTACGTCATCGCGGACAACTGCACGGACAATACGGCAGACATCGCCCGCGAGCACGGAGCTTTCGTCTTTGAAAGAACCAATAAGGAACTCGTCGGCAAAGGCTATGCCATGGACTGGGTATTCCCGAAGATCTTCGCATTGAATAAGAATTACGATGCGTTCTGCGTCTTCGATTCGGATAACCTTGTTCACCTGGATTTCCTTGCCGTCATGAACAACCGTCTTCTCAAAGGCCAGAAAGTCCTTCAGGGATACCTGTCTGCCAAAAATCCGACAGATACATGGGTATCCGGCACATTTGCCATTGCCTTCTGGACGATCAACCACCTCTGGCATCTGGGCAAGTACAATATGGGACTGTCCTCCTGCCTTGGCGGCACAGGCATGTGCATTTCCGCCGACATCGTCAAGAAATACGGCTGGGGCTGCGACTGCCTGACAGAAGACATGGAATTCTCCATGAAGTGCCTCTCTCACGGCATCCGCACCTGCTGGGTCCATGACGCTATCATCTATGATGAAAAGCCGCTCGGATTCATGGCATCCTGCCGTCAGAGAAAGAGATGGGCGCAGGGCCAGTTCGACTGCTCCGAACGTTACATCCCGATCCTTTTCAAAGAAGGCATCAAGAGACACAGCATCGTCATCTTAGATGGCATCATGCAGCTTTTGCAGAACTATTTCCTCGTCCTCTCCACGTTCTACCTGGTGATGACATATATCAATATGTTCTATCCCTGCTTCACAGTCATCCTCTACAACGATGTGCTCGTGCCGAAGCAGTTCTGGGCCGTCATCGGATTCATTCAGTCCATCGTCCCACTCATCGTTCTTCTGCAGATCGAAGTTCCGCCTAAGATTTATCTTTACTGGCTGATCTACCCGATCTTCATGTACTCCTGGATTCCTGTCACACTCCTTGGATGGAAGGACAGACATAAAAAAGGATGGGTTCATACCATTCATACCAGAAGCATGCATTTTGAACAGGCAAGTCTGACACGAAAGAAAGAAATAGGGCAGTAATGGCAGGGCCGGTCAAGTGATTCATTCATTTGGTCGGCTCTTTTTACATGCTTCTATCAACTCTTGACCGAAATTGTATAGAATCTTTTCCATGTTTTTGTTAAAATAGATACGAAACAAAGTACAGCCTTTGAGGCTTTTTTTAGAAGTGACAGGTGGACTATGCATATATTCATGACAAATGACGACGGCTTTGAATCTCCCGGTATTATTGAAATGGCAAAGAGACTTGCCAGGCTGGGCAGGGTGACGGTCATTGCACCGAACCGCGGGAGAAGCTCCTGCTCCAGTTCCCTTTCTCTCCAGACGTACCTGCGCATGTGGAAGAAGGAAAGCTATGGAGAAAATATTACGGTATTGTCCTGCAACGGCACGACAGCAGACTGCTGCAAGCTGGGGCTGGAACACTGGCTCCGTAATGACAAGCCGGATCTCATCGTTTCCGGCATGAACAACGGACTCAATAACGGCAGCGACTGCCTTTACAGCGGTACCATCGCAGGCGCCATGGAAAGCATTTTCCTCGGTATCCCTGCGATTGCGCTTTCCGCAGAAACGGTCAAGAAACCGGAATACCTGGCCAAGGCCGCAGACTTTGCTTTCGAAGTCGTGAAGAAATATTTCGTCGACTCCAGCTACAAGGGCATCCTTTCCCTCAACATCCCGAAAGAAGAGGAACATATCGGATGGAAGGATCTGAAAATTACAAAGCTCGGTATCCAGCGCTATGACAATGCGATCCGTGAAATGAAGGATCCGTCCGGCCATCTGGGCTTCTGGCTTTCCGGCACGATGCTTCCTGATGCCGTTCCGGATACAGATGTATTCTGGATCCACAGGGGATACCCGACACTGACAGCGCTCACATGGAACATGACAGACACAGATAGACTGGCAGAAGTCAAGGAAATCGCTGATACAGAAAAATAAGAATCGAAACAAGAATTCAAGAAGGGCTGTAGGAATGGCGGCATTTCCACAGCTCTTTTGCATTGCCAAATGTCCATATTTCTAAATTTTTCTATTGACTAACACCCCAGGGGGGTGTAGTATATAGCCGTAAGAAGTAAGGATTTCAGAAAGATCGGTGATGCAAATGGCAGAAGATAAAGAAATGGCATGCGAAGGCTGCCGCCATACGGAACGTACGGAAAGAGAAAGAAGCAATCTGATGAAGAGGCTTCGCACGATTGAGGGACAGATCCGCGGCATTGAGAAGATGGTCGAGAATGACGCGTACTGCCCGGATATTGTGATGCAGGTTTCCGCCGTTTCCAATGCATTGAACAGTTTCAACAAACTTCTTCTCGCGGCCCACATCCGCGGCTGCGTGACGGAAGACATCAAGGAAGGCAAGGATGACAAGGTCGATGAACTTTGCACCATGCTGCAGAAACTGATGAAGTGATTTCTGGTCCAAATACAGCGGCCTTGCCGCTATGAAGGGGTGATTCAAGTGAGTGAGAAAGAAAATAAATGCCAGTACATGGTGACGGGCATGACCTGTGCAGCCTGCCAGGCTCATGTGGAAAAAGCCGTCAGCAAAGTGCCGGGCGTCGATAAAGTGACGGTCTCCCTTCTGATGAATTCCATGTCTGTCGAAGGATCGGCCAGTGCTGATTCCGTCGTTGCTGCTGTCGAAGCGGCAGGCTATGGGGCCAAACCCATGGATAGTGAGGTCAAGAGCGGATCTACTTCAGGATCGCTCGCAGCCGAGGAAGAAGCGCTGAAGGACAGGGAGACGCCGAAGCTGAAGAAGAGACTTATCCTCTCGCTCGTATTCCTGGCCGTCCTCATGTACCTTTCCATGGGACACAATATGCTGGGATTTCCTGTTCCGTCCTTCCTGGATGGAAATTACATCGGGCTTGGCATCACGCAGATGATTCTTGCGCTGATTGTCATGTTCGTGAACCGTGCATTCTTCACGTCCGGTTTCCGTTCCCTCTTCCAGGGAGCGCCGAATATGGATGCGCTTGTTGCTCTCGGCTCGGGCGTTTCCTTCCTGTGGTCGCTCTCCGTCCTCTACAAGATGACGTACTTTGCGATGCAGGGGGAATCGATTGATATGCTTTACCGCGGGCAGCTTTACTTTGAGTCTGCGGCCATGATTCCGGCCCTGATTACCGTCGGAAAGCTTCTGGAATCGCTCTCCAAGGGACGTACGACCGATGCTTTGAAGGGGCTTATGAAACTTGCGCCGGAGACGGCGAATATTGAGCGGGACGGCATGGTCGTGACTGTCGGTATCAGCGAGGTCAAGCCTGGCGATATCTTCGTCGTCAAACCGGGCGAATCCATTCCGGTCGACGGGGAAATCATAGAAGGCGAGACGGCCGTCGATGCATCTGCCCTGACCGGCGAATCCGTTCCTGTCGACAAGGGAGCAGGCGATACTGTCAGCACCGCAACAATCAATACGACAGGCTTCATCCGCGTCAAAGCAACGCGTGTCGGTGAAGATACGACATTCTCCCAGATCGTCCACATGGTGAGCGATGCAGCTGCTACGAAAGCGCCGATTGCGCGCATTGCAGATAAAGTATCCGCTGTCTTTGTTCCAGCCGTCATCGGGGTTGCCATCGTCGTATTCATCATCTGGAAATTCCTCGGTGCTGATACGGCGACTGCTCTTGAATACGCAATCTGCGTACTCGTCATTTCCTGCCCCTGCGCACTGGGCCTGGCAACACCGGTTGCCATCATGGTCGGAAACGGCATGGGCGCCAAGAACGGCATCCTTTTTAAGACGAGCGAGGATCTTGAAAACGCAGGCAAGGTCAAGATCGTTGCCCTGGATAAGACAGGCACGATTACGACCGGCCGTCCTGAAGTGACGGACATCGTTCCGGCCGAAGGCGTCAGCGAGGAAGAACTCCTTACGACTGCTTACTCTCTGGAAGGAAAATCCGAGCATCCTCTGGCCCGCGCCATCGTCGAAGAAGGGGAGAAGAGAAACCTTAAAGCACATGCTATGGATAACTTCCGCATCGTTTCAGGAAGCGGGCTTCTTGCCAGCGATGAAGGCATTTCCGTTCACGGCGGATCCCTTGATTATATTTCCACCTATGTAAGCCTTGGCAGTCTCAAAGAAAAGGCAGAAGCGCTTGCCGATGAAGGAAAGACGCCTCTCTTCTTTGAAAAAGGAAAGAAACTCCTCGGCATGATCGCTGTCGCCGATGCGATCAAGGAAGACTCTGCAAGAGCCATCCGTATGCTCCATGATATGGGCATCGAAACCGTCATGGTGACCGGCGATAATGAAAAGACAGCGAAAACGATTGCCAAAAAGGCAGGCGTTGACCGCGTCATTGCGGGCGTCCTTCCTTCTGGTAAGGAAGAAGTCATCCGCGAGCTGCAGAAACGCGGCAGGGTTGCCATGGTAGGCGACGGCATCAATGATGCGCCGGCCCTGACCCGTGCTGATACAGGCATAGCTATCGGTGCAGGCACGGATGTAGCTATCGATTCTGCCGGTATCGTACTTATCAATTCGCGCCTGACGGATGTGGCGGCAGCTATCCGCCTTTCCAGAAAGACGCTGAAGAATATTTATGAAAACCTGTTCTGGGCATTTGCCTACAACGTCATCCTGATTCCGGTTGCAGCCGGCCTTTACCCAGGTATCCACATGAGCCCGATGTGGGGCGCGGCTGCCATGTCCCTTTCAAGCTTCACTGTCTGCATGAACGCGCTCCGTCTGAATTTCTTCAAGATGAAGGATGGGGAAGAGAGCGGGGAAGCTACGAAGGGAAATACTCCTGTAAAGGAAGCTCCTGTTCCTAAGAAAGAAGCACCGAAAACAGCAAGCGCTCCTTCCAAAGATAATCTCAAGAAGGAAGTGCTCCATGTCGAAGGCATGATGTGCGAAAACTGTGAACGTCATGTGAAGGAAGCTTTAGAAGCGCTGCCATTTATAGAAAGCGCAAAGGCCGATCATGTGAAAGGCACGGTAGATATTACCTCCGACGGGGAGCCGGACAGAAAAGCGATGGAAGATGCCATTTCCAAAGCAGGATATACATTGAAAGACGAACCTTCCACTGAAGGAAAGGCGACAGTCCTCGTAGGCGGGATGATGTGCGAAAACTGCGAGAAGCATGTGAAGAAAGCACTCGAATCTCTGCCGTTCATCGAAAGCGCCAGTGCCGATTATACGACCGGGCGTGTGGCCATTACTTACAGCTCACAACCCGTAGAGGAAGAGATGAAAGATGTCATTTCCAAAGCGGATTATGAATATCAGGGAATAGAATTCCCAAAGGAGGAAAACAAGATGAAAGAAACAGTTAAGATTGAAGGCATGATGTGCAATCATTGCGAAGCCACCGTCAAGAAAGCTCTCGAAGCATTGGACGGTGTAGACAGCGCTGAAGTATCCCACGAAAAGGGTACTGCCGTCCTCTCCGTGAGCAAGGCAGTCGCAGACGCTGATATCCAGAAGGCCGTCGAAGACAAGGACTACAAGTTCGTCGGCATCGAAAAGTAAGAAAAGCAGAAAGAGGATGCGGGCTGGAAGGCTCTGCATCCTCTTTTTCATTTTCAGCGGTAATAGAAGCTGGGAAGGCAATAAAAAAGATCCCGCATTGGGATCTTCTCTGTGGTGCCGGAGGCGGGACTTGAACCCGCACGATGTTGCCATCGCCAGATTTTGAGTTATTTCAGGGGCTCCGCACTGTGGGAAATATTCGATGTTATCGGGGAATATATTCCCATATTTTTGCACGTTTTTAAGTGAGTGGTAGTATAGCGGTAGTATTTACTACCACCGAAATCACAGGATACTGTCGGCGATTCTGGCCGCTTCCTCATCAGCCCCCGGCATGACGTGGGCATAGATATCCATGGTGGTGGCGCAGGAAGAATGGCCCAGACGCTGCTGCACGACTTTATAATTCACTCCTGCCTGGAGAAGCAGGGTAGCCGATGTATGACGGAAGGAATGAAAGGAGAAGTGCGGGAGCCCGGCGGCTTTGAAGGCGGCCTTCACATCGTGGGTCACATTGTTCGGGCAGATGGGAGTGAGATTCTCTGAAGGAAATACCAGGTCACAGGGCCCATAATCCGGGAGGTGGAGCTTCATGCGGAGACAGTAAGCCTTCTGCACCCGGAGAAGGGAAATAGTGGCATCGTCAATGGAAAGGGTCCGTCTGGAGCTGGATGTCTTAGTGCTCTTTGTAATAACCGCCGACCTTCCATCCCTTACCAGGCAGGTCTGATTGACGGAAACCGTTTTCCTGGAGAAATTTACATCCTGCCACCGGAGTCCTAGTATCTCGCTCCTCCTCATGCCGGTGACCACTGCAAAGCGGCAGATCCGGAGAAGTACGGGATTGGATATCCTGGCGAAGACCGCCTCCAGCTGCTCACGAGTCAGAGCCATGGCCCTGGTGTGTGGGACATGGGGCTTCTTTACGGTGGCCAGGGGATTGGACGGTATAACGCCATCAAGTACCGCCTGCTTCAATGCAGTGCTGGTGACCGTGTGGCAATAGGCCACCGTGCGGGGAGACAATCCGGATGCCAGCATATCCTGCCAGTACGTGCGGAAATGGACCGGGCGGAGGTCCTCCAGCGTCCTGGCACCGATGGGCCTCTCCGTGATGTGCTTCAGCACAGTAGTGTAAGATTCATGGGTCTTCGGGGACACATCGGAAGCGATGTTTTCCAGCCATGCGGAGCACCATTCCGATAAAATGATGTGCTTATCCAGATCCGGATACTGCTTTACCCTGGCCAGGTACATATCCCGCTTTGCTACAGCCTCCCTTCTGGTGGCAGCATAGAAGAACTTCTTCTTCCCCTCCACCCGGCAGGTAGCCGCATAATACCCATCTTTTCTTTTCCTTACCATGATTTGACCTCCTGCATTTCCGGAGATTATGGTAAAATGGAACCGTAATCTCCACAATACCTGGTTGCAGATTACAGGGCCGGAAGCTTGGCAGAGCCGCCGGCCGCCAGCCTCATCCATACGCCAATATGGGTGAGGCTTTTTACTTACACTGATTCGATAAGCCTATCCCTAATGCCGACAGGTTATGAGAAGGAATTTTTAGGCAAAAAAATTGGACGCTTGTCTAAATGACTCGCGTCCTACAAAAACCGTATGGTTTTTAATTCCTACTGTTAGTATAGGACACGACTACCTGCCATGTCAAAAGAAAAAGCTACCGCTTTAATAGCGATAGCTTTTTCTAGACCAGGCTCCGAAGAACTTCGGTCAACTCATCTATCGTTATTATAGCATAATAGATAAGTCTCAAAAAGTATGAAACTTGAGACCTAACAGCTGCTAAGTATTGCAAATAACCATTTTCAATACTTAGTCAATCAGCTGCCTTCGTGGGAGCATAAGGTCGGACTTCCAATTCTTTGAGAATCCGGCTTTAATGAGAACGGCATTCATTGTGCTTTGAGGCAGCTCATCAGATAAAGATTTTATCTCTATGGAGAGCTCTTTTAAGAGGGCTTTATAGTCAGATTTCATAAGGAATAGACCTAACACTCTGACGACATCAACCACTTTGCTGTTAAAACGAGGGGAAGGGTCCAGGAAGAAGAACTGTATCGAAGGTATACGGCCTTTGTATTTGGCTATGTAATCATACATGCGCTCACCGTGAGCACACAGATTTCTGAATGTTACTACAAATTTGACCATTTGGGAAAAACTGGAGGTATCATTAATTACAGCAGATTTCCTTGGGCTAAGACCATATTCCTGCTGATATTCTGTATAGATATCATTTAGTACTTTAAGCTGTAAATCATCTGTAAGCGCCGTATAAAAATAGGAGGTTTCACCAAGGGATAGTCTCTTAATAAGCACCCAAAGTGGCAGTTCTTTATGAACATTAAGGTAATGAGAGAACGGAGAGGTTTGAGTTCCAGGGCGAGGAGTTTCTACGTTATTTTTTATGTCGTTTGAAATATGGGCAATGAGATTGGTTACTGATGTAATATTGCTCCTGAAATTACTGATATCGAAACAACTAAAGTTTGAGGGATATTTTTCGGAAAAGCGATAAGCAATCTTAGTCTTCAAAGAAGATTCCAGGCGAAGGATATATTTTAGCAGGATGGACCGAAGATTCCGGTCAAAAGAATACAACGCATAAATATCATCAAATGAGGTTCCATCTTTAAATCTATCAGTGGCGTAGCCTTTATCTAGGAATATATCCTTATATCCATTGATAATATTGTAGTAATTTTCTCTACGCAAAATACGAAGCGCTTTACTTCCGTTGGGGATATTCAGATTGCGAGTACGTAATATCTTGAGTTGTTGATTATAGGTCTTAAATGGTTTATCCATAGCTGGTCACCTTTCAGGTAAAGAAAAAAGCCTTACCAATCCGCAGATTGATAAGGCCCGTGGTTCGCCCGCAGGCTAGCCACTTGTTCGCTTACCAATCATTATACTACAATTATGTATTTTGTCAAATATAGGAATTTATAAAAATTCATCCTCCACCAGCCTGCCGGAAATCCCGAAGGGCTATTTTCAACTGTTCGGAAAAGCCGAAAGGTTGAAAAAATCCGTTCGAGGAGCTCGAAGCGACTTTTATTAGAAACGTCTGAAATTTACGAAGAGGATATTCCTGAATCTTTTTCAACTCGGGGTGCTTCAGAGGAGAGGCGGAAGTCCAGGAAGTGATCTACCTCTTTCTTTCCGGCGGGGGATAGCTTGCGGTATTTCTTGATGTGCTGCTGCTCAGCGGGAGTAACTTCCATGGTAAGCGCCTTGGATGATAAACCATTTTTAGTCTCATATCCCATTAGCCATGCGGGACTTACTGAAAGCGCTTCTGCAATTAAATCAATTTTATCCTGCTTGGGTTCGTACTTACCTTTTAGGTAGTCAGAGATCGAGGAAGCACGAATACCAGAACGTCTAGACAATTCAGCTGCAGTAATTTCTCTTTCATTCATTATTCGTTTGAGTCTTTTGATGAGCTCTTCTTTCATATTGACACCAACCCTTCGGTAGAATTCTTTTCTATATAATATACGGAAAACAGGACAAAAGCAACTGAAAACAGAATTAAACATACAGAAAACCGTTGACTTATTAAACGGAGTGAGTTAAGATATAGGCATGATACGGAAATCCGTATAAAGTAAGGAGGTGGAAATATGGCAGTGAAATACGATTACAGATATTTGAGAGGGTTCATCAAGGAGAATTTTGGCTCTAATGACAAGTATGCAAAGTTCTTGGGAATCGGCACAACCGCACTTTATGAAAGGCTGGCTTGTAATATCCCATTCAGGCAGACAGAGATAGATGCCACCGCTAAGTATGGTGGGCTCTCTGGAGATGACCTTATGCGTCTTTTTTTTACAAAGGAAATACGGAAATCCGTATAAACTGATATTTCCGGCGGCCATGAAAACCCTGCCGGGAAAGGAGGCTTCCTATGAGACCTATCGAGAGGACGGCTTTCACGCTGGATGAGGCAGCAGTCTCATCAGCAATCGGAAGAGAACAGCTGGAGGAGTGGATATATTCCGGCGAGCTCCCTGCATTCAAAGTAGGTAAGGGACGGGGGAAGGTCATTATACCAGCCGAATCGCTTCGGCATTTCCTCCGCGAAAAGGCAGAAGCAGGAGACGGAATGCCGCCAACCTCTCCGGTGCTCCGGAAAGTATTGGAGAACCGGAGAAAGAAAAGGAGGGAGGCCTAGATGAAGCATAAGTCAGTCATAGTGCTGAAGAGGAAGAAAAAATATGGAACCCTCATGGGCCCCTTCTTCGGAATCAAAGACGTCAAGGAGGCGGAGAGAATTCGAGAAGATAAAGAAAGGACGGCCAATATGACAGACAGGCGCATGACAGTTACTCTGAGACCCAAAAGCATGGGCGAGCTGGCAGGATGGAACCTCATCCTTTCCACCTACCTGGAGCAGGGTTTCGCCGGCGGAGGAGATTTCCAAATCCGCATGGACTACAAGGAAAGCGATGGATTGACCATGAAGCTCATCAAAGGAAAAGAGAAGCTGAGAGAAACCCATGTTAAGCGGGAGCCGCTGGACGTGGCAGTCAGAGTGATGCGGAATACCTCCGGATTTACCCTGGCATCCGGGCGTAGACATGAAAGCCCCGGCATCCTGTTGGAGCAGGACACCGGGGCTTCAAAAGACACTATCGCGGTTGAAGAGGGGTTACACGGCATCCATCCGGAGGCCTGAACACGGAGGAAAGCTCAGGCTCACCGTCCTGGATGAGTAGAGCATAGGTACGGGGCTTCTGCAAGACATAATCAACAAATATGTAGAGTGCCTGAAGCTGCGAATACACCTTTTCCGCGTCCTCCGGCGTCATAGCCGAACAGTCAATCAGATAATGATAATTTTGCAGGATAAAACGACGATCCATTTTATTCACCTCCTTTCATAGGAACGACACCAACCACATTATAGCAAAGGAGAGAGGGGAGAAACGGATAAGAAAGGAGGTGACGGCCATGGAAGGAACAGATATCCGAAAGGCGGCCATAGAAGTAGTCCGAGTGCTCCACGAAAACAAAATACCGATTGTGCTGGCACAGTCGGTATTTAAAGAAGCTATGGAATTGATTGAGAGGAATACCATGCCATACAGCCCAGACGAAAAGAAAGAGCACAGCAGAGGCTGCGCTCTTTCTATCAAAGTATCAGATAACAATTCAAAAAATAATCAAGATGAAATGGAAAGCCGGTTACGGAGTGTACTCAGCATTTCCAATGGAAATACCGATTATGTCTGAAACATAGACCATAAGGACAGCGATGTGAGTTGTCTGAGCTCCAGAATACAAAGTTACATTTTTCAGGAGAACGGACTGTTCATCACCAATCAAGTGGGGCTTGTCAGTTTTATCGGGCGAGCTGGAATTTGGGCGATTGTTATCAGGGATAGCCTGACTAATTAATTTCAAGGCCAAACGCATCGACGCAACAGCCGCAGGCTTCTTATCGTCACTCCATACGAAGTCTCCGGAAAGCAATCCCACTGGGGTCAACAGTTGGATTTGATTTCCGAAAAATGGAGAGTCAGGCTCTTTCAGCATAGTAGCTAGCCCCATCAAAACAAGTTTCTTGTTCATAAGTATCACCTCCCTTCTATGGACATTATAGCAGGGGAAGAATCATGAAAAGTTGTAATAACAGATAAAAGAAAGGAAGAGCAACATGAAAATGGAAGAAATGAAAGAAAGAGCAAAATTTATCCTTCGGGACTACGAAGAACGGAAGAAGAGACTGGCCGACAGGATTTCGATTTCCTACCTGAAGAGCCTTGAAACACTGACCGCCGAAGAGGTGGATGAATGGAAGGCCAGGGAACTCTACGCCATCGACCTCAACAATGAGGCTGAAACCGCTTTCTACACCATCACGAATCTGGGCGTCATGTCCATTGAAGAGGCTCTTGAATATGAGGATGAAGTAAAAGCAGAGCTGAAACTTCCCGATGAAGACGAAGAGAGCGATGAACCAGGCTAAGGGGATGGAACTATGAAGATCAATTGGAGAAAACTGATGACCACGTTGGCCATTCCGGCGGCCATTGCTGCCGGTGTGTACGCTTACGAGCCTCCTGCGGAGCTCATCGAGTATCACAAAACGATTGAACAGGGAGACACTCTCTGGGGCGTTGTCGGAAAGGTCGCAACTGACAAGGAAGACATGGCCAAGCTGGTATGGCAGGTAACGAAAGACAATCACATCGAGGACCCGGCGAACCTTCAGCCCGGGCAGGTAATCATCATCAGGGTTAAGAAAGCGAGGGAATTGAAGTAATGAGAAAAGCGAGATACGCCAACAAGCGCGAGCGCTATTCACGGGCGCGGAACGAATTTATAGTAACCATCCCGGTTGAGGAATACCGGGAACTTGTCGCAAACAATGCCAAGGCTGTCTTCAGGCTGAAATGGGCATTTGAACAGTTGGAGGATATCCAGAAGAGATACCTTGAAGTGCTGGAAGAGCTCGAATGCCTGAAGGCACATATTCCAGACGCGGAGGGCAGGAAAGATGACGCCTGAAGAATGGAGAATGACCCCGAATAAGGTTGGAAGAACGGTATACATGCCCAAACTTTCTTACCATGGGTACCGCGAGGTTACGATTCAGTCGGTTTTCAAAGACACGGCCATAGTCAAATGGCAGGAAATCAAGGTCAGGCATGGAGGAAAGGTGGCCCACTGGAAAGAGGTATTTACCGCGTTTCAGCCCTGCCAGACGCTTTCGTGGGAAAACCCGGCGAAAGGAGGAAGGCGCAAGTGAAGCCATCGAAATTACCAAGCCTTGAAATCTTAAGACGGCTCATGCTGGCAGACCTGAAGGAGATTCGGGAAAGAATCAGCGAGATGGAACAGGACAAGGAAATAGACCCAATCTTGCGTGACAATATCATCACATTCAATGCAGGTATGCAAGATCAGGCTGAATCGGTTATCCGGTCAATTGAATTTTTGCAAAAAGAAAAGCGCGCCCGTAAGCGCGCCAGCAATTAGGAAAGAATCCCCATTCAAAGCTAATTGCTACATTCATTATACCAAAGAAAGGAAAGAATCATGAAATCTTTATATCGGATTGTATCAGACATTCGAAAATGTTTCCGCCTCGACGATTCTGTCGTTGATTCTGAGACGGGCGAAGTGTTCGACGCCGGCTATCTTGACCAGCTCGAAATGGACAAGTACAAGAAGCTGGATAACATCGGCTGCTTCATTAAGGAACTAGAGGCGGAAGCGGATGTCTGCTCCAAGCAGGCGGAGAAGTTCGAGAAACGCGCAACGCATGCCAGGAATAAAGCCAGGCAGCTTCGTGAGTACGTTTCGACCTTCTGCGGAGGAGAGAAAATCCGCACTGACCGCTGCGAGTTCAGATGGAGAAAGTCTGAACAGGTAACGATCATCAGCGAGGATGTCATCCCTGAAAAATACAAGAAGGTAAAGACCGTTGAAACTGTTGACAAGACAGCGGTTAAAAAGGCATTGAAAGCCGGCGAAATTGTTGTCGGTGCAAGCCTTACCACTAAGCAGAATTTACAGCTTGGTTAATGAGAAGGAGGATTCTAAATGAATTTCAAGGTATCGAGGGGTATTATTACCCGCCCGGTCAAAGTCGTACTGTACGGCGTGGAGGGCATCGGGAAGACTACATTCGCTTCGAAGTTCCCTAAGCCATTGTTCCTTGATCTGGATAACGGCTCTGCCAGAATCGACGTTGACCGCGTGCAGGGGATTCCTGACTGGAACAGTCTCATTGCAGTTGTTAAGAGTTTCGCACAGAGCACGGATAATCCGTATGACACATTGGTGATCGATACAGCGGATGCGGCAGCAAGGCTTTGTGAAAGTTACATCATCAATACCAAAGTCACGTCCAGAACGAAGGAACTGAAGAGCATTGAAGACTTCTCCTATGGCAAGGGGTACAAGATGCTTTCTGAAGAGTTCGCGCATCTTCTGATGTGGCTCGAAACCTGCATCGATCAGGGGTACAACGTTGTTTTGCTGGCACATGCCATGATGCGTACGGTTACGCAGCCGGATAATGACGGAAATTATGACCACTGGGAGTTGAAGCTCCCCGGAAGCTCCGTCAACAAATTGGGCCCGCTGGTCAAGGAGTGGTCAGATCTCCTGCTGTTTGCTGATTACAAGACAATTCTTGTTGACACGAAAGACGGTTTCGGCAAGAAGAAAGCAAGAGGAGGAAAGCGCGTCATGTATACGACACATACGCCGTTCGCAGATGCCAAGAACCGTTTCGGCCTGGATGATGTGATGGAATTTGAGTATGAGAAGATCGCCAAACTCATCCCTGAGAGGGTGAAGAAGGCGACAGCGACACCGGTAAAGCAGGAAATGCAGGAAGTGCAGGAAGTGCAGGAATCACAGGAAGCTGCACCAGAACCGGAGCCGGAACCAAAGCCAGAGCCAGAACCAGAGCCAAAACCCAAACAGGCGAGGGCATCCAGAAAGAAGAAACCGGAGCCAAAGCCGGATACAGAAGCCGTTAAGAAATTACGCGCTCTGATGGCAGAGGCAAACATTAAGGAAAAAGATGTGATTGATGCGCTCGTCCTGAAAGGCATCTGCCTCAGCACGGCAAAGCTTACTGACTTCAATGATGGATTCATTGAAACAAATCTCATTGCACCATGGGACGGTGTAAAACGTTTCATTTTAGATACAATGCCATTTTAATTTAAAGGAGAATACACATTATGGATAATCCGATGGACACCAAAGCAATTGAATCTCAGGTAGGCGCGCAAAACGGAGATTTCGCGCAGTTTGGCGACGAATCCCTTGATTGGGGCGCCAAGCTTGTTGATGACGGGAATGATGGAAGTCTCTTCCGCGTCATTCCGGCAGGTGATTATGATTTTACCGTTGCAGAAGTCAAATACGGCAGGACGCAGAAAGGCGCCAACATGGTGACGGTGCAGCTCATCATCAAAGTGCCTGGCGAAAGGGATGTACACGTCAACGACCGCCTGATCTTCACCGTCAAGGCGCAGTGGAAACTGGTCAAGTTCTTCAAGGCTATCGGGCTTTTCGAAGAAGCTCAGACGAGCGGGATGAACTGGAATCATGTACCGGACAAGACAGGAAGGCTGACGCTCAAGCACCGTGAATACAACAACAAGACGTATAACGAGGTGGCTGATTATGTCATACCGGACGGAAACATGACGAAGGGCGTTACTACATCAGGAAAGGCAGAGAGTGCCCCTGCCACTGTCAAGTGGTAAAACGCTATGGGCAGGGGGGATTTTGACATCATCCCTTTGTTGAAGTTTATCGACCCTGACGAAAATTATGAAACCTGGCTCCAGGTAGGGATGGCCCTCAAACATGAGGGCTATCCTCTTACTATCTGGGAGGATTGGTCAAGGTCCGGCAGTAAATTTCACGAAGGTGAATGTGAGAAGAAATGGAATACGTTTGAAGAGGAAACAGACACGATCGTGACCGGCGCAACGGTCACCAACATGGCCAAGGCGCACGGCTGGAAGAATGACGATACTCCGATTGATATTAATGCCAGGCTTCCGGATGATCTCACCATCATTGACCCCGGATATATCGAGGTTGAACAGTTCAAATCTCCATCAGACGCTGCATGGACAGACAAGGCACGGGCTGAAGAGCTTATCAATTACGTCAAAGCTTTATTTGATGACGATGAGATCGTCAGTTATACGACAAGGTCATTCAAAGACAGGGACGGCAAGTTTAAACCTCTTGAAGAAGGCCTTCACATAACAGCTTCTGACATGGCCGCAAGGCTTAAGAAATACGGGAGGATTGATCTTTCCATAGGCTCTCAGACTGTATCAAGTGAAACGGAAGAAGACCCGCGGTCTGGCGGTGCATGGATTCGGTTTAACCCGATGAATGGCCACGGAGCAAAGAACTCTGACGTCACTTCTTACAGGTATACGCTGATTGAATCAGACAAGATGCCGGTATCAAAGCAGATAGCCATGATTAGAGCATTGGAGCTTCCGGTAGCAGCACTGGTTTATTCTGGCGGTAAGTCTGTCCATGCCATTGTCCATATTGATGCAGACACGCTGAAGGAATACCAGCAGCGCGTGAAAATGATGTATGAAATCTGCACAAAGAATGGATTTGACGTCGATACGCAGAACAAGAACCCTTCGAGACTCTCCAGAATGCCGGGGGCGTACAGAGGACAAAATAAGCAGTTCCTGATTGCTACAAACATAGGGCATGGCTCTTATAAGGAATGGCTCGAGTATGTGGAGGAAGCAGCTGACGACCTGCCGCCCTTCACTGACCTTGAAAGTGTATTCAACAATCCGCCAGAGCTTGCACCGGAACTTATCGAGGGCGTTCTTAGACAGGGGCATAAGATGCTGCTTGTGGGCCCGTCGAAGGCTGGTAAATCCTTCGCATTGATTGAACTGGCGATAGCAATCGCAGAAGGCGGCAGATGGTTTGACTTCAAGTGCAGGCAGGGCAAGGTGTTGTATATCAATCTGGAAATTGACAGCGCGTCATGCATCCATCGCTTCATTGATGTATATAACGCCCTGGATGTACCGCCGGCGAACTTACAAAATATCGAGATCTGGAATCTCAGGGGAGCTGCCATCCCGATGGACAGACTGGCTCCTAAGATCATCAGGCGCGCCAAGAAATACGGCTTTAAAGCGATAATCATTGACCCGATATACAAGGTCATTACTGGCGATGAGAATGCAGCCGGCGACATGGCGAAATTCTGTAATCAGTTTGATTTACTCTGCCGCGACCTGGGCGTTTCCTGCATATACTGCCATCATCACTCGAAAGGGCAGCAGGGCCAGAAGAAGACGATGGACAGGGCGAGCGGTTCAGGGGTATTTGCTAGAGACCCTGACGCGATGGTCGATATTACGCCCTTATCGGACAACGAAAGCAATGGTGACTTCGGCGCGTTCAAGGTATCCGGAGTGCTTCGGGAGTTTCCTACATTCAAAGAGTTCGTCGTTGTGTATCATTATCCGATTCATCAAGTCGATCACTCCGGCACGCTGGATATGAAAGCCCTGGAAGGAAGCCTGGAAGATTTGAGGGATAAGGGTAATAGAAAGAGCGCGGAAGTTAGGACAAAGGGGCAATTGTCCCGTCAAAGCCAGATTGTATTGCTCATCGAAGATGCACTTTCGCACGATGAGAAAATCACACAAAGGCAACTTGCGGATTATTTCGGATGTTCAACACGAACAATCAAAAGCGATATGTCAAAGATTAATACACCGATTCAGATATTTAATGTTGATTCAGCAGGTATCATTTCAAGGGTTAGGTAATTGAAAAATAATATCAATTAGGTGCGAAATTAGGTGTGAAATTTGCTAATAGAAATATATTAAATTTCACAGGTGAATTTCACAGGTGAAAAATGCATGGTTTCAATACGTAAAGAGAGCGCTTATAAAAGCGCGCTCTCTTCACGGTATATATTAAAACCTTTTTACCAAATGTCACACCTGGAACGGAAATGGATGTCCTACCAGATTGCACACCCTAAAGGATTAAAACAGGAGGCAAGAAAAAATGAATAAGATTGAAACGATGAAGCGGAAGGAAATATTGCAGAATCTCAAATTTGTTGAAGAAATTGTAATCAGAACATCGGCAATTGCAGAGTATGGAGTAACACACCCGGAAGATTACGCAAATTCAATAGATGAGATGAGAAGAGTTCGTTTCGGGGCAGAGGTAACACTTCAGGCACTGTATGAAACATTCCCGGAACTGATGCAGGAAGATTCTTGTTTTAATATTCCTGTAATCGACACATGCGTGGTTCTCACTGCTAAAGATAAAAAGACCGCTGCAAAAGCAAATTCTGATGTTCTGGAGGAGCTCTTCTCGGAGGTGAAATGATGATTACTATCTGTATGTATTGTGAGGCTGAAGACCCTGATAAATTCTCGGAGCCGTTTTTGTTTCACCTTCTTAGTAACAATGGCAAACCATTGGAGTTCGAAACGCGGCAGCGGGCAGAAACATTTTTATTAAATAGCGGCGTATCGCCATCTGATTTGGACAGCTTTTTGTTTTTAGGGAGCGATGAAAAAGTATGAATGATTCAGGATTGAGACCGGAGTATTACGCGGGAAAAGGTAAAGAACCAATACAGATCATGATGGAAATTATGTCGACGGATGAAATGAAAGGATTTCTTGAAGGAAATGTATTAAAGTATGTGTCACGCGCCGGGAAGAAGCCAGGCGCACCGGCCCATGTCGATTATGAAAAGGCGCTGACGTATTTGAAATGGTTAATACAGCTCGAACTTTTCGGAACGATTGATACGGAAAGAACGCCGAAGAAGCAAGAAATAAAGCCGGGGATTGATTTATGACAGGAGCAACGATCGTTATCATCGGGGAGCCGGTCGGAAAGGCCCGGCCACGGTTTTCTAGAAGGAGCGGAACGGTGTATACGCCATCTGCTACAAAGAAGAAAGAACAGGAGATTGAAAAGGCCTGGAGATCTGGCGGTTATATGATGTTTCCTAAGGATGTTTATCTAAGGGTGAAAATAGAGGCTTTTTTCTCTATCCCTAAGGCCTTTAGCAAGGCCAAGCATGCCATGGCCATAGATGGCATATTGAAGCCGGCTAAGAAGCCGGATGCAGATAATATCTTAAAACTTGGTCTTGATGCATTAAACGGCGTCGCGTATGCAGATGATAAACAGGTTATTTCTTGTGAATGCATTAAGGCATATGCGGAAACACCGCAAATGGTTATTACAGTATCTGAAATGAAGGTTTGAGAACGGAGGTATATTGTGGGTATAGCGGTTGGAAAGGCAGCACAGAAGGCTGTCTATACGATGGATGTCATGGCGGGTATCTATATCAGGATAACGGCAAGGGAAAGGAACGATGCCACATATCCTGACGCCTGGGAGGTGATCGTGCATAAAGAATGCGTAAGAGAAAAGGAGCCTGTTTTGCTTAGGATTCAGTATGCACCCAATGATAAGGGTTACATGGTTCCGCTTAAGATGAGGCAGGCAGAAGCGATTGCAAAGAGTATAAGAAATAATCCATACAAGTATTTTGAATTTATTGTCCATCGGAAACAGGGGGCTGGTATTTGATGACGGTAAGAGAATTTCTTCTAAGAGTCAGACGGCAGAATGAAGTTATCCGGATGTATGAAAGAGAATTGAAAGACTTACGCATCCGGGCCGTGAACATTTCTAGCCCGGTGCTTGGTGAGAAAGTGCAGTCTAACCACCATGCATCTCTTGATGAAATCGTAGAGAAGATTGAGACTCAGGCGGATAAAGTGAATGAGGCATGGAGCGCATTTATGGAAGTCAGAGATCAGGCAGCATCACTTATCAACTCAGAACCGGATGAGTACAGGAGATGCGTCCTTTACAGATACTACATCATCTGCCAGCCGTGGGAGCAAATCGCAGTTGAAATGCATTTTTCTCTGCGATGGGTGATGCGTCTTCACGGATGGGCTTTGAATGATTTAGAGAAAGAGTTCATTAAAATTCATGTAAGTTCCATAGAAAAGGGAGTATTATGATAGTGTGAGATTGAAGGAAGAGTTCATCGCACACGGTTGTCACCTCCTTCTTTATTCAGGGTTTTCACGTAAGAGCACGAGCTGATGTCGATAGGCTCGTGCTCTTGCGTATAACAAACCATTTCGGAATTCCGGAATGGTTTTTCTTTTTGGAAATGGAATTCGGAAATGGCAAAGGATTTCTCAAAAGGGATTTACAATTCGAGGCGCTGGCGTGCGGTGGCCAGGGCGTATGCCGAGTCACAGCATTACATCTGCGAGCGCTGTCAGAACCGGTCATTTGCAGGGACAGGCAGGCCGCCGCACTTCATCGTCCATCACAAGGAACATCTGACGCCTGAGAATGTACACGATGACAACGTAGTCTATGGCTGGGATAACCTTGAGCTGCTGTGCATCTACTGCCACAACGCTGTGCACAGCCAGGGGCTGGACCGTGAGTGCCGCTTTGATGATGAGGGTAATCCCATCGCCATTATTGACCATGAACGGCGCTGAGATGCCTCTGCTTTCTGTCTGCCATCCCCCCGGGTGCGGAATTGTTTACCTCAAAAAAGTACGCCGGGGGCGGGCCTTCGCGTAACACAAACGGCCTCCGCGAGGGGGGTGTAGTCATAGCTGTTGCTTATAAAGATAAAGCAAAAAAAGAGGAGGTGGATGACGATGGCCAGATTAAAGGAAAAAACAATCATAAAACGCCGAAAAGAGAATTTAATGAGGATTTTTTCCGACATTGACGGCGATAAAATGACACTCGTCGAGCCGTCCATCGAACAGGCTGCCAAAATGGAGCAGTACATCATGCGCCTCTCTGAGCAGCTTGACGAAGTCGGCTTTATCGAAGAGTACCAAAACGGCGAAAACCAAAAAGGGAAGAAGGAGTCAACGGAATCGAAGGCATACAGTACCATGGTCAAGAACTACAATGCCATCATCCGGACACTGCTGTCATGCCTGCCTGAAACAGACCAGAAACAGGCAGAGGACGAAGTGCTTGACTATCTCAAGCGCAGAGTATGAACTACATCGAAGAGTACTATGGCCAAATCCTGGACGGTCGTGTGGCGGTATCTGAAAAAGTACGCCACGTATACAAGCATCTGGTCGATAAATTGCACGACACTGGGAGTCAATACGTATACGACGACGAAAAAGCCAAGTACGTCATCGAATTTGTAGAGACATTCTGCTGCCAATCGAAAGGGACCTGGGGTGGCAAGCCACTGAAACTGGAACTGTGGCAGAAGGCGGCCACAGCTGCCCTCTTCGGCTTCGTCGATAAAGACACGGGCCTGCGGGAGTATCGGCAGCTCATCCTCATCGTCGCGCGAAAGAATGGGAAATCGACCTGGGCGGCAGGCCTGGCCTTGTATCTGCTGGTAGCTGATGGGGAGCCGGGCCCTGAAATCTACAGCGCAGCAACCAAAAAAGACCAGGCGAAAATCATCTGGAACGAAGTAGTGAGCATGATCAAGAAGTCGCCCGCACTCAATAAGCATCTCAAGTGCCTCGTCAGCTCAATAAAATGCCGGTTAAATGAAGGCGTCTTTGAACCGCTGGGATCAGACAGCAACAAGCTCGATGGTCTGAACGTCCACGGCGCCCTCATCGACGAACTGCACGCCATCAAAGACAAGAACCTGTACGACGTCCTCGTCGACGGCATGACAGCCCGTGAGCAGCCTATGTGCATCATAACCACCACGGCAGGCACGGTCAGAGACAACATCTTTGATCTGAAATACGAAGAATGTGAGCGTATCATCAAGGGCTATGACGACCCGGAGGGATACCAGGACGAAACGGTCCTGCCCATCGTCTACGAACTCGACAAGAGGGACGAATGGACGAAGCCGGAGTGCTGGCAAAAAGCCAATCCAGGCCTGGGCACCATCAAACAAGAAGAAACACTGGCCAAAAAGGTCTACCAGGCGCAACACGATGCGCTGCGCGTGAAGAATCTGCTATGCAAAGACTTCAACGTTCGGGAAACGAGCGGGGAGTCTTTTCTCACATTCGAGCAGCTTAATAACGAGACCACCTATGACCTGGCAGAGCTGGCGCCACGTTATGGCATAGGCGGCTTCGACCTGTCCGAAACGACGGACTTGACCTGTGCCACCTTGCTCTTCTGCGTCCGGGGCAATCCCAACATCTACGTCAAGCAGATGTACTGGATCCCAGAGGACCTGCTGGAAAAACGGGTCCATGAAGACCAGGTCCCTTATGACATTTGGGAGAAGAAAGGCTGGCTTCGGACCTCGCCCGGCTTCAGGAATGACTACCGCCTCATCTTGGACTGGTTCGTCCAAGAAATGGAACAGGACGACATCTACCTGTTCAAATGTGGCTTCGACCGCTGGAGCGCAGCCTACCTGGTACAGGCCATGCAGGAACGCTTCGGCGAAAACATCATGGTCCCTGTAGCACAAGGGAAGCAAACACTATCCGGGCCGATGAAGAACCTGGCCGCAGACATGACAGCCAAGCGGATTATTTACGACAACAACCCAATATTGAAATGGTGTATGGCCAACGTGGCCGTTGACATAGATCGCAACGACAACATCCAGCCCATGAAGACCAGTAACCCGCGCAAACGTATCGACGGCTTTGCTTCACTGCTCGACGCCTATGCCGTCTACGAACAAAACAAGGAAGACTACATGAATTTGATTTGAAAGGAGGTGAAGACTTGAATATTAGAAGCATGATTTCAAACATTTTCGGAAGAAATCCCGGTAAGGCAGGCCTCACAAGGGCGAAGTTGATGAATGGCTACTCCAATGACTATGTGCCATGGGATGGTGACGCCTACGACAACGCAACGGGACGAAACTGCATTGATACTATTGCACGTCATGCCGGCAAGCTTCACCCGAAACACATCATCCGGAAGAATGGGGTGATAGTGAAGAATGCTGACAGCAGGCTGCAGTATATCCTTTCTGTCCGTCCGAACTGGCTTATGACCACTTCGGAATTCATTGAAAAGATTGTGGCCCAGTATTACTGCTACAATAACCTCTTCGTTTATATCCAGCGGGATATGAATGGAAACATTGTGGCGCTGTGGCCGCTTAATTTCAATAACATGGAACTGTATGAGGACCAGAGCGGCCATTTATATTGCAAGTTCACCTTCGGGACCGGAGAACAGGCCACGGTGCCTTATGAAGAAATGATTCATATCCGGAGGCACTTCAACAGGGATGATGTCTTTGGCGATCCGGAAGGGAATGTGCTGAAAGAGGACCTCAACCTGCTGACGGCCGTCAAAACGGCGGTCATCAACGTGGTGAAGAATTTCCACAGGCTCCGCGGCATCATACAGTGGACCGGCACGGTCCGTCCGGAAGACCAGGAGAGCATGTGGAAAAAGTTTGTTGATTCCTTTGCAGGGCCTTCCAATGGTTCCGGTATTGGTTCCCTGGATAACAGGGGTAAGTTCCAGCAGCTGACGACTGACACACAGACCTTTGAAACGGGTCAGATGAAGTTTGCCAGGGATAACCTGTATAAGTACTTCGGCGTTTCTGAAGAAATCGTATCCGGAAAGTATACAGAAGAAGAGTTCCAGGCATTCTATGAATCCGTCATCGCTCCTATTGCGGTGAAGCTGTCGCAGGAATTCACTGAAAAGCTTTTCACTTCGAAGGAAAGAGGCTTCGGGAATGAGGTCATTTTCGAAGCGAACCGGATTGCCTACATGAGCACATCGTCCAAGGTAAAGATTGCGCAGGCCATGATTCCTGCCGGCGCCATCAAGCGGAATGAAATTCGTGAACTCTTCGGATATGCAGGACTGACAGGACCTGAAGGCGATGAGATCGTTGTTTCCCTGAACTATGTGAAGACTACGGATCAGACGAAGTACCAGACAGGGGAAGACGAGGAGCCAAAGAAAAAGAAAGAGGAAGAAGGTGATGGGGAAGATGAAGAAGAAAGTTGAACTTCGCAGTATGGAAATCAGGGCGTCCAATGAGGGGAATGAAAATCTTCACATTGAGGGGTATGCGGCTGTTTTTGAAGAAAGAACGCTGCTGTGGGAATCTCCCTATTCCGGCGTGAAGTATTACGAACAAATCAGCCGCGAGGCCATTGACGGGAATACCGATATGACTGACGTGATTCTGCGCTATAACCACTCAGACAGCGCGCTGATTCTGGCCAGAACCTCCAATTCGACACTGAGATTGACCACTGACGATAAAGGCATCCGGTTTGATGCCGATATCGCACCGACCACGGCGGGAAAAGATGTCTACCAGCTCATTAAACGGGGAGACATTCCTAAAATGTCCTTTGCCTTCACAGTGGATAAAGACAACTGGGAGACGGACAACGTGGACAAAACCGAAGTTAGGACAATCAATCACATCGATGCAGTGGTAGATGTGAGCCCTGTTGATTTTCCGGCGTATGACGGCACAAGTGTAGAGGCCCGTGACAATAAAGGCATGATTGAGAGCCTTGAAAGCCGTGAAAAAGAATCTGAGCTTAGAAAGAAGCTCATTGTAGAGACATTCTTGTAAAGGAGAATTGAAATGAACAAGAGACTTGTAGAAATCAGAAAGAGAAAAGAAGAAATCCGCACCGCTCTGCAGGGAAATGAAAAGGTAGACCTGAAAGCACTGCAGGCTGAACTGGAACAGCTTGGCGCTGAACAGAAAGACATTGAAGCCCGTGAAAAGGTTGCTAATGCAATCAATCTGGGCGCTGAACCGGAAGGCGTAGCCAAAAGAGAAAAACCGGCTCCCAGAGTAGAAGCCTCCGTAAGACCATATGAATCTGATGAATACCGCCAGGCATTCATGAACTACGTCATGAAGAATACTCCGATTCCGGCGGAAATGAGAGCGGCTACCACCACCACTGATGCAGGCGCTATCATTCCTCCTACCACCCTCAACCGCATCATTGAAAAAGTCCGCACCTATGGCAACATCCTTCCTCTTGTGACCCGTACCGCTTACAAGACCGGCCTTGCCATCCCGACTTCTGACGTAAAGCCGGTAGCTAAATGGGTGGCTGAAGGCGCTACTTCTGATAAACAGAATAAAGCTCTGGGCTCCATCACTTTCAGCCATTTCAAACTGCGCTGTGCTGTAGCCGTCACCCTTGAAACTGAAAACATGACACTTTCCGCTTTCGAAGATATACTTGTTTCCAATGTGGCAGAAGCTATGGCAGTAGCTCTTGAAACTGCTATCATTTCCGGTACCGGTTCCGGCCAGCCCACCGGCATTCTGAACGACCTTTCCAAAGGCACCACCATCAATGTTTCCAAACTGGATTATAAGACCCTCATCGACGCTGAAGCCGCTATTCCACAGGCTTATGAAGCAGGATCTGTATGGGTCATGAATAAACCGACCTTCATGCAGTTCCTTGGTATGATAGACTCCAATGGTCAGCCAATCGCACGCGTCAATGCAGGGGTGAACGGCGTTCCTTCCCGTGTGCTGCTGGGCCGCAATGTAGTTCTCTGCGACTACCTGCCTACCTTCGCTGCCACACTGAAGAAAACCGATGTATTTGCTTTCATTTACCGAATGAAGGACTATGTCCTCAATACCAACTACTCCGTAGCCATGAAGGTTTATGAAGACAATGACACCGATGACATTGTGAGAAAGTCCATCATGATTGCCGACGGCAAACCTGTCGATTTCAACTCTCTTGTCCTGCTGACCGGCTCTGCTACCTGATAGGGGTGCTGAAAATGGCTGTTACTCTCTCACAAGCTAAGAACTATCTGAAGGTTGACGCGGACATTACCGAAGATGATGAGCTAATCACGGGGCTTATCGATGCGGCAAATGACTACGTCAAGCGGACGACAGGAAAAACGAACAATGGGGATAACAGCAGCTTATATGACCTGTGCGTGGAAATGCTGGTTGCTCACTGGTATGAAAACAGGGCTGTTTACAGCGCCAAACCGGGAGCGATTAATGACATCCCGCACACGGTCACAGCCCTGCTGATTCATATCGCCCAATGCAATGATTACCCGGAGGGATAGCCTATGATAAACGTAGAAATTGGCTCTCTGGATAAGAAGGTCACCATTCTGAAGTATGAAGAAAGTACGGATGAATATGGCTTGACCCACCAGAGTCTGGTAGATGCCATAGGCAATACCGTATGGGCACGCATAGAGCCTGCCAGGGGAAAGACCTACTATGAGCAGGCAAGAGACAAAACGGAATTTATTACGAAAATTACCATCCGATACCGGAAGGGAATCACACCGGATATGCTTGTACGTTATGGAAACACGACGTACAAGGTCACATCCGTGGTGGATCCGTATGAAGCCCATGTGAAGCTTGAACTTATGTGCAACCTGAAGAAAGCGGGTGAGCTGGATGACGATTGAGGAATTCAACCGCCGGCTCTCTGAAATGGCTGCCAAGTATCCGGCTGATGCCAGCGACGTGCTCCAAAAGGGAGCAAAGAAGATGGTGAAGGGAATCCAGAAAGGGACTCCTGACAGCGGGAAGGCACATAAGAGGAAGCTGAAGAAGAGCTGGAAGATGGAGATGGTGGATTCCTTCGGGAAAGCACCGAAGGCGGAAATCCGGAACACCTCTCCTCATTTCCATCTGGTAGAGCGCGGCGTACGGAATCCCAAGGATTTCAAAGGAAAGCCAAAGCCGGAATGGAAGGACAGCCTCAATAAGCACAGGGGATTCCTGGAAAAGGCTGTAAAGTCCAACTGGCCGGATGTGCAGAAACAAATGGAAACTGAATTCTTTGGAAAGGTGCGTGGTCATCTTGGCTGAAGTCATTAAACAGGCGGAAGTCCTGAAGAACATCATCGCACTCCTTACAAAAGAATTCGGCTACAAGGTGTACGCCGATGAAGTAAAGGAAGACTTTAAAAAGCCCTGTTTCTTTATTTCCGCTACGTCAGTAATGACGCCGCAGACAACGAACTGGCTTGATAAAGAACTGATAGTCGTGCTGACATTCTACGCGAAGGACTCTGAGAAGAATGAAATCACCTATATGGACGTTGTGGACAGGGTGCAGATGCTCTTCCAGGTAGGCGTCTATGCAGGCGGCCGTTATCTCAAGGTTGACTCTGTAGAGGATGACAGGGTGGGCGAAGAGGATGATATCCTCCAGATCACCATTACCATCCCGTACAGGGAACGCGTAACAGGACAGCATGATTCTACTTCCGAACTGATGGAAGAAATCGATATGGAAATCAAACATGGTAAATCTCCCGAAGAAGAAAATTTCCCCGGGACTATTACGAAAGATACAGTTTAGGAGGAAAGCTAAATGGCAAAACTTGGGATGCCTTCCGTGAACATTGCGTTCATTGAAGCAGGCATTGAAGCAATCCAGAGAAGTCAGCGCGGCATTGTGGCACTGCTGCTTGAAGAAGATGCGGACACCGTCACAAAGCTGCTGACTGATCATACAGGCTCTGATGGCAAAACAACCATCAAGGCTATCAAAAATCCGTTTACCGTCTATACTACCGACGATATCCCGGATGAACTGTCCGATGATAACAAGGACTACATCACCAAAGCCCTCATCGGCTATGTAAAGTCGCCTTACCGCGTCAAAGTGTACCTGATGGATAAGGTCACTGATGAAACCAAGAATGCATCTGCAGATAAATTTGCTGATGCACTGAAGACACTGGCAACTGACAGATGGGACTACCTGGCCATCCCAACCATTGTGACCGCTCAGTGTGAATCTGTGGCTACCTGGCTGAAGACCAACCGCGAAAACAAGGGAAAGCGCTCCAAAGTGGTACTTCCGGGCTATGCAGCTGATTATGAAGGCGTCATCAACTTCTCCAATACGAAGATTGTCACCGCTTCCAAAACCTACACCGGCTCACAGTATACACCGCGTATTGCAGGCCTTATTGCAGGCACTCCGCTCACCATTTCCGCTACTTATGCGCCGCTCTCTGAAGTCATCGACTGCGACCGCTATACGGAAGATGAAAATGATGAAAAGGTCAATAACGGTGAATTCTTCATCTGGTACGACGGCGAAAAATTCAAGATGTCCCGTGCTATGAACTCTCTGGTAACCACTACCCAGGGCAAACTGGAAGCCTACCAGACTATCAAGTCCGTGGATATCATGGATGCCATCTATGACGACATCAAGAAAACCGCGCAGGATTCCTACATCGGCAAGTACACCAACGACTACGACAATAAGCAGCTCCTGATTTCCGCTATCATGGGATATTTCAAGGAACTGGAAGACGGCCGCCTCCTGCAGAAGGATTACTCCGAAGTGGATATCAACGTGGAAAAGGTAAAGACTTACCAGCTTGAACACGGACTTTACACCAAGGAAGAACTGGCAGATATGGATGACTTGGCTATCAAGAAGCTGGATACCAAGAAGCAGGTGCTTCTGACCGCGAAAATCAAGATTCTGGATGCTATGGAAGATATTGACCTTCCGATTAATATTTAATGGAGGTGAAAACAGATGGATTCTATGAACGCTCAGCAGGTCATGTCCGGCACCGAAGGAGAAGTATGGATTGACGGCGACTACATGGCGCAGGTCACTTCCTTCAAGGCCGAAGTGAACCTGGTAAAGGAAGAAGTGAACCAGGTAAAGAAACGGGGCAAGCAGTACAAAACTACCGGATGGGAAGGCAAGGGCACCATCAAGATGAACCATGTTTCTTCCTACATGATCCAGAAGATGGCGCAGAACATCAAGGACGGCCATCAGACCGTTTGCACCATTGTGGCAAAGCTCTCTGATCCGGATGCTATCGGGGATGAAAGAGTGGTTATCCGCGACGCTACCTTTGATAAACTGACCCTTATGGACTGGGAAGCAAAGAAGCTCACTGAAGATAACTATGATTTCACCTTCACAGACTTCGACATCCTGGATGAAGCTGACGAATGAGATGAATAAGGAGTGATTAAATGAATCTTGCAGAAGCACTGCTGGCAACTGATGCCGGTAGAATTACGAAACTGGATACGAAAGAATTTGAAATCCCCAGGCTGACAAAGCTCATCGGGGCACCGTTCATCCTGCATCTGAAGGAAATCCCGCCCAAAAGGGTAAGGGAAATCCAGGATGCCTCTACAAAGATTGAAGGCAACTCCGTATCCGCGGATACCTACAAGCTCTACATGGGCCTTCTCTGTGCAGGCATTACGGACGGGGATTTCGATAATAAAGAAGTGCTGAAGCACTACGGCGCCGCTACACGGGCTGACCTTTTCTCCAAGATGTTCACTGCAGGAGAAATCCAGGACATCGCGCAGGAAATCAGCGACATGTGCGGCTTCGGTAAGAAATCCACCAAGGCGGTAGAAGACGTAAAAAACTGATTGACTCCGATGGTGATGTGCAGACTATGTTCTGGCATTATGTCAGACATAATCTGAAGCCGTCGGAATGGTATGCAATGATGCCCGGGGAACGTCTGATTCTTCGGGCTTTTATGCTGAAAGAAATCGAACAGGAAAAAGAGCAGATAAAGAGAGTGGAAAGACAAGTGAAAGGAGGGAACTAAATGGCTCAAATCATCGACGTTGTAATGCGGCTCACTGATAACGTCACCGGCGGCCTGAACCGGATACGAAATGCCATGGAGCAGTCAGCTAAAGCGAACCAGCGCATGGGGAGAACCCTTCAGAATGCGGGACGCCATGTAGGTAACCTATCAGATGCCATGATGCCTCTGGCTGCCGGCATCACCGGAGTGGGAGCCCTGGGCGTGAAGACGTTCATGGACTTCGATGCCACCATGACAGCAGCAGGCGTCAAGGCAGGCGCCACGGCGGAAGAAATGCAGCAGATGAAAGATGCGGCTGCGCAGATGGGTGCCAAATTCCCAACTACCGCCCGTGATGTGGCTCTGGGCATGGATAGACTGGCGGCCGGCGGCTTCAACGCTGAACAGACCATCGGGGCTATGCCGGGCATCATCGAAGCTTCTATTGCGTCCGGTGAAGACCTTGCAACCACATCTGACGTCATTACCTCCGCGCTTTCCATCTGGAATCTGACCCAGGGTGATGTGGCGGACAATACCACCCATGTAGCTGACGTTGTGCAGGCGGCGGCCAATGCTTCCAAACTGGGCATGCAGGACTTCGGCCTTGCCATGCAGTATGCAGGCGCACCGGCGGCCGCTCTGGGTATCAATATCGAAGAACTGGGCACTGCCATGGGTATTATGGCCAACAACGGCATTGAGGCATCTACGATTGGTACATCCCTTCGTTCTACCCTTTCTCGTCTGGCTTCCCCACCGAAAGCGGCGGCTGAGGCACTGGCACAGCTGGGCATTTCCTCTGCAAACCTGCAGAAAGGGGATGGCAGCTTCATAGGACTGGCTGGTGCGGTTGACCTCCTGCGAAACCGCATGAGCGGGCTCAGTGATGTGCAGCAGGTGGCCATGTTGAAAGCGATTGCCGGTGAAGATGCGTATTCCGGCCTGCTGGCTCTGATCAAAACAACTCCTGAAGCCTATAAGCAGATGTCTGATACCATCGCCAACAGTTCCGGAAGCTCTCATGCCGCTTATGTGCAGATGCAGAACACGCTGAAAGGCTCCGTGGATGCTCTCATGAGCTCCGTGGAAGCTCTGGGCATTTCCTTTGGCTCTGCACTGGCACCCACTATCCGAAGCGTTGCGGCCGGGCTGAAAAGCATTGCTGATACAATTACAAATCTGTCTCCTGAAACGAAGCAGATGATTATCCATGCCGGTGAAGCGGTCATCGCTTTCACTGCATTCACCTTTGCCACGTCCAAGGTCCTCACATTCTCAGGTGCCATGGTGAAGACATTGGGCGATGTGGAGAGAGTCATGCATGGCAACGCCATTGCCAACAAGGCTCTCCAGGGCGGCGTGCAGGGAGTTATGAAGGGCTTCTCCCTTCTTAGAGCTGCCGGCGCCGCACTTCTGGGGCCATGGGGCATTGTCATAGCGGCTATTGCCATGGCGGCTATCTTCATCTACAGGAACTGGGACCGCATCGGTCAGTTCTTCGTGAACATCTGGAATGGTATTAAGGACACTATCGCCAATGCGGTGAATACCATTTCACCCATCATTGAACGGCTTCAGGGCGCATGGAGCACACTGACTAATGCTTTCCGGAACGGAACCGGCGTATTCGGCATGGTTCAGAAGATGGCGGGAATTGTTGCCGCTATCTTTTCTGGTGAACTCTATGCAGGCATCGTGTTGGTAAGCGCTGTGATTACAGGTGCGCTGACGGCCGCATTCAATGTGATTAGGGCCGTGGTGGGAACAGTCATCGGAGTATTCTCCGGATTGATTGATTTCATTACCGGCGTATTTACAGGAGACTGGGCACTTGCATGGAACGGCATTGTGCAGGTATTCACCAGTATCTTCGGAGGTATCAAGGGCGTTGCTACAGGCATCCTGGATGGCGTCAAGGCGGCTATCAACACGGTAATTGATGGAATCAATAACATCAATTTCACTGTGCCCGACTGGGTTCCGGGAATCGGCGGCACTACCTTTGCTCCGAACATCCAGAAACTGGCAGGCGGCACAGACTTCTGGCAGGGCGGTCCGGTAGTCATCAATGAAAAAGGCGGGGAAATCGTTGACCTGCCACAGGGCTCCCGGGTCATCCCGCATGATCAGTCTGTCAGGACTGCCTACAGTATGGGAGCCAGAAACCGAAACGATGGCATCACGGTGAATATCATCGGAACCACCATCAACAACGGGGAAGATATCCGTGAACTGGCCCGCAAGGTGGCTGAACAGATTCATTATGAGATGGAAAAAGAAGCAATTAACAGCACGGTAGGAGGTATCTGATGGCAAGTTTTCTTAATTTCCTGAATACGGCCTCCAGTATCATGTCCGATGTGCTTTCTGCCATCGGCGGGATGAATGACGGATGTACCTTTACCCTTTCCGGCGGAGCCTACAGCGTGAGCTTTCCGGTAAGTCCTGCCAACTTCGAAGTCACTAATCCATACAACAACCAGACTGTGAACATCATCAACCTGGGAGATATCAATATGCTGGGGAAGCGGGGCCTTCGGACTATCAAGTTCAAATCCTTCTTCCCTGCGCAGGCTTACAGCTTCGTTCAGACGCTGGCTCTCTCAGGGCCTTATGACTATGTGAACCAGATCAAGCAGATGGCGGAAAGCGGGAATGCCTGCAGTCTGTCCATTACAGGGACGGACGTGAGCATGCCTGTTTCCATTGATGATTTCTCCTATGGTGAAAGAGATGGAAGCGGGGACGTGTATTTCTCCATTTCCCTGAAAGAGTACAGATACATTATGCCCGACTCTTCCACCACCAACGATGCCACGGGACTGAAAAGCCGTGTGGCCAGTACGGTGGAAAACAAGGAGACTATCCGGCTGGGCTCTGTCATGTCCGACATGGATACAGCCCAGAAAGCGCTGCAGAAGACAACTACCATCGTCAAACAGGGTACCAGGACACTGGGACTCTACAAGGCTATGGTGAAGTCCGGCGGCATTCCTGCGGGTACTGTGATAATAACAACAGCAAAAGCAGTGCTTGTAGGCGGTAAGACGCTGTATAAGTTTTAGGAGGATGCAATATGCTGAGTATTCGATATAGCGACCCTCCTGAAACGGATGCAGAAGCCAAAGCAAGGAAAGACAGCAACGGACCGGAGCCGAAGGACAACTTCGATATCACCAACTATGTGCAGAAAATCATATGGTCCGGTGACAGTGAGCAGGCGGCAAGGAAGGTGGATTTCACCATCGCCTATAACACGCCTGCCAAGGATAAAGTATTTCCTTCCCTTGATCTGAAAGTCGGGGGATTCATCTATCTTTTCTACAGGGAGACAGAGACGTCCGATGAAATAGAAATATTCCAGGGAAGAATCTTCTTCCGGAAGCGTGCATCCGAAGGGTACTCCTTTGATTTCACCTGTTTCGATGACATGATTTATCTTGCAAAGAGCAATATCCGCGCCATTATTTCCGGTATTGTTCCGGCGGCCATCGGACAGGTGTGCAATGAAGTGGGAATCCCTGTGGGAACCATTCCGGATGACCTGGACGCCAGCGTGAATTTCATCGCTGATGATAAGAGCTGCACCGAAGCGATTCGGATGATTCTGGACTACCAGCAGGCAGCTGATGCGGCGTCCGGGAAGGATACTTATTATCTCCCTGTCTGTATCAATGGTCAGGTAAACATCATCAAAAAAGGGGAGCTCATAGAAGGCTACACCGCTACTGCTGATACTAACATCATGGCGGCTGAGCACTCTGAGAGCATTGAAAACATGGTGAACCGGATTAAGGCTGTAGACGATAACGGCACAGTCTGCCAGATGTTCACCAATACCGATGATGTCCGGCACTTCGGGATGATTCAGAAAATCTACAAGATGCAGCCGCCTAAAGCGGATGAAACGGTGGACAACGTGAAAGCCGCCAGGGCGAAACTGGCAAGGCAGAAAGATGAATCAAGCCTGAAAGGAACGGGCTATGTCCAGTGCATTACGGGCTATTCCATCAAGGTGCAGGAAGAACAGCTCAATGGGACGTTCTACATCAAGAGCGATACCCATCAGTTCGAAGGCGGCGTTCATACCATGAGCCTTTCACTTGAATATGTGCCTGATAACCCGGAAACTCCGAACATTGAGCAGGTAGAGTATGCGGCGCCTGTTTTCAACTCCTCCAAAGGACGGATGAAGAAAAAGCGCGGCATTTCAGATGGATCCCAGAGTGTGGATGCAGGAATTTCTGCCGGATGGGATGCATGGGGCGGTCAGACAATGGATAACGGACCGGAAGGCTGTGCGGAGTTCGCCGGTAAATGCGGCAGCTATTACAGCCCATTCATGGCGAGCGAAGCAGATAACGGCGTAGTAGATTGCGATACCATGGTATCCGATGCCGACAGCGCCGGGCTCCTGTCTTATGACACTACGGACCTGCAGAAAGGCGACATCCTGGTATACGGAGATAATGAGCATGTAGTCATCTATGACGGACAGGGCGGATATTATGGCAACAGTACAAGCCGGAACGTCACGGTCCACAGCGGTGACTACTCTGATATCGGAATGTCGGTAACAAAGGTTATCAAGGCTAGCAGGGGGTGACTGAATGAATAAGACAGATAACCCATACAAGGGATTGGTAGCCTTGGGGAGAAGACTTGCCCAGGGCTCAGCTATGCAGCCCATGATGGGGATTGGAATTATCGTCAGTCCGCCTCCGGATATCCGGATCAAGTACAACGGTTTCATCCTGGATAAACAGTTTCTCTACATTGATGAGTATTGGATTCAGGGGCACACAAGGACCCATAAGGGACACATCGTCAGTGAAACGCAGCCAAGGGCCGGCGGGAGCGGCGATGCGGAATTTCAATCCCATACCCATGACATCGATAATGACTACACCGATGTGGAAATGCTGACAGATACCTGGAAGGCCGGTGACCGTGTGCTCATGGCTCCTATTGTAGGAGAAGACGGAAGAACGACGAAACAGTTTGCAGTGCTGTGTAAGCTTGTAAGATTGGATGGTAATTGAATATGGCAAATCCTTTTGTAACGGGGCCTACTGCTGCAGAAACGACCGCCGGCGACCTTCCTGTTTTCAAGGAATACGCATGGGACTATGAACGGGACCGGTTCATCTACAATGCAGATGGGACCCATAAAATCGTAGAAAAGAATGAGGCCATCAAGGTATGGGTACTGCATACCCTACGGGTAGAGCGGTATAGATACCTGGCTTATTTTGATGACTATGGTATCGAACTGGAACCATTTGTCGGGACAGGTCCGAACGACAGTGAAAGGTCAAGTGAGCTCTTCCGGTATGTAAAGGAAGGCCTTCTGGTGAATCCGTACATTCTGGATGTAACCGCTTTATCCACGAAACTGGACCACAAGAAAATAACAATGACCCTGCATCTGGAAACAGTGTATGGCAGTACATCAATAGGAATCGAGGTGTGATTAGTGTTTGAAGCAGAAACAAAAGCGGAAATCCTGAAAAGGCTGATTTCTTACTTTGACGATGCCAAGAAGACGGACGTCAGCGCGGTAGAAGGTACATTTGCATATGATACTTTAGCGGCTAATGCAAAAGAGTTCGAAAAAGTTTATGCAGAAATGGACCTTATGATCGATGCAGCTTTCCCACAGGTATCCTGGGGGAAATACCTTGATTACCTTGGTGAAGAGCTGGCCGGGCTCACTAGAAGGGCGGCCACATCCGCCAAAGTGACGCTGACCATATCCGGAACGGCAGGCGTAACCGTTCCGGCGGGCAGTCTCTTTGCGACAGAAGGAAATACCAATTTCACCACCGATAATGCGGCTGTCATTGGAGATAATGGCACGGTAGAGGCAGATGCCACAGCGCAGGCCAGCGGTTCCGGCGGTAATGTAGCTGCAGGGACCATCACCAAGATTCCTGTTTCTATTTACGGCATCTCTTCAGTAACGAATGCATCGGCTGCCCATGATGGCTATGAAGAGGAAACGGATGACGCACTGCGTGATAGAATCCTTTTCGCAGTCAGACAGCCTGCCACATCCGGAAATGTTTACCACTATGTCGAATGGGCAACAGCAGTTTCAGGAGTCGGAGCAGTGAAAGTGCTTCCGCTCTGGAATGGCAATGGAACAGTGAAAATCGTCGTGGTTGATGCCAATAAGGACACTCCATCAGAAGACCTCCTTCAAAGCGTGAGAGACTATGTGGCGGAGTATTCACCAATCGGCGCGACTGTCATTGTGGTGGCGCCTGCACTCAAAACCGTGGATATTTCCCTTAAAGTCACTAAAGGGACCGGCAACGCTGATGCCATCAAGTCGGTATTGACCAAATATTTCAAAGAAAATGTATTCAGCACGAACTACACGGATACCGATTTCAATAAATCCGTAACCATTTCCTATGCCCAGATTGGGCGGATTATCCTGGATAATTCATCCAGCACAGGGTTGGAAGACTATGAAAGTATGACGGTGAACGGCGGAACAGAAAACATTGTGGTTGATGCAGATAACCTGCCTGTAGTTGGGACGGTGACTCTCACATGACGCATGAATGGATGAGGCAGAAAATGGTGGATATCCTTGCATATCTGCCAAAGTTCCTGCAGAAAAGCCCGCTTTTCAAGGGTACCAATGATGCTGATAACAGAGAGCACGAAACCATAAGACTGGACCTGCAGGATTTGCTGAATCAGTTTTTCATTAAATCAGCGACCTGGGGACTTGAACGGTGGGAAGACCTGGTAGGCATCAAGACGGATACAACGAAAAGCCTTGAAAGCCGTCGGGATGCTGTTATTGCTAAGCTTCAGAATCCAGAAAGCGTAACGGAAACATTCCTTACTAATCTAATAAACAGGTACATTGCCGATAAAGCCGGATACATTATCAGCTATCCAGCAGAATACAGAATAGAAATCCTGTATCACGGCGGCCAGGTACTCGATTATGAAGGTTTGCAGAAGGCTATCAGAATCTACATTCCGGCACATCTTGGCTATAAGTTGGTCACTATCACAAATGGATCCCTGGAAGTGCATGGAGCCGGAACGGTGCAGTGTGCGATTGAGAACATCGTTGATATGGCAACGACATATGCATTGACTATTGATGACTCCAGGCTTAAACAGGCAGGAGCCGTAATTCATAATTATAAGTATTCTTCCGTATCGGGGGGGCAGTAAGCAATGGCTAAATTTCCATCTTTAACTTTTACTGCGGCAGGCACACAGATGCTTGTGCAGGCACAGAACGGTCACACTTTAACATTTACAAGCGGCAAGCTGGGGAGCGGAGTACTTTCCGATTCTGATGACATCACAAAATTCACGGATCTGAAATCCGCAAAAATGACGCTGCCGATTACCAGCAAAGACGATTCGAACCCTGAAAAGCTTATACTCACATTCGATGCAAGCAACACGAGCCTGGAAGAAGGATTCGTCAGCCGTGAAATTGGAATCTTTGCGAAGCTGGATAGCGGAGACGAACAGCTCTATGCTTACTCTAATGCCGGCAATAACTATGACTACATCCCGTCAAAAGACACTCCTACTGATGAAAATCGTCTTGTTGTCAGCATAGTAGTAAGCTCATCCGCAAGAATCAATGTACAAGTCGATGGATCTATCGTCTATGTGCATAAGTCAGATGTAGAAAGCCTGATTGCAGAGCATAACACTTCGGAGGCTGCCCATGAGAACCTGCTGATGGTGACAAGTACGGCGGATAAGCCGAAATCCATGTCTGATAGAGGAATGTGGGTAGAGATAACAGATTAACAGAAGTAAAGGAGTAAACATCATGAGTATCTTAAAATCAATCATGCACAATTGGAACAAGACAACAAAGAGCTATGACACACTGCACCCTGAAACGGAATCTGCCCAGATTACCGACTGGCACTCTGGAATTATGGCCAGCCTTGCAAGTACAACATTAGGCACAGTTGTTTCTGCAGTTACCACTGATTCAGTACTGGGAAAGCTTATAAAGCTGCTTTTAGATGCTAGCGGAGTAAAGTATTTAATTAATACAAATGGGTATGTATGCTTTGGTTCACTTTTCGGCGGCTTAATTATACAGTGGATAAAAGCTACTGAGGGCGAAACCATTACGTTGCCTGTGTCTTTTAACAAAAGTAAATTTGTGGTTTTAGGCACCTGCATAGCCAGCCAATGGGTTTACGAAAACGTTACTGTATCAAATGATAGCAACTTGAGTACTGTGACTGCATGGAGCGCATCTGAAAGCCAAAATGGTAGAGTAATAAAGCCAAAGAATATAATAGCTATAGGATGTTAAACAGTGGGGAATGCCACTTATCGACGACACTGCTTATTATGTAGATTATCAATTGCCAATTAGCATGCCACATGAAGTATTGATGGTTGTGTGTTCAGATTTGGTCGGTGAAGCGGCAACGACGGCTACTATTTGGAAGACTTGTTGGAACGTAAAAGCAAGCACTACGACAGCCGTAAGATTTATAGCGGAATCGAGAAATGCGTCATCAATAGCTGCTGTGATTATCGGCTATTAAACAGTGG
>ERZ791826.330-NODE-330-length-49266-cov-6.549105_pt1 | contig 49266 bp, 49 predicted proteins | sample MGYA00510297_ERZ791826 | MGnify/ENA primary metagenome ERZ791826 (study PRJEB30046, sample SAMN00792004) | human gut metagenome | study: EMG produced TPA metagenomics assembly of the A metagenome-wide association study of gut microbiota in type 2... | reverse complement strand
TGCCCACGCCCTTGGCGATGGGGTCGGTGATGTGGAACATCTTGCACACCGTCTCAGCCAGCAACGCTCCCACGATGCCGGTAACAATGACGATCGCACCGGTCAGGGCAGCAATGCCGCCCAGCTCAGCGGCCACATCCATGCTGATGGCGGTGGTCACGGATTTGGGCAGCAGGGTGGCATACTGCTCACGGGTCAGGTCCAGCGCCAGTGCCAGCGCCAGTGCGCTGCCAAGGCTCACCAGCGTGCCCACCGAGATACCCGCAATGATAGCGGCGGCGTTCTCTTTCAGCAGGTCGATCTTTTCATACAGCGGAATGGCCAGTGCCACGGTGGCGGGCAGCAGCAGATAGTTCACCGGTGCCGCGCTGGCCTTGTAGTCTGCATACGGGATGCTGCACACCGACAGAAAGATGATCACAAAGATGCTGCCCAGCAGCAGCGGGTTAAAAATGGCTTTGCCTGTCACCTTATTGATAAGGGTGCCCAGTGCAAACGCGGCCAGCGTAAGCAGAACGCCCCATGCTACGGAGCCGGACAAAAAATCATTCAGCAGCTGCGTCATTGTCAGCCTCCTTTTTCTTGCGGCCGGTCAGGGCCTGCGTAGTCTTGCCTGCACTCACCATCACCAGCACAGTGACCGGGATAATGGCAACGAGGATGGGCAGCAGCATCTCGCCCATCTCTGCCCACAGTTCCATCACACCGGCGGCAGCGGGCACGAACAACAGCGGGAAGATGCCTGTGAGATAGGTTCCCACCTCTTTCACATCGTCCAACTTTACCAGCTTGAAGTTCAGCGCTGCCAGCAGCAGCACCAGACCGTAGACGCTGGCCGGGACCGGCAGCGGCAGCACTACATGAAGGATCTCGCCCAAAAAACAAAACGCAAGAATGCGCGCAAACTGAAAAATATATTTCGTAGTAAAGTTCCCCTTTCCTCGATCAAAAGCGTAAATTGTCACATCAAGGGTAAAGTATACCGCACCTGCCCCAATCCATCAACCGTGATTCTGGATAAGAAAATTTGCACATTTTGCCGAGAACTGTGCAAAAAAAGGCGCACCGGTCAAGCCGGTGCGCTTTTTTGCATGTTATCAGAAATACCGTCAGATCACATAGTCATTCCCGGCCTGATCAGGCCGGGCGAGATCGGCCAGCGTGATATTGCCGAAGTAGTTGGAGATCAGATCGTTCAGCCCCTTCCACATCTCGTAGGTGCGGCAGTTTGCCATGCGGGAGCAGGGGGTCGTATTGGGGGTCAGGCAGCTCACCGGCGCAAGGCTGCCCTCGGTCAGCATCAGGATCTCGCCCACGGTGTACTGATCCGGGCTGCGGGTGAGCCGGTAGCCGCCGCCCTTGCCGCGCAAGCCCTCCAGAAAGCCGTTCTGCACCAGCACCTTAAGGATGTTTTCCAGATATTTTTCCGAGATCTCCTGCCGGGCAGCGATCTCCTTGAGGGGGACATATTTTTCAGACTGATGCTCGGAAAGGTCGATCATCACGCGCAGTGCATAGCGCCCTTTGGTGGACACGATCATAATAGTGTACTTCCTTTGTTGGTTATAGATTGAGTTTTTAACCTATTATACAACAGGGTAAATAATATTTCAATCCCACTTTTTTCAAAAAATCCATTGACAACCGCACAGAACAGGTCTATAATACCATCAAACCCACAAACAATGTTGGTATAAAGGTTTTGGAATCAGGTCGTCCGGCAGGGCACATGTGCCCATAACTGTATCAGGGAGGAAACTACAATGAGCAAGATTTATACTGCCGCAGATCAGCTGATCGGTCATACTCCGTTGCTGGAGCTGACCCACATTGAAAAGGAGCAGGAGCTGCCTGCCCACATCATTGCCAAGCTGGAATACTTCAATCCGGCCGGTTCTGTCAAGGATCGCATCGCCAAAAAGATGATCGATGATGCCGAGGAAAAGGGCCTGCTGAAGGAAGGTTCCGTGATCATTGAGCCTACCTCCGGCAATACTGGCATCGGTCTGGCCGCTGTGGCAGCCGCCAAGGGTTACCGCATCATCATCGTGATGCCCGAGACCATGAGCGTGGAGCGCCGCCAGCTGATGAAGGCTTACGGTGCAGAGCTGGTGCTGAGCGAGGGTGCCAAGGGCATGAAGGGTGCCATTGCCAAGGCCGACGAGCTGGCAAAGGAGATCCCGAATTCCTTCATCCCCGGCCAGTTCGTGAACCCGGCCAACCCTCAGGCCCACATCGAGACCACCGGCCCCGAGATCTGGGAGGACACTGACGGCAAGGTGGATATCTTTGTGGCAGGCGTGGGCACCGGCGGCACCGTGACCGGCGTGGGCCAGTACCTGAAGAGCAAGAACCCGAACGTCAAGGTGGTGGCTGTAGAGCCTGCTTCCTCTCCTGTGCTGAGCAAGGGCACCGCAGGCGCACACAAGATCCAGGGCATCGGCGCGGGCTTTGTGCCGGACGTACTGGACACCAAGGTGTATGACGAAATCATCGCCGTGGAGAACGACGATGCCTTTGCCACCGGCCGTCTGATCGGCCACAAGGAAGGCGTGCTGGTGGGTATCTCCTCCGGTGCTGCTGTTTATGCTGCCCTGCAGCTGGCAAAGCGCCCGGAGAATGCCGGTAAGAACATCGTGGTCCTGCTGCCCGATACCGGCGACCGCTACCTGTCCACCCCGCTGTTTGCAGACTGATCTTTCAAAAAGCTCTCTTCTCCCGTTCTGTGACTTCACAGGGCGGGAGTTTTTTGTTACAATATCCCTATCAAACACTTTGGAGATTTGCTCATGAATTACTATGCTGCCCCCATGGAGGGCCTGACCGACCGGGTGTGGCGGCAGGCACACCAGAAATGGTTCGGCCCTGCTGGCAATGCCGACCGCTACTATGCCCCTTTCCTCTCCCCGCCGGAGAACCGGGTGCTCATTAAAAAGAAGATGGCCGAGCTTGCCCCTGCGGCAAACCCCGGCGCACCGGTGATCCCGCAGCTGCTGGCAAAGGACGGCGAACTTGCCGCATGGATGATCGGCGAGCTGCGCGGCCTTGGCTACACCGAGGTAAACCTGAACCTCGGCTGTCCTTCCGGCACCGTCACCGCCAAAGGCAAGGGTTCCGGGATGCTGCGCGATCCCGTCAAGCTGGACGCTTTTCTTGCCGCCGTATTTGCCAATGCGGAAGGGCCTATCTCGGTCAAGACCCGGCTGGGCGTGGAAAAGCCGGAAGAATTTGCTGCCATTCTGGACATCTATAACCGGTATCCCATCTGTGAGCTGACCATCCACCCGCGTGTGATGCGCCAGCTCTACCGCGGGCAGGCCGACCGTGCCGCTTTTGCTGCCGCCCTGCCCGGGTGCCGGATGCCCGTGTGCTACAACGGCGATGTGACCACCGCTGCGGACCTGCACACGTTGGAAGCGCAGTATCCGCAGCTGTCCGGCATCATGGTGGGGCGCGGCATCATTGCGGACCCGGCGCTCTTCCGTGAAGCACGCGGCGGCGCACCGGCCGCACGGGAAGAGCTGCGCGGATACCTTGACGACCTCTACCACGGATACTCCGAACTGTTCGGCAGCGCCGGGTGCGCGGTGAGCCGGATGAAAGGGCACTGGTTCTACCTGATCCACAAATTTGAGGACTCTGAAAAGCTGGAAAAGCAGCTGCGCAAGGCCCGGGAACCGTGGGAATATGAGGTCGTCGTAAACCAGATCTTTACGCTTCCATTCCGGCCGTAACGATCGGCATGGCCTCCGTTTCGCTCTGGCCATCTTCGGAGGGGCTGTAACGGTAAACAGCATCTGCATTCTGTTATGAAAAAGCCCCGCCATCTAAAAAGACAGCGGGGCCGAAGCAGATAAGGGGTATCAGACGTTCAGATAGCTGCGCAGCATGGCCTGCAGCAGATCGTCCCGATCCACCTTACGGATCAGGGCACGGGCATTCTTGTAGGTCGTGATGTAGGTGGGGTCTTCGGACAGGATATAGCCCACCAGCTGATTGACCGGATTATAGCCTTTTTCCTTTAAAGCATCGTACACCTGCTGTACGATCTCATGGATCTCATAGTCCTTTTTGTCGTGGATCGAAAAAATAGCGGTCTCGCCACTCACGGAATACACCCCCTTAGGAAGAACTACATTCATTGTACACGAATTGCGAGGAAACTTCAAGCTAAACAGACCGGATTTGCACAGTTTGCATAAAATTTCCGGTCCTGATTTTGCAGGCTGACGGCCTGCACCGCCGCAAATGCGGCAGAAGGAGGGCCTTTATGCTGTATGGCATCGGCTGCGACCTGTGCGAGATCGCGCATCTTGAAAAAAGCCTTACCGGCGCACACGCTGCAGCCTTTATCCGCCGGGTGTACGGCGAGGCCGAACGCGCTGCGCTGAGCCTTGACGAACCGCTGCCCGCCGGGCGCAGCGCCGCCCACCGGCTTGCCAGCGCCGCAGCCAACTTTGCCGCCAAGGAAGCCTTTTTAAAGGCGGCAGGCACCGGCCTGCGGGAGCCGTTCTCCCTGTGTGAGATCGAGGCTGTCCGGCTGGAAAGCGGTGCACCTGCCTATCATTTTTCCGGCCAGACGGCGGAATGGATGCAGGCCCATGGCCTTGCCGCCCGGCTCTCTCTGAGCCACGAGGGCGGCATGGCGCTGGCCTTCTGCACACTGGAAACTCTGTAAGCCTTTGTGCATACAATGGAATATCCCCTGCGCTGCATAACCGGCGCGCAGCCTGCTCATACTGAGATCAGACGAAGATGCGCCGGACGCATCACATAAGCGGGGCGCATCCTCCAAATGCAGGGAGGGAGATTCCATGGAGGTACACAGAGGAGAAGTTTTTTACGCAGATCTTTCGCCGGTGGTGGGGTCGGAGCAGGGCGGCGTGCGTCCGGTACTGATCGTGCAGAACGAGATCGGCAACCGGCACAGCCCTACCGTGATCGCTGCGGCCATTACATCCCGGCTGGACAAAGCCCGCCTGCCCACCCACATCAATATCCGGGCAGCGGATACCGGCCTTGCCAAGGACAGCGTGGTGCTGCTGGAGCAGATCCGCACGCTGGATAAGCACCGCCTGCGGGAGCGGGCCGGGCAGATCACGCCGGAAGATCAGAAACGTGTGGATCAGGCTTTGGATGTAAGCCTGGGGCTTACTTCATATTAAGGGGCTGTTGCAAAACAGCTCTCTGAAAAGATCATGCACAAAACCCGGAACCTTTTTTCGGCCAAAACGGCTCAAAAAGGCTCCGGGTTTCTGATTTTACGCTGTTTCTTTGTGCAAACTGCGATCGTTTTTTCATTTTCCAGCTTAATTTTTTTGAAAAGGCGCGCGAAGGCTGGTTATTCCCGCCAGAAAATGCTATACTTTTCTGCAGAATGGTTGTGCTGTCGTGTGCAGCATATGCAGGTTTTATGATGATATCGGAGGGCTGATTATATGATCATCCAGAGCAAAAAAGTATGGATCGCCGACCAGTTCATTTCTGCCGCAGTCGAGCTGGAGCAGGGCAAGATCACCGGCATCTTTCCCTATGGTGAAAAGCAGGCCGATGTGGACTATGGCTCCAAGCGCATCGTGCCCGGTTTTATGGATATCCACTGCCATGGTGCCTACGAGTTCGACACCAACGACGCAAAGCCGGAGGGTCTGCGCTACTGGGCAAAGCATATCGTCTCTGAGGGTGTGACCAGCTTTCTGGCCACTACCGTCACCCAGAGCGTGGAGGTGCTGACCAACGCCGTGGCCAATGTGGCCGACGTGATGGAGGGCAGCTACGAAGGTGCCGAGATCCTTGGCATCCACTTTGAAGGCCCCTACCTCGATATGAAGTACAAGGGCGCACAGCCTCCGGAGTACATCGCAAAGCCCAGCGTGGAGCAGTTCAAGCACTACCAGCAGGCAGCACGCGGCCACATCCGCTATGTGACCCTTGCACCGGAACACGACGAAGGGTTTGCACTGACCCATTACCTGACCGGGCACGGCGTGGTGGTCAGCATCGGCCATAGTGCCGCCACCTATGAGCAGGCCGTGATGGCCTATGCCAACGGTGCCCGCTCCATGACCCACGTGTACAACGGCATGTCCCCCTTCGCCCACCGCGCCAACGGTCTGGTGGGCGCAGCCTACCGCATCCGCACCATGTACGGCGAGATCATCTGCGACGGCTGCCACTCCACCCCTGCTGCCCTGAACAACTACTTCATGAGCAAAGGCCCGGATTACGCCATCATGATCTCGGATGCACTGATGGCCAAGGGCACCCCCATTGGCAGCGAGTACATCTTTGGCGGCAACCATATCACCATCTACCCGGACGGCAGCGCCCATCTGGACAACGGCACGCTGGCCGGTTCCACTTTGAACATCAACAAGGGCCTGCGCATTCTGGTGGAGGAGGCCATGGTGCCCTTCAACTATGCACTGAACGCCTGCACCATCAACCCGGCACGCTGCCTGCATCTGGATGACCGCAAGGGTTCCATCCAGATCGGCAAGGATGCCGACCTTGTGGTGCTGGACGACAACTACGATGTGCTGCAGACCTACTGCATGGGCAAGGCCCAGCTGTAACTTCTGGCTGACGCGAACAAGGGATGTGTTAAACCCGTTATGATCCAGATCGCCTTCTGCGACGATGACCAAACAGTTCTGGACCAGCTCTCTGCCCTGCTGGAAAAATATCGCGCCCAGCGCTGTGTCCAGATCCAGTGCACAGCCTTTCACAGCCCGCTGGATCTGCTGGCCGAGATCGAAAAAGGGCACCCGGTACGATATCCTGTTTCTGGATGTCATCATGCCGGCCGAAAACGGCATTACCGCCGCCAAGGAGATCCGGCAGTACGATAATGTCGTCAAGATCATCTTTCTTACTTCTTCCGCCGAGTTTGCAGTGGAATCCTATGTGGTGGGTGCCTATTTCTACCAGCTCAAGCCCATCTGGGAGGACAGCTTTTTCCGTCTGATGGATTCGGTGATCGCCGAGTGCCGCCGCGCCGACCAGCGCAGCCTGATCCTGCGCTGCAAGACCGGCATCTCCCGCATCGATCTGGACCAGCTGCTCTACTGTGAGGTGCTGGGCCGCACCCTGCTGTTCCATCTGGTGGACGGCACCGTGCTGGAAAGCACCGGCAGCATGGACGAACTGGCCCGCCAGCTGACCCCTCACGAGAGCTTTCTGCGCACGCATCGCTCTTTCCTTATAAATATGGAGTATATCCAGAACATCTCCACCCGCGCCGTTACCCTGACGACCCTTGCGCAGATCCCCATTCCGCACGGAAAGTCTGCTGAGATCCGGCGGCAGTATCTGGAATATGCCTTCCGCCGAAAGCAGGTGATGATATGAGCACACCCTTTGCAGGTGCGCTTTCGCTGTGCAACCTTGCCTCGGTGGGTATTTTCGGCATCGTGCTGTCCGCCGCGTTCTGTGAGCTGGAATGGACCCGCCAGCGCAAGCTCCTGCTTGCGGGATGCACCGTGCTGATGCTGGCGCTGCAGGGCATTGTGAGCCTGCGGTGGAGCACCAGCTTTGCCCGGTATCTCTACCCGGTCATTACCCACCTGCCGCTGGTCATACTGCTGGTCGCCATGACCCGCAAGGTGCTCTGGTCACTGATCGCCGTACTGACAGCCTACCTGTGCTGCCAGCTGCGGCGCTGGGCCGCACTGCTGGTCATTGCGCTGTTCCCGACAGGCGGCACCGCGCTGCAGGATGCCACCGAGCTGGTCGTCACCCTGCCGCTGCTGCTGGCACTGGTGCACTGGATCGCGCCTTCGGTGCGTGCGCTGTCGCACTCTTCGCTCAAGCTGCAGCTGCAGTTCGGCGTGATCCCGCTGCTGAGCTATGTCTTTGACTACTTTACCCGCATTTATACCGATCTGCTCTCCAGCGGCAATCAGGCTGCAGTGGAGTTCATGCCCTTTGTGTGTAGTCTGGCCTATCTGGTCTTTGTGCTGCAGACCACGCAGGAGCAGAAGCTGCGCAGCCAGCTGGAGCAGACCCAGAACAGCCTGAACCTGCAGGTAGCGCAGGCTGTGCGCGAGATCGATGCCCTGCGGGAAAGCCAGCGCAAGGCCAGCACCTACCGCCACGACCTGCGCCATCATTTACAGTACATTTCCGCCTGCATCGAAAATGGCCGTGCCGAAGCCGCGCAGGAATACATCCACAGCGTGTGCGCAGAGATCGAAGCCAGCAAGGTGAACGTCTCCTGTGAAAATGAGGCCGCAAACCTCATTCTCTCGGCCTTTGCAACCCGCGCGCAGAACAGCGGCATCGACTTCCGGGTGCATGCCGCCATCCCGCTGGTGCTGCCTTTGCCGGACAGCGACCTGTGTGTGCTGCTTTCCAACGCGCTGGAAAATGCCCTGCACGCCGGGCAGCGCCAGCGCGAGGCTGGAAAGCCCGCTGTTGTGGAGACCACCGCCTACCAAAAGGACGGCAGACTGTTTTTACAGATCGCAAACTCCTGCAGCTTCCCGGTGCAGTTCCGTGCCGAGGGCATCCCCACCACCAGCCAGCCCGGCCACGGCCTTGGCGTGCGCAGCATCTGCGCCATTGTGGAGCAGTATGGCGGCATGTACAGCTTTTCGCAGCAGCAGGACCAGTTTGTGCTGCGCATCTCTCTGTAAAAGGTCGATTCAATGCATTTTATGGGCGACTCGTGCCAATTGCACCAGTCGGCACTGCTTTTGCGCTATAGTAAGCTCAGACGGTTCTACTGCCGCCTGAGCTTATTTTTCAGGGAGGGTCTTCTATGGCATTTCTGCTCATCCCGGTCATTTTGCTGGCCGTGGTCTGGCTCAGCTATGTCCGCCGCCGTCTCAGCGAGCTGAACGAGAATGTCAACACTGCCATGAACCAGATCGGCCTGCAGCTTTCTTCCCGCTTCCGTGCATTGGAAGCCCTGCTGGAACTGGCCCGCACCCACGGCCTTTCGGCCCAGCTGGTGCTGCTGCCACCCTCCATCAATGCCCTGTCCACACCGGCGCAGGTGCTGGAACAGGAGCAGCATCTTGCACAGGCCATGTCCTACATCACCGTTGCGGCCGAGAGCCACCCTTCCCTGAAAGCAGATCCCGCCTACCAGCGCTGCATGGAAGCGGCCAACTGCTACAGCCAGATGGTCTATACCAGCAGCCTGATCTACAACGATTCCGTCACCCGGCTCAACTGTGCACTGGAGCAAAAGCGCTTTGGCCTGCTGGCCGGTCTGCTGGGCATTGCCCCGCGGGAATACCTGCAGTTTGCACCGGATGCACCGGTGGCCTGTCCTGTCCAGCCCTCGCAGCCTTTTCGGCGGGAACCCGCATAAAACTTCTTCATCGTAAAAGCCCGGCAGTTCCTTACGGAGCCGCCGGGCTTTTTCATCGCATCCTTTCTCTGTTAAAAATTGTTGTAGAAACTGCTATTCTATAACCAGACCGTTTCAGTTCTTCTTTTGTATGTTAAAAAGGAACTTGTGCCATGAAACAGAACTGTTGTGTCCTGATCCCCGCCTACCAGCCGCCGGAAAAATTTCTGGAATACGCAGCGGTGCTGCGCGCAGCCCGGCGAAAATTTTGCCCGCATTGCCGCGGCCACCGTTGGGGCGCGGCTGGTATCCATGCTGGTAAATTATACTCTGGAAAACCTGCTCAGCCAGTACGACTGCCTTGTGGTGGTCGAGCCAGATCGTGCAGAGCAGCGGATGCTGCAAAAGCACTTCGGCGTGGACGGCAGCGCAGGCTTTTACCGCATTGGAAAGTCCGGCACCTTGCTCCGCCTGAAGGCAGAATAAAATCACAGTGCGCATTCGTTCCACCCTTAATACGCAAAATACCCCTCGGCTTCCGCAGCAGGAAACCGAGGGGTATTTGTTATGCTTTATTTGTGTTATTTGTGTCGGTTCAAGCCCTTACGCGATCACTTGCGGGGATTCTTGATAGCAGCCTGGGCGGGCGATAAAATTGCAGAGTTCTCCTTTTCAGAAATATCATTTCACTTTCCGTTGCGCCCGTGGTTCTTTTTTGTAAGCCCCGCGTATGCGGGGAAAAGTCGAGAGTGTGCCCGAGGTCTGACCCGGGCACGGAATCACCCCCGCGTATGCGGGGAAAAGGCAGTTTTGTCCTCCTGCTGGGCGAACTGATAAGGATCACCCCCGCATGTGCGGGGAAAAGATCCTGATTGATGTTGATTGGCAGACGGTAGCCTCATCACCCCCGCATGTGCGGGGAAAAGATGATGAAGGCAGGCTCAAACTGCGCCATGTTGGGATCACCCCCGCGTATGCAGGGAAAAGGCATGGGTAGGCGAGAGCAAAAACAACAACACGGGATCACCCCCGCGTATGCGGGGAAAAGGTCTCAATTGGTTGATTGTTGCTTGTGCACCTGGGATCACCCCCGCGTATGCGGGGAAAAGCGATCCTGAGAAGCAGCCCGGCGCAGCTCGTTGGGATCACCCCCGCGTATGCGGGGAAAAGCAGCTCTCTGCGTGGCTTTTTCCATAGCTCCAGGGATCACCCCCGCGTATGCGGGGAAAAGCGACCCGAATAAACCTTTTTCGGGTTGAACATAGGATCACCCCCGCGTATGCGGGGAAAAGCTGATAAGGAGTTGTAAAAGATGCCTTCACCTGGGATCACCCCCGCGTATGCGGGGAAAAGCGAAATGCTGTTCACTGTTCCGATTCATTTGCAGGATCACCCCCGCGTATGCGGGGAAAAGCAGACTTTTGCATACGCCCTGAACGGCAGACTGGGATCACCCCCGCGTATGCGGGGAAAAGATGGGTCGCGTCCAACTCTGGTCAAAGTAGAAGGGATCACCCCCGCGTATGCGGGGAAAAGAGCCTTTCATCACGGATGAAGTACTGGACAGTGGGATCACCCCCGCGTATGCGGGGAAAAGTCGCGGCATTGATGCCCACAAACGCCCTGATTGGGATCACCCCCGCGTATGCGGGGAAAAGGGCAGTAGGTACAGAGAACAAATTTACAGCCTGGGATCACCCCCGCGTATGCGGGGAAAAGCAGTTGAAAACAAAGTAAACGAGCCACAATTCAGGATCACCCCCGCGTATGCGGGGAAAAGACTAAAAAGATCCCGTAGCACCGTGTCTCCTGTTGCTATTGTACCGCTGTTTCCTTCAGTTTGCAATAAACCTGTTGTATCAGACGGCAGTCCGGCAGTGCGCGATGCTCCACTTTTTCTGCCAGCTGAAAATGCTGTGCCAGCGTCACCAGCTTGTAATTTGCGATCCTTGTAAGGTTTCGGCGGGCAAGTTGTGCAAGGTCGATCTGGCGGTTGGTCGGTGCCGGAAAGCCATATCGTTTGCAGGTCATGCGCAGAAACTCCAGATCAAAGGCAATATTATGTCCCACCAGTGGGTCTTTGCCAATAAACAACAAAAAGCTATTCAGCGCTTCCCGTGGTTCTGTTCCCTGCTGCAATTCCGCAGCGCTGAGTCCTGTCAGGGCTGTGATCTCTGCCGGAACGTTTTCTTCCACGCAGACCAGCATGGTCAGCTCCTCCACCGGTACACCGTCCCGGACCCGCAGCGCTCCATATTCGATGATGGAATCGGACGCGGCTTTCAGGCCGGTGGTTTCCAGATCGATCACGGTGTAATTGCCTGTGCTCGGCTTTGTTCTGCCCGCTTTCCGCGCCATTTGCTGCTGTGCCGCTTTGCTGAACCCGGGTTTCAGGTCGATTTGGTTTTGTTCGGCCTGCGGCAGCGGTCGTCGCATCAGTTTGATCCCGTCAAAGTCCACGGTTTCCCATGCGGTATTGTGGGTGCGAAAATCCATCCGCTGCTCTCCCGCCGTGGTGAACACCAGTGTTGCCTGTCCGTTTTTCAGGTTCTGACACACCCGCTCCCACAAGGCATCCCGCACGCGGCTGCTCACATTGCCCACATAAACGCCCGTGTTGATCTCGCACAACCATTTGGACAGATCCCCGCACAGTTTTGGCGGGCAGTTCGTCATGGTGAGAACTACGATGTTTCATCACCCTCTTCTTCAAAATAATTGATGCCGTTGGCCACAGTGCCCACTTTGTTGTCCCACAGATAAACAGCTTCCGGCTCCTGTTCCCGCTCATCCGCATTCAGGAGCAGATACCGGATATCATGCACCATGCGCTCCAGAATATGATGCTCTACCATGGCATCCCGCACCCGGCGGCGCACTACGGCCGGCAGGTCGTCCGGAGCCTGTGCCGCCACTTCAAAGGCGATGGGAATGGTCACCTCGGCCTTGTACAGGTCGGCAATATCGTACACAAAGGAGCACTCGTGCCCCACATGAACAAAGCCAAGACCCGGGGCGCAGCCCAATGCCACGATGACCGCATGTGCCAGACCGTACAAACAGGCGTGCCCGGCAGAAAGTGCCTGATTGACGGCATCTCCCGATGCAAAATCCTCCGGGCGGTACAGTCGGCCGCTCCACGGAACACCGGTATCCTTGGAAGCTTTGCGGTATACCTGCCGCACACGGCTGCCCTCGCGTCCCCGCAGCTGCTGCATAGTCAGCCGGGAGATATCTTCGTCCGGGAAACGGAGCTGATACATCTTGCGTACCACATCCAGGTGCTTGCGGGTGTTGCTGACAAGCTCTGCCTGCCGCAGCAACAGCTGCGAGTGGGTGGTCAGGGGACGGCCATGGGCGTAATACCGTACACCGTGCTCACCTACCCAGACAGCACCCACGCCCGTGTCACCCATAAGTTCCATGGCACGGTGGGTCACCCGTGTACCCGGCCCCAGCAGCAGCACCGAGATGCCCGCCGCCGGGATCTGAACGATCCCTTTTTCGTCTGTAACGGTGATTGCGCCGTCCTGTCGGCCAAGGGTGCAGTGTTCCAGATACAGAAAGGTCATCCGGTCTTTCACCTGCGGCAGCGCCTGCAGGTCCGGCCGGATCATGCCCGGCATCTCGTCCATCTCAGTTTCCTCCGCGCATAACGGTCATCAGTCCAAGGCCATAGGCCTTGCCGCGCCCCATGCCCTGACACAGCAGTGCCCGGAACTGCTCTGCATCGGTCACCTGCAAAATGCCCTCATAGGTCACTGCTAACAGGGTCACCGGCCGGGTGCCGTGCTTGGCAAAGTGCTGCCACTGCACCCGGGTCACGGTAAATTCCTCCTCCCGCAGGGCAAAGCCGTGCTTTGCGGCGCGCTCCAACAGCCACTGCTTCTGGTACTGTGTCGTGCAATGTGCGGCTACAGTTCCCCGCGCTGCGGGGTTTTGGGGGTCTTTGCAGCTTTTGGTGGGGTTTGCGGTCAGCCGAAACTGCCAGCAGCTGCCCGGCTCCACCCGCTGCAAAAGCGGGTCGTAGCTGCGTGTCTCCGCAGCCGCTCCGGTGCCAAACTGCTCCACCACGCCGGACAGCTCTGGCGCATCTTCGCTGAGCAGCAGCAGATACAACCGCTCTCCCAGACGATCCAGCCGCCACAGTCTGCGGCGGCGCTCCCCTGCAAAAGCGCTTTCCACTGCGCCATGCAGTTTTTGCGGTGCCGACAGCGCAGCCATGGTGCTGCGGCGGGTGGGATCTAGTTCTACCCGTGATAAATACATTCTCTCGCCCCCTTTTTACAATTCCCGGAACGGATCGTGCTCCGTAGTCTCCGGGCTGTCCGGCACTTTCTGCCAAAGCTCCCGTACCGAGCGGTAGCCGTACTGCCGATGATGCGGGTCAAAGCTCACCGGCACATCCCGCTGCGGAGCCGTGCCCGGCTCCAGCGGGTCGGCGTCCAACAAGATCCGGCTCTGCCGTCCCGGACACAGGGGCGGTTCCGCTTGCAGCACCTCCTGCAAGCTGCCCGGGCGTACTCCCAGACAGAGCGGCAGGGTAGGCGGGCAGCAGCGGCGGCCGAGATACAGCGGAAACGCCGGGTGTAGCAGCGCCTGCTGCAGCTGCTGCAAAAGGGCGGCATCCTCGCTTTCAATACCGGCCAGAAACACGGCGTCCTGCAAATAATGGCGGTAGGTCACATAAGAGGTCTTTTCATCCTGCGTCTTTGCCGTGTGGTAGTCCACCAGCAGCTGCCCTTCCCGCTCCACGCGGACGCCGAACCGCAGCCCGGTCAATCGGAGCAGTGCTTCGCGCTCGTCCCGCCGCAGCCCCAGAGCTGCCGCCAAAAGGCCGATCACGCCGCTCTTGGTGGGTTCACGGCCCGTCTTGCGGGTCTCAAATTTAGAGTCTGCGCCCCACGCCTGCAAAGGCGCTGCCAGCCGAAGCAACAGCGTTGCCATTACCCCACCTCATTTCCGGCAAGTGCATCCCGGACAGCCTTTTCCAGTGCGTCCAGCATAGCCTTTGCCGTCTGTGCCGGAGCCAGTTCCTCCAGCCCGCTGCCCACGGTAAAGCTTTGCGCCGGGGCCTCGGCAAAGCTGCTGTACATCTGCTGCGCATACTGTGCCAGTGCCGCCTTGGAAGGCGCGGCATACCCCTGCGCACTGCGGGGCACGGCCCGCTCGAATGCGCCGCACAGGTTCACCGGCTGATCCTCCCGCAGGGTCACATATACCGCATCCGGCAGAGTGCGGTTTGCAAAGGTGTTCTGCTTGCCGGTGGGCATGGAGAAGAGGAACGCCTCACCAAAGGCCCGCACCGTTTCCGCGGTCTGCGCTGTACCCAGCTGCCCGGCCAGCTCCATCACGTTCACTGTGGCATAGCGGTACAGGGTGGAGGAGTTGTACTCCACCGTGCCCAGATGGCCTGCACCGGCGTTGTCCTCTGCTTGACAGTCATCCACGGCGGTAAAGTAATCGTACTCGTTCTGCACGGCATGGGTAGAGATACTGTGCGCCACCTGCGCAGCGGCATCATAGTTCAGAGAAGGGTCATCTGCCACCATGCGGCCAAACAGTGCCATATCCATTGAAGGGGCTGCTTTCAGGGCCTTCTGGTATTCTTTTTTGTCAGTGCTGCCCGCCACAGCCAGCTCTGCCAATGCCTTTGCCTGCGCAGAGCTCATAAAGAACAGGGCTTTGGTGCCTTTATCATCGCTCTTGATGCCCGCACTGTCCAGCGCTTTCTTTGCCAGCTTGTCTGCATCCGCATCCGAAACCAGCACAAGGATCTGCTCCTTCACCAGATCGGCGGCCTTTTTGGTGCGCTTGCCCACGTCCAGCCGGGCATTCTCCGCAAAGGCTGCGCGCATGGCATGCTTCCATGCCTGTGAGGAAACTCTGGCGCGGAGCACACCGCCGTACACTGCCGTTTTTGGGCTGCCGGTATCGTCCCGGTTGATGCAGCTGGGCGGGACGGTCTGCAAAATGTGGAAATCAACATACAGGCGCTTATTCATGATCAATTCTCCTTTTCTTTCTCATCCGGTGCAGGCTTCGGGTCGCGGTACAGGTCCTGTCCCCACCGCAGACGGACATTGGCGGGGGTCTGCGCATACCGCGGGTCGGTGCATTGCAATTCATACAGGTCTGCCGCAAGCTGCGGATAATCCAGCGGGATGCCGCCATCCTTTGCGGCGCTCAACAGCTGGATCATGCCCCGCAGATGGTGGCTGATCTCGGTGATCTCTTCTGCGGTGGCCAGCGCATTGAACCGCCGCAGCACGCTGGCCTCGGTCCAGTCCTGTCCGGCAGGGGTGTTCCGCTCTGCCAGCTGCCGCACCGCCCGGCCCAGCGTATTGCCCGGGCGGTTCATGGGCTGGTCGTTCCCCTGCTGATGCATAGCATACAGGGTCAGGGCGAGGTAAACCGCCCACTCTGCCGCCGAGGGAGCACTGCGGCCCTGAAAGCTTTCCGGCATTTCCAGCAAAAAGCTTCCCCACAGTTCCGGCAGCTCTCCGGGTACGTGGCCGATGCCCCGACGCAGCTTTGCCAGCTCAGCCCGCCGCTGGTTGTCCGGCAGAGCCTGAAGCCTGTGCAACTGCTGCGCCGCATATAGTTTGACGTCCTGTGTTTTCATACAATTCCCCCTTTATGGTTCTGTTTTGGGATAGATCTCCCAAAGCCTTGTGCGGAAACGGTTATAGACCTTTGGCGAGGTATACAGGATGGTGCGCTCGGTCTTTTTATCCTTATCCACCACAATGCGGTGTCCCTTCAGGGCGGCATTTCCGGCCTCCATCACCATCTGTTTTCCCAGCTTTTCCGCGATGTTTCGCGCCTGCGCCTGCCAGCGCAGCGCTGCCTCATCCGGGTCGTCCTGCTCCGGGTCGATCGCCTGCAGCCACTGCCGAAAAGGCTGATCCACTGCAAAGTAGAATTGTGCACGAACCGCGCCGCCTGCATTTTCATTCCGGTCACCGGCGGCAATTGCCAGTTCCTGCGCAAAATGTCCGACCAGCGCCGCTGTCTGTTCACAGCGCTCGATTTCTCTGACGATCCGACTCTGCCACGGACGCCCTATCTCATCCAGAATCCCTGCCTGAAAGGTCAGGCTGTCGCTGAAAGAATCATTTACAAAGAAGTCCTTATCGCCATATTGGACACCGGAGATGCGGAAATGTACCTTTCTGCGGGGATCCAGAAGTTTCAATCTCTTTTCCTGCAACTTTTCGATCCAGCATACAACGCCCGGGCGATGCCCGCTGCCCTGACAAAAGACCGCCGGGAACTCCCGCCAGAATTGTTTAGCCGGGTCATGACGACAGGGTACAAACACCACCGGTTCATTTTTCTTGATTGGCATCGTGCGCCAGATGGTCATCTGTTCGGCAAAGACGTTTTCTCTGGGGAAGAAATCTCCTCCCAGCAGACAGAACCCATCCACATTCTCCCCTGTCCTGTGCAGCAACAGCCTTCTGGATTGCAGGGTGAGCAGCTGTGCCGGGTTGTCCGGGCAGCAAATTTCTGTCCGTTCTGCGCTCTTTGGTGCTTCCAATTCCCAACAGGGCTTGCTTTCGCCCCAGCATTCCCGGCTGTCGCGCAGCAGCGTCAGGTTCAGCATCAGGGTCTCGTACAGATTATCGCCCTGTGCCTGAATAAAACCGATTTTGCCCAGCCACCCGGCTCCTACTGACGGAAGTCCCTTTCCTTTTGGCTTCGCGGAGGTGTCATCATAGCCGTTCACGCACAGCAGCCACCGCGCCGCCTGCGGATAGCTCAGCTGCTCCTTGCTCTGCCCCGCATACAGTGGAAAGAGCCGGAGTTTATTGCTGCTTTCCGACATTTCACCGTTGAGTTTGGCCGCGCCGTATTCCGTGCCGATCTTTGCCTGCGGCACCTGCCAGAAGGGGTGTGTCGGGTGGAACAGCCAGAAGCGGTCCTTCCACTGCTCCAGGTAGTCCCGGACAGGCTCTGCCGGGAAATGCCCAAGCTGCCACAGCTCGCTCCAGCGCTCCAGTGCATCATCGCTCTGTGCCAGCGGTTGGGGTTTTCCCTTTGCATCCACCCGGGAGAACACGGTGAACAGCACCGCCAGCAACAGCCGCAGCACGGCGGCGTTCTGGGTGGGCATCTCGCCCGCAAGGTCCACATAATCCTGCGCCGACACCAGCGCCTCGGTCAGGGACACCTCCCGCACCGTGTTGTCCCGCAGCCGCACCCGTATCCACGGTTCGGTCAGCAGGTTGAATTCAATTTCCTTCATCCGTCTCCTCCTTTTGGTAATATAAGCCGTTTTCACGGTCATAACAAAGTTCCATGCCCGCAAGCCGGGCAGTCAGGTTTTCATCCAGCAGCAGGATCAGTTCTCCGTGCAGCAGCGGCGACAGCTGCCACGCCGCAAGGCGGCTGCGGTTATCCGCTTCCAACTCCCGGATGACCCTATCCACCTTCCACGCTTTGCCGAACACCGCCGGGAGCCGCAGCTTCTGCCGGGCAATCTTCAGTGCCGTTTCCGGCGGGGGCGGGCTGTCAGCAGCTACGGCGCTGCCACCCTCCTGCCACGGCAGAAAGTGGATACTGCCGTCTGCCCGACACTGCATTACAAGCACCTCTACCGAGGGGTCGCCGTCCCGCACTGCTGCCCGCGCCGCCGGGTCGGAGCGGGCACCCTCGTTCTGCATCCAGTCGTCCAGCGTATTCAACTGCGCCAGCCGGTGCGTTTCCGGCTGCGGCACAAGGTACGCCTCGGCGCGCGCTTTCTTTTTCTCCTGCGTCTGCTCATATACGCAGCGCATTTCCTCCCCCTGCGCTCCACCGGGAGCTTCCCGCTCCCAGCCGTAGACCTGCTGCACCAGCGGAGAGATTTCCTCCGGCAGCCGGATGCTCCGGGGCAGAAACTTCCGGGTGCGCCAGAGCAACCACTGTCCATATACCGCCTCGCTGCCCGCATCAAAGGCATCTTCCCCGGTGTCCAGCACCGCGCAGCAGGCCTGCTGCAATGGGGCGGGGCGGCTGCGGCGGTGACGGTGCAACCGTCCGATGCGCTGCAACAGCAGATCCATGGGGCAAAGCTCTGTAACAAGAACATCCAGATCAATGTCCAGCGACTGCTCCATCACCTGCGTGCCCACCACGATCAGGTCGTTCCGGCGCTCCGGTGCAGAGCCCTTGCCAATGCGTGCCATCAGCTGGTTTTCCCGCGCTGCGCGGTCCGGCATCAGGAACTGCGCATGGAACAGCTGCACCTCTTTGTCCGGCAGGCTTTCCCGCAGCAGCTGCGCGATCTTCTGCGCTTTTTTGACCGTGTTGACGATCACTCCCGCGCAGCCGCCCTCTGCCAGCTTCCGGCGCAGCAGCGCGGGCAGCTCCGGCTCTGTGAGCGTGGTCAGCTGCACCGTTTTACCGGGTGCGTCTGGTGGGATGGCCGTCTGCTTTACCTCTGCGCCGTCCGTCCATGTCAGCAGCGGATAGCCGCAGCTGGTTTTCCATGGGGCGTCCGGGACAGCCTTTTTCTGCTGGTAAGCCTCGACCAGTTCCGCGCGCCGCCGGGCAGGCAGAGTGGCTGACAGCAGGATGACCGGCACCTTGTACCAGCCCAGCCATTCCAGTGCGCGGTCCAGATAGCAGTTCATATAGGTATCGTAGGCGTGGCACTCGTCAATAATGACCACCTTGCCCGCAAGCCCCAGATGCCGCAGCATAACGTGCTTCTGGGCAAGTGCCGCCAGCAGCAACTGATCCACTGTGCCAATCACAAAGTTTGCCAGCAGTGCCTGCTTGTTTCCCCGAAACCACTGGTGTACCTGCACCTGATGCGCTTCCTGCGCGTCCTCCTCCAACTGCACCCCGCGCCCCTGCAGCCGCAGATAGCACTCGTTCAGTTCTGCCATGCCGTGTGCCAGCTTTATAGCCTGCGGCAGCGTCTCCTCAGACTGTGTGTCTGCCCAGCCAAGCAGGCGGGGAAAGATGCCGTTTGCCGTGGCCTGTGTGGGCAGCCCGAAAAAGACACCACCCAGCCCGAACCGGCTGGCCATGACCTCCGCAGCGGCCAGCGCCGCCTCGGTTTTACCCACGCCCATCTGTGCTTCCAAAATCAGGATGCCCGGTTCCGCTGCGGTATCCACAGCCTCCAGAACAGCCCTCTGCACCGCATTGGGCGCAAAGCCGAACCGCACCGCAAACTCCTGCGGGTCTGCGATGCCCGGCTGTGCCTCCCACGGGAAGGGCAGCGCCAGCTTTTCCCAAGCCCTGTCCACCCGCGCCGGGTAATCCTCCATGCTGCCCAACTCCTCTACCGGGATCAGGGGAAAGTATTCCGTATTGCTGGCGATCCAGTCTGCCATGATCAGAAGTCCGGTCAGAAGCACTTCCTCCTGCGGATTCAAATCATCCAACTCCGCTGTGTCGTCAAAGCCACAGTCCTGCAAAACGGTCATGAGCAGTTCTGTCCAGAAGTCCTCCCAGACCTTTTTCTGTCCCTTGGGGTAGTAGTTGCTCTCCCAACCCTCTAACTGATCATCGACCGCCGCGCAGCTCTGTGGCTTGCCGTGGTGCGCCCCCACAATGGAGGCGATCCCGCCGGGGCAGTCATCCCACAGCAGGACTGCCTCGCCCGCCCGGGCATGCGGCGACTCCCGGCGGTTCTGTTCAGGACAGTCCAGCGGCGTCAACGTTTCCAGCCGCTGCCGCGCCTCCGGCAGGGTGCGCAGGATATTTGCCTGAAAGGCTACCGTAGCCTTGCCTATATCATGGATTCCACCCAAAAACCGGGCATGCGTGAGCAACGCTTCCTCACGCTCAAAGCCCATGGCTCGTTTTACACTTTCGGGGAGCCACTGCCGGACTAGCCGCTCCATGATGCCCGCCGTATCCCACAGATGCATCCAGAGCGGCAGCCACAGGCTGGTATTTTCCGGGTCCGTTTTACCGGCCAAAAACCTTGTTTTATTCAACGTCCTTCGCATTTTTGCTCCTTTTCCGGTGTGTGCCTTCCATGTACCGAGCATAACAGATAATGTGTACCATAATTCGTACTTTTTGTATTTTATCTCCGCAAATGAAAAAAGCGGCACACCGGGTCGTGCCTCATCAAAACGAAAGTGTCCTCGCAAGGTAAAGAAACCTGCTATTTATAGCCCGGTTCCGTTTTCTGTTTCAAAGATACGCTTCTGCCCTTCTGCTGTCAATGACTCTGCGCCAATTCATCAAAGCTACAAAAAAACGATTTCTTTTTTGTATAAAAAGCCGCCCCGGCTTCCTGTTACGGAAACCGGGGCGGTTCATTTGCGTTATGGTTTTTTATTCGCGCTTTTCAAGCGCTCACACGATCACTTGCGGGGATTCTTGATCGCAGCCTGGGCGGGTGCCAAAATTGCAGGGCATTCGGGAATCACTCTTCTCCCGCCGGATACTGTTCAACACTTCCTTTTGAACTGAGCAGCATCGGCTTGCGATGTCTTTTTACTTCTTCTATTTTCATCACACGGATGGCAAACATCCAATCATCGCCAAAGTCATAATGGAGCGAGAATTTTTGTCCTTCGATCAGCCCCAGTTCATCCAATGCAATATCAGTTCCTTCTGCATCATCTTCGTCAAACAGGTCATCTTCCATCGGATTGAATCGATAGCAGTCTTCGCTGTACATCTTGTTGTCCATGCAAAATTCATACAGATGCTCTGCTGTAAAATCAAATGCATTCAAAATCGCCATGCAGAGCTGATCCAGTGTATCCGTACCGCAGATGGTTATCGTTCTGTATACGCTGCGCCCAAGCCCTGCCGGATAAACCTTTAATGTATACTGTATCCTCATTATGATTCCACTTTCTTTTGATTTTATTTCAATTCGACTTTCTGCATCTGTCCCAAAATCGCGTTTTTCACACCATCCCTCAGATAGGCCTCATTCAGCGTTTTCTTGGTATAATTCAGATATGTTCCCGCCGTTTTCTCCGTCAGAAGCGCCGTAAAGTAACGCTCCCAGCTAAAATATTCCTTACTATCGATGTAGTCAGACGGTGTCTGCAAAATCTGTGCAACCTCCGTATCTTTCAGGATCCCAGAAGAAAGCACCAACCACTCAAAAGATTCCGGCAAATAGAGTGCCAGCTTTTCTCTTGTCTGCACCAACTGCAGCACTCTGTCCATCTCCGGGCCAAATGCTGCACCATCTGCAATCACCAGAATTTTTTCATTCCTATGAGTCTTCAAATAGGAAAACACATTGGACTTTCCATTTGCAGTATCACACTGCATTTGATGTTCTTTACAGATTGCATCAAAGAATTGATACCCCGAATTGCTGTCCTCTGTCAAGATCTTCTCCGGTTTAATATTTTCAGTCGTACTATCCGGGTAAATTCGATAGAACGAGTGGTAGCTCTGTTTCAGCGACCCATACTTTCCAGAGGTTCGGATTCCATACACTTCTTCCACACTGTATGGCAAGGCAGGCAAACCCTCTCTGGTCACGATAACATAATAGTTATCCGTCTGCTGAATCGCACGCGCAAAATTTTTGGTCTTGACAAACTCGTTTCCTTCGTCGATAAAAACAATGCTGTCCTGAATATTGTCAAGTTGTCCCTTCCAAAGATTTCCTTCTACCACGTAGCAGCTTTTATCACAATTTAGAGCGACCGGTCCACTCTCTCCATCGTTCATATGTGTACGAATCATGTCTACGAGAGTCGTTTTACCCGTTGCACTATCCCCACGAATAATGGTCAGGTTTCGTCGCAGTTCAAACTCATATTTCAGGTACTTTGTGCCAACGACCACTTTATGAATGCCTTTCATTTCTGTCAGCCCCTTTACACAAACTCACCTGCGGACAAGATCAGTTCTTCCATACTGTGAACGATTTGATTTGTATTCAGCACTTTTACTGTAAATGGTTTTTTGCCAAAATCCATCAGGTGACGCAAATTCACCGTGCGATCCTCCTGCTCTGCAATTTTGAGCAGCCACTTTGCACAGTTATCACCACAAGTCGATGCATTGAACACTTTCTCTGGCTCAAACTTTACCAAAATCAGTGTCTTTACACCACCAGACAAAGCAGTCGGTGGAATTTTGCCCAAGACCGGGCTGTCGATGATACCACTGTCAATCACAGTGGAGCTATCTACATCCTGAATCATTTCCTTGACCATCGGGTCGATGATCCAGCTTTCCTCGTAGTCGTATTTGAAATAAGAAGCCGTGTTGTACACCGCTTCCTTCATATCACCGTAAAAAATATTCAGCATAGTATCACCTCATTGATGTGCATACTTCTGCTATCATTGTACCCTCTTTCAGCTTACAAAACAAGATGCAAAAAGCTCTTGGTCTCCATTACAGAAACCAAGAGCTTTTATCTACCTTATTCTCTCAGATTTTATTTCCGGGGAGACTTAATCGCAGCCTGAGCGGCGGCCAGAATTACAGGACATTCAGATTTGCGATAAATCGTCGTTTTCTTATCGGAGCGAACGCATCGGCCCAAGCAGACCGGGGACATTCCCGGCCCGGACCTTTTCCAGGTTTTCCGGGTGCGCCAGAAACCATTTGTTCCACTTTTTCAGGATGCCCTCCGGGCCGCCGGGCAGTACATCGCCGGTGCCGCGCGGCAGCAGGCAGACCGTGAAAAAGGCATCCTCCCCTGCGCAAAGGGTATAGTGAAGCGTAGTCTCATAGGTCTGTACCGCCTGTCCGGCCTCACAGTAAAAGGCCCGGGCATGGGTACCATCGTAGGTATTGCCCTCCATATCCCAGATATGGCCCAGAAACAGCACACAGGGACGGATGCACACCGCCACCTCGCTGCCGCTGTGGTACTCGATGCCGTTCAGCACCTTGTTGTGTCCGCAGCACGGCCCGGCCTGAAACGGCATCCCGCCATAGACCTGCCGCCCGATCTGCTGAACTGCGGGCAGAGCTTCCACCTGCGCATTGCTGGCGATGTAGAGATTGCCCGTCTGGGGGATATTCACCGTGTCCGCCCAGCAACGGCGTCCCCAGGTCGGAGAAAAAGATCAGGATGCCGCCCAGCCAGGCGCACAGCTGCGCCTTGAGCTTAGTGTTCACAATACGGTAGACGCTTTTGCCAAAAGCCTGAGCGCCCCCAGATTTTTCCACCAGCTTGATAAATCCGCCGATGAATACGATCATCACCAGCACACCTGCATTATAGGAGTCTGTAAGCTGCACGAAAAAGTAATCCCCAATCATGGAATGTACTGCTGCAAATGGGTTTCCGCCGCAGAAAATTATTGCACCCACAAATCCACCGCAAAACAGTGAGAGGATGACGTTTTTGCTCCAGATCGCGAGAATGACCGCAACGATTGGCGGCAGCAGACTCAGGAGGCCATAATTCATGATGTTCCTTTTTTCTTGGCAATTCACGTTTTGTTAATAGAACGACTCCTTTATCATACCTGAAAGTAGTAGAAGCGTCCATGCATTTTCGACGATTTTCAGCCAAAAACCCGCTGGCTTTCTTATCCGAAAACCAGCGGGTTCTAATGTCTTATTGGTGCTTTTTCAAGCACTCACGCGAAGCCTTACAGCTCTTCTCCGTTCGAGGTGATCACGCGTTGATACCAGTAGAAGGACTTTTTGCGGGAACGCTTCAATGTGCCATGCCCTTTGTCATCCATGTCCACATAGATCATACCATAGCGCTTTGCCATCTCGCCGGTGCCTGCCGATACGATGTCGATGCAGCCCCACGGTGTATAGCCCATGACCGGCACATGATCCTGTTCGATGGCTTCCTTGATGGCACGCACATGGCCACGCAGATAGTCGATTCGGTAATCATCCTCGATCGTTCCGTCCTCGTTCACCGTGTCCTTTGCACCCATGCCATTTTCCACGATGAACAGCGGCTTCTGATAGCGGTCATACAGTTCGTTCAGCACATAACGCAATCCATCCGGGTCGATCGGCCAGCCCCATGCGGTCGTTTTCAGATACGGATTCGGCGCGCCTTGCTGTCCACCAGTTGTCGTGGTGTTGGGCGAGAAGCGGTCAAACACGGTCGTTCTGTAATAGGAGAATGCCAGGAAATCCGAAGGATAGGACTTCAGAATCTCCACATCTCCCTGCTCGGTCTTCAGTGTAAAGCCGTATTCATCAAAAATGGACTGTGCATAATTCGGGTATTCTCCCCGGAACAGCACATCGGAGAACAGCAGTGCTTTACGCCGGAATGCATAGGCTCCGAACACATCCTCCGGATGACAGGTGGCCGGATAGATTCCGGACAGGGCCAGCATTGCGCCCATCTGGAACGCCGGATTGATTGCCTTTGCGGCTTTATTGGCCAGCGCGGATGCCACCATCAGATGATGCAGCGCCTGAAACTTCAGTCCGGCTTCCGCATCCGGGGTTTCGCCCTGATTGAAGGACTTCTTTCCGTCTGCTTCCAGCGATTCTTTTTCTGCGGAAAGGCCGAGCGTCCAATAACCGCCCAACACATTTACTTCGTTCACGGTCACCCAGTATTTTACTTTATCCTTGTAGCGCCGGAAAACCGTGCTTGCATAGCGGAGATAGAAGTCGATCAGCTTCCGGTTTGCCCAGCCGCCATATTTTGTTGCCAGATGGACTGGCATATCAAAATGCAGGATCGTGACCAGCGGCTCGATGCCGTGCGCCAGCATCTCGTCAAACACCTTGTCGTAGAATGCAAGCCCTGCCTCATTCGGCTCTGCATCATCCCCGTTTGGAAAAATGCGTGTCCAGGAAATGGAAAGACGCAGAACTTTGAATCCCATTTCTGCAAACAGTGCAATGTCTTCCTTGTAGTGATGATAAAAATCAGTCGCCACATGGCTCGGATAGTAATAGCCCTCCTTCAGGATGCCCTCCGCGCCCGCCGGGATGCACTCCCCCTGTCCAATCGTTCCTTCTCGCCCATCCGGGAAGCGATAAAAGATCTTGCGCGGCTCGCCCTTGTTTCCATCCGTGATCAGATCTGCAACAGCAAGCCCTTTTCCATCTTCTGCATAGCCGCCCTCATACTGGTTGGCTGCGGTGGCGCCGCCCCAAAGAAAGTTTTGTGGAAATGCCATTTTTTACTCCTTTATTCCGCTTTCTGTGCTTCCTTTTCTGCCATACGGTTCGACATCAGCACAAAAGGAATGTAGGTCAGCGTACCCACAACCAGGATCACCAGCTGGACGATCGCACCATGCCAGCCATAGGAGATGGTCGCATTGATAAACAGCGGCAGACCGAACGGTGCATCCACAATACTACAGGAAATAAAGCCAATCTTGATCGCAAACAGGCCGATGGCTGCAGCAATGCCAGAGTTCAGGATAAAGGGAATTGCAAACACGGGGTTCAACACCAGCGGCAGACCGAAAACCATCGGCTCACCAATGCCGCAGATGCCGGGAAGCAGCGACAGCTTTGCAATGGCGCGATGATCTTCCCGCTTGGAGAACAGCAGAATGGCAAAGATCAGGCTCAGGGTCAGGCCTGCACCACCTGCCACAACGAAAACCGTCCAGAAACCGCGGGTCAGCGGCTGGGTAGCTTCCAGGCCTGCCTGCACGGCTGCAATGTTTTCAGCCAGACCTGCTGCGGAGATCGGGCTGCGGATAGGCTCAACGACCAGACCGCCGTGAATGCCCAGGAACCAGAACAGCTGGCAGACCACTGCCATGATGATCACTCCTGCGGTGCTCTGGACCGCAGCAGAAAGCGGAGCCTGCACGACTGCATAGATAAACTCATTGATGTAGGAGCCGGTCGCCAACTGGAACAGCGTACCAAACACTGCACTAAACACGATGATCAGGAAGACCGGGATCAGGATATTGAACGAATTTGCAATGCCCGCCGGGACCGAATCCGGCATTTTGATCTTGATCTTATCAATGCTGGTCAGCCAATGGAACAGGTTTGTGATTAGCACTGCAACCAGCATGCCCACAAACAGTCCCTGTGCACCCAGCACGCCACCGCCCAGACCGCTTGCCTTACCGGTAGCTTCCTGGATCGTCACCGTAATGGTATTTGGCACCATGGCAAAATAGCAGACCACTGCCAGCACGCCGGTAATGAACGGCGGCATATCTTTTGCCTTGGCCAGATTCATGGCGATGAGCAAAATGATCGGAATCGTCATGCAGGAGACTGCCGCAAAGTTCATGGCGGTAAATGCCGGTGCCAGATTGCTCAGTGCCGGGATCCACTTTGCAAGACCCGTTGTCTGGCTGGCAATCAGTGCATTGAGCAGTGAACCAAACGAACCTGCAATGATAAACGGAACATAATCCGTGAATGCGTCCTTGATGCTGCGCAGATAAACATTGCTGTCCACAAAGTCCGCAATATCCATCAGGACATCTTCAAACTTACTTGTCTTGGCCATGATTTCCTCCGTTCCTTACTTTCCTGCGTACAGTTCCTCTGCCTGCTTCAGCACGGCTGCGCCATCGCAGCGGCCGTAGGAAGGGCCGTCGATCACATCCACCACTGCCCGGTCACCTACCAGTTTCGTTACGCGACGCAGAATGTGGCGTACCTGCGGTCCCAGCAGCAGAACATCAAAATTACCCAGCTCATTCTGGATTTCGCCCTGCTCGATGGCCCAGATCTTGTAATCCTTGCCCTGTGCCTTGGCGGCATCCTGCATCTTTGCAACCACCAGACTGGTAGACATTCCTGCATTACAAGCCAACATGATTCTCATTTTTCGTTTCCTCCTTTAAGTTCGTTTACGGTATCCTGTAATTCCTTTACTAACCGGTAAAGGTTAATAAATTCCTGTGCATTGTCCTGCGCCATGGTTGCCATGGTCAGGTGATCCTGTGCGTGGACCAGAACGATGTTCAGTTCTACCGGGTTACCATTTGCTTCCCCCTGGATCATATCCGACTGTGCTTGATGTGCCAGATGGAACTCTTCCGCAGATTCCTTCAGATCCTTTTCAGCCTCTTCGAAATCAAATTCCCGGGCTGCCTCGATCGCCATCAAAGCCAGTGATTTGGCGTTGCCTGCATTCATGATCAGTTCAAAAGCCGTTGCGTATTTTGCTTCGTCCATATCATTCCGTCCTTTCATTTTCCACAGTCTTCAGGTTTTCGGCCAAAGACTGATAGGTTCGTTCTTGGATCAGCTGCCCGATACGCTGTTCATCCAGTAGCAGCCGGGCAGTGGTCGCATAGAATTCTTGCAGTTGCTTTTTTTTCTGGCGCGAAACCGACACCAGAAAAACCGCTTGTACCTCGTGCACTTCGTCCCACTGGATCGGCTCTTTCAGGATCGCCACGCTGACAAAGGTATCCTCTGTCAGTACCTTGCATGGATGTGGCATCGCCACACGGTTTCCCATGCAGGTATGCGCCATTTTTTCCCGTTTGCACACCGCTTCATAAAAGCCGTCCGGCAGCGGATGGAGTTTTTCTACACGGGAGACCAGCTCCTTCAGAGCTTCTTCTTTTGTCCGTGCCTCCAATTCCGGGAAGAACAGCTCTTCCGGGTAATATTTGAGGATCTCATGGGTATCTTCCCGCAGGAACCCGCGGATCACACCACTGCGTTTTCCATCCAGCAGTTGCTTCACCTCACAGATTGGCACCGGAACATGCTCCTGGATCGGAACCGTCGTAAAGACATAATCAATTTGGGAAAAATCCTGTTTTCCAATGCTGCGCTGATCGCAAATCGTGATCTTGTCAATGCGATCTCCGAACTGCTCCTGCATCTTATATGCCATCAGCCTTGCGGTCCCTGCACCCGATGCGCAAACCAGAAGAACATTTTTCTTTTCGATTGCCGAGCGTTTCCGTTCCAGCGAAAGCTGAATCGTCAGGGCAAGATAGGCCACTTCGTTGGAATCCAGAATGCAGCGATATCGCCGTTCCAGCACGGCGCTGGCCTGCATTGCAATGGTATATGCCAGACTGTACCGCTGCCGGATCTCCTTCAGGAGCGGATTTTTTAGACGCATCCCGTACTTCATCCGAATCGTAAGCGGCACCAGATGAGTGCTGAGGGAAAAGACCAGCTCCAGATCATCCCGGAAATCCATCTGGAAAATCTGGTAAATCTCCTCCAGCATCTCCGTCACTGCTTCCTGTATATCGCTGTCGATCACAAAATTCTGGCTGGATTGCTTACTCGCAAGGTGAAGTGCCAGATAGCGCACTTCCTGTTCCGGGTATTGCACGCCGGCCAATTTTGTAATGCATGCGGCGCACTTCCGGGCCAGTTCATAATTTTCACCGGAGGACCACTTTTCGTATTCGCTTTCCGGGAACTCAATGTACTGTTTTGCCTCGATCCTGCGGATGGCTACGGTAACATGGACGACCAGGCTGTTCAGTCCCACATCTGTAATGTGATAATTTTCCTGTTCCAACAATTCCACCAGCATCTGCGCCAGTTCGTATTCCTGTGCGTTTTCTTCCAGTGCACTGGGCTTCATATCTGGATTCTGTTCCTGCAAATACGCGGAAAGACACTGCCGCTTGTGGAACTCATCTCCCACCAGCCGCATGCCATAGTGCGGTTTTCGCTCCAGTGCAAGCTGGAACCGATCGAAATATTCCTCCGTCTGCCGCAGATCCAAGGTCAGCGTCTTACGGCTGACGTAAAGTTTTTCGCACAGAACATCCACCTTTGTGTAATTATCGTCTTTCAGAAAATATTCTATCAAAAAACGCACACGGCCCTTGGAATCCTCCGGTATTTCAGAAGCTTTCCGCAGAAAGATCGACTGAAACCGATTCAGATCATGTACTTCCAGTCGGTATCCTTTTCCTCTTTCATGCAGCAGCTGTGCACCATGTTCCCGCAGCTGCGCATCCAGTTCTGTCAGCAGGCTTCGCACGGTCTTTGTGCTCAGCTCCATCTTCGCTGCCAGTTCTTCCACGGTTTTGTATTCATCCTGTGACAGCAGGCTCAAAAGCGTCGTGAGCCGTTCTCCCAGCATTCCGCCTTTCTCCTTTCCCCATAGATTCTGTCATTTTTCTGTGGTTCTACTGTACCATATTGCTTGCCGGAACTCCAGCACCTCTATTTCCAAGTTCTACGAGAAAAAAGTTCCTCAAACCGGCTATCTTGCACATTTTGAACAATTTTCAGACGCGAATTTTATGTATTTAGGCTTATTATTTTTGTCAACTTCCGGCCAAGTGTTTTGCCAGCCGCGCTGTTCAAGCTAATAGTACTGCGTCTGCTGAACAGCGGCGAAATTCCTGCTTTTAAGACGGGAAAACTCTGGAAGGTTTACAAGCAGGATCTGATTCAGTATATGAGCCAATACAAGTAAACTAATATTATTCGATTTCGGCAAATAAGAATCCCGCCAGACTCCATAACAGGAATCCAGCGGGATTCATCCCTACCAAAATCAGTGTCTTTACACCACCAGACAAAGCAGTCGGTGGAATTTTGCCCAAGACCGGGCTGTCGATGATACCACTGTCAATCACAGTGGAGCTATCTACATCCTGAATCATTTCCTTGACCATCGGGTCGATGATCCAGCTTTCCTCGTAGTCGTATTTGAAATAAGAAGCCGTGTTGTACACCGCTTCCTTCATATCACCGTAAAAAATATTCAGCATAGTATCACCTCATTGATGTGCATACTTCTGCTATCATTGTACCCTCTTTCAGCTTACAAAACAAGATGCAAAAAGCTCTTGGCCTCCATTACAGAAGCCAAGAGCTTTTATCTACTTTATTCTATCAGATTTTATTTCCGGGGAGACTTAATCGCAGCCTGGGCGGGTGCCAAAATTGCAGAGCGTGCGAATTGCTGACAGAACAAAAGGGGGAAACTCAACGGATCACAAAGGCAAGTTCCTTATCCAGCAGATAGGGCCGCAGGTAAGCCACAGTGCCGCACATGGGCAGAACATCCTCCGAGAGCTGAATGCCCAACTGCTGGATGATGTACTGCCTGCGCGCCTGCATCCGCTGCCACATCTCCGGGTATTGCTGGCAGATCTGCTCCTTCAGAGCTTCGTCGGCCAGCACTACCGTGCTTTCGGCACAGCTGCCGCCGTAGCCCGGCACCGAGGGAATAATGTCGATCTGCAGCATCATGCCACTGCGAAGCACCTCAGTGGAGTGCTCATAGATCGGGGAGCAGAGCCACTCTTCCTCGGCCACCAGATGTCCCGGGCAGAGCGACCACCCATAGACTGCACGGGGCAGGATCTCTTCTATTTTATCAAACATTTCGCCGCCGGTCATGCCCACATGGATTTCTTCCAGCCAGCGAGTGTAGGCGGCAAAGTATGGCGCGGCCACCTTTTCCACATAGTCCTGCGCGCCCTGCGGCAGCTCCGAAGCGTCACGCACGGCATAGGCCGCACGGCTGGAAGAGCCGCCCGGATAGCCGACTGTCAGTGAAATGGTGTCACCTACTTTGACCGTGTTCTGAGTGGGGAACATATTGCCCTTGATAAAGCGCGGGCCGCTGGCGGCAATGGTAACAATGCTGTTGTGCTGGCCCTGACGGTTGAGCTGTGCGCCCAGCGCCGTTTCGGCTACGCCGGGGGCCAACAGATCCATGGCATCCAGCACACCGTCCGAAGCCAGTGCGGCACCATACTCGTAGTGCGCGATCTCGTTGGCATTGTTGGTGGTGCGTGCACCGCCTTCGCCCAGGAACAGGTCACCGGCGTTGAACAGGTTTTTATCACCGCCGGTGACCGCGCGAATGGCGTCCAGAATAAAGGCCGGGATATCAAACAGCTTTTCGTTATTTTCCACCGGGCTGGTAAAGTGTTTCCAGCCCGTAATGCCAATGCGTCGGCCCGGGGCGATGCCGGCTTCCTCCAGCAGGGCGCGCAGCGTCTTATCCGCACGGTTGGGCTGGTTCGGCAGCGAGAAGAGTGAAACATGCACGGCCTGCCCCGGGATACGGGCTTTGGACGCCTTGTTCAGGTTCTCATTGCCCAGCACAAAGTGAGCAGTGCCATTGGCATCCAGCACCAGAAGAGCCTCTTCAAAACGGGTAAAATAACCCATCAGGTACTGGAAATTGCCGCAGTGCTCGGCGTCGCCGTATACCACCAGCTGCTCAAGGCCGCGATTCTTCATGCCCTGCAGCACCTTGTCAAGGCGCTCCTGAATGGTGGCATCGGTCAGCATTACCGGCTCTCCGGTGCAGTCCTTGGGCGGCTGCGGCACCTTAGCCAGGCGGATATCATACTGTTTCATCTCTTGCACCTCTCGCTTTTTATTTCCTGTGTTTGGCATACAGCCCGGCCTTTGGGAAGCCTTTTTCTGTTACTCGCCTGCCTCTTCGGTCTTCTGATATTCCTCGATCAGATTCTTGAACCAATAATAGCTCTTTTTGGTGGTCCGCTTGTTGTCATGGTCAAAGTCCACGCGCACAAAGCCGTAGCGCTTTTCGTAGCCATTGACCCAGCTATAAAGATCCATGGTGGACCATGCATAGTAGCCCAGCACATTGCAGCCCTCTTTTTTGGCCTTAAGCATATAGTCGATGTAGCCCTGCATCATTTCAATGCGGTCATCGTCCTGCACATAGCCGTTCTCGTCCGGCGTCTCGTAGCAGCCATGGCCATTCTCGGTAATGTACACCGGGATATCGCCATAGCGCTCCCGGATCTCCATCAGGGTGTTGTACATGCACTTGGGGTAGATCTCACGGCCCCAGAGATTGCGCTTGGTGTCGGGGGCAATGGCCGTTTCGTACCAGCCCTTGATGCGCATACCCTCCTTGGCTTTGGAGCCTGCACCACGGTTGTTGTGGAATACCTCCGTCTCGCCCTGCGACCAGTCGGTCAGGTACATACGGTTGTAGACGTTCATTCCAATAAAATCCACCTTGCCCTTGGCAAAAGTCAGCGCATCGTCCAGCTTGATGTAGTCGTTCTCAATGCCGTTTTCCCGCAGCAGGGGGATCAGTTCACCGGGCAGTTCACCTTTGATAGAGGTATCCAGGATCAGACGGTTGTAGAACAGGTCGCCCAGCAGGCGGACTTTTTCCGGCTCTTTTGTGCCCGGTGCGATCTCCACATTGCTGCTGTCATGCACAATGCCGATCTGACCTTTCAAGCCCATGGCGTGGTACAGGGCCACCACCTTGGCACTGGCCAGCACCTCGTAGTACATCTGCTTGAAATAGCGGTCAAAGTCGAGCTTGTGGTTCGGAGGGTAGTTGCCCACCATGTTCGTGCAGTAGGCATAATACTTCGGCTCGTTGATGGTGCTCCACAGCTTGACCCGGTCGCCAAAGGCCTCAAAGCAGACCTTGGCATAGGCTTCAAAATCATCCACGATGGAGCGTTTTTCCCAACCGCCTTCTTCTGCAATGGCGTTGGGCAAGTCATAGTGGAACAGCGTAACATTGGGTTCAATGCCCTTTTCCAGGCAGTAGTTGATCACATTGTTGTAAAATTCAATGCCCTTGGGGTTCACTTCGCCCCGGCCATTGGGCAGGATGCGTGCCCATGCAATGGAGAAGCGGTAGGTATTCTGCCCGCCGGCGGCCATCAGGTCGATATCCTCTTTATAGCGATGATAAAAATCACAGGAGACATCACCGGTAGCGCCGTTCAGGTTCAGCGGATTCCCGTGGGAGAACACGTCCCACTCGCCCAGACCCTTGCCATCCTCATCCCAAGCGCCTTCGCACTGATACGCGGCAGTTGCACTGCCCCAGAGAAACTTCTGCTTTGCCATATTGTAGAATTCCTTTCCTTTAAGAAGTCCGAGCACACATTGATGCCCGCCGCCGCAGCGGCGACAGGCATCAATATGCTTGGCTTTTTGCACTTTGAGATTTGAAACCAGCTTTTAAAGTTTCAAACAGAGATCAGACATCCTCTTTGTACGACTTTTTCAGGATGACAGTGCATGCGATGAATGCCACCACCACAGCCACGATGCCGGAGACCAGGGCGACGACCATGTTGCCCATAGAACCATCCGGGGGCAGGAAGAACAGCAGCGACAGGAAGCCCGGGCAGCCGCCCAGCACATAGTTCTTGAGCGGGAAGATGCCGCCGATCAGACCGCCGGCCACAGCACCGATAGCCGTGCCGATCAGTACACGGGGACGCATGATCAGGGAGCCATAGAAAGCAGGCTCGGTAACGCCGCACAGTGCAGTGACGCCGAAGGAAGCGATCATGCCCTTGCGGCCCTTGTCCTTGAGGTGCATGGCAACAGCCAGTGCGCTGCCGCCGACTGCCAGATTGGAAATGTAGCCCATAGGGAGATAAACCAGATCATAACCCATGCTTGCGAGGCCCGCCGCACCAATGGGCATAATGGCCTTATCGATGCCCAGCATGACCAGATAGGGATAAATTGCAGAGCAGACCGGCATAGCAATGATGCTGGCACTGTTGAAGAACGCCTGAATGACACTGCCGACCACATCGCTGAGCTCAGTGCCGATCGGGCCAAGGACGATCAGGGTGATGGGAACGACGATCAGCATGGTGAGCAGCGGCTTTAAGAAGTAACGCGCCATTTCGGGGATGATCTTCTTGAGCAGCTTGTCCACCCAGTACATCAGGATGATACCCATAACAATGGGCATCACGCTGGAAGTATACTCCACTGCAGGAATGGGGATGCCGAAGAAATCCAGACCTTCGACACCGCTGATCGAGCTGCTGACGAGGACAGCGCCCAGGAATGCGCCCATGATAGGCTCCATCTTGAGCTTGTTGGCCATGGTGTAGCCGATCCAGACCGGCAGCATGGAGAAGCCGGCGCTGAAGATAGCCAGGCAGACCTTTGCAGTGCCGCTGTCAACGCCCATGCCAAGGTAGTTGACCATCAGGTTCTTGATAGCAAGGATCAGGCCGCCTGTGATCAGGGCCGGGACGATCGGCATAAAGACAGCCGCGCTGAAATTGCCGAACTTGTTGACCCAATACATAAAGCCCTTCTTTTCGGGCTCTTCTTCTACGACCGTAGGACGGTCATCGGTAGGCCTCCAGCCGGAGACCTCCAGAAAATCGTTGAATGCATCGTTGACTTCCGGTCCAATGATGATCTGCACCTGGCCGGTCTTTGCTACCACGCCCACGACATTTTCAATGCCCTTGATCGCTTCCACATCCACCTTGGATTTGCTGGCGTAATGAATGCGCAGCCGCGTTGCGCAGCGTTCAACAAAGGTGATGTTGCTCAGTCCGCCGACCTTTTCCAGGACCTGCTGGGACATCTTTGTATATTTGCCCATGAGTAAGTGCCTCCCTTTCGTACAGCAAATGTTACAAAATGTTACATTTTACATTTTGTTCAATGAGCTGCCGTGAAGTATCTTCACCGCTCGGCCGCAGCGAAAACCCGCAGAATTCATGTGGTTTTGACCGCTCATCGTCTTTTCTACATTGTAGCACTTTCCCGGTCAAAGTCAATCCGTTTTTGTTATATTTTGTTCATAAATGTTATTATTTGTTACTTTGCACAAACAGAAAATTACTTTTTATGTCACATTCACGAATTTATCGCCCTATTTACGTAAAAAAGAATGAATTCCCCGTCAAAAATTAACATTTGTCTTGGGAAATTCATTCTTTTCATGTTATTTTATGTTACTTTCAGCTGTAAACACTCTCAGGCCAGCGCAAGCGGGATATTGTTCTGCCGGAACAATTCCTGCGTAGCCTCATCCAGACCCGTATCTGTCACCACTAGGTCCACATCCGTGATCGGCGCGATCTTATAGAAGAACGATTTGTTGAACTTGGTATGGTCCGCCATGCAGATCACCCGCTTGGCTTTTTCCACCAGCACCTTTTTGGTATGGCCGTCCTGCACATCCACCACCGAGATGCCGTCGTTCAGATCGATGCCCTCCAGTGAGAGGAACAGGGTGTCGATCTGAAAACACTGGATAAAGTCATCGGTCAGCGGCCCTAAAAAGCCCATGGAGTTTTCGCGGAACTCACCCGGGCACATGATGAGTTTGATGTTCCGCATGGTAGCGGCGGTGTTGGCCACCAGCAGCGAGTGGGTAAGCACACTGATATTGCGTTTGCCGCGCAGCAGCATGGCAAGCTCGTTGGGCGTAGTGCCAGTATCCAGAAAAATAGAGTCGCCCTCGTTGATATACTCCATGCATTTGGCTGCAATGCGCTTTTTCTCAGCGGCATTGATCTCGCTTTTAAAGCTGATGCTGCACTCAAACAGTGAACCGTTGTTCAGTACTGCCCCGCCGTGTTCCAGCGTGACCATGCCGTCCTCTGCCATAGCGTTCAGATCCCGCCGAATGGTCATAGAGGACACCTGGATACGCTCTGCCAGGTCCGTGATCACCACACTGCCATTGCGCTGCAGCTCGTCCAGAATATAGCGTTTCCGTTCAATCGCATTCATAGTTCTTCCTCACAGGGCCGCCCCACAGCCCTTTTTACCGTCGCTCTCATTTCTGCTCATTTTCTTCCGTTTCATCCAGCCGCAGTTCGTGCCCGCCGGTGCGAATCATATAGCGTTCACTGTCAATATACTGCTCGTTCATTAGCACCACCCGGTCTTTGCCGTCCAGATAGCAGGTGCGAGTGTACACGACCGGCTGTCTCTTTGCAAGGCCCAACGCAGCTGCCGCTTCTGCACCGGCATACCGCACTCGGATGATCGTTTCTTTTTCACGGATGACCCGCAGCTTTTTCCACTGCCGCAGCAGGCGGAACACCGACCCGCTCAACAGCTCTTTCGTCAGAAACTCTGCATCCTGTGGCGGGAAGTAATCCAGCTCATATACTGCAGGTTTGCCGTTCAGCGCACGCACCCGCCGGGCACAGCAATAGCGTTCCTCACCATGCTTCAGCTCGAACAGGCGGCATACCTCTGCACCGGGCACCATGCTCAGATCCGTGCACACCGTGGACGGCCTGTACCCATTAGCCACTGCGTTCTCCGTCCAGCCGCGGGGCTCCTCCAGATCATTGCGCATCACCACACCGGTCACAAAAGTGCCCTTGCCTGGGTGGCGCACCACCAGCCCCTCCTTGCACAGTTCCTCAACTGCTCGCCGCACCGTAATGCGGCTCACTTTATATTGTTCCACCAGTTCATTTTCTGTAGGAAGTTTGTCGCCCTCCCGGCGGCTGCCGGAAAGGATCTCCTGCCGCAGAATTTCCTCCAGCTGCAGATAAAGCGGGGTCGCGCTGTCCGGCACCAGCATAGTGTTGTTCCTCCAAAGGCAGATATTCTTATACTATATGAGCATAACACAATTGTGTGGTAAAATCCAGTCTTTCCGCGTCAAATTCTGCCTGCCGTCCAGTTGCAAATCATCTTATATTATATTATAATGTCTTATAGATTCTTTCCACCGTGATCCACTTGATACAGGAGGTACTTTGTATGTTCCATATCCTTGTTGCACGCTTTCTTTTAGAGGCCAACGAGAACATCCCCAAAAAGTGCGACCTGAACGATGTCAGCCTGCACTTTGGGCAGGACTGCGTCGCGCACCTGCAGCTGGGTGATGTATTTGACCGCCCGGATGTGACCCTTGTACCGGCGCTGGACGCCAATGCCGGTTCCAACGGCGTGATGAAGCGCACCGCTTTCGAGTACATTGAGTCCACCATTCTGCAGACCGTGCGGGAGCACCTTGCCGAACTGGATGCCATCTACCTGCACCTGCACGGAGCCAGCGAGGTGGAGGGCATCGGCTCCGGCGACCATCATATCTTAAAGGAAGTACGCCGCATCGTAGGCCCCTACCTGCCCATTGCGGTAGTGTGTGACCCCCACGGCAACCTGTGCAGGGAATATGTAGAGGGCACCACCATCATCCGCAGTTATCGTGAATCTCCTCACACCGATGTAGAGCAGACCATTCACTTTGTCTGCTCTCATTTGCTGGAACTGCTGGAGCACCGCCGCAGCATCACTCCCGTGTACCGCAAGCTGCCGCTGATTTTAGGCGGCGAGCAGAGCGTCTCCGCCGACGAACCGGTTCGCTCCATTAATCAGTATATGGACGAGATTGAAAAGGATAACCGCATCCTCAGTGCCAGCTGGCACGTGGGCTACATCCGGCACGATACCGATGTAGCTGGCTGCGGCGTAGTAGTTGTACCTTCTTCCAACGAATTTCGTACTTATGCAGAGCAAAAGGTCGATGAACTGGCAGCCTTTGTGTGGGAGCGCCGCCACGAGTTCCATTACACCGGCCTGACGCAGGAGCCGGACGAGGCTCTGCAGACCGTGCTGCACTGCTCTGGCAAGCCGGCTTTCCTCACCGACTCCGGCGACAACACCACCAGCGGTGCCATGGGTGCCAACACATGGGTGCTGCGGCAAGTGCTGGCCAAACCCGAAGCCCTGCAAGGCAAACGCTTGTTGTTTGCTGCCATTCAGGACCCCGCCGCCTATACCCTGCTGGCCGGTCATACCATTGGTGATACCCTGCCTCTGACCCTTGGCATGGGTCTGGACTCCCTGACCGAGCCGGTACAGCTCACTGTGACCCTGAAGCATCTGGGCCGTCAAGAGGGCACCGTCTTGTTTGCTGAACATGGCGATTTTGGCGGCTGTGCCACCGTGTCGGTAGAGGGCCTGCCCATTGACATCATCGTCACTGACACGAACCATCCCTTTGTGGAGCGGCATCAGACCCTTGCCGCCGGGGTGGACTGGATGGACTACGATGTGGTGATCGTCAAGACCGGCTACGCCTTTCCTGAACCGACCCAGCAGGGCGCGCTGTGCGTGATGTCCCTGACCGACGGCGCTACCCTGCAGGATACCCGCCGCCTGCCCTTCAAGCGCATCATGCGCCCCATGTTCCCAATTGACGATATCTAAATGCGTACTTTTTCCAACACCCAGCCTGCTGCATTTATAACGTGAACCATAAAACACCCCTCGGCTTCCCGCTGTAGAAACCGAGGGGTGTTTGTTATGCTTTATTGGCACTTTTTTATTTGTGCTCTTTCAAGCTCTCACGCAATCACTTGCGGGGGTTCTTGATCGTAGCTTGGGCGGGTGCCAAAATTACAGAGCGTTCGGAATAACGACACATCGCTGTTTTCAATTTTTCAGTTGATTCCAAGCTCTTTCATCAACTCCGCACGGCTCTTTTCATCTTCGGAAGCCCTCTTTACATCGTCAATGCGATTCTGGTCAAGAAGCGTCTTTACCAGTAGAGCCATTTTGTTTTCACCACGGCTCTCACCTTTCACGATGCCTTTTTCAATGCCTCTGTTTTCCACTTTATCAAGCACATCACACATATTGCGTGGGCCTCCTTTTCATCGTCAACATCACTGCGTGTCCGAAAGATAAGGCTTCAGCATCTCAACCAGTTCGTAAACTTTCGTTCCGGGTGCTGATTCAGACGGCTTCCGTCCTTCATTTTGCTTGTCCAATCGCTTTGCATTGGCAATCGCAATGTCCATGTAAGGCCGCAGCACTTCATACATATCCGGACGGTTCTTCTCGTAACCATCTGCACCGATGTTCTTTAGCCAATCACTCAGCTTCGGCCAGTAACGAGATCTGTCAATGTCAGTGTCCATATACATAAAATGCAGCAAATACCACAGTTCTACGCACTGGTTCGACCATACAGCGTGGTAAATTGTTTCACCCTGCGCACTGTATTCTTTGCACAGCTGTGCCACCATGTCGATATTTTCTGCTGGAAAATCATCTGTGTCATAGACAATCCAGACGTGCTTAAACACAATGCCGTTATTCTGAACGTATTGCCGTGCTTTCATCAACAGGTTCACCGTATTGTCACCAATACCCTCTACCTTTAGCTGGATTCTATCACGGTATTTAGAATTGATAATCCGTTGAATTGCGCCAAAATACTGCGGCTCGGTTTCTGTACCTTCAGATGCAATCAAGTGGTATTCCGGCTGAATCATCCTCGCCTTATCACGGCGATTCTTCATCCAGCTTTTTCCAAGGTCACTCTTTTTCGGAGGTTTCAGACTCATGCCCAATTCCTCCCTGTCAGCATATTAGAGAGGTATGGGTCTGCACCATATCGGCCTTCCAAATACTGCTTATCAAAGGCCGCCGTGCTCTTGACGCGCGTGTTGTCCTCCTGTCGGAACTCATAAAGCGAATAAATTTCACTTTCATGATTATCATTCATCGCGGCAAACCAAATTTCATCACGGCGGAAAACAGTGTTTTTCATCGTGGTTAGGTCATGAGAGCTGAATAGCAGTTGCGCGCCCTTCTTGTTCAGTTCTGGGTTCTTGAACATCTGAATCACATACCGAAGCAGCTTCGGATGCAGCTTGGCATCCAATTCGTCCACAACCACTGTACGGCCTTCCTGCAATGCTACCATCAGAACCGGCAAGGCTGCAATCATTTTCTTGGTTCCATCCGACTCCGCTTCAAAGGGAAGCTCATAGACCTTTCCATTGATCGTTCTCTGCGTAAACAGGTGCTTGCTATCCTCATCATAGCGATAACCGGACAAATCAACACCTACATCATTCAGTGCATGAATCAGGCTTTCCTTAGTCGTCTCACTCTTGGACACCAGCACAATGTTTTCTGCTCTGGGGTTTGCGTAGCTCTGTGTAATACAGGATTCAAACCAATTTTGCACTTCTGCAATCACAGGAATATTATAATTGATTGCCAAAAAAGAAAGGTACGGCATCTTCGGATTGACATCCAGATTGATGCTCGCCTTACTGATGCTCGCGCCCAATTCAATCTTCTGACCGTCTCGCTCAAAAATCAGGCCCGTCTTTTTGCCGCCAAGAGTGCGCCACAGCAGAGACTCAAAAACAATTTCTTCCTTGAGAGAAATATAATACTGGTACTCCTTCTCGCCGACACGGAAAAACACCTGAAAAATCGTAGGCTCATTTACAGAGCTTTCATCCAGCATAAAAGGAGCCACACTGCTGCCCTGCTGGAAGATCATAGGCTGTCGATTCTTTTCTAATGTATGAATCGGCTTTACGACAAGATCAATCAGGCAAAAGAATGCCTGAAGCAGATTTGTCTTACCGCCACCATTAGGGCCATAGACCGCGCTGACCGGAAGCAAATCTTCCGCTTTCTCCTGCCGAATCAAGGCATCCTGAAACTCCGGAATTGCCATTGCACGGAAATCAAATGTCGTTTCATCCTTATAAGACTTAAAATTCTGAAAAGAAAATTGGCAAAGCATTCTTTCAACTCCTTCCTGTTATTAGTATACCTCATTTTCAATTTTTATTCCAGCATTTTAGAAAATTTCATTCTTATATAAGTTTTATAGAGTGAAACCGAAGAGTAAAAAGTTTTTATTTATACAAAAAACGGAGCTTCCCGCAGCATTTTATCTGCGCAAAAGCTCCGCCTCATGGTCGCTTATGATTATCTTTTAGTAGAACTGAATTTCGGCGCCGCTTTCCTCTGCAATCTGAATCACTTCATCCACGCATTGGCCCGCTGGATCTTGCCGAAGAAAACCAGGCCTGTCTGATTGGACGAAAATCATCCCAAATGTCGAAACTGGATTTATTGCAGTCTGTAATGATTTTTTCATTCGGCACAATGAATTTGAAGGGCAGAGATCGGAAATACGCTGCCTTTGATCAAATCGCCCTATAAGAAATCCCAAAAAGCAGTTTATTATCATCCTATTAGATTTTGATCTATGGATAACAGTGTCATAAATCACCAGATAGAATGCTATGCGTTTTTATAGTAGTTGTTCCTCCCGATCAATTTCTATTTGATTCATAACATCCTGATAAATCACAAAAAGAGGTGTTTTTTATGACAATGGCAAAGAAGCTCCCACTTTTAGCACCTTCCATTCATACGTTTGAAGTAAATGGAACGTACAAGGATTGCGAAGCGAGGCGCACAGTATTTATGGCAATTCAAAAAATGGTATCCGCTGGAAAATACTATCGGATTCCGTATCACGGCTCCTCGAAAAAAGGCTACTCTTATAAAAGAAAAGATGGCGGTTTGGCCATCACATTGGCAGATTATCCAGATTTTAAGAAGCGATACATAACGTTATCTGGTGTGAACCTCGCTCGGATCGCAGGTGATCCGTCTCGTTTAAGTTTAACAGATTTATCGCCAGAAGGTTTGGCCATGCAAGAGCAGGCATTTCTGGATGAATTGGAGCAGCTTGGACTCCTTGAAATCGAGGATTCTGTTAAATGGAAAATGCACCGGTTGGATATTACGCAAGACTTCTATGTGAAATGCGATCCCTCGCTGATGGTAAAAATTATTCGCTATGCAGGAAGCGTTGACCCGTACAGAAAAGGTCGCGCACTACACTATAGCCAGCACAATGAGATCCGAAGCTGTAAATTTGAAAAAACGTGGTATGATTTTGCACTCTATGATAAGCATCAGCAGCTCTTGAATTGTGAAAAGGAGAGCTATCCGATTTCTCCGGATGATTTGGAACGCTCAAAAAATCTGGTCCGATATGAAATTCAATTAAAGCGCCCCAGTCTGAAAGAATTTGAGCACGATAAGTTGGAATCAAAATCTTCAAAGTTCCAGTTTGGAAATCATGCGCTGTCTCATTATTTTGATAAAATCAGTGATGATATTCCGCTCTTTCTATATCGGTATGCCGTCGATTATTTTGGCAAGCATTCGTGGTATAACGTTCCAACTGCCCTGAAAGCCGTACAAACGAGCAATCTTGATGACGATACCAAAGAACTTGTCAGTGCGTATATCGAAGCGCAGGATGAGCCGGAACTGACCGATAAGATACATCATAAAAAGAAAATCGCAAAGGCTTTGAAAAAATTAGAGATCAACGATGTAATCATCCCTTGTCGCATCCTGAACGATCGTCAATGCAGCCGATTTCCATGTGCGTCCTTATGCACAAGGATACAAGGGCTTTGAGCGAACAAAAAATGATCCATGCAATGAAGCGCAAAAATTCATCAAGATCACAAGAATGGAGTTGATTTTCAATGCTAGACAACTATCCCGATGTCCTGAGCTTCCGGCAGGTAATGGAAATTACGCATGTTGGCAGAAATCTACTGCTTCGTCTTCTGAACAGCGGCGAAATTCCCGCCTTCAAGATGGGAAAACTCTGGAAGGTTTACAAGCAAGACCTGATCCAGTATATGAGCCAATGTCAGTGAGCCTTATCTTTCGTTTGGGGCAAAAAGAATCCCGTTGGACTCCGCAGCAGGAATCCAGCGGGATTCGATTCTATCGATCTTTTAATATGCTCGTCTCAAATTTCAAGAAGGATTTTTACGCCTTGCACTTACGTCAAAATTGTATTTGGGCACCGTTGTTTGCTGCGATTCTCACTACTTCATCGACATAAGGCTCCGCTTCATCGTCCGTTTCCGCATAAACCGGTCCATTCATATAGACATCATAATAGTCCGAATAACCCGAAACCTTGTCAGTATCACCATCAATATGCGCGTAGAAACAAATATAATTCACGAACCGATTCCATGCCCGTGCATAATCTGCCTGGCTGGTGCATTCGTATATATCCGTATACATCGCATCCTGCCAAGCAATGGCAAGCTCATTTTTGTCAAGGCTTTGGAATCTTGCACGCTCGGACGCTGGCAGCACATCGTTCTCATAATATTCACGAGCTGCCGTCATAATCTCCTCTATCAAAGCAGCACTTTCATTACTTTCCGAATAGGCTTCGTTCACCGACGCAGCCACAGGCTCTTCTGTCACACTCTCCGGATCAGATACAGCGCCGGCAACATCATTTAGAGCATTATCAATCGCATTGCTGCTGGCAAGGCCATGGGATCCACAGTAGCTGTTACTCAGCGTCAAAATAACGCCTATCTGTTCCAGCTCGCTCAGCGTTTCGCCATTCCAAGATATGCGATCAATTTCGCCCGTGCCGTCATCCTTCCGCTTGAAATAGATGCTTACGATGACCTTTTCTCCGTTTTCTGTATCGACACCCGTTCCCGTGTAACGAACAATGGTCACGCCATCTTGCTGGAAGTTATCCCATTTGCCGTCCGAAAAGAAGTCGTCCAGTACCTCTCCAACCGTGGCTTCTGCCGGGAATCCATTCAGATGGCTGTCAGAAACACCCTTTGAACGGGCACTGTCCGAATAGAGTGCAGGATACAACATATATACCGCGAATGCAACAAACGCCGCTGTAATCGCCAGTTCAATGACCAGTGGCATCTTATGTGCGCCGAACAGCTTCCGGACTGCTGCCTTTTCTTCTTCCACCTGCTCCGCAGAGATTTTTTCAGGGTACAGGATGGCGATCACCTGCGACAGCAGAACGCTGCTGAACACCGCATATAAGTATTCTTTCTTGCTGCTTTTGGATGATCTGGTCAGGATGGTCATTTTCAGGCCATCGGCTGTGTTTTTCAGCTGATAGGTGCCACGCTTTTTACTGTAAAAGGTCATGGCATCCGCAGTATCCGTCACCTGTTCAACGTCCGGGTTGGCAAATCCACGGCGGATGCGGTCTACGGCTTCCTCCCAGCTCATTCCTTCCGGCAAGGGCAGCTGGCCTCTGTCATGCTCCGGGCCGTATACCTTTTTGTAGACATCATCCCGGAAGCCAAAATAGATCACTGCGGCGATCAAAAGCCCCAAAAGCACCGATACCGCTCCGGCACCGGTTGCAACACCTGTCACCACGCCCACAACAAATCCCAGCAGCAGCCAGATCTTTAAGGCATCCAGCGCAATGCTTCTGCGGGCAGCTGCGGTAAACAGCGGATGAAAGCCGCTCAGATTTTTGGATTTTCCTTTGGCCTTTTTAGCTTCTGCACTGCCATCATAGATTTCAAATCGTTCTTTCATGATGTTTCCTCCCATCTCAATGGATGCGTAGCCTTTTCCGTTCGGAATGATTCAAATGAATCATTTTGATGTTTCTTTTTACGTTTTTTCTTACCGAGCTTTGACCCGGTTGGATACGGCAGAATGAACGTATCTTTTTTCTGTTAATTCGTCGTTCAAGTCTTTCCAATTCCTCTTGTTGTTTTTCCGAGAATTCGAGTATATTTTCTACAAATGTCTTTTTGGCATCTTCAGCCCTTATTCTCGCTTCTTCTTGTTTACGCTTTTTACTATATCGACCCATACGTTATCTTCCTCCCAAAATACAAAACCTCCCCGGTGAAACCATTCAGTTTCACCGGGGAGGTTTATCATACGCTTATCTTCCCATGTTTTGCACGATTAGTGCATCTTCATGCAACAATCTTACTTTCTGGGATTTTTAATGGCAGCCTGAGCGGCAGCCAGACGTGCGATAGGCACACGGAAGGGAGAGCAGCTGACGTAGTCCAGACCGACATTGTGGCAGAACTCCACGCTCGTGGGGTCGCCGCCGTGCTCGCCGCAGATGCCCAGACCCAGATCGGGACGGGTCTCGCGGCCGTCGTGGGCAGCCATCTTGACCAGCTTGCCAACGCCGATCTGATCCAGATGCTGGAACGGATCGCTCTCGTAGATCTTGTTCTCGTAGTATGCGCCCAGGAACTTGGCGGCATCATCACGGCTGAAGCCGAAGGTCATCTGGGTCAGGTCGTTGGTGCCGAAGCTGAAGAACTCGGCTTCCTTGGCGATCTCGCCGGCAGTCAGGGCTGCACGGGGGATCTCGATCATGGTACCGACCTGATACTTCATATCAACGCCTGCAGCAGCGATCAGTTCGTCAGCAACCTTGACCACAACGTCCTTGACGAACTTCAGCTCCTTGACCTCGCCAACCAGCGGGATCATGATGTGCGGGGTGATCACGTAGCCGGTCTCAGCGGAGACGTTCAGGGCAGCCTTGATCACAGCGCGGGTCTGCATCGCAGCGATCTCGGGATAGGTAACAGCCAGACGGCAGCCACGGTGACCCATCATGGGGTTGAACTCGTGCAGAGAAGTAACCACGTTCTTCAGGTCATCGAAGGTCATGCCCATATCGGCAGCCAGTTCCTTGATGTCCTCGTCCTTGGTGGGCAGGAACTCGTGCAGAGGCGGATCCAGATAACGAATGGTCATCGGGCGCTCACCCATGATGCGGTACATGGCCTCGAAGTCACCCTGCTGGAACGGCTCGACCTTGGCCAGAGCAGCTTCGCGCTCTTCCACGGTACGTGCGCAGATCATCTCACGGACAGCCTTGATGCGATCCTCTGCGAAGAACATGTGCTCGGTACGGCACAGGCCGATGCCCTCAGCACCCAGATCCACTGCCTGCTGTGCGTCGCGCGGGTTATCAGCGTTGGTCATGACCAGCAGCTGACGAGCAGCGTCTGCCCAGCCCATGAAGCGGTTGAAGTTCTTATTGCCGGTAGCGGCCACGGTAGCGACCTGCTCACCGTAGATGTTGCCGGTAGAGCCATCGATGGAGATCCAGTCGCCCTCGGCGAACTTGTGGCCATTGATCTCGAAGGTCTTTGCTTCCTCGTCGATCTTGACCTCGTTGTCATTGCCGCAGCCGGAGACACAGCAGGTGCCCATACCACGGGCAACAACAGCTGCGTGGCTGGTCATGCCGCCGCGGACGGTCAGGATGCCCTGAGAGACCTGCATGCCCACGATATCCTCGGGGCTGGTCTCCAGACGGACCAGAACGACCTTCTTCATCTTGCCGGACTTGACCATCTCCTCTGCCTCTTCAGCAGTAAAGACGATCTGGCCGCAGGCAGAACCGGGAGAAGCTGCCAGACCCTTGCCGACGACCTCGGCGGCCTTCAGGGCAGCGGCGTCGAACTGGGGATGCAGCAGGGTATCCAGCTGCTTGGGCTCCACGCGCAGGACAGCTTCCTGCTCGGTGATCATGCCCTCGTCCACCAAATCACATGCGATCTGCAGAGCAGCCTGAGCGGTACGCTTGCCGTTACGGGTCTGCAGCATGTACAGGTGGCCGTCCTCGATGGTGAACTCCATATCCTGCATATCGCGGAAGTAGTTCTCCAGACGGGTTGCGATCTCAACGAACTGATCGTACACCTCAGGCATCTGATCCTTCAGGTGGCTGATGGGAGAAGGAGTGCGCACGCCGGCAACAACATCCTCGCCCTGTGCATTGATCAGGTACTCGCCCATCAGCTTCTTAGCGCCGGTGGCGGGGTCACGGGTGAATGCAACGCCGGTGCCGGAGCGGTCGCCAGAGTTGCCGAATGCCATCTGCTGAACGTTGACTGCGGTGCCCCACTCGTAGGGGATCTCGTTCATCTTACGATAGACATTTGCGCGGGGGTTGTCCCAGCTGCGGAAGACGGCCTTGACAGCCTCGATCAGCTGATCACGGGGATCCTGCGGGAAGGGACGGCCTTCGTTCTCCTCGTAGATCTTCTTGAAGGTGCCGACCAGTTCCTTCAGGTCATCAGCAGTCAGGTCCACGTCGTTCTTGACGCCCTTGGCTTCCTTCATCTTGTCGATCTCGACCTCGAACAGGCTCTTCGGGACCATCATAACGACGTCCGCGAACATCTGCACAAAGCGGCGGTAGCAGTCGTATGCAAAACGGGCGTTGCCGGTCTTCTTTGCCAGACCTTCAACAGCCTCGTCGTTCAGGCCCAGGTTCAGGATGGTGTCCATCATGCCGGGCATGGACTGACGTGCGCCGGAACGGACGGAGACCAGCAGGGGGTTCTGGTTATCGCCGAACTTCTTGCCGGTGATCTCTTCCAGACCCTTGAGGTGCTCAAAGATATCAGCAGTGATCTCGTCATTGATCTGACGGCCGTCTGCATAATACTGGGTGCAGGCGTCGGTGGTGATGGTGAAACCCTGCGGCACCGGCATACCGGCTGCGGTCATTTCTGCCAGACCAGCGCCCTTGCCGCCCAGAGTATTCTTCATGGTGACTTTGTCGCCGCCGAAAGCATCATTGCCTTCGCTGAAGTAGTACAGATACTTTTTGCTCATGCGTTGTTTACCTCCCATTCGTGACTGCAGCACAGCCGCACCGCAGTCTCATCGTTTGCCTTGTCTTAAAAACTCGACCGATGAACATTGTTTGTGAATGCTAAACTATTATACCAGAAAATCCATTCCTTTCCACCATGCAAAATCCCGAATTTGTCTGTTATTTTTTATGCAAATCCCTTGAAATTTGCCAAGTTTTAAGGTAGTATAAAATGGGAGAAAGTTCGAGAGGTTTTTCGTTTTCTGACGCGGATTATCCGTCTGTTGGATACAACTTTCTATCCCTGCAATTTCAGTTTTTCTTTTTTGTCGGCACAAAGCTTCTGTTGTATCCATTTTTGGATATGGATGCATCATTTTTCCGGGTCGGGCCTTATCATCCGCCCTCCGGGAGCCGCCGTGCCGGAAGGGAGATCTATCGTATGGAAAATTCTGTTTCTTCTGCTGCGCTGAATGCAGCGCGTGAGCAGCTGGATGCCGCCGAAGCCGCCCGCGAGGTCATTCTGCTGCAGCACATCGCAAACGGCGTGATCATCGACAGCCGCACCGTGCAGATCGCACCGGACGTGGTCATCGCCCCGGGTGCCGTCATTCTGGCCGGTACCATCCTGCGCGGCAGAACGGTCATCGGTGCGGGCTGCATCATCGGCCCCAACACCCTCATTGAGGACAGCATCGTAGACGAGGGCAGCACCGTCAACGCCAGTCAGGTGTACAGCAGCCACATCGGCCCCCACAACAATATCGGTCCCTTCACCCATGTGCGGGTGAACACCGTCACCGACTACGGCGTGCATCTGGGTGCCTATGTAGAAACCAAGAACTCCAACTTTGCCCGTGGCAACACGGTGAGCCATCTGACCTACATCGGCGACAGCGATGTGGGCAAGTACTGCAACTTCGGCTGCGGCACCGTCACCTGCAACTACGACGGCAAGGATAAGTTCCGCACCCAGATCGGCGATTACTGCTTCATCGGCTGCAACACGAACCTTGTAGCCCCCGTGAAGGTGGGCGATGGTGCCTACACCGCCGCCGGCAGCACCATCACCAAGGACGTGCCCGCACAGGCACTGGGCATCGCCCGTGACCGTCAGACCAATCTTGAGGGCTGGGCAGAGCCCAAGATGGAAGCCTACATTGCCAAAAAAAAGAAGCTGGAAGACGAGCAGAGCAAGTAAGCTGTCCGTTTTTCGCGTACAGACCGCTGCACAGGATGGCCCTGCGCGGCGGTTTTTGTTTGCAGGTGCATCTTTTTCGCTTATAATGTATATCTTTTTGCACGCGCGTATGTTATACTTAGGACTTGCATCGGACAATTTATCACAAAAAGGAAAATATAACACTCATGAATACAAATGACATCTGGCTGATCGCCGGTCTTGGCAACCCGGAAACAAAATACGACGGCACCCGCCACAACACCGGTTTTGCCGCGCTGGACTATCTGGCCGACAAGTGGGGCATTTCGGTCAGCAAAACCAAATTTGAAGGCCTGTGGGGTCAGGGCGAAGTGGACGGCCACAAGGTGGTGCTGCTCAAGCCCCTGACCTACATGAACCTTTCGGGCGACTCCATCGCCCCCACGGCGGGCTTTTTCAAGATCCCTGCCGACCATGTGCTGGTGCTGTGCGATGATATCACGCAGGCGCCCGGCAAGCTGCGCATCCGGCCCTCCGGCTCCGCAGGCGGACATAACGGCCTGAAGAGCATCATCGCCCGCTTGGGCGGGGAGAACTTTCCCCGCATCCGCATCGGCGTGGGTGCCAAGCCCCACCCGGACTACGACCTTGCCGCGTGGGTGCTGGGCAAGTTCCCGGCAGAGGATGCCAAGGCTCTGAGCGGCCGCTACCCTGATCTGGAAGCCGCCGCAAAGCTCATCATGGACGGCAAGCTGAGTCTGGCACAGAGCAAATATAACGGGTAAAGCGGAACGAACCCTCTCAGTCGCCTAACGGCGACAGCTCCCCCGAGGGGGGAGCTTTTCCGCATCACCCCATAAACTTTCCCTTAAACGATAAACGAAATCTCTTTGTCAAAAGCTCCCCCTTTCGGGGGAGCTGGCATCGCGCCAGCGATGACTGAGAGGGTTTCGAGAAAGGAGGTTTTTTCATGTACGAAGCCTTACTCAAGGCCACACCGGAATATCAGAAGATCGCGGC
>ERZ791826.316-NODE-316-length-50320-cov-15.216950_pt1 | contig 50320 bp, 39 predicted proteins | sample MGYA00510297_ERZ791826 | MGnify/ENA primary metagenome ERZ791826 (study PRJEB30046, sample SAMN00792004) | human gut metagenome | study: EMG produced TPA metagenomics assembly of the A metagenome-wide association study of gut microbiota in type 2... | reverse complement strand
TGTTTGGGAACACACCTGCATAGCAGGTGGTTTATTTTTATTGCCAATACAAAAAAACTGCCGGCAAGACAATCTTGCCGGCAGAAATGGTATCATTTTATTTTACTTTGTAATAATCAAAATCAACATATCCACCAGCTTCTTTTGTTGCATAATTTACAAGCCAGCTTCTTGTTCCCATAAATGTTGTCGCAGTATCAAATCCAAGTGAGAATGTTTCGCCTATGCTCTTCCAATTCTCTCCATCTAAACTATAGAAGAAGTTTGCTCTATCTGCTCTTGTCTTGCCTGTATTAAAGGCATACTCAATCTTAAGATATACTGGTGCGTTTCCTTCGATCTTTTCTTCAGAAACAGCATTTTCTTTTATCTTATCCTCTTTCTTCGCCTTTGCACCACTATTCGTATCACTATTGCAGCCCTGGAATACGTAACGGTTACCATTTTCATCGCATTTTACACCAACCATTCCATAGTGTGCACTGATTGCAGCAAGACCTGCATAATCACCCGGTTTCATATTTTCTGTCAAAACGCATGTCTCTGATGTAAAGTTAGGCCCTACCGTTCTTTGTGTCAGAGAGTTTCTTGCAAACCAGATATTCCCTGCTACCTTACCGTTTTTAATTCGATAATAACCAGGATTTTCTGTTACTGACCAGTTGGCGTCATCCGGATTATGGTTCCACTGCCATACTTTCTTTAGGCTGTCACCTTCCTTAAAATCCGGATAGGAGAAGTCATCATCACCAACAATGTAACTTTCCTTATCACTCTTATTCAACTGGATAGTAAGTGGATTCTTAACCTTCTGGCTTGTTCCAAGACAATTTACAAAGTTTCCTTTATCATCATAGTAACCCATCATCGGCCAGTCTGGATAATACTTGTTATTCTTTGTATCAACATAATCCCAGTTTACAGCAAGTATAGACGGAACACGACCAAGACCATCATGATCCTGGAAAAGGAAACCATACCAGTCACCATAGATCGTGTCCACAATACCACCCTGTGCGATACCAGTTCCATACTCATATGTAGAGCCTTCAAAGATCAATTGAGCTTCCCAGTCTGACGCCTTACTATCATACAATTTTTTACTTCTATAGCATACTTCTCTGCGGAACCAGTTTCCATAAGAACCAATGATCATAAGGTAATAGTAATCACCAATCTTATAAGCATGAGCACCTTCCCATAAAGACCACTTGAATCCGCCCAATGTCTTATTAAACAGCGCTCTTGAACCGCCTTCTTTTACAACTTCTCCAATTCCACCTTCTGCCGATGATTCTTTTAAAGAAATCTTCTGAATGTTATTTCCATTGTAGATAACATACATTCCGTCACCGTCAAAGATCAATGCCGGGTCATGGAAACTTGTCTGTATGTAATATGCTTTCCACGTACCATTCTCGATATCCGGTGTCGTGTAACAATAAAAACCATCATTGTTAACATTGTAGATTACATAGAAAAGTTTTGTTTTTTCATTGTATTTTAATGATGCTGCCCAGGAACCATTCTTATATGTCTGCTGTCCGTTCTCAAGATTAAATAAATCCCTGTCCGGGAAACGGTTACATGCATAGTTTACAATTTCCCAATGAACAAGATCTGTCGACTTCATAACAGGGACACCAGGAACAAGGTTCATCGTTGTACTTACCATGTAGTAGTTCTGACCAACACGAATTATATCCAGATCCGGCACATCGGATGCAATACCCGGATAGTCCGCTACAGTAAGATTGTTCTTATCTAATTCCGGCATACCAGGCGCCAATGTTGGACGTGGTGCAGGAGATCTCGTTACGATCGGTGTTGGTGTTGGTGCTGCCGTCTCCGTTGCTGATGCTGTCGGCTCAACCGGTGCTGTTGCAGACGGTGTCGCTGTAGGTGTTGCCTTGTTTACCGTTTCCGGTGTTGGCGTTGCTACATTCTTCTTTTTCATGTCAGTTACCGTAACTTTAACCTTTCCCAATGTTCTTTTCTTCTTTTTACCTTTTTTCTTTTTACCTTTTTTCAAAACTTCTTTTACTGTTATAGTCGCTTTTCCGGCTTTTATTCCGGTAACCTTCCCTTTTGATGTTACTTTTGCCACTTGTTTGTTACTGCTGGTAAAAGAATAAGAATGTTTCTTAGTTTTATTCTTGATCAATATACTCTTTTTCTTTCCAACCTTAACAGAAATCTTCTTGGTCTTAAGAGAAGCCTTAGCCTTTGCTTCTACATCACTTCCGGCGCTGGATAGTGTTGTGATACAAAGAGCCGAAACCATAAGACCTGCGATTACTTTTCTACTTGCTATTTGCATAATTACCTCCTTCTAAATTGATTAAAATATTATTTTAATTATAGCCCTATCTGTAAGATTATTCTATGATATATTTGGTACTTAAATTGAATTTTCTAGTATCTGTTTTCCTTTATAACAAAAAAAATCCACAGGTAACATTCCTGTGGTTGAAGAACTTCCGTCCTTCGCCTTTTCTTCTTCTGTTACCTCTTTTCAGTACCTTTGTAGACAATATTAACGCATATTTGATAGAAGCACCCGATATTTTTATCGAAAATAGAAAAAAACCATTAGTAGTGTTTCGAATGTAGTTTTTGGGAGTATGCCGAATGATGGAGGAATTTTAAGTGACTATTCTTTTGAAAACAAAGAAGAAATAGTTAAGAAATATCCTCTTGCAAGAAGCATGTTTAAACCATTTATTGGAGCAAAAGAATTATTACATAATAAAGAAAGGTATTGTCTTTGGTTAAAGGATATTTCACCTAACGAAGTCAAAAAAGTTCCACCCGTTATGGATGCGGTCTTGAAAGTGAAGTTGCTTCGTGAAAATAGTAATCGTGAAGCTACTAAAAAACTTGCTGAATATCCGATGCTATTTGGGGAAGTTCGACAACCGGAGGATACATATATCATTATTCCAAGACATTCATCGCAGAATCGCAGATACATACCTTTAGGATTTATGTCGCCGGATGTGATTTGTGGAGATTCAAATCTTCTTATGTCGAATGCTACCTTGTATGATTTTGGAATAATGACAGAGTTGTCATGCAAGCATATGGGTTTAATGTGAAAACAATGACAGAGAGCGAGTGTGTGGCTGAACTTATGAAGATGTGTCAGGCGATGACGGAAGGTAGAAAGCAAAAATGAACGCATCTGTGAATAAAGAATTATTAACAATTCTTTTAGGTGCAGGAGCCATGCTGGATGCAACAGATAATGAGTTATCATGTGAGAAAATCACGAATAAAGTTATAGCAACTAAACGACCAGATTTAATGATTGAATGGGATTTTGAACTTAACGACATTGAGCCTAGTAAAATCAGTCCAAACAGTTCAAAAAAGGCAAATTGGATTTGCCCAAAAGAACATCTGTATAAAGCATCTATAACAAAACGAAATCATGGACGGAAATGTAATCATTGCAATTGCTCATGGTTGGCAGGGATAAATCAACGTGTTCGGGGAAGATATGCATGTCCAAAATGTAAGAAGACTAATTCGAAAAATGTTAATAATTTAGACTGAATTTGCAGAATATTTTTTTATCAAACCCCACTTGCATTCTTTCTACAAGAGTGTTATTATGATTATACAAAGAAAGCACCCATTCCAAAGTGGATGCTCCAAGTTTATAGCAATATTGTCCTTATGGACACTGCCTATCCTGTGGGTCAGACAGGATAGGCATTTTTATTTTTGCTTGTTCCTATTTCTCTTATCGAGAAAGGCAAGCCGGTGTACATAAACTTGGGAGGCTACCACCCTGTCATGGGTACTTTCCGTAAATATATTTTAACACGTGTCAAGTTGAATAACAACTATTAAATAACTTCTTTTATTCCTTGTTACTACATATCTTATTTCCAAAACCATACTGTTTTTTAATTCAAATACCAAGCTATACTGTTACTATTGACAGTATTCGTTGTAATATAGCAGACAAGGTTGATAAATCAATTTTTTCAGATTAGGAAATGAACGTTTTTGCGGAAATTCCTCTATACGTGCGATGAGATAAAAAATTGCTGAAACCAGTTATAGGAACTGCAATAATGCACCCATGCAACTCTAATCATATTTCCAAGCCAAAAGCGTTGCATTCCTTCTTAATCTTTCGCGTCCAAATGCAACGTTAAAGCCCTAGCATACCGAAAAGAGTTGTTTAGACACATTGATTTACCACAAAAAAGCTGTAAAACAAGCTAAAATTGCAACCTCTTTTAGACAATTTGGTAAAAAGCGTTGTTTTGCAAACTTAACGATGGACACGTTGTTCTCTCCTTTTCCGAATTTGTGCCTTCACTTCATCGATGGAACTTTCTCGACCTTCTTGCATCGCCGTATATCCCTGACCAAGTAAAGAATATAATTCTAACGTGGCTTCGTCAAGTTTCTCTATTTTCTCCAGCCCCCTAAAAACATTTCTTAACTCAGTTATTTTTTCCATGGCTTCATCCAATGGAAGTTCTCTCCCAGCCTCCATGTCCGCAATACCATAATTTAATTCGCTTTTCAGCTTATTGTCTTTATCAAAATTGTCTTGCAGCCGTTTACTTGTTTCATTTTTCATATAGCACACCACTTTCTAAAATTATCCATTGTCACACATCACAATTCTCTTTTATGTGAAATTATATGTTCTATCAAAAAAATACTTGATATATTTCCTTACCAGTGATATTATAACTATATTGGAAGGCACCCACTCCAAAGTGGATGCTCCCACAAAGGTTAAATGCCCTTACGGACACCACCCATCCTGTGGGTCAGGCAGGATAGGCATTTTTATTTTCGCTTTGTCTTTCTCTTGTTGAGAAAGGCAAAGCAACGCTATAACAAGACTACCAAAGGCACATAACAATGTTAGTATACCGATGAAAATTGAAATGATTTCAAAAGCTGTCATAAGCGCCACCGTCTTCGCCCTGCTACGGTCCGTGCTATGTATTCCAGCAAGCCGGTGTACATAAACTTAGGAGTCTACCACCCTGTCATGGGTACTTTTGGCAAATATATTATAGCACACGTCCTCCCAAACAACAATCATTGAATAAATTCTTTTATTCCTTGTTACTACATATCTTATTTTCAAAACCATACTGTTTTTTATTCAAATGCCAAACTATACTGTTACTATTGACATTATTCATTGTAATACACCAGACAAAGTTGATAAATTGATTTTTGTAGATTAAAAAAAGAAATCTTTTCGTGAAAATTTCTATACGTCCGATGAGATAAAAAATTGCTGGAACCAGTTATAGAAACTGCAATAATGCACACACACAACGCTAATCTTATTTCCAAGCCAAAAGCGTTGCATTCCTTCTTATCCTTTCTCGCCGAAATGCAACGTTAAAGCCCTAGCATACCGAAAAGAGTTGTTTAGACACATTGATTTACCACAAAAAAGCTGTAAAACAAGCTAAAATTGCAACCTCTTTTAGACAATTTGGTAAAAAACGTTGTTTTGCAAAAATCCCATCCCCTTACGCCAACAACAAAACAAAAAACCAGTTATCAAAAAGCTGCCACATCAAAAAGGACATCATTAATATTAATCCACCAAAAAACAACCAATTACTGCCTTTTTCAATTCCTTTGCAAAACAAAATTAGTCCAACAAGTACAAACAATAATTTCATATCCTATTTCCCCTCATTTTTCAAAGGTCATTATAACATATATTGGTAATCTATGAAAGAAAAAGCCCCCACTGCATTTTTTTAGTATACGCCCCCTCTAGTATACGCCCCCTCGTCAAAATTGCTTTCCGTTTTTTTATCTCAGCCAAAACTCCTCCCCTAATACATTACTCTTTACCGATTTCATATTTACGTTATTTAATTACGTTATTTTACACTGCTTTATTTTGCAATACCAAGTATAATATTATTTATGAATTTACCTAAGAAAGGGGTTTGACAATGAATGTATTAGACCGTATCGTGGAATTACGGCTGGAGCGTGGCTGGACCGAGTATCAACTATCCCAGCAGTCCGGCATTACACAATCAACGATTTCAGCCTGGTATCGTAAAAACACATTGCCGTCCATTCCCTCTTTGCAAAAAATATGTAACGCATTTAATATTTCGATGTCTGAATTTTTTATGGAGGAAGACACCACTTCTGTTCATTTGAATGAAACGAGGTTTCGCTTACTCCGCTATGCAGAGCGCTTAAATGGTACACAGTTAAGTTCTATGCTTAAATTTCTGGAATCCCTTTGACTTATATCATAAAAAAGAAAGAGAGGTACTTTTATGCCATTTATTGATTCAAAAATTACCGTATCGCTCACCCCGGAAAAAGAGGAAGCTATCAAAACAAAACTTGGTGAGGCTATCCAAATTTTAAACAAATCGGAAACGTATCTGATGGTTGGATTTGAAGATAATTACGATTTGTACATGGGCGGTTCGAAATTGGACAAGGGAGCATATGTTTCTGTCAGTCTGTTTGGTCAGGCATCTCCGTCTGCCTATTCAGAAATGACAAAAGTTATTTGCGACATTTTAAGTGAAGAGCTTTCCATCCCGGGAAATCAAGTTTATGTCACTTACCACGGTGTGAACGACTGGGGCTGGAACGGCAGCAATTTTTAAATGTATCACCAAGGGAAAAGCAGAGAATTCCATTTTGTGAACTCTCTGCTTTTTTCTTTTAACCGTATTTGTTGGCAAGTAATTTGATGTACTTTTTCTTTCTCGTACGAGGAATTTTTATTTTCGCCGCCGGATAAATTCCAATAAACGCCTTTTTTCCAATAACTTTCAGTTTTTTTGTTTTTATGTCTATGTACCTCAGCTGCCTTGTACCGTAGAACGCCATTTTCCCGATTGACTGTATGTTCGTGCCAATTAGAGCACGGCGAATTTTTCTGTTTTTATAAAAAGCACGGTCAGCAATTGCTACGACATCAAAACGGATTCCTTTGGTCTCGCGGCATTTGTAAAATAATTTTTCGTACTGCCGCCCCCATTCAAGTCACAACCGGTATCCTGCCATCCCTTTTCCTCATAACATTCTTTTGGATAATATACTTTTACGTCGGAACAATTATAATCTGTGGTTGGAAAACATCCAAACAGTATTTCTCCCTAATTTGTCCCGTCCAATTTGCAAGTGGTATATGAAGCATCTCTCCAACTATTAACATACTGTGTTTTACCAATTAAACCTCCAACTGTATCACCACCAGAAACCTTGCACTGTGATTCTGTTTTTTCCGTAATCTGACCACCCCCACTTTTTTCACTTTTCAAAAATTCTCAGCGCAATACGCCCCTCTTTACCAACAAGTCGTTTTGCGCCTCTCTTTTTTACGTTTTTTCGCCCTTTATGCTGTTTTTAACTTCCTTTCAAGCGGGCGCAAGCCGCTTTACAATTGTAATAAAATATATTGACTTTTTCTTCATTACATGCTAGTATATTTACAAACAAGGGTGGGATCAAAACCGTTCTCCTTGTTATTTCTATTTGATAAAAGGGGGCTTGCTATTGGGAAGTAAAGATTTAGCAGAAAAAAATTTATTACAATACAAAGATGTTTTTTCCGACATCCTTAATGTAAATTTATTCGGAGGCAGACATTATATATCTGCGAACGAATTATCACGAGAACCCGGTGAACTGATTACCAAGTCCTCTTCTGACAACAAACTGAAACAACTGCAGATGGATATACCGATGAAGTGTAACAAAAAATATAGCACCCGCTTCTTTGTCTGTTTGGAAAACCAGAGCGATATCAATAACATTATGCCCGTCCGCGACATGGGATATCAACATGCAAAATATATGGAACAGGTTCGGACAATCAAAGAAACAAATCGACAGCAGCAGGCTTATCCGTCTCCTATTACCAAGGAGATTCATGACGCTCAAAAACTGGATCCGGTTATTACACTTGTTTTGAATTACAGCCAAAAAGAATGGAAAAAGCCTAAGCAGTTACAGGATGTGCTTAACATCCCCGACGATATGCGTGAGGAGTTTGAGAAGTGGATTTCACCCCATTCAATTGACATTATCAACTTAGCCAATCAATCCGAGTCCACGATGCAGATGTATCACTCCGACTTTAAATACATCGTCCGGTATCTGTCATGCAAAAATGACAAAGAAAAATTAGAATCTTTTTTCCGCACAACGGATTTTAAACTTGACCATCCAGAAGCCTTTTTAGACTGGCTGGCCGCTGTCGCAAATGACGACCGTTACATAAAGGCAAAACAGTTAATCGATAAACAAAACGAAAAAGGAGGACATATCAATATGTGTGTACTTTTAGATATGTATGAAGAACGTGGCGAAACTCGCGGTATCCATGAAATTAACACCTTAAATCTCCGTTTACTAGACGACAACCGTTTGGAAGACATGCAGCGTGCCATGGTAGATACTGACTATCAAAAAGAACTTATGAAAGAATATGGCATTGGAAAATAAGCAATAAAATAGGATGCCCGAGCAAAAAGCTTGCCCCTGACATCCTTATATAACACAAGATATTTCATTTATGTATCTTACTTTCCAAGCAGTTCTTCTACAAACTGGTTGTAATCCTGCATCGTGGTACAGTTTGGCGCATAATCGCTGAGCAGTCGTTTTTTCAACTGTGCTTCTTTTGTTTTGACGCACTCGCGAATTGCCGTTGGGAACAATTTAGTGCCAAGCTGTGTGGCAACTTCCTCGATTTCCTGACGCACATCTTTTTCCAAATTGGAGCGGCCGGCGTACTTCACAAGCAAAAGACCGGCGATCTGCAAATTGCGGTTCTGACGCTTTTGAACGGCATGAATTGTATCGCTGAGTTTTGTTAGTCCCTGCAGTGCAAAGGCATCCGCCGTGACCGGGATAATTACTTCGTCCGCAGCAATCAGACAGTTATACAATACAATATCAAGAGATGGTGCTGTGTCAATTACGATGTAATCATAGCCGTCTAACATTTCAAGCGCATCCTGCAAACGGTACATTCCTTCCACATTTCCATCTAAAAGTTTTCCCGCCTTGGCAAGCAGTGGGTCCGAAGCTACAATATCTCCGTTCTCCATGTGTTGCACAGCCTCATCAAGCGGCACCGGGTCCTCATCAACCATGACATCATAAAGAGTTGCCGTATCCTCAATTGCTGCCTGATAGGTACTTGTGCTATTTCCCTGCGGGTCCGCATCAATTAATAAAGTTTTTCCTTTTTGATTCAAAATCCCTGCTAATGTTGTAGCGGTTGTCGTCTTACCAATACCGCCCTTCTGGTTTGCAATTACATAAACCGTTGCCATAATTTTCTTCCTTTCCGACATTCTTGTCCCACATCCTTTTAAAATGCAATCTGGCCCTCAATTTTCTGATTCACCACATAATAAACTGCTTGTTCTTCCGGTTTCACGTAAATATCAAGCTGTTCAATTTCCTCTTCTGCAACTCCTTTTGTTAAAACGTCATCGTGAATCAATTCCAACAAATGCTTTGTCGAACGTTCACGTCCTTCGTACTGAATCACCATATTTTTCTTTGCACTGGCGAAACCCCCAATTTGTTTATTTGCTCTTTCCACACTGCATCTTCGAGCCATACAATCACCTCCGTATTTTACTGTTCTTCCTCTTTCGCTTTACTGCGTTTTATCATATGATTTACGGCAAACCCAAGTCCCATAAGGATCCAGAACAAAGGTGCCACACATACACTTGAATCATTTGCAAGACCAACTACCATGTAACCACTGGCACCACAAAAAATTGCCATTGCTGTTTTTTGAAGCCATGTCTTTTTCTCTGCATTCATGCAATTCTTCCATGTTGCAATAACAAGCATCACGTACAAAGCAATCAATGCCAGACAGGCAAGCATACCGTCCTGCGTCCAAATCTGAAGATACATATTATGCGGTTTCGTAATAAGCTGCGCATTAAACTCAGAATTCACTTTTCCCACATAATCATTATTCGGAAATTCATATACAAAATTATCCGCACCAACACCAATCAAGGCCGTTGATTTAAGCATTGGAAATGTACGTGACCAAATATAACCACGGCGGGTCGCAAAATCGTAATTATTTTCAAAACCAATCGAATCCACTTTTCTCAGTTTGTCCAAACGTCCCTGTGGATTATAATACAAAAGTTTATTATCTTTTTTCACCAAATCCCACGTTTTTCCGTCTGCACCAATTTCAAGACACGGAATCGTTGTTTTATCGACCTCAACAGCAGATGCCGAGAATTTAATCTTTTCATATCCTTTTTCTGCAATCGTCACAACATTATTATTTGTCGCAGTCTCCAGTGTTTTTCCCTTTTTATCCTTCAAAGAAAAGGAACCGATACTGTCAGTCGAAGTAAACTCTCCTACAACCGTCTTTCCGCTGCCGGTCACAATTTCAAACGAATTTTTCTTTGTCTGAATGGACGAAATAGTATTCGTCGTTTTTTCTCCCTCGCTGCCCGTAAACCGGTTTAAAATGCCGGGTTTTGCAACGAGCACGCAGACCACCGCAGCAATACACACAACAACCGCTCCAACCGAAACAAGTAAATGCTTTTTCACATAAGGAAGCAGAAAAATGAGTGCTGCAACAGCAGCTCCGGCAACACCAATCAGTCCGGTCAATGACTGTGAGCCATACAGCATAATCAACTGGCAAACAGTAGATATCAGAGCCAGTACACGAAATGTCATTTTCTTTGCCGTAAAAAGCAAAAGAATCGTAATCGGTAAAACAACCGCCACATAAGAACCAACATAGTTCGGATTGTGAAGTGTAGAATATGCCATACCCTTACCAAATGTCAATTTTATATTAAAACCACTTCTGCCAGCCAGTTCAGTCGTAACCAAAGGCCTTGCCCAGGCACTCTGAATCCAATCCAGACCAAACGTTTGGAATGCACCGAGAATACCAACAACACAAGAGCCGGCAGTCAGTCCGTTAAGAAGCCACTCCACTACCTCTTCTTTCTTCACGTAACCATACACAAACAAAAAACAGATTACATAAATAAGAAGGACAAATACGCCCTCAAACTGCTCATAACCGCCTAAGAACGCATCCTCTGCATGCTCCGCTCCCATCGCCGAAAACAGCGAAAATAAGGCAAACACCGATGCCGGAATCAACGGAATCCACACATTTTTATCAAACAATCTGCCATTTTCACCAGTACAAAGCCAATATGCCAAAATAACCGTAACAATGGCACCCAGTATCATCAAAAAATGCGATTTATAATACAAAAAGAAATCTGTCACCTGACCATTTGCCGATGACCATAATTGTTTACTCAATCCATTATCATAAATATGTGCATTGGTAATCAATGGAAGCACTGCCAGTATAAGCAAAATTGGCACAAAAAACTTTTTCCCATATTCTTTTTGCTGCTTTTGTTGTTTCATTTGCAATCTCCTTTATTCCTCAATAAACCTCTTGATTTTTTTCATCTTTTCTTTTGTCATGCGGTAACCATGCCAATAGGCCATCTCCAGTTTCCGCACATCACTTTCAAAGCTGTTCAGCAAATGGTTCGGCCGTAGAATCATCACTTTTCCTTCCTTCGCTAACGCCTCACACTCTTTCACCACAGCATTGTAGCGGTCCGGTCTCTCCATAATCACTCGTTTAATCTCCGGATATTTATGTCCTAGCATTCTGGCACCCATTTTATCATATTTGCCATAACGTTTCACAAAACCGCGTGGCTGCGTAAGCACAACAATTAATTTGTCACAACCGTCATCTAACGCTTTTTTAAACGGAATCGGGTCAACCAGCCCGCCATCGTAATACTTCTGTCCGTCCAAATCAATCGCTGGGAAAAACATTGGCAATGCGCAGGTTGCACGAAGCATTGTAAATTTCTCATCCATATCCATTGCGTTTTTATACTCAATCTGTCCGGTTTTTGCATTTGTCACACCAACCAGACAAGTTCCCTCATATGAACGAAAGGTGTCCCAATCAAATGGAATTAAGTGGTCCGGAATTTCTCCAAAAACAAAATCCAGTCCGAAAATACTTTTATTTTTTTTCCAGTTGCTCCGGCTCATATATCGCTTATCATTACGGTATTTCTGCATAATTTCCAAATTTCTCTGTGGTTGTTTAGAAATATACGAAACCCCATCCGCAATTCCAGCGGAAACACCAATACAGTAAGGCAGTAATATATTCTCCGACAACAGTGCATCCATCACACCGCAGCTAAAAATCGGTCGAAATGTTCCACCTTCAAAAACAATCCCTGTCATATGCATGCTCCTTTCACGCCATTTACTCTATTTTATCACAGATAAAGAGACGCCGCAACCAAAGAGCGGCATGTCTGCGTATAAAATAAAAATAGCAAAAGAAGTTCCATTCGTTTATATCGAACAAACTTCTTTTGCCATCTTTAGACTATTTTATTATAACAGCCCTGCTTTTCAACAATCCATTTTCAAATCTTACTCAGCGTTATCGTATTTCACACCTGTCATAAGCTTTTTGCCTTTAATAGCAAACAATTCAGATACACTAACAACCTGATATCCTTTGTCTTTGCACTGCTCCAAAATTTCCGGAACTGCCTCTGCTGTCTTATCATGAACGGAATGCATGTTAATGATACCGCCATCTTTTAAGTTATTGATTACATTGTTTACCAAATCATCTTTCGTTGTTTTATCCTGATAATCCTGACTCCAAATCGATACATGGATAAACGGTTTCTCGATTACTGCATACATCGCCTGACTATAAGCAACGTTTGGCGCACGGAACAAGAAGTGTTTGTATCCGGTGATTTCAGAAAGAAGTGCATCTGTCTTAGCAATCTTCTCTTTGATTACCTCTGGTCCTACACTATTCAACCCATTGGAATCATAAGAATGATTTGCCACCTCAAATCCAGCCTCTTTCGCTGCAAGAACTTCATTTCTGGAATCCTCATCATGCTCAATATGAGCACCGATGTAGAAGAATGTTGCATGAGCGCCTGCTGCAGTTAAAGCTTTCTGAATCTTCATACCATTATCAACAAATCCTGTATAACCTCCCGGGCCATCATCAAATGACAAAGCAACAACCGGTTTTTCAGGGTCAATGTTTTTGTCAATCCAATTCTGATCAAGACCATCGTATTTGAACTCAGAAGATTCAAATTCCGGTGCTACTGTTGGTTTTGGTGTTGGTTTGCTTGCTCCTGCTGCCGGATAAGTAGCTCCTGCTCTGGCAACAAATACAATGCTTGTAATCTTAACGGATTTCAACGTTTCCGGCCAACCATAACTAGCAGCCGCATCCATCGGCTGGATGTTCAATCCAACGGCAGGACCTGTTACTTTCTCATCAAATGCTACCGATACGGATGTAGCACCCGCTGCCATGTTATAATTAAATGCTACACCATCATCAAAACCTGTCAACTGCTCTGTTGTACCTGCTACAGCAATTTTACCAGCTGTTAATTTGGAAGTGTCTTCGCCTTCAAAAGTAAGCTCATAGCCAATTTTTACTTCCTTAAAATAAGCCAAATCAAAGCGTGCATCCAGCTGGCTGCTAAAATTAATCGTTGCCGGTGAAGAACTGAATTCGGTATCGCCAACTTTTGTCATATCAATTGTAATGTCTTTTACTGCCTCGCCCTGCTCCGGGGTAGCGGTTGGTGTCGGTACTACAGCGGTTGGTGTTGCGGTTGGTGTTGCGGTTGGTGTTGCTGTCGGTGCCGTACTTGGTTTATTCGTGTTTGGTGCAGTGGTAACTGCCGGTGCTTTTGTAACTGCCGGCTTCTTTGCCTTAACAGTAACTTTGCAGGTCAGTTTTTTCTTTCCAACCTTTGCTAATACAACTGCCTTTCCGGCTTTCTTTCCTTTTACTACGACACTTGTTTTCTTTTTCTTTGAAAGACTAACAACCTTTTTACCTGACTTAATGGACCAAACTGCTTTCTTTCCATTCTTCAGCTTAATCGTCTTTTTCTGTCCAACCGAAATGCTTACTTTCTTTGTGCTAAGTTTCGGTGCCTTTTTCTTTGCTGCTGCCGGTGAAGATGGCATTGACACGCCAAGAAGCAATGCTGCCGTCATCACATAACTCATTGTTTTACAAAACTGTTTTTTCAACCTTGTGTCCTCCAATCATTTTTTGTTTTTGAAACCGCCCCGTAAACAAACCCTGTTTCGTATACGATCCCTCTCTTTGAGATTATTGTAACACCAAGGTATAACTTTGTAAATATATTCCATACGATATTATAATATTTTACTTATAGCAATTTTTAATAAAAGTATAAGGTTACGCTTATACTTTTATTCATCTTCATACATTCGGAATAATGTTTTTAAGATATTCTGGTACTCTTTCTGCTTTTCTTCGTCCTCCAACTGCTTTAATTCCTGAATCGGCTCACGAATCAAGCGCTGCAAAGAAGCATGAAGCACCTTTTTCAATAATTTCTGCTCTCTGTGATTCAGAGAAATTTTTCGATTTAAATATTCATAACTGTCCGTCTCAATCTGTAAACACCGTTTCTGCAATGTCTCAATCGTACCATCCACACGGCTCAATAAAAGCCATTCCATCGTCTCCTGCACCTTTTCTTCAATAACCTGTTCACAGTCTGCCGCCAGTTTTTCCCGCTCATTCTGATTTTTTTCGGTGATTTTCTGCAGCGTATCCATATCAATCAACTGCACCCCCGGAACTTCTTGTAACCGGCTGTCAATATCCCTCGGTGATGCCAAATCCAAAAACTGCATTTGTCTGACACCCGTCTCTTTCCATTTATCGTACAAAACAACCAGATGCGGCGATGACGTTGCTGATACAACCGTTTCACACCGTTTCATCGCATCATAACGCTCATGATAATCCACCACCGTCAAATTTTCATGTACCGCTAACAATTCTTTTGCGTGCGCAAGCGTCCGGCTGCACAGATAAATCTTTTTTGCTCCGTATTCAAACAAATATGTCAAAGCAAGTGCCGCCGTTTTTCCGCTTCCAATCACAAGAATATTTTTCCCGCTAACGCCACCGGCACGGTGCAGCTCTTTCACGCCAATATAACTGACTGACAGTGGCTTTTCACTGATGCGGTAATTCGTCTTAATCCACTTGGCACACGTCACTGCATCCCTTACAATGCGCTCCAATTCTTTGCCGCTGTGCCCCATGGTCCTGGCAAAATCCATTGCCTCAACAACCTGCCCTAAAATCTGGTCTTCACCTACGACTAACGATTCCAAGCCTGCCGCCACGCGGAACAAATAAGAAACCGCCTCACTGCCCTCTTTTTTCTTACAGCAATCCCCAAACGAAACATTCGGGAAAATGTCCTGGTAGCAGGACTGCACCTGCTCCCCCGTCACCGCATCCGAACGAGAAAAATAGAAAATCTCGCTGCGGTTGCAGGTCGAGACAATCACACACTGTTTTAAGCCAATGACAGAAAGCCGCTCCCATAATTCAATTTTTTTTGAGTCGGGTAACGCCACCTGCCCGCGCAGGGCAAGTGGTGCTTCTTTATAGCAAATTCCAACATAGCCAAAAATCATGGTTACTGCTCCTTTTGTTCTTCCTTAAGCCACCGAGCTACATCAAGCGCATGATAAGTAATAATCATTTTTGCACCGGCACGCTTAAATCCAATCATGTGCTCCATCACAATTCGTTTTTCATCAATCCAGCCTTTTTGCGCAACTGCTTTCACCATCGCATATTCTCCGCTGACATTATACGCCACAATCGGAATATTATAATGAATGGAAATATCTTTTAGCACATCCAGATATGCCATCGCCGGTTTTGCAATAATTAAATCAGCACCTTCTTTGATGTCCTGCTCCACTTCACGCAGAGCTTCTTCTCCATTTGCCGGATCCATCTGATAACTTTTTCGGTCACCAAATCCCGGTGCCGAATGTGCGGCATCACGGAACGGGCCATAATATGCCGACGCAAATTTTGCACTGTAGGACATAATCGGCGTATTATATAGACCTTCTTCATCAAGAGCCTTGCGAATTGCCTCAACACGTTTATCCATCATATCACTCGGTGCAATGATATCTGCTCCTGCTTTGGCATACACAACAGATGCTTTTGCCAATAGCGGAAGCGTTTCATCATTTAAAACTTCCCCATCGCAAATCAGACCACAGTGTCCATGTGATGTATACTCACACAGACAGACATCCGCAACAACAACAAGTTCTTTGTAATTTTTCTTAATATAGCGAATCGCCTGTGGCACGATTCCGTCTTCGGCATACGCACCACTTCCCTGCTCATCTTTGTGTGCCGGAATACCAAACAATAAAACTGCCGGAATCCCTGCCTCACGCACTCGGTCAAGTTCTTCATGAAGTCTGTCAATCGAATACTGGCAGATGCCCGGCATCGACTCTACCGGTTCACAAATATTTTCTCCTTCTATTACAAAAATCGGATAAATCAATTCGTCCACCCGGACATGATTTTCCCGCACCATATCTCTCACTCGTTCGTTCATCCGCAGTCTTCTCGTTCGTTCCATTTTAATGCACCTTCCTTTTCGTATCCAATTACCTGTTTAATAAGATAGCATAAACCATCGAAACATCTTTTTGTTTCGTTTATAAATCTTTTTATACTGAGAGTGCGGCAAAGGGCATGGCACTGTCCCTGTTTCTACCGTAACACTCACAATTTTCTTCTCGTACACAAGCCAGTCCGCAAAGCCTCCGTGTTCTTCTGTACTCGAACTCTTTGGCATCATTCGGTAATGATTTCTCTTTTTTATTTCACTTGCTAACCTGTACTGCTTTTCATGCAGTGGCGACGATACATCAAAATCCCAGTATAAAATACTGCCGGTCGAATGGAGATTCAACACCGTCTTTGGCGATATCCGCTTAATAAAAGAAATTAATGCCTTCGTTTCCTTTTCGCTCGCTGCCTTTTTTCCTGTATATGTTGTGGCATCCGGTTTCCTTTTCTTCCCCTTCTTTTTATCCTTTTTCTTATCTGCTGAAAAACCGGCAGGGAAATTATTGTTAATATTAACCCCTCTGGCATTATTTTTCCACGTATTGAAATGCCCTATCTTCTGTATTTTCTTGCGAAGTTTTGCATTGCGGATTCCACTTGCCCCATACTGCGAAATTGTCACACCGTCCGGGTTATCCATCGGCAGAATATAAAGGCATGTCGAACGGAATCTTGCGCGGTGCTCACCATATTCCCGAAGAATTTCCTCGGTCTGTCGCATAATGACCTGTGTATTTTTCCACTCTCTGGCATGAATTGCCGCATCAATCACAAGTTTCTTTGCCGCAGAAGGATTTCCCACACGCAGGCACCAGATTTCCCTGTTGTCATATGTCCTGCCAAGGCTCGACAGCCCTGTTTTTCCGGGGTATTTGTGAGCAATCTTACGCAAATCTCTTGTCATCTCTGCATAGTCGTATTTCTTATCCTTTTCACTGACAATCCACGGCTCTTCTTTTACAACAATTTTAATCCTGCACTGGTTTTTATCCGAATCTTTTACCTTTACAAAAAGGTAAGTCGTACCCTTCTTTTTCGCCGTAATTCGTCCGTTTTTATTGACACTTGCAATCTTTTTATTCTTTATTTCAAAAGACAATTTCTTTTTGGCATAGTTAAAAGAAACTGTCGCTTTTTTCTTTTCCCATAACTTTATTTTGCTGCCGCTTTTGCTTTCAATTTTTTCATTAAAATAAATGTAAATATAGCAGTTTTCGCCTGTCACTTTGGACGTCGCTTTTAAGAGCGTGTAATTTTTTTTGTTTTTTGTCTTACATTTTACCACACCGGAGGAAGAAACGGTAACTAACTTCTTTTTTACTTCTTTTTTCGAAGCACCTCCGTAAACCTCAAAAGTAGATGCCTGTGACATAACAAGTTTTACCGAATCGGTCGTATACGAGTAAAGGTGATATACCTTTTCCCCCTTCACTTTCCGATAATGAATCCCCTTCATGCCGCCTTTATAATACTTAGCGTGAGGCGATACCAGTTCATATTTTTTCACCGGCTTTGGAGTTTCATTTGGCTGTGGCGCAGCTGTTGGCTCCGGCTCCTCTGTGGGCTCCGCGGTCGGTTCTTCTGTCGGTTCAGGCGTTGGCTCTTCACTCCACTCCGTCTGATTGTTCTTCTGTCTTGCCTGCAAATGGGCAGGACTCCCGCTTATGAGGTCACATAAAATTAAGGTTGTGGCAAGCAATGCCGCTATTTTTTGCTTATGCGTCTGACTCATTTCCCTTATTTCCTTTCCATTAATCGTGATGTTTCACTTTTACTGCAAGATAAAAGGTACCTCACAATGAGATACCTTTTTGTACTTGTTTGTTATAACAGATAAAGCTTAAGCTAATTTGCTTTTTGCTACTTCTACCAAAGAAGCGAAACCTTCCGGATCGCTGATTGCCATCTCAGAAAGCATTTTACGGTTTACGTTTACCTCAGCAAGTTTCAAACCATACATAAATTTGCTGTAGGAAAGACCATTCATTCTAGCTGCTGCGTTAATACGAGCAATCCAAAGCTGTCTGAACTGTCTCTTTTTCTGTTTTCTACCTGTATAGGACTCTTCCAACGCACGCATAACAGACTGTTTTGCAACACGATACTGTTTACTTCTTGCGCCTCTGTAACCCTTTGCCAGTTTCAATACTCTTTTATGTTTTTTCTTTGCGTTCATTCCGCCTTTAATTCTAGCCATTTGTCAGTTCCCTCCTTCGCCATTAGCTGTATGGCATAATCTTTTTCATTGTTTTTACATTAGTTTCATCTACAAGAGCAGACTTTCTGAGATTTCTTTTTCTCTTTGTTGTCTTCTTAGTCAAAATATGACTCTTGTATGCTTTGTTTCTTTTCAATTTACCGGTACCGGTAACTTTAAAGCGCTTTGCAGCAGCTCTTTTTGTTTTCATTTTCTGATTTGCCATGATATTATTCCTCCGTTATTATTTTGTGGCTGATAAAAACATTACCATACTTCTTCCTTCCATCTTCGCAGGTTTGTCGACGGAAGCAACGTCCTTTAATTCTTCAAAAAACGCATTCAGGATTTCCCTTCCTACATCTTTATGAGCCATTTCTCTACCACGAAATCGGAGTGAGACTTTTACTTTAGCTCCCTTTTGCAGGAATTTCTTTGCCTGATTTACTTTCGTGTTCAAATCATTGGTATCAATGTTTGGCGAAAGTCTGATTTCTTTTGTCTCGATGGTTTTCTGTTTCTTCTTTGCTTCTTTTGCTTTACGAGCCTGCTCATAGCGGTACTTGCCGTAGTCAATAATTTTGCACACCGGCGGTTTTGCAGTCGGTGCAATCTTTACCAAATCAAGTCCTGCATCTTTTGCTTTGAAATATGCTTCTTTTGCCGACATAATGCCAAGCTGTTCTCCATTTGGTCCAATTACACGAACTTCTCTGTCGCGAATCTGCTCGTTAATCATTAAATCGCTTATTGTTCTTACCTCCTAAATGAAAAAAAGATAGCTGTTTCTAAAAGCCAGCTATCCACGTAAAACATTTCCTATCATTATAATAGATGTGAACCAATACCGTGTGATAACAAATGTTATACGGCAAGGTGAGAGTGGATAACTCTGCTTTTTACACCTTTGGTAGTGTACCATAGAAAGGTGGTGTGTGTCAAGTGATTGCTGTTAACTTTTTTTCAGTTTCCGTAAATGACCTTAATTCAATTTATTGGATTCCTGAAAAATCAGCAGCAATCACTTGACCACACACGCTTACATACAAAGTATCAGCCATGGTATTAAGGCAGGACAACAAATGATTGGGGGGATGTCATTTATTGAATTCCAGTAATTAGGCAGAAAAACTTTGAAACTCGTGGGTTTTGAGTACGTCGGTATGTAGCGCTGGTAGTTTCAGCGCCCATACCGCTACGTACTCAACGAGCGAAAGCGGCGCAAGAGGTTCGGGGAACCTCTGTTCTGCGCGGACCGAAGTGGAACGTAGACCCACGAGATACAAAGCTTTTCTGCCTAATTACGGAAACAATAACACGCCCCCCCACTTAATTTACCATCCCCGATATATCAACCTTAATAAACTGCTGAAGCCATTCGATGATGTCTTTTTCGTTTGCAGGATTTAAGTTCTGAATTGAGGATAAATTTTCGATTGTCATGTGGTCCCAGCGAATCATCCAGATTCCGTATGCCAAAATCACGGCATTTAAAACCAGACCGATGGCACTCAAAATCAATCCGATGATTCCTAATTTTTTCGCATTTTTACCGCCTTTTGCCACTGCAATAATGCTAAAGACAAGGGCGATTGCGGCAGGGATTACGCCGATACCTGTTCCAAAACAGCAAAAACAGGAAATTCCACCTAATATAAGAGAGGCAATTGCAAGCCCTCTGTGTCGATTTATATCTGTCATAGATACCTCCATTTCTATATCCTGCCGTATGGGGCGAAAAAGGATGCTGTCTGTTCCAGATGCTGCATCGACGAATTATTCGTAATTTTAATTAACAGCACCGCTACGACAATGGCAAGGATGACCCCTGCCACTCCCACAACGATACCGGCAATTGCTGCATCTTCCTGATTCGGATTGTCATCCCGAAGTCCCAAAATTCCAAATACAATGCCAAGCACTGCCATTACCAAAGAAATGGACCATTGCATACAACAAACCATCGAAGCACATGAAAACACTAACGACGCAATCGCTTTTGCATTTGTCTGTCTATTCTGCTGCATACAAACCTCCTGCTTATTTGCTCTCCGGTGTCACTTCTACCTTACGAATTTCTTTCGTACGGATTTCCTTGCAAATGTCATCAATGAACGTATCCAAAGACTGTGCACCCTCGTCTCCTTTGAAACGGCTGCGAACGGATACAACGCCTTCTTCCTCTTCTTTCTGCCCAACGACGAGCATATACGGTGTTTTCTGAAGTCTTGCCTCGCGAATCTTGTAACCGATTTTTTCGGAACGGCTGTCCACGCTGCAGCGGATGCCATTCGCTTTTAATTTCTCTTCCACGCTGTTTGCGTAATCAAGATATTTCTCAGAAATCGGCAGAACACGTACCTGCTCCGGTGAAAGCCATGTCGGGAATGCACCGGCATATTTCTCAATCAGCCATGCTAACGTTCTCTCATAACATCCAATCGATGTTCTGTGGATGATGTATGGGCGTACTTTCTCACCATTTTCATCAATATAATACATATCAAACTGTTCCGCCAAAAGGGCATCCCACTGAATGGTAATCATGGTATCTTCTTTACCGTATACATTCTTCGCATTGATATCTACTTTTGGTCCGTAGAAAGCGGCCTCTCCGACATCTTCAGTAAATGGAATGTTCAGTTCAATCAGAATCTGACGGATATCTTCTTCTGTCTCATTCCATACTTCCGGCTCGCCGATATATTTTTCACGATTTTCAGGATCCCATTTACTCAGATGATACGTTACATCTTCTTCAACTCCAAGTATCTGTAAACAGTACTGAGCGAGAGCGATACAATCCTTAAATTCTTTTACCATCTGATCCGGACGCACAATCAAATGTCCCTCAGAAATTGTAAACTGGCGGACACGAGTCAAGCCGTGCATTTCACCGGAATCCTCATTACGGAACAATGTCGATGTCTCACCATAACGGCATGGCAGGTCACGATAGGATTTCTGACTTGCCTTGTAAACATAGTACTGGAATGGACAGGTCATCGGACGAAGGGCAAATACTTCCTTATCCTTTTCCTCATCGCCAAGAACAAACATACCTTCTTTGTAGTGATCCCAGTGACCGGAAATCTTGTACAAATCAGATTTCGCCATCAAAGGTGTCTTCGTTCTCATGTAACCGCGCTTTTCTTCCTCATCTTCAATCCAGCGCTGTAAAGTCTGGATAACCTGTACACCTTTTGGCATCAAAAGCGGAAGTCCCTGACCGATTACATCAACGGTGGTAAACAGTTCCAACTCACGTCCCAATTTATTGTGGTCGCGTTTTTTAATATCTTCCAAATGCTCCAGATAAGCATCCAAATCCGCTTTCTTTGTATAAGCAGTTCCGTATACACGGGTAAGCATTTTATTTTTCTCATTTCCTCTCCAGTAAGCACCGGAAGAAGAAATCAGCTTCATTGCCTTTAACGGTTTTGTATTCATCAAATGAGGACCGGCACACAAATCAATGTATTCGCCCTGCTGATAGAAAGAAATCTCGGCATCTTCCGGTAAATCTTCAATCAACTCAACCTTATACGGCTCCTCACGTTTTTTCATCAAATCAATTGCCCCTTGTCTTGGCAGGGTAAAACGCTCTAATGTCGCACCTTCCTTAACAATCTTTTTCATTTCTTTTTCAATCTTGTCCAGTGCCTCACGATCCAATGGTGCTATATCAAAATCATAGTAGAAACCTTCCTCAATCGAAGGTCCAATGGCACATTTGGCATCCGGATACAATCTCTTAATCGCCTGTGCCAGCACATGGGATGCAGTATGACGGAATGCTGCTTTTCCTTCGTCGCTGTCAAATGTCAAAATATTCAGTGTGTGTTCGCCATCTACTATTGTGCGCAAATCCACAACTTCGCCGTCTAACTCGGCAACACATGCCACTCTGGCAAGTCCTTCACTGATGTCTTTGGCAATATCAATAATGCTCATTGCCTGTGAATACTCTTTGCTTGAACCATCTTTTAGTGTTACTTTCATGTGAATTCCTCCTGTTCTCATTCAATTTCAATATACAAGAAGGCCTCATCCCTTCTCGCTGTTATAGTTCGAAGGGACGAGGCCATAAAATCAATGTCTCGCGGTTCCACCCTTGTTGGACGAAATAGTAATAAATCATCCCGGCTTCATTCTGACGATAACGGGGTCACCGGACCGGATTGGGGTCACTCCGAGGTAGTTTTCAAACGGTTTCCATGAAAATGCTTCCAGCACAAGGCATTTCTCTCTGACATGTTCTGCGTTTTACTCATCTCATCTACGTGTTACCGCTATTATAATCTTGAAAATTTAAAATGTCAACACCTTTAAATTCTTTTATTTGCAAGAACCTCATACACATTCTTAAACGAATCTTTCACCGCATACAATTCCGTGAACAAACCACAATATGGACCATTCATCGAGTAGCCATAGCTGCTTTCATCCAGCGATGGGTCATCCTGCCATCCCCAAATTGAAACCGCTTTTAAAGGTCGGCTCTCCTCCAATTTTTTAATTTCTTCATCTGATTTTCCGGTGCATTTTGCCGAAATTTCATTTACGTCCACAAACATCTGGAACAGTTTTTTATAAAATGCAGCATGTTTTTTCTTCATGGCGGCCGTCCCCATATAATTTCTTACTGCCATTTCGGTCACCTGAACTTCACAGCCAAGTGCTGCATAAGTCTCAATTGATTTCTTAATATCCGAAATATTCTGCTCATTCATGCATCCATTCTGAGTTCCGTAACCGCCAATGTATCCCTGCATGCCAACGCCGTCACACAACTTGCGCGTATTTCCCTTGGCATCCTTTGCATAACTGTTAATGCTCTTAACCAAATTTACGATTTCCTCACGCTTTGATTTGTAGAAAGAATTGTAATCATTATAATACAATTTGATATCGGCCCCAAGTTCATCTACCGTATTTTTCGCATAAAGGAACGACTGCTCCACATAATCACTGCCAAGAATTTTATAAAACTGATTATCTTTTCGGAGATTTCGGTTGTCATTTCCCACATTCTGGTCTGCTACAGCCTCATTTACAACATCCCAGCAGTAAATCACACCCGGGTATTTCTTTTCAAAATGAGTGATTACTTCTTTAATATAATACTGAAGACGTTTCTGCATAACCGCCTTGCTTACATATTTCTTACTTGTGTCATAGCCCTCGCGGAAGAACCAGTCACACATATACGCGTGCCAGACAAGGACGTGACCGCGCATCTGAATTCCATTTTCCTTGGCAAACGAAATGATGGCATCAGCTTTTTCATAATTCATCACTGGCATTCCATCTTTACTTTGCGCAGATTTTGCCTGGTCTAAAAGCGAATATGCCTTAAACTCATTTCCTGCTGTCAAACTGTTAAAATGGTACTTCACAAGATTTTTGTAGTTGTCATTTGTTGTAACATTTGTGTAGTTTACAACGGTTCCCAACTTGAATCCATGCTGCGCCGCCAACTTAGCAAGCGGCTGATACTTCGTCGTCGCATTTAACACGTTCGCCTTTTTCTTCGCCTCAGGAGAAACGTATTTTGTTACGCTCACCTTACATTTTAAAGTGACTTTTTTCTTCTTTTTGGCACCTTTCTTCTGATACCAAACCTTGGCTTTTACTGTCGCACTGCCTTTTTTTAATCCCTTAATGGTGACCGATGTCTTTTTCTTTTTCGTCAGTTTTGCCACTTTTTTTCCGGACAAAGTCCATTTGGTTTTCACGATTTTTTTCGTTCCGTTTTTCTTAACCTTCAATGTCTTTGTCTTGCCAATATAGGCAGTCATTTTTGTTTTTGACAATACCGGCTTTTTCGCTTTTGCTTTTGCCTGCACCCCGCCTGCTCCGGCAAGAGAGCCAATCATCAGGCATGCGGCAAGGGAAAGCGAGAGAATCTGTTTGCTTTTCATGTTGCTTCACTCCAATCTTTTATGATAAGAATAAGTATAGCACATTTTGTCGGTTTTGAAATCTTCTTTTTTTAATGCGATTGTGGCATATGTTCGGTGGCATTTTTTTGTTTTCCGTAATTTAGAAGAAACGCTTTGCGTCTCGTGGGCACTCCCGTTTGTTGAGTGCGTAACGGTATGGACACTGAAACTACCAGTGGTCTACGCTCCGCTTCGGTCGTTGCAGAACAGAAGTCCACTGGACTTCTTGCAACACATACCGACGTACTCAAAACCCACTTGTCACAAAGCGTTTCTTCTAAATTACTGGAATTCAAAGGAATTGGCAGCAAACATATGCCACAATCGCATTTAAAAAAAAGAACTTCTTTCTTTTCTTTACTTTTGTCAACACTAGCAGTTAAAATCAGCCGATTACCCCACAGACAATTTTTTCACCGGACGCCCCGGATGGCTGTGTCATGAAGTCATCCCCTGACACTATTGCTTTCAATGTATGCCGGGGAATGATTTTTGTTCTCAGTTCATTAAGTGAGAAAAAGTTTGTGCTAAATGCCGGAGAGAAGCTTATGCAACCTAAAACCTCACAAAAGTTCAAAAACGTTGCATGCTTTCGCCTGCTTTTCAAAATAAAACAACCAAAAAGGTTACAATCGACAAAAAGCGTTGCAATTAATACGTGATTTTTGCTGATAAAGCCTAATTTCAACGTAAAAATGCAACGCTATGAAACAAATCATAGAAAAAAAGTTGTCGAAGAAACCGTACAGCCCGTCTTTTTGGGAGCTGCCGTAAATTATCAAAAAATGATTTGCAGCGAGTGGGTACAAACACGTGGGTATCAAGCTTGCGTATTTTGCAAGCTGATACCCCTACGCGTTTGTCTTAGCGAGAGCGCCCACTTGATGTAAATCATTTCTTGATAATTTACGGCACCCCCCCAAACACGGCTACCTCCAAATCCCCTTCTCTTTCCGTATCACATAATACAAATCATTTTCCATTGCCATAACTTCTTCCATCGGCACGCTCTTAAAGACCGGCATCCGCATTTTGTATTTAATCCAAAAGAACGAGTAGATACCAAGAATCAAAAAGGCAATTCCGGTTACGCCCCAGATAGCTAATCGCTCTGCCGGGTCAGTTGAAATATTTAAAATCATGTATGTTGTTCCTAAAATCCCGATAAGCGGCAGAATTTTACCGAGTGGAACTTTAAAGGAACGCGGTGCATTTGGCACTCTTTTTCTCAGAATCAGCACGTCAATATGCGCTAAGATATACGAAATCATCCAAAATACAGAGCCCACCAGAATCAAAAATGAGATTGCCGAGGAGGAACTGTCACTAATGAAAGCAAAAATCAAAATGGTAACACTGACAAATATTACACCGAAAAATGGTACTTTCCTTTTATTTGTCTTGGCAAAAAACTGTGGCATCATATTCATTTTTGCCATGCCCTGACAAATATTAGAAAGACCACTTACCGTTGAATTTTGTGTGCTGATAACTGCCAGAGCAGCCACCATTGTCATCCAGTATTTTCCTGCTCCGCCAAGAAGATTTTGACCGTATAACAAATGTGGTGCGGCAGATTCGGTCAGTTTTGCCCACGGCGTATAATTATGAAAACCTAATACCATGATTGCCTGCACCAGACAAATAAGCACCAGTCCAATCATCATACCAAGCGGCACGTTTCGTTTGGCATTTTTAACATCTTTGGATATTGGAATGACATATTCGGCACCAATAAACAGCCAGAATGCCACTGCAGTTGTCGACACAATATCAGCGAAATTCGTTGACATGCTTGCCGGCTGGGAAACAACCTGTCCGGTTCCAAGCCCCAGGGCACCGATAATTCCCATAACAACCATCGAGCCAACCAAAAGGAATGCAACCAAATTCTGAATTTTAGCAAACATATCGACACCAAACAGATTTGCCACCATAACGATTACCGTCATGATAATGGTATAGCCGATGCTTGGAATCGGCAAATGAAGCGTCTGCGACATGGCATAGGCAAAAATCGATGCTTCAACACCACACGATAAAATGTTACAAATCAGATACCCTCCCACCATAGAAATCATGGTTGGAAACGGTCCCATACAAGCGAGCGTATACTGCGCCAGTCCTCCGGTCGTGTTTGGCATCAGACCATTTAGCTCAGAAAGCGAAGCAACCGTTGTCATATTCAGCAGACAGGCGATAATCATCGCACCAATAAATGGGATTCCCACCGTTCCTGCTCCCTGTCCCAATGACACTAGACAGCTTGTCGCAATGACAAGCCCGACAGAAACAGAAACCACACTTCCTAATCCTAATTTTTTGTTTTTCTCCATGCCAATTCCCCCTTGTTCTCTTAAGCCATTTCCGGTTTATCCCACAATGGCAGTTCCACACCAATGCCTTCTTTTAAAGCGCGGCGGTAAACAGTAGCTCCCCACGCGATGTCCTCAACCGGCATGCCTCCAACAGAATATACGATAATCTCATCTTCGCTTTCCCGTCCTTTTCTCTCACCGGTAATCACATCTGCCACATCAATAATGTCTTCTCTTGTAATTTTCCCCATCTGTTTTAAATCCGTAAATTTACTTCCTACAATCTGCACCTGGTCGTAAGTCGGATATGGATATTCCTCCTCCCACGCCTCATACAATTTGTAGTTGTCCACAACTTTTTTACAGCCATTTACAAGGAAATCCTCATCAAAACGAGCGGCTGAAGGCATACTGATTAGTGCACCTTTTTTAATCCATTTCGTATCAATATAAGGAAACTCTGCCTCACTGTCTTTTACTGTTGTTGTCATGCTGATAATGTCACTGTCTTTTACAGCTTCCTCGATAGAATCACAAATCACAATATTTTTGATTCCCGGACATTCTTCTTTGACAAATGCAACAAATGAATCAATGGACTTTTGTCCACGCCCCTTAATTTTTACGGTATCAATGCCCGGTCTCACGCTGACAAAGGCACGAAGGGAAGTTTTCCCCATAACACCCGGTCCGATAATAGCGACTGTTTTTGCAGCCTCTCTTGCCAAATATTTGCAGCCAACACCGGGAATTCCCCCTGTTCGGTAAGAACTCAAAAGGTTTGCCGACATCATCGCAAGTGGTGCCCCCGTATCTTTATCATTTAACATCATCATCAAAATGGAGCGTGGCAGCCCTTTTTTCTTATTCTCCATGTTCGATCCGTACCACTTCATCCCCGCCATCTGATAGCGTCCGCCAAGATATGCCGGCATCGCCATGAATCGTCTGTCCTCTGCATTTTTCGGCATTCCCTCAAATTCCGGGTCATCCGGAAAAGTCACCATGCAGCCATGGGAATTGTGATTTTTTCCGCCCATCACATAGTCCCCTTTATGTAAAGTCAACAATAAATCTTCCATTGCCTCCACACAGGCATCCATATCCGTCACACCTGCCCGAATCATATCCGGTTCACTTAAATATAAAAATTTGATTGCTGTATCCATTTTGATAACCTCCTTTGCCATCTATGCACCTGTTGTTTTTTGCAAAAAAAATAAGACGCCACAAACCTTCGTTTGTGACGTCTTCGTCGAACCCTAGTATAGCACAATGGTTTTTGTCCGTCAAGGTTCAGATTTTCTAAGTATCGCAGATACATTTTTATCTGTCACCGTTACCGTTCCATAACTTTCTTTTCTAAGCATAGCTTTATAAGTACCCGGTTTACTAACAATCAAATAAGCTTCTCCTTCAGTATTAGTACAAAAATATTTTGTGTCCGTTTCATCCTCTGTATTTACGAAAGAAAACTGTTCACCCTTCATAGGGTTTCCATCACTATCTACCATTTTCACATGAACGGCATATCCGGAAATCACAAAATCCCGGCTCTTTGTTTTACTGTCAATCGTTATCGTACCGACATTTACATATGCATTACTATACTCTGAATACACCATTACATCATAGGTACCAAATAAAATATCCTTTACTTCAAAGGAACCATCTTTTCCTAATCCTGCCACACGACCCGAATAATATGGTTCTTCCATTCGCAAACCGATCTGCCACATATTCGTATCAAAATCGGTAAAGGAACTACCATTTTCCCATGAAAGTTTTCCGGTCAGTTTGCCAACCTCTATATCAAAATTTTTCTCAACCGAAGCATCAGTTACTGTTATTTTCTCAGATGCTAATATTCCCTCTGAATTGGATATTTTCACGATATACTCTCCCGCCGATACATACACAGAATATTTGCCATCCTCCATCTCATTTACTGCACAAGTCGAAGACGAATTCTTGTCAAATAATGTTATCCTTGCATCGTCTGAAGCATTAACCCCATTCAGTTTGCAATAACCACTTACTCGATACAGTTGTGTATTCACAGAAACCACATCGTCTCCCTTGGTAACCGTAAATGTCGCATTCTGCATATCCTGTATATTTTTGTTTTCCCCGCCAAACACATAAGAGCCAAGTGGAAGCATTGCATGTGCAGAATAACCTACCGGTCCTTCTGTTAGATAGTATTCATTTCCGGATCCTTTAGTTTCCTTCACATAGTTTTGCTCCGATAATGGAATTACGTGATTTTCGGCATCAAGCACTTTTATTTTTACATATTTCAACGGCAGGGTTAAATCTTTCACAACATCAGAACCATTGATTGTAATCTTGGCAATGCTGGTGTCTGCGTAGAAAAACTCATACTCGCCGTCCAGCAAATCCAATTCATAATCGAACGCATTCTCTTCACCATCCATCGGGACAAAAAATAATTTATATTGTTCTCCATTTCTCTTGACCAAAATTGTATAACATCCGGTCTCTCTCATTTCTTCCGGAACTGTAAGACCCGATACGTCAAGCAGGTTTCCTTTGCAGGAATGTTCGATATAATCTTTCCTTGTATCCCCCAGTGCCACATCTACCGTATCAACAACAGTATCTCCATCGATTACCTGATAGGTTCCCGGCTTCAGATAAACTTCATACCATCCACTCGTGCCAGAAACATATGTAGAATAGTCGTCGTTATTCACATTTTTATATAAATACGTGTTGCTGCATTTTCCAAAAATTCGCGCATAATCCAGTGTAATATCACGTTCTTCACTGCCGGTCACTTCAAACCTGTCAAATTCATAACTTCCTACATAAATTATATAGTTTCCTTTTGTCAGGTATCTGTAATAATGATTGTCATCATCCAAATCACTGCCATAAAGGACTTCGCTATTTTCAGTTGCCGAAATCCAAATATTAGGGATATCCATTGTCTGTGCACCAGTTCTTTTTACCGTGCCGGACATTTTATAAACCGGAAGCTTCTCATCATGCTGCATGTCACCCTCAACGGTAAACGATTTTCCCAACTGAATTTGGTACTCTCCCTTTGATTGTTTAGTCGTAAAATTACCCTTTTCATCGGTCTTAATTACGTCATTCTGCTCCCAAAATTCTCCGTTCCATTTATCTAAGGAAACTTCAGCATTTGCAATCGGCTGTCCATCTTCTGTCTCCAGTTTTCCGGACACCGTATATTTTCTCTGCTGTTCAACAAGCACATACGACTGCTTAATCTCTTTACCGTCAACCGTTATCACAAGGTCAAACGTATAATATCCTTTATCTTCTTTTCCCTCATAATAAGGCTCATCATGCCAGACAACATTGCGGATACTGTTATCTACACAGTAGACATTGCGATAAATTGTGCGGTATATTTTCAAATTTATTGATAAATCCGTAAATATATCCTTTAACGATTTGCCATCTTCTATCGTTTCATCATAGATAAAGCCCTGATTTTCTCCCACCATATAATCGCGGTATTTTACTGCTCCCTTTGTTGATGTAAAGGCGTCTATCACAAAGTAATTTTCCACTTTCACATAAATACCGACATGACTAAAATTCAGGAATTGCTTTCCTCTTGTATATGACGAAGGTCTGAACATAACACTGTCCGTCGACGCACTGATAGCCTCTATATTCAGTGTTATCTTCTCATCTTCATAAACACCGGTTATTTTTTTCGTACCTGCATTTTTTATGTCCTCTGTGTTCACGTCTTTATCTTTAAAATAATAATAACTGAAATGGGAACTATCGCCATTAGGGTCTTTTGCTAAGCCTCTCTCTAATTCATACTCTCTGTTGTCTGCCTGCAACGTAAGCAGCGTAAATCCATTATCAAATTCCTTATCTATGGTTTCGTCCCGTGACAGCCCAAGCATCATTTTAGCCGTCTTTGTATACTCTTTGCCATCAAGTGCTGCCGTTATTGAAAAAGTATAACTGCCTTTTCCCTTTGATGTTTTTTCGTTCCACTCGACGTCCGAAACCGATTTTACCTCTGCCTTCTTTCCATAGCAATAAACCGTAAACTCACATTTTGTCACATCCTGCACGATGTCTTTCAGAGAATTTGCCTCCCCATCACACACGTAAATATCATTATAACTTAAATAATAATCGACTTCTTTTTCAAAAGCAATTGAGCTGATGATGAGTTCTTCATTTTCCGCATAAAGTCCCTGATTGTTTCTCACCGGTTCTACCGTTGGTCCCGGTGTCTCATCCGGCGGAAGCATCGTCTGTTCCGGCACCTTGGTCGGCAGCGGTGTCGGACTCGATACCTGCGTTGGTCTTACCGTCGATTTTGTCGTCGGTTTTGCTGTCTTTTTACCGTTATTCTTATCTGCATTTTGATTGGTTCCGGCTTTCTTTACCGTCACTTTGCAGACAAACTTTTTCTTGCCTACTTTCGCCTGCACCTTTGCTTTTCCGACTTTTTTACCATGAATCGTGACACCGGTCTTTTTCTTTTTACTCAGTTTCACATTTTTCTTGCCGGATACAACCGTCCACTTCACTTTCTTTTTGTTGTTTTTCAACTTAACCTTAACGGTCTTTCCAACCGTTACCGTTACTGATTTTTTGCTCAGTTTCACCTTCTTCTTGGCTGCGAGTACATTTTGCGGCATCATCGTAAATGCCAGTACAAACACAAGCAAAACGGCAATTTTTCGTCTCATTTTTCTCATATCATATCCCTCCATGTGTAATCAAACAATTTCATCGTTTTACTCTCCTAACTCCAAATTCCTCTTGACAGATGCATTGGTAATCGTTACGTCTGCTGCGGTAACCATTCCGGAATCCAAAGACACTTTTATCTCATACTCTCCCGGCTCTACATAGAATTCATATTTCCCTTCATCAAATGTATAGCTCGAAAGTTCTGTTGCGTCTCCCTTTTTGTGCAAGTACACCCATGTATCATCGGACACCTCGGTTCCATTTACCTTGCAGCTACCGGATATCTTATACACGTTTGTATTGATAACAACAGTATCGCTCGAACCATCCACGGTAAAGCCATAGTCTCCTATACTTGGCATACAGTAATAATCAACACACTGGTAATCGCCGGTTGGCAGCACGATGCGTGATGTATAATCCCCAGACTCATCATCGTCCATATAGTAGGAAATGCTGCTCGTCCCCTTACTTGCAAATTTAAGCCTCCGTTTCGGATATATCGATATCAACTCATCTTCTGCATCAAGCATTTTAATTTTTACATATTTGTACGGCATCGTTAAATCTTTCACTACATTGGAATCGGTAACTGTCATCCTGCCAACCGATTTCCCGTTGTGCAAAAACTCATATTCACCGGCTAAAACGTCAAATTTGAAACCGGATATATCATCCTCATCAAATTTTGGCGCCATAATTAATTTCTTGTAAACCACCTCATTTCTCATAACCAAAATCTCGTAATTTCGATACATGTCTTTTGGAATTTGAAGTCCTGCCATGTCTAACAACTCACCCTTGCAGGAATACATCTCGTAATCCTTTGTCATCTCACCAAGTGACACTTCAATGGTATCAACTGTAGCATCTTCTATTTTTACATAATAAGTACCCGGCTTTAAATAGACGTTGTACGTATCAAATACGGAAAATGCCCAATAGCAATTATTTTCATCCTCGGTATCTACAAATTTATAATATCCAGAACCTTTTCCGGACACAAGTGCAAGTTCCATCTTGATATCATATGTTCCACTTCCGGTTACTTCCACGGTGTCAACCGGGCAATCACAGGATTGAACCGTGTATGTTCCTTTCTGCACATATGCGTAATAACGGTTGTCATCTCCCAGTAAATCTCTCAAATAAATGCAGGAAGACTCCTCTGATTCAAAGTTAAAGCCCGGAACATCCGGCGTATTCGCACCTGTTCTTGTCACCTTTCCGGTGATTTTATAAACCGGAAGTTTCTCATTATGCACTACATCTCTGTCCTCTACCGTAAACGTCTGCCCCAGTTCAAACTCATAGGTGCCTTTTTGTAAATCCGTTTCGAAACATCCGTTCTTATCCGTCTCAATCGTGTATTCACATTCCTCATCGCTTAACTTAGACAATAAAACTTCTGCTTCTGCAATCGGCAGTCCATCTTCTGTTGTCAATTTTCCGGACACTGCATAGGTTTTCTGTTTTTCCACCAGCACATACGACTGCTCATTTTCCTGTCCATCCACTGTAAGTACAATGTTAAAGGAATAATAGCCATGGTCCGTTTTGTCGTCATAATAAGGCTCATCGTGCCAGACCACATTGCGAATCTCAATATTTTCATTATTCCAATATACATTATTATAGACTGCACGGTAAATCTTTAAGTCTTCCACTACATTAGCAAATATGTCTTTTAATGTTTTTCCTTTTTCTAACGCCGGCTCATATACGAAACACTCTTCACTGTATCCCGGATATAAATTCACCTCACCTTTTGTTGCGGTAAATGCATCTATGTAAAAATGAGAATCTGTCTTGGCATCAATGTAAACCATACCTGAACCGACTGCCAGATTATCTTTCGCAAAGGAATCACTAATAACGCTCACAAAATAATCATCGCAGACTTCTTTTCTTGCATTCACTGTATACTGCTGTTCCTCGTAGACACCAACAAGTTTAATATTTTCCGCATTTTGAATCTTTGAAGTATTAACTTCTTTATCTTTAAAATAATATCCGCTTTCCCCTTCTTCATCATGCAGACTTTGTTCTAACTCATACTTTTCACCATCTGCATCCAAAGAAAGCCATGTCATACCATTCTCCGAGCCTTCCTCTGAATCCTCGCGGACAAGTTTCATCGTAACTGTTTGCTTATACTCCTTGCCGCCCTGCACAGCCGTAAGCAGGAATGAATAATACGGCTTCTGCCATTCCTCATCGTCATGCCAGACAACATCGGTAATTGACTTTACTTCCGCCTTTTTACCATAACAATAAACGTTATATGTACATTTTGTCACGTCCGGCACAAACTCCTTCAGGGAATCAGCCTCCTCGGAGATTACATAAATATCATTATAATTCAGCGAATATGACGGAACATCTTTTTCAAATGCAACGGAACTGACAATCAACGGCTCTTTTTCAGCATAAAGCCCCTGATAATTCGACTCCGGTTTCACCGTTGGCGCCGGTGTCTCATCCGGTGGCATCATCGTCTCAATCGGCGTCGGATCCGGCTTATTGTCCGGCTTTGGTGTCGGAGTCGACGGCAGAGACGGTTTTTCGGTCGGCTTTGGCGTCGGAGTCGACGGCAAAACCGGTTTTTCGGTCGGCTTTGGCGTCGAAGTCGATGGCAGAACCGGTTTTTCGGTCGGCTTTACCGTTGGTTTTGCTGTTTTTTTACCATTATTCTTATCTGCATTTTGATTGGTTCCGGCTTTCTTTACCGTCACTTTACAGACAAACTTTTTCTTGCCGACTTTTACCTGCACTTTTGCTTTTCCGACCTTTTTACCCTGAATCGTGACACTTGTTTTTTTCTTTTTACTCAGTTTCACGTTTTTCTTGCCGGATGTAACCGTCCACTTCACTTTCTTTTTGTTGTTTTTCAACTTAACCTTAACGGTCTTTCCAACCGTTACCGTTACTGATTTTTTACTCAGCTTCACCTTCTTCTTGGCTGCGAGAACATTCTGTGGAATCACAGAAAAGCTCAGCACAAACACAAGCAAGAAAGCAACTGTGCCTCTTACTTTTTTCATATTATATCCCTCCATTGTGTTATAGAAAATTGTGTTTTCTTAATTTTATATGAAATTGTTAGGGGCGTCAAGAAAAACTGAAAACGTACTACGTCTTTAGGAGGCGCAGTACGCTTTTTTAATTCTACTTACTCTTTTTTACCAATTGTATACTTCCGAAATCGTAGTATGATATTTTTCCAACTGTTCGGCATTTTCTTTCATAAAATAATCTCTTAACTGGCTATCTCTTACATAAATTGTTGTATTATTCCATATAATTCTTTCCAATACCCAATGATAATGATAAGCATTTTGCTGGCTTTGATACCAATCATATGTTTGATCTATGTACACATTTTCAACAATGATATGACCATAAATTTGAAAAAGCGATTTAGGTAATACAATATTTTTTAAGTGTTGTACATCTATAATGTCTTTAATATAATCAACACCCTCTGGCACAGAATAGGAAACATCTTGTTTGGCAAAAGGATATAGAAGTAATTGTTTCATATCTTTCGAATACAAGATACCATCCTGTGATTTATAATTCTTATTCTGCCCATCAACCTCTATCTCACTTAAATTTGACACATTATAATCATCCTCAAAACACGGAAAACTTTCCACCGATGTCGGTATATATATTTTCTGAAATCCATGTATAACATCACTAAGGGCTCCACCTCGAACTTCCTTTACTGTGTTCGGAATCCGATACACGGTATCCGCTTTGGCACATGGATATTTTACCAGCACCGTCTTATCCTTATCAAACCAAACTCCATTTTCAGAAGAAAAGTTTTCACTTTCATCACTAATACTAATTTCTTTTAGTGATAACCAACTATAAGAACTATCTAAACCATACCCAATGCTATATAATGAATTTGTTTCTTGTGGAATATACCTCAAATACTTTGACAACGTAATGGTTGTTATTTGATTATTACGAATCTGTTTATTGGCAGGATTATCATAAACATCACAATAATCATTTATAATCTGTGCACCATCAATTGTGTCTGGTATATGAACACTTTTTTCTGTACTGTAAATAGCATTTACTTGCGCAATTTTCCCATTTGAAATATATGAATACTGCTCATTTGTTTTTTCTTCAGCAACGGAGATCTTTATTTGTTTTGAAACTGTATTCGTATTACTCCATGCTCCTTCTGTGTAAGATAAAGTCGCATTATAATCACCTGCTGCCGTTGTGTCCACTCCTGTAATCGAGAAACGACTATACGAAGATTCCTGTATATTGTTATTATTATGTAGTTCCTTATTTGTACCGTCCGATAATTTAACACTTATCTTGCCAAACTGTCCAAGCGTGTAAAAACTCAAATTACGCTCTGATAATGCCGTACTTGTCTTTGCAACAATAGCATCATCATACTGTGTCAATAATTCTACTGCTTTTGCCTCCGGTTTTTGGGTCGGCTGTGAAGAAGTTTTACTTGTTGGTGCCGGTGTTTGAACTGGTTTTCTTGTTGGTTTTGTGGTCGCAACACTGCTCTTATTGGTTTTATTCTTTACCGTCACCTTGCAGACATACTTTTTCTTACCCACTTTTGCCTGCACTTTCGCCTTTCCGGCCTTTTTCCCTTTAATTGTGACACTTGTCTTTTTCTTTTTACTAAGTGTCACATTTTTCTTACCGGAAGTAACCGTCCACTTCACCTTCTTTTTGTTGTTTTGCAGTTTGATTTTTACTGTTTTTCCAACGTTTACTGTTACCGTTTTTTTGTTCAGTTTTACTTTTTTCTTTGCAGCAAAGGCACTCTGCGGAAGCAGAGATAATGCCATTGCAAAAATAAGTAAAAGAACCAGTGTTTTTTGTTTTTTCATTGTGAAATCCTCCTTAAATTTTGTTATGTTATAGTATCCTACACTAACAGCTTTTTTTAATCTTTAACGAATTTACCATCCGCCAAAAACGCTCTTCCCACACCATCACCATCCACCATAGAAAATTCTACCTTAACTTTATTTGCACCTGTAATGTCACAATCAAACTCATATGCCCCCATTTCCTTTGTAATAATTTCACTCTTATATTTTTGTACACCATCCAAATATACTTTCATAATAAACGAATTACTAGATGGATCCTCTTTACGCACAAATAATTTCCCTGTAAATCGATTGTATTTTTCTTGCAAAAGATATGTCTCACTTTGAATCGTAGGATTAAACCCAGCACCACCCATAGCTGCCCACACATAAGAATCATAAACATTCTCATACACATCCTGTTCAGCCATATCTCCATCATAAAAAATATCATCATCTAATACATTTGCATCCTGAATAGAGATTTCTGCCGGTTCAGTATCCGTTTTTTCAATAGTAGCAGTCGGTGTTTCTGTCATCATCGCTGTAGGTGTTTCTGTTAGTGTTGCAGACGCAGTTGATGTCGCTTTTGGTGTAGGTGTACTAGGTCCTGGTCCACCACAATGCCTAACTTCTCCTACCACCACAATCAATATAGCAATAATAACAACTATTGCCCCTATGATTACTGAATCTTTTTTCTTATAAAAACTAATTACTCCAAAAAACACTATAACAACGAGAACTATAAGCAATTTAATAAAAAGACCTATCTCTTTATTAGATGCTATCGACAGCACATTGTTTATTACTTCAATTACTTTTGTCATCCCTCGATCTCCTTTTTGACTTTGTCCATCATCTCGTCATAATCTTGGCTTGGACTGATTGGTTTGCAAAATGTTATTTTCAACTGATATCTCCTCAGTTTTCTAATATTAAATATACGAGGCAGTTTTCTCCACCTAGGAAAAATTTCAAATCCTCCTTCAATTGATACCGGAACAATACTTTTTTTCGCTTTCCATGCTATCTGCGCACACCCTTCCTTAAAGGGCAGCATACTTCCATCTCGAGATCTTGCACCCTCCGGAAATATGATCAGCATCTTTCCCTGATCCAGACATTCCTTTGCACGCAATAGAACCGGCACCGTATTTCCTTCACGATTTACAGGAATTCCACCAAGCATCCGAAATAATCGGTTATTCACAAATCCCTCCATCGTGTGTTTGGCCGCAAGACATACCACGTTATCCCCCCTCTTTTTCTCGTCTAATGCCGCCAGCATCCAAATTGGATCAAAATACGATACATGATTGGATGCCAGGATAAAGGACTCCTGCGAAGGTATATTATCTTTTCCCTCCACATCTATGTGGTAGATACGCCTCATCCACTTCATCCACCGATACAATCTTCTGCAATCTTTGAATGATTTTTCACTGGGAAAATCCTGAATGTCATAATCCACATCCTTTTCTCGGTCAGACACGCTCCCGCTCTCAACAACGGATATAACATCACCAACTGTCTCTATCGCAGAAAATTGACTGATAATATTAATCCCAAATATTTTTTGAATTTCTACTGCCAGCTCAAATAACTGTAGTGAATCCAGTTGCAGATCCTCTCTTAAAGTCTGTTTATCATCTCTGATTTCATTTATTCCAGACACTTGACACAGTATTCTTTTTACAGATTGCTGCTCAGATAAAAGACCCTCCAACTTTTGTTCCTTTTCAACATACCTGCCTTCTTTCACTCTCTGCGCCAGTTCTAATCGCTTCACTTTTCCAACAGCTGTTTTTGGAAATTCTGATACAATATGTATCTGTTCCACTTTATAAATCTGCGTCATGTGTTTGGATATTTCTCTAATCGTCTTTACATACTTTTCTACCTGACTTTGTTTTTCTAAAAACAAATGTATTTCATCGTAGCCATCTCTCTCATTTTGCACACCACAACACACGAGTTCTACCGGCCTATCCATCCACTTTCCATACATCCTTTCAATATCATAAGGGGAAACCTTTTTCCCATTACGAAGAATCATTACCTCCTTTGCTCTCCCAACTACTTGTAAGTAGCCTCTGGCATCAATTTTCCCTAAATCTCCTGTCAAAATATACCCATCTTTATTGATTGTCTCTTTTGTCAATTTTTCATTTCTAAAGTACCCTTTCATTCCAAGGGGTGTCTTAACAGCAATTTCTCCCATTCCCTCATTGTCCTGGTTTACCAGTTGCACATCTATATCCTCAAACTGCCTTATATTTCCTACCGTATCATCCGGATAAATATCATGTACCCCGGTCGCCACCGCTGGTACCCCAGTCTCTGTTGATGAATAAAAATTAGCCCAGTTATATCCAAGTGCCAGAAAGAAATCAGCCGTCTCCTTTTTACAAGGTGATGCCCCTGCCCCAATCCCTTTCATACACGTTCCAAAAGTCTGATGCCTTACTGATACAAATAAGATTTTACCAATATTTACATGTAACTCTTTTCTCATAAAACGAGAAAAAGCCATCATCTTGCGAAACACTTTTTCCTTTCCCTGTTTGGCAATTTCTCCTGTTATCTTCTCTGCAATAATCTCATATACTTTGGGTACCATCGCAAAATAATGAGGATTAAAGGCGTGAAACCCTTTTGACAATTTTGACGAGTTCATTTCCTGTATCATATCCAGTTCACATCCCATTAATAAATATTGCAACGCTGCTGAATACCCCGCAATATGATTAAACGGTAATACATACAAATATCTGTTACCTCTTTTTACCCCTGTCAGATAACGATACATACGAATAGATTCCAAAATGGATTTGTATGTAATGCAGATTCCTTTCATTTGAGAGGTAGTTCCAGACGAAAAAATAATGGCTATCACCTCTTCATCCCGGTCCTGTCCCTCACTTTTACGGGTCTGTCTCTTTCCCTTCTCTGACAAGGCAAATCCTGTCATTCCGTTTAAGTCAAATACCGGATAACTTCCTAACACATCGTCCCCCAACTGCTCCTGCATCGTAACGTCAACAAAAACAGCAACTGCATCTCCTTCTTTTAACAACCTTTGTATTTCTAATACCGGAAGTGATGCATCAATCATAACCGCTGTACATCCCATGTATGCCAATGTGACACCGGCAATAACACCATCTGGTGAATGAGGAGTAATGATTGCTACTCGATCTGTTTTCTCAACTCCGATTTTTTTCAATTTTCCTACTAAGTGCTCTATCTTTTGCAGCATTTCTCCATACGAGAGATACTCAATTTCATCATTTTTCTGCAAATATCCGATTGCTGTCTGCTCCTTACATTTTTCGCATATCCTCAGTAATTGTTGTCTGAATCTGTTCTGCATAAGCTCAATCCTCGTTTATAATATTTCTTTGCTTATCTCCTGCATTTTTCTATACAGTCCCCCAAAATCCTTCACTCTGCATCCATCTAGATCCCGACATTCTTTATTCCATGCAGCATCATAGCAGAGCACCTTTTTACTTTTGCCAACTTTATAAAGATTTTCAGGGCTGTCATCTACCATTACATCTATATCATTTTCTTCACACACACGAAGTTTATCCACACCACTTCCCTTTTCCTCACTGAATAGGATGGCATCATAAGTTAAATGATTCTTTTTCAGCCAATGTTTTACCATCCAGCGAAACAGTTTACCTGTAACACCTCTTTCTGTTGTATGCACTCGGCTTGTTATGATAACAACTCGGTGCCCTTCCTTTCTCAACTGATTTACAACTCTGGCTGCATCTTTTGTCATCGGTTCCTTCAGGCAATACTTCCAAATATAGCGGATCCAAAAGGCTTCCCGCTGCTTTTTGGTACATTCAAACACATCCATAACTTCAAACATATCCGGATTCTTTGCTGAAATACCATATTTTTTTCCAAAATACTTTTTTCCTTCCCTTAACTGAAAAGTCTGTGTATCTACTAATACACCATCCACATCTAATCCTATATTCATGTTTCTTCCTCTTTCCTTCTGTCCGATACTATGAAAGTAACTTTCTGAGATACTCGGTGTCTCTTCTTTTTTCTGGTTTGAAAAAATGGATCTTCAAAACATATTTTCCTTTTCTGCGGAAAATATGAGGCAGTCTTTTTCCTTTTGGATATATTTCATAGGCACCTTCAATTTTAACGGGCAATACCACTACATCAGCTTCTGTTGCCAGTCTTTCCACGCCCAGTTTGAACGAACCCAATCTGCCATTTGGTGTCCTTGTTCCCTCAGGGTGAATCAAAACAATTTTTTTCATTTTCAGACATTCCAGCACTCGTTTTAATGCCGGACTTGTATTGGCACCCCGAGCAACCGGGATTCCACCCGTAATCCTCAAACCTCTTCTAGAAACCCTTGAATCCAGATGTTCCTGTTTTGCCATACAGCAAAAATTTTCCAGTTTGATCTTCTCTCTGCCGGCAGCCATAATCCACATTCCATCCAAGTGGCTCTGATGATTTGCCGCAATGATATAGGGTCCATTTGAAGGTATATTCTCAACGCCTTCCACTTCAAACCGATAAAACACCTTGGTCAAAAAGCAAAAAAGCGACAAAAAACATCCATCCCACTTATGCCGTTTCATTGGGTACTGCTCAACATCATAATCCACAGTGTTGTCTGCACTTTCTCCCTGGTTTTCCGCCATTTCACATAATTGTTCAATCGTTAATCGTGAGGAGATACAGTTAGTCAGATCCACGCCGAATTCTTTCTCGATTTCCACACATAGTTCAAACAAATTCAAAGAATCAATACCAAGGTCATCCTCCAGAACTGAATCATCCCTTATTTCTTCTTTTACACCCAGGGAACATACTATTTTCTTTATTTTTTCAAATGTATTAAGTGTTATCAGATCTTCCGGTTTCTGCTCCTTCACTGTCTCTTCTGCCCGCAAGCTACGAAGTTTGTACCGCTGTACTTTTCCAATTGAAGATACCGGGATCACAGAAACAAACCGTACATCATCGATCCGGTAATCGCCTCCTAATTTCCTGGCTCTATTCTGTATCTGTGCTCTTACCCGTTCTATATCCTGTATATTTTTCTTTTCTAAAAACAGTACAATCTCATCATATCCGGCCTTTTCTACCGGTACTCCTACACAGGCACTCATTACTCCTTCCGGTATACACTCTGCATAAAGTGCCTCCAGTTGTTCCGGTGACACCTTCTCCCCATTTCGAAGATGTATACTTTCTTTACTTCTTCCTGTAATGTATAAATATCCATCTTTATCATAATATCCCAAGTCTCCAGTTTTGAAATATCCATCCTCATAAGCCGCTTCTGTTGCCTTTTTATCTCTGAAATATCCTTTCATATGGCAGGGACTTTTTACCAGCACTTCCCCTGTTCCACCGGCGTCAGGATTTTTGATCCGGATTTGTATCTCAGGAAATGCATCTTTTCTTCCTACGGAATCAGACGGATAAACATCTCGGACGGTCGTTGCCGCCATTGGCAGATTCATTTCTGTAGATGCATAAGTATTCATCCAATCATACCCAAGGTTCTGAAAAAATTCACTAACCTCTCTGGAACACCTTCCACCACCTACACATAAATATTTCATCTGTCCGCCAAAGACCTGCCGATTTACCTTTTGAAACAATATTTTGCCAATGTTCATATGACACTTTTTGCGCAGACTACCGCTGATGCCAAACATCTTCCACGCCATTTTATTGGCAGACAACGATTCTTCGATTTTCTTCTTGATGGTTTCATATACCCGCGGCACCATTCCAAATGTATTGGGATGATACTTTTGAAACCCTTTCATTAATTTAGTAGAATCCATATTCTCCAATAACCCAATCTGCCCACCACCAAGCAACAGTGCAAAAAAAGTCGAAAATCCTGATACATGGAACAACGGGAATACTAATAAATGCCGGATATTGTTGGTCCCAAATGCACGCAGGAGCAATTCTGATGATACCAGCTGACCTTCATAAGAAATCATGACGCCCTTGGGCTCGCTGGTTGTTCCGGATGAATACAAAATAGACAGTACATCCTCATCCATGTCCTTTGTCTCTTCTGTCTGATACTCTTTTTCACCAAACTTGCTGCCTGTAACAATATCTACAACCGGAAACCTTTCCTGCCATTTATCGGCATAGGTATGATAAATGGCTTCATCACATACAATTCCTCTTATATCCGATTGTTCCACCAGAACATCCAGTTCTTCCGGTGGCAGATCCGGATTAAGAATGACGCTGACCGCGCCTGTCATAGCCAGTGCTGCAATCATGACATATGCATATGGTGACACGGGTGTCAGAAGCAGAATTCGTTCTCCCTTTCTTACCTCTTTGGACTGCATCTTTTTCGCAATAAACTCCGTTCTTTTCCAGAAATCACTGTATGTCCAGTGTTCCTCTGTATCATCCTCTTTCATATATGTTATAAAAGTTTTGTCTTTATTTTCTTTACATATATCTATTATCCTATTAACAAAATTCCGTTGCATTGTCATGATAAAATGTGCTCCTTTATTTTTTTCCCCAAGTCTTTTCCTATCAAAAATACTTCTCAACCGTTTTCTGCATCCCTCTCGCCACAGGGAGTACCACATTTCCCGCCACAGTACATTCTCGATACCCAACTCCCATAAGGTAGTCTGTATTAATCACATAACTGTGATGAATTCGAATAAAGTTATCCGGCATCTTCTCCAAAAATGCAGCTAATGTCATGCGGCTGTGAATAGTTCCCCACCCATTGGTAGTGATATACAAATCATGATTCAGTATTTCCGCATAAATAATCTGCTTGATGGGTAATCGAAGCTTTTTCCCCTCACTGTAAAAGTAAAACATGATATTCTCCTCGAAACGCTTTTTCCACCCCTTTTCTATATTCCCATAGTATACAAAATCCCCGTACCAACTTTTTTTCAAAATATTTAGGATTTATAAAAAGGTATAAAAATCCATCACTATTTTATCACTTTATGGCGAAAAATCGGGTGTTGTGTCGTAACTAACGGTTCTATCGACGTAGACGGTAAGATTTTCCTATTGGTAAATTTGAAATATAGAAAATGCAAAAAAAGACAGCTGCCGCTGATTTTGCAACAACTGCCACTTCGATTATTCATATTTTCTTAAAGTCCCATTTCCTCACAGATATCCCCATACCAATACACTTCTTCTTTTTCGATATAAGAAAGTAAGATAGCATCCATTTCAAATTCCGGATTCAGCCTGCTCATATTGCATGCGGTCAGTGTCGCCTCGGAAAGGCGCAAAAACATTTCCTTTGCCTCACCGGCAGGAGCACGCTGTAAACAAACCGTATAAATTAACGGCAGCAAGTCTTCCCGCTGAATCTGCGGGCACCGCTGTTTTTTATCGGCACTCCATGTCTCTAAACAGGCACGCGCAGTCTTTACATCCCGGCACGCCTCCTCTGTATGGATATTTTCAGCAATAAATTTTAAAATCCACTCCGGAACCTGTGCATCCTCATGCAGGTATCGTAGCTGCCTTTTCGCCTGTGCCGCATGAATTAACTGTTCCTTCTGAATCGGACCACGAAACAAATCCGAATAGCGCTTTGCATAACGTGAGCTGTCTCCAAAGACCTCTGACAAAAACTTTGCATTGGACGGTTTTGTCGCATAAACCGACTTTGCAAGTTCCCAGATAACCTCCTGCATATGCTGTGCCACCGTGTACTGGCGCGCATACCGGTTTTTATGTAAAAAACGGTCAATTTGTTTGCGCGGAGTTTCCCTGCGTTTTCCGTGCTTTTGCTGCCATGCAGGGAAATTTACTTCAGTGAGAAGTTCATCTAAGCGTTTCTTCTCCTCATCTCTTACCCACGAAAGAATACTGTCTCTGTATTGTTTCACATAGTTAAGTGCTGTCTGGCTGTAACCTTTAAACCAATCCGCACGTCCTCCCATCCACCACAGAAATTCCTCCGTGGAAAAATCAAGCGTTCCCTCATACGCATTCATCAGCTCTCTCGTACTCCGTGTGTGGGAAATCACCACATTGTCTTCTAAATTTTCCTCATAGAAAGCAATCATTTTCTCGCACTGCTCCATCGATTTCTTATGGTCAATGCCGTAAAGATAAATCATTTCCTGATAATCATTGACATAAAAAGACGGTTCACCGATTCCCACCATCAAATACTGCTTCGTCTCCTCCCTGTCAAGCCCCATGGCAAATGCCATTTGAAAAACCGCCTGACGGCTCGGCCTATGATACTTTTCCAAACCAAACCAGCGGTGCATCGTAGGAAGAGAGGCGAAATCCACACGGCCGGTTCGCTGGCGGAATACTAAAAATGCCTGACGCCTCCTCTGTTTATCCGGTTCATTTTCTCCCCATGGATACCCCATCCGCTCCATAATAAATTCATCAAATCTCATCCAAGCACTCCCATTCCATACACCATTCCGACAAACAAGTAACTGCACAAAATCGGAATGGACTTGATAAATCCTCTACGAACGGCTTTCATGTTCTTCCTTCTCCCTGTCAATAAACATCATAATAAAGGCGGCAAGCAAAAAGAATGCACACACTAAAATTGCCTTTTCCTGCATATAAGAAATGCATACATTTCCAAGTACAGCACCGATAATAAAGCACACAATCACTCCGTAGTAAAGGATGCTCTTTGACAAACACTTTTTCTCTTTCGTATGCATATAATCGCACAAGTTCTGTGTACCGCTGCGAAGATTTCCGATACACATCGTAGTCGCAATTCCGTTTCCGTGAATCTTACGGAAACTCTCTACCTGAATTCCGCAGGCAAGTGACGTTAAACTGTTTGCTAAGAGATTAAGAGAAACCGGAATAAAGCACACGCCGGCAAGGACAATTGCCTCTAACAATACAGAAATCTGCCGCCAGTGAAGCCTTTTTTTCTCATCCATCCGAAAACGCACCAAATCAGCCAGCATAATTCCAGCCGCAAATGCAAGTACCGGAAACAAATACCGCACAACCTCCGGCCAGTTTCTCTCGGATATGCTTACGCCAAGTAACAGCATATTTCCCGTCTGTGCATTTGCAAATACATGGTCGCGCATGATGTACGAATACGCATCCATAAATCCACCGGATGCCGCTAACACGATTCCTAACTCGATGGACTCTGACATCTGCTTTGCTATTTTTTTCATTTCTATCGCTCCTTTATCACAATTGTATCACCCGGTGCAAACACCGTGTTTCCATTTGGAATAATCAATTCTTCCCCCCGCTGAATCATCACGACTAACTTTCCTTTTCCGAGATGAATCCGCGATAAACTTTTGCCAACCCATTTGTGGCTGCCGTCTAACTCAATTTCAATCAGCCGCACACCATCCACATCACCCGGTGCCTTTGCACTGAGAATCAATGTGTCGCCCGGCACAAGCACGGTGTCTCCGTTTGGCGTCACATCTTTTTCATCCCGCTGAATCTGAACGAGAAGCGTCTCCGGCGGCAGCAAAATATCCTTAATCTTACTGCCTGCCCACGGATGATTTTCTTCAACCGTAAACTGGATAAATTGAACCGGCACCTCTTCGGTATAGTCGGTAAAGGTCTTTAATACGTCTTCTTTATCATCAATCATATGGAGCATTTTCGCCACATACGGAAGCAGTGTTCCCTGCAAAAGAATGGAAAAAAGCACGATGAAAAATATCATGTGAAAAACGTCGTGTTCAAACACCGTGCCGCTGCTCCTTGCCATTATCGCAAACACAATAGACGCCGCCCCGCGAAGTCCCGCCCACGAAACTAATATCTGCTGCCGCCATTTACTTCGGAAAGGCGTTAATAGCAAACATACAACCGCAGGTCTGGCAACAAACGTCAAAAACAGCGCAATCATCAGCGACGGAAAAACAACCGCCGGCAGTGCCGATGGAAATGCCAACAGCCCAACAAGGAAAAAGACTAACATCTGCATCAATCCGGTCACACCGTCAAAGAAATGTACCAGCGACTTTTTATTGTCCAAATCCGCATTTCCCAGTACAATTCCAAACAAATACGCACTCAGGTATCCATTGCCGCCAACTGCGGAAGGAACCGCATATGCCAAAAGTACGAAAGCAAATACTAAAATAGTATCAAAGCCTTCTGTCGTAACCTGAAATTTTTTCAACACGAAAATCGTAATTCCCGCCATCAAGGCACCGATTGCCACACCATAAATAATCTGCGCAAACACCGTATAGGTAATGGCTCCCGCACTGATTTTGCCACCATTAATCAAACCAAGCATAATTGTAGTAAGCATATAGGAGCATGGGTCATTACTACCGCTTTCCACCTCTAAAAGAGAGGCAGTCCGGTACTTTAAGTTCAATCGTTTAGAACGCAGAATCGAAAACACCGACGCCGCATCGGTCGAGCTTATCAGCGAGCCAATCAAAAGACTCTCAAGCAGTCCGATGTGAAGTACATAGTAACAAAACAATGCCGTCAGCCCCGCCGTAAGAACAACACCGGCAGTCGATAAAATAACCGCGCGCAGAGCAATTGGTTTTGCAGCGCTCCATTTTGTTCCAAAACCACCATAAAACATAATAAAAATCAGGGCAATGGAGCAGATTTGTTCTGCCAGTTCAAAGTTTTCAAACGAAATCCGAATGACACCATCCGAGCCGAAAAACATACCAAGCACAATAAAAATCAAAAGCATCGGAACACCAATGCGGTTCGATATTCGGTTCCCTACTAAACACGCCAGAATCACAATCGATACGAAAAGAATTGCAAATGTCATAGTACTTCCTTTCTTTGTCGTTTTTTTCGGTTACTTCTTAATCGCCCACCGCATCTTCGTAGAACGCGCCCGCCCATTTTGTGCACATTCTTTCGCCGAAGGGCGTATCACATCTTTTGCATAATCGCTGTAAATACCAGCTTTGTAGCCGGACTTTAGCGCCTTTTTTACAAGACGGTCTTCGCCGGAGTGGAAGGTAAGAATTGCTGCCCTTCCGCCGGGTTTTATGCATTCCGGTAATTTTTCCATAAATTCATACAATACTTCAAATTCATTATTTACATCAATGCGCAGCGCCTGAAAGACCCGCTGACACGTTTTTTTGACGGTATCTTTGCGCTCCTTTTCCGGAAGAAACATTAACGTCTTTTCAATGACATCACGCAGTTTCTTCGTCGTGTCCATCCGGTTTCCTCTGCGGATTTCATCGGTAATGGCCTTTGCCAACTCCTCACTGTAAGGTTCATCTGAGTTTTCATACAGCATCCCGGCAAGCTCCTCTTTGGTAATCGTGTCAAGCCGCTCTGCGGCACTGATTCCTTCCTTTTGGTTTAACCTCAAATCAAGAGGACCTTCTACTTTAAAGGAAAATCCACGCTCAGGATTATCAATCTGCATGGAAGACACACCCAAATCGGCAAGCACAAAATCAAATCCGCCTGCCTCCTTTGCGATTTCGTCAATCGTACAGAAATTCTGCAGTTTTATTGTGAGAATTTCTTCGCCGTATCCCTGCTCCAAAAGGCGTTTCTTCGTCTTAGCTGATTCTTCCGGATCCACATCTGTCGCATAAATATGTCCCCTGCCCTCTAAACAGGCAAGCATTGCTTTTGTGTGCCCGCCATAACCAAGTGTCGCATCAAACCCAGTCTGCCCCGGCTGAATCTGCAGAAAATCCAGAATTTCCTGTACCATAATCGAAAGATGCATCCCTGCCGGTGTATTTCCCTTGCGAATCACATGCTCAATCATATCCTGATACTTTTCCGGCTGATGTTCCTTATATTTTTCCTCAAATTTCTTCGGATATTTTCCACTGTAATGTACTCGTCTTTTGTGCTTTTTTTCTTCCTGTGGCATCATTTTCATCCCTTCTTTGCATTTTCTGCTTTATGATACAATATTCAGCGGATATAGGTCAAGTAAGCGCTTAAATATTTTATGACAAAATTCATGATTTATGGTGATTTTTTAATTTTTTGCAACTTTTTTTAATTCTCATTCGTAATATTTGTATAACTCAAAGGAACAATTAAACTTATACAAAAAAGGAGGCAGCACTCCGCCATCTTATTTTACCAAAAACAATTACCACAATTGGAAGTTACGCCTTTGCCGGTTGCTCTTCCTTATCCCGGATTGATTTTAATCACACGGAAAAACTGCACATTCAACAGTATGCGTTTGCAGACTGTGACCATTTGCAGGATCTGGATTTAAATAATATGCGAATTGGTCCTTATGCGTTCAGCGGTGTGTCTCCGCTTGCATCGGTCTCATTATTTAACGTTGATTTTTATGAAATAAACGAATGTGAAACTTCCACCGGCATTTATCCATTCGGCACCCGTACGGTCAAAAAAATGTTTGTCGACAGTGCCCTGACTTCCTTTTATTTTCCTGGCAGCACATCAGTTGAACATCTTTATGTCTGCGGCCGCTTAACAGCATTAAAGGGTGATGTTAAATCATACAAAAAAGTGACAAAAAAGAAAACGTCCAATGGACTTATGTACTCCTGGAAAAAGGTTACCACCAAAGCAGCCAAATACCAGTATACAAAGAAAAAATGGAAAAAGTGGAACAAACGAATTTAACTGCATATAATTATGTTCTTGGCAAGATATCCCCGCCTTACTGGCTAAGCCAGCAGGGCGGAGATTTTTTAATAATAATTATGACTCCTTACTTTTATTTCGAGCAATCATAATATCCATACAATGCTGGTGTGGCACACCGCCGCTGTTACAATCAAATACAACTTCTTCAATTTTGTGGAAATACCAATCATGATACAAGGTAAAAATTTGTCCTGATTTCCATCGAAAACGATTTTTTTCCTTCCCTGGTAAAATTTCAACAAATGGTTTATCCACAAATACATTCATAACATGAATTCCATCCGGCTTGGTATGTTGCTTCAACTCATTTACAACATCTTTCCTTTTCTCCGGTTTCAAAAAATGAAACACTCCACTACATAAAACAATATCATAATCTTCGCAAAGCTGCATATCCTCAATATTTGCTGTAAAAAAATCTACATAAACACCATGCTGTGAAGCTAACGCCCTTCCCTTTTCAACTCCTGTCTCTGCCAAATCAAAAGCAGATACATGGTATCCATTTCGTGCTAAAAAAACAGCATCTTTTCCTTCCCCGCACCCTACATCAAGAACCTTTAACGGCTTTATTGGCGGCTTTAATTTTAAAATTTCATAGCATAAGTCATTCGGCTTTATTCCCCAATAATACCCTTTCTCCTGATATCGTTTTTCATAATCGCTCAATATTGGAGACTGATATCCAAGAAGAGAATCCACACTCATCCCAAATACCTTTGCAATTGCAGGTAACAAACTAATTTCAGGACATGTCATCCCATTTTCCCATTTTGATACCGCCTGATTTGACACATGCAATTTTTTTGCCAATACTTGCTGCGTGATACCAAGTTCTTTCCTTTTTTTCATAATAATTGAACCAATTTCCAACCTTCACACCTCCTACTTATATTGTAGAGTACAAATTTTTAGAATGCTATCACTTTGTTGTTGAATTTTCAATTAAATTTCGCCAAATAGTTAAAAACTCTTGACACATGCTTACATGTGTTATATAATACCAATCATAATGATGCTTCTCCTGTCTGCCAGTGGAGGGAGACGATAGGATGGAGAACACGCAAAAGAAC
>ERZ791826.314-NODE-314-length-50383-cov-4.043316_pt1 | contig 50383 bp, 33 predicted proteins | sample MGYA00510297_ERZ791826 | MGnify/ENA primary metagenome ERZ791826 (study PRJEB30046, sample SAMN00792004) | human gut metagenome | study: EMG produced TPA metagenomics assembly of the A metagenome-wide association study of gut microbiota in type 2... | reverse complement strand
GGAAGTGCAGTAATGTATGTAGCTGACCGGTACTAATAGTCCGAGGGCTTGACCATAGCATTGTGAAACAATGCGGATATATACAGGCGGTAGCCTGAACACCGCAAAGAAAGTCAATGTTTGATGTATCGCTACATCAAAGGTTAGGAACGAGAAAGATAAGAAATTAGAGAAAACGCATTGTGAAGTTATGTTGTTTAGTTTTGAGGGTATGACCTCAAAAGAGAAGATCCGGTGACGATAGCAAGGAGGAACCACCTGTTCCCATGCCGAACACAGAAGTTAAGCTCCTTAACGTCGATGATACTTGGTGGGTGACTGCCTGGGAAAGTAGAAAGTTGCCGGAACTTATGGCCCGTTGGTCAAGCGGTTAAGACACCGCCCTTTCACGGCGGTAACGCGGGTTCGATTCCCGCACGGGTCACCAACATTTTAAACAGCCTTTCTTGTAAAGGCTGTTTAATCTATTTAATATTATGGACCATTAGCTCAGTTGGTTAGAGCATCCGGCTCATAACCGGACGGCCCTAGGTTCGAGTCCTAGATGGTCCACCATAAGTCAAGGTTAAACTCGATACAATGAAAACGGCTTGAAATCAAGCCGTTTTTGTTTTTTTTTAATATAAATTTCAGCCTATTTTACGGCAAAATATAGAGTGAATTAAAGTTGCCAGACCCCCTTGACCGAATTTAGAACTCCCATAAGGCGGTTTTAGACCCCCCTGTACGGAAAAATACCCCCTTCAAAACTGCATGCACTTGTCAATAAGAATTGGACACAAAAATCAAGAAACTGGACACGGGTACTTAAATTTGGACAACCCCTGTTATATAATTGGACAGCGGGATGATTTTCTATGAAACTGCATTGTTGTAATACATCTCTTTATATTGTTTAGGTGTCATATAACTCAGAGAATATGCCGGTCTTTCTTCATTGAAGAATTTGATATAGCCTCATATTCAGATACATTTTCTTTAGATACCCGAGCAAAAGTTTTTTCTAATTTAACCTCATATGGAGATGTATTTTTAGGCGGAAGATTATTTGAATTCCTGTATAGCCGCATATACTCTCTGGCACAATCAACACCTATATTATATTGTTCCGCAGCCTCATATTTAGTAAGTTCATTTTCATAAATTTGTTTGCCTATATTAAGTCTTTGATCCTTCGTATATTTCATTGGGAAACCTCCTGTTCACATTAGGAAAATGATTGTATTTATTGTAACATACATAACGCAATAATATTTACCCCCTCGTGTCTAATTTTAGTTTACCACTACAGTTAAAAGTATAAAATATTATTTGCTTTACTAATCTATAGCAGTAATAATCAATCGCGATTTATCTGTTGTGATAACAGATAAAGTATGATACAATGAAAACAATCAGATTAAGATATGAATTTAAAAATATCATACGAGGGTATCACTATGAAATCAGAAATATCAAAGAACATTATTAAAGATGATTTAGCGCTGTATATAGAGCATAAATGGGTGAAAAACTATACCGTTTCGGCAAACAGAAGCTGTATTCTTATTGCATATATAGCCTATGGACAAGGCATTGTTAAAATTGGAAATCAAGAATTTAATTCAGCGACTAAGGATATTTTCATTGTCAATCCCGATATAGGTGCGGAATTTATATCAAAAAACACCGACACGGAAAATTACAATTTTGAAATTCATTATATACTTTTTGAAAAAGAATTTTTATGTGGTGAATGGGAGAATTATGCGGAGGAATTTATTGCTCTTAAATCATTCTTTAATAACAGCGGGCAGAGTTATATAAAGGTGACGGACAATGATATGTGTGAAATACGAAACTACATTGTCAGGATGATAAACGAATATTACGAGAATGCTCCGGCAAGAAGAAGCGTGCTTCTCGGACATATGCTTTCGCTATTGCCGGTGATTTTCAGACGATATAATATAGATGAAAAACAAACCTTTAGCAGAAATATGCTTGTTGACCAAATCATACGTTACATAAAAAGCAATATATATCAAAATCCAAAAGTGAGCGAAATCGCAGGTCGTCGATTTGTTACGGCAGACCATCTCGGCAGAGTATTCAAAAAAGAAATAGGAATGTCAATTATACAGTATATAAATAATTTGCGTGTGGAAATCACAAAGGATATTTTAGAAAATACTGACAGACCGATTGAAAATATTCCGATGCTTTTTAATATTACTCTAAAATATTTACAGCAGATTTTTAAGAAACATACGGGAATGTCAATGCGGGAATACAGATCAAAGCATCATTACCGTTAATATCGCTTTTGTGCCACATATATCGGAAATGTGTCTTGTTAAAAAACAGAGTATATATTATAATTATATAATAAGATATAAGCATACATATTTTTATTTAATTGAGATAGCCGTATGCGTTAACAGCGTAAAATTAACAGGACGGAGGAAATTAATATGCTAAAAAAATCAGTTGCGGCAGTTTTAACATCAGCTTTGATGCTTTCGACAGTACCGGGAATAGCGGCGAATGAAGACAAAACTGAAAATAATTCAGTATCCGGTTATGTATCAACCACGCAAAACGGCGGCTTTATGCTGGCAGGCGAAAATAAAACACCTGTCATACATATTGATACTGACGATTATGAAAGTGTAAAACTCGCAGCAGAAAATTTAACTGAGGATATAAAATCTGTTACGGATATAATATCCACAATAAACCATAACGACATAACTTATCAAAACGGCACGGGCACATCGGGAATTTCAATAAGCGGTGAAACAATGACGGTTTCACTTGTTTCTCCTGTTCAATCTGACGCGCAGTGTTTTGTTGCCGTATATGATAGCAATGGTGTGCTTGCCGGAGTTGAAAAAGCTACGGAGAAACTTCCGGCGGACAATGTTGTTACAGGTTTTAGTTTTGAGAAGGCTCTCAGAAAGCCTAATGGTGGCGATATTAAGGCGTTTGTGTGGTCGCAGAATATGGAACCGCTGACAGACGTTATGGGTATGGCGGCAAATAAAGATGCAAATTTAAATGACGTTGACATAGTTATCGGTACTCTTGGCAAGAGCGAAACTATAGACGCGCTTGCGCTAAGCGGCGACTTAAACGTCAATGAAATAGAGGGTAAATGGGAAAGCTTTACCATACAAAATATTGACAATACGCTTGTTATTGCAGGAAGCGATAAGCGCGGAACCATTTACGGAATTTATGACTTATGCGAGAAAATCGGCGTTTCTCCGTGGGAATGGTGGTCTGACGCCGATCCAACGCACGCAGATGAATTGTATATCAATCTGCCTGACGGCGGATACACTGAGGGCGAGCCTTCCGTAAAATACAGAGGTATCTTTATAAATGATGAATATAATTTAAATCAGTGGTCAACAGCTCTTGGAAACGGTAAGGCAATGACTCATGAAACCTATGAAAAGGTATTTGAGCTTCTGCTTCGTTTGAAGGCAAACTATTTGTGGCCTGCAATGCACAATTATTCTCCTGCGTTCCATACAGACGCAGAAAACGCAAGACTTGCTGATGAATACGGTATAATTATGGGTTCATCGCATTGTGAACCGCTTTTAAGAAATAATCTTGGCGAACTTGATGCGTTTCAGGATAAATGGGAAGCAGAAAATCCGGATAAAACGCTGTATAAGGCTCTGAAAAATGAAAGCGGAAAATCGGTGGCATATTACTGGACAGACCACGATAACAACAATAATCCTGTAGATAACAAGGAATTTCTTGAGGCATATTGGCGTGAGAGCGTGCAGAAGTACGGCGGATACGAAAATGTATATTCGCTTGGTATGCGTGGTGTTCACGATGGCTCATTCCAGACAAATATGGACGACAAGGGTGCAGCCTTGACTGAGATTATTACATGTCAGCGTAAAATTCTCAAGGAGGAAATCTGCGACAAGACAGGTCAGAATATAACTGAAATTCCGCAGGTGTTTATTCCATATAAAGATGTTCTTAAATATTACAATAATGGTACGCTCAAAGTTCCGGAAGATGTTACTATAATGTGGACGGACGATAACTACGGATATGTGCGCCAGAACGCAAATGATACAGAACGTGCAAATTCGGGACGTACAGGTATCTATTATCACGTTTCATATTACGGCTATCCGACAAGCTATCTGTGGCTTTCAACGACACAGCCGGGACTTATCCGTGAAGAAATGTGCAAATCGTATGATATGGGCGCGGATAAGATGTGGATTTTAAACGTCGGCGATTTAAAGCCTGCTGAAAATGATATTGAGTATTTCTTAAAGCTTGCGCGTGATATAGATACGAGGAAAGAGGATATAAACGATATTTTTGCCGCAAAAGCACAGCGCGACTTTAATTTAAGCGATACGGACGCACAAAAATACGCCGAAATAATGGATGAATATTATGAGCTTGCAAACTCAAAGCGTCCTGAATTTATAAGAAGCGGCGAAATTTCAGTAACGGCATACGGCGATGAGGGACAACGTTATCTTGACCGCTGCAAGGCGCTTACTGCCAAAGCAGAACAGATGTATTCATCACTTGCCAATGATAAAAAAGACTCATTCTATGAGCTTGCATTGTATCCGATACGCGCCTTCACTAATATGATGACTGACTATATTCAGACTGACCGCGCAAATCTTTATGCCGAGCAGGGCAGAGGAGCGGCGCCGTATCAATATGCAAATGAAGCGGCAGAAGCGGCGGCGCAGATTGACACTGATACAGCAGCGTTTAACTCGCTTCGCGGCGGAAAATGGAATAATATTATGAATATTAACCCGTCAAAGCTTCAAAGCTGTGATGCACACATCACAACAAATCTCAGTGCAAACAAACCGACCTCGCTGGATTATACCTCGCTCGCGGTTGCGGTTGATTCACAGACCTCGCTTGACGCAGAACCTGTTATAAACCTTTCCGTTTATGACACATATAATAAATTTATTGATGTTATAAATCAGGGCTACGGTTCTATTAATTACACAGTAACATCAAGCGCAGATTACATTAATTTCAGCAAAACATCAGGAACTGCAAACGGCAGCGACAGAGTTTATGTGAGCCTTGATAAGTCTGCACAAATCCCATCGGGCACTTCAAATGCGGTTATAACGGTATCACAGAAGCTTGGTGACATAACCGTTGACACAAAGGATATTGCCGTAAACATCTCTAACCCTGATGTGACACTTGAAGATAAATTGTATATCGAGGCGAGTGGCACGGTATCTATTGAAGCGGAGCATTATTCAAAAGCGGTATCAAACAGCGGATATGAATGGAAAATTGAAAAAGACTTCGGCAGAAGCGGCGACAGCGTAAAGGCATATCCTGATTTAGCCGCCAATGTAGAAACTCCGAACACATCAAATTCCGCATTTCTTGAATATGATATATATTTTGAGAACAGCGGGACATACAAGCTTGATGTTTACAGAATGCCCACTCTTAACGAGCGAAATAGTATGAGATTCGCCATAGGCATTGATGAGAGCGCGCCTGTTATATTAAAAGGTACAAATACATATTCGGGAAGTCAGAGTAAAACAGACGCATGGGCAAGAGGTGTTCTTGACAATTCTCAGAAGCTTACCGAAACAATAACAGTTCCTTCGAGCGGCAAGCATACGCTTAGATTGTATAACGTATCGCCGGGTGTTGTAATAGACAAAATGGTATTGACGCGCGGTACAGAGGTAACAGTGTCATACTTCGGCGCGCCTGAAAGCTATAATACTACCTATAACACAGCTATGGAAGCAGTTCCATTGTCATATACCGATGAAGCTGCCGGCACGGAGATACAAAAGATATACGAGCCTGACGTTCTTGTCGGCACGGTTGACAAGTCCGACTCACAGATTAACAGCGTAAATCTTATTAAGCTGACTGAAAAATATGACAGTGCAGTTGTTACGGTAACGGGCTATGACGCGCAGGGTAATATGACGGCGGTTAATTTCGCAAAAGCTGATTTGTCGGGAACGACTGTAAACAGTCGGCTAAATGTTCCGATAAGTGTGTCGTTGCCGTCAGGAACAACGGCATATATGGTGACTGTATTCGACAGTTTTAAGGATATGCAGCTTATAGCGCCGTATAAGGAATTCGGAACGGTTGTTACGGAGGCAGAGAATAGCGATATGGCTGTCAAGGCAGATTTAAGCGATTATGCAGGCAGAAAATCAATAACACTTATTGCAGACTGTGAGATTACAGAGGATATTACCTCGGAGCATATCAAATATCTGCACGGTGAAGCCGTTACATCGGATTCGTATAAGCATATTCCGTTTGCAGATAATGAACAGGGTGTATATTACATACGAACAGGTATTTACGGTGAAGAAGCAATCGACGAAGTAAAGAATACAAAAGTGAATATTACTCCCGATAATAGCGGTGTAAGTGAAACATTGAATACTTGGAGCTTCACGGACGCTTTAACCGATGACAGGGGCAGCAATCCGTTTACGCTAAGCGGCGCCGCGTCTTTAACTGATGGCAGAATAAAGCTGAACAGCACATCGGCAGGAAGCGCATCTATAAAATATTCCGAGCCTGTTACAGTATCGCAGGGCGGCAAAGTTACGGTTGAGTTTGATATTTACTACGGAAAGCATACCGGCAAGAACACCGCCTATACAATAAGCGATTCAAACGGAGCTGCGCTTGCATCTATAAAGCTATGCGCTTACGATCCGTCAACAAATGCGAGCGTTATGATAGGCGGTAATGAAATGCTTACAAACTATACACAGCTTTCCGATGCAGTGTCGCGCGGTAATAATTCCGCATCAGCAAACGGTCCTACGCACTATAAGAATGTATTTGATTTTGAAGCCGGCAGAGCGTATATAACAGTTTCATCAAGTAAAGGTACAGCGGAGTTTTCAGGAAAATTGGGCAGCACGGCAAATAATATAGGAACAATTGCGTTCAGCTCTAATCACACATATGATGACAGAGCAAGCTTGGTTGATAATGTAGCGGTCTCGACGCAGACTGCGCCGCAGTATGCAATCACTGTAAGAGCTGTAGACAAAGCAAACAATGTTACTATAGAAAACGCGGTAATCACAGTGACCGATGTTGTTACCAAAGTTGAAATCACACCGAACAGTGATGGCAAATACATGCTGTGCGAGGGCGATTATGTAATAAAAGCCGAAGCTAACGGATACCGCACATTGCAAATGCCGCTTGAGCTTACTCCCGCACTCTCATCAAAGGAGGTCAATGTGGAGATGACGGCCGATACAGATTTAACACCTGCAAAGGTAACAATTAAATATGTTGATGAAGAAGGAAACACCATAAAAGATGATATTGTTATCGAAGATAACGTGTATGTAGGCGATAGCTATACTGTGTCAGATACCATGATTTCAGATTTTGCGAAAAAGAACAGCGAGGGAAAAACAAATCTATATCAGTTCAATTCATCTAAGTCACAGACAACAGTAACATTAACGAATAATACAGAAATTACTCTTGTGTTCAATATGACTAATCAGTATGATTACTATGAGGATTTTGAGAATTATACTGTAGACCAAAGCGCATGGCAGGGTACAGCGTCAGCAGTCGGCATTGCAAATGATAATAGCAATTATTTAAAATATACATCGAACGGAAATACAATAGGCGCATATACAAATATCAATCCGATAAGCTGCGAGGGTAAAGCTGTGAGAATTGAAGCGGATTTAAAATTCGCGCCTAAAGGAACTGCAGGCAACAGTCAGTTTACTATAGGTGATACAGCTCCGACTTTCAGTGGGGGTAACATTGGCTGGGGAATTATACAAGGTTCTGAGGGACATATTATAGCCTTTGAATATAACACAGGCTCAACCTTTAAAGTCAACGGTACAACCATAAACAGTAATTTGATAGATTCATGGCTGCATATGACTGCTGATGTGGATTTTGAAAGTAAAAAGGTAAATATTACTCTTACCAATAATAGCGGTGTATCAGAAGAATATAAGAATTTAGGTTTTTACAGCAGTAATGCCATAACCGAAATCGGCTCAATATATATGAGAGCCGCAAAATCTAACGGTACGGTAAGCGTTGACAACCTCAAAATAGCAATAACAGGAGACGGTGTTCCTGCTGAGCCTGAAATAAAGAGCGTTCTTAACTACAAAAGCGTGTATGCTTTCGGCGACAGTATTGTGTACGGTCATAATACGCCAAACGAAGCTTTTATGAACCTGATTGCAAATAAATATAGTATGAACCTTACAAAATATGCTAAAAACGGAGCAACAGTTATTGACAGCGGCAATGATATTATAGCGCAGGTAAAGGGCGCATCCGCGGAAGAACCTGATTTTGTAGTGTTTGACGGATATACAAACGACGCATACGGCGACTCTGCAAGCGACAGCTTTAATGCTGCCGGAACAAATCCTGATGTGACTAAGATTTTAGGAACTGCTCAGGGCAGCAGCGCAACAACCTTTGACAACTCTACTTTTTGCGGCGCATTTGAGGAAATACTTTATACAATGAAACAAAAGTGGCCTAATGCAAAAATTGTATTTGTAACTATTCATAAGTCCGGCGCAAGAGATTTTGACATTCAAACCACATTGCACGATTTAACTATACAAATGTGTGAGGAATGGGGCATAAGCGTGGTAGATATGTTTGGCGACAATGTATCTCTTGACACGCGAAATGCTGATGAGATGAAAAAGTATATTATAAACGGTGCAGGCTCACATCCGAATGTAGCGTGCTGTGAAGAATTCTATGTGCCAATGATAGCAAATAAGCTAATTGAATTGTGCGAAGGCGAATCAAACTAATCAAGTAAATATCAAAATACCGTTTATCGGATTAAACATTCCGATAAACGGTATTTTTGTATCACGAAAAATCTCGTCTGTACTGCAAAGGCTTTTGCCCCGTATGCTTTTTAAAGTGCGTAATAAAATTACTGGTATCAAGAAAGCCGCAAATTTCCGCAATCTCTGCAACTGTTCTGTTGGTTGTCCTGAGAAGCCGTTTTGACATATTTATTCTGTAATTTGTAAGATAACTATATGGTGTAATCCCCATAGCTCTGCTGAAACGTCGTATGAAGTGGTATTTTGAAACGTGGATTTCTTGTATCATATCATCCACAGTAATTGGATTAAAGTAATTTTTCTCAATATACTCTACAACCGCGCGTACATCGTCAGCGCTGTTATGCTTTATGCTGACTTTGTCTTTTTCAAGCGCAGCAAGACACACAGCGTTAAAAATTGAGTGCATATGTGAGGAAAGATGAATATATGCGGCAATGTCGTTTTGTCTGACTTCGGCTATAAAATCGTTTATTCTTTTTTCAAAATCTTCAGCATTCTCCATACAGACGGAACGCAAAGTATTATTTTGATATGCAATATCAAATAACGGCATAACACCGCTGCCGCTGAAATGTATCCATAGAAATTCCCAATTATCAGATACACTGTGATATTCATGAGGTATATGACAATCAATAATCACTGCAAAATCATGCGTGAGTGAAACCTCTGAGTTGCCTGACTTGACAGAACCTTCACCGTTAATTGTATAAAGCAGCAAAAAGCTGTCATGTGTTTCTCGCTGTACCACATAGTCTCTCTCCGCAGTGAAATGTCCTGCCTCGGTAATATAAAACGGCAGAGTCTTTGCGAGCGGCGTTGGTGTGGCTGTAATCCATAATGAATTATCTGCTATATTTTCTTCATATTTTCCCATCTGTAATCACCTCATTACTATTTTAACATAACCTTTTTTATATTGCAATAATTTGATGAGCAATAATTTCATATTTTACCGCAATAATATCTAATGATTTTTTTGAAATATAGTTATATACTATGTATAGTGATAAAATCTTTATTCTTATTAAGCGGGGTGGTTAAATGTTTAATAATTTCATACTGAATATGAGAACAAGAGTGGTTTTTGGTAAAGGTACAATCTCTCAGCTTTCAAAAGAAGTACCTGAAAATGCAAAGGTTATGGTCACTTACGGAGGCGGAAGTGTTTTCAAAAACGGGGTAATGGAGCAGGTCAGAAATGCGCTTGATGGATTTGAGGTAATAGAGTTTGGCGGCATTGAACCAAATCCGGGCTATGAAACTTGTATGAAGGCAGTAAAGATATGTAAAGAAGAAAATGTCGATTTTCTTCTTGCAGTAGGCGGCGGCAGCGTTATTGACGGAACAAAGTTCATCTCAAACGCGGCTAAGTATGGGGGAGATAATCCGTGGAATATTTTGCTTACTCGCGGTAAATGTTGTACAGGCGGTATTCCTGTCGGAGTAGTGCTGACACTTCCGGCAACAGGCAGCGAAATGAATGCCGGAGCAGTCATTACTAAGTATGACACTCAGGATAAGCTGGACTTTGATTCGGAATACTCAAGACCTATTTTTGCAATATTAGACCCTGAAACAACGTACTCTCTCCCTCAAAGACAGACGATAAACGGTATTATAGACGCGTTTGTTCATGTGGCGGAGCAATATCTGACATATCCTGTAAATGCGAAAATTCAAGATCGATTCGCAGAGGGAATAATGCTCACTCTGATAGAGGAAAGCAAAAATGTTCTTGAAAATCCACAGAATTATGAAGCAAGAGCGAATATAATGTGGAGCGCGACAATGGCTTTAAACAATCTTATCGGTGCAGGTGTTCCGCAGGATTGGGTATCTCATTTTATGGGACACGAATTAACGGCAATGTTCGGCATAGACCACGGTATGACGCTGGCGATTGTTCTTCCGTCACTGCTTGAATATACAAAGACGGATAAACTTGAAAAGCTGGCTCAATATGGAAAGCGCGTATGGGGAGTTGATGAAAAAGACAAATCAGTATGCGCTGATAAAGCTATTAAGGCTACAAGAAACTTTTTTGAACAGCTTGGAGCACCAACGCATCTGTCGGCTTATGAATTAGACGAAAAAGTAATTCCGGCTTTGGTTGATAAGCTGAAAGAACACAATTTTTACAATATGGGCGAGAGAAAGAAGCTCAACCCTGAAGATATGGAAAAAATTTATAAAATGTGTATATAAAACGGAGGACTATGCGTATGAAATATGATGAGTTTGAAAACAAGCTTAAATCAGGAAGTTTTGACGAAGTGCTTATATCCCTTTACGGTGCAGAGGCATTAGAGAAGCAAAAGAATAGATATTTAGCAGCGGCAGAAGCATTTACACAGCTTTATCCTGACAGAGAAGAATTTTCAGTTTTCTCTGCACCGGGCAGAACGGAAATCGGAGGAAACCACACAGACCATCAGCACGGCTGTGTATTGGCGGCGGCTGTTGACATTGATGTAATCGCAGTTGTCGGCTTTCATAATGACGGCATTATACGAGTAAAATCCAATGGTTATCCGGAGGATATTGTAGAGCTGTCTGATATGAATATAAATGAAGATGAGTTTGGAAAATCCTCGGCTCTTATACGCGGAGTAGCGGCTCGGTTTATAGAAAAGGGTATAAAAATCGGAGGTTTTGACGCTTATACAACCTCAAATGTCATAGGCGGTGCAGGACTTTCATCGTCAGCAGCATTTGAAGTGCTGATAGGTACAATTATAAATGAGAAATACAATGACGGAAAGGCAAGCAATGAAGAAATTGCAAAGACAGGTCAATATGCCGAGAATGTATATTTCGGAAAGCAATGCGGTCTGATGGACCAAATGGCTTGTGCGACAGGCGGATTGGTGTTTATTGATTTTGCGGATACTGAAAATCCCGTTGTAAAAAAACAGGTGTACGATTTTTCTAAGGAAAATATACATATTTGCATAACTGATACGAAAGGAAGCCACGCGGATTTGACGGATGATTATGTTGCTGTTCCGGCAGAAATGAAACAGATTGCCGGATATTTTGAAAAACCTTATTTAAGAGCAGTCAGTGAAGAAGCTTTTTATCGTGCGATTCCGGAACTAAGAAAAAAATACAGTGACCGTGCTGTTATGAGAGCGGCACATTTCTTTGACGAAAATAAACGGGCGATTGATGAGGCGGACGCGCTGGAAGGTGGCGACATTTTCGGATTTCTCGCCATTGTAGAAGAATCGGGAATGTCATCGGCGAAGCTATTGCAAAATTTATACTCGCCGAAAAATCCTTTAAATCAGGAAATACCGCTTGCAATTATGGCGAGCGAGAAAATACTATGGGGCGAGGGCGTTGTAAGAGTCCACGGCGGCGGTTTTGCCGGAACGATACAGGCATTTGTTCCTGACAATAAATTAAATAAATACAAGACAGAAATGGATAGGTTATTTGGAGAAGAAAGCTGTCACGAAATTAAAATTCGTCCGCTGGGCGGAGTGAGAATAATATAATAAATGGAGGATTAAAAAATGAGCAAGGTTATTTTAAGACAGGAGAAAGTAACAATACCCACATACGAGATTTCGGAGTATGACAAAAATCCGATGTTCCTTGAAAAGCGTGTGTATCAAGGTTCAAGCGGACGCGTTTATCCGCACCCCGTATGCGAGGGAGTTTCGGATGTAAAAACAGATAAGGAATACAACGCAATTTTTCTTGAAAATGATTACATACTTGTTATGATTTTGCCTGAAATCGGCGGTAAAATTCAGCGTCTTTACGACAAGACAAACGGATATGACGCGGTTTACTATAACGAGGTTATAAAGCCCGCGCTTGTTGGTCTTGCAGGTCCATGGGTATCGGGCGGTATTGAATTCAACTGGCCGCAGCACCACAGACCGTCAACGTTTGATCCGACAGATTACACTATTGAGGAAAATGCGGATGGTTCTGTTACTGTATGGGTAGGCGAAACGGAAAAAATGTTCCATACAAAGGGTATGGCAGGCTTTACAGTGTACCCCGATAAGGCGTATCTTGAAATTAAGGGACAGGTGTATAACCCGACAGACAGACCGCAGACATTTTTGTGGTGGGCAAACCCCGCTGTTGCAGTAAATGATTATACGCAGTCGATTTTTCCGCCCGACGTTCACGCGGTAATGGACCACGGCAAGCGCGCGGTTTCAAAGTTCCCGATTGCGGACGGAGAGTATTACAAGGTAAATTATGCGCCGGGTACGGATATTTCACGATATAAGAATATCCCTGTTCCGACATCATATATGGCATACCACAGCGATTTTAATTTTATCGGCAATTATGATTACGAAAAGCAAGCTGGACTTCTGCACATTGCCGACCACCACGTTTCACCGGGCAAAAAGCAGTGGACTTGGGGCAACGGCGATTTCGGCAAAGCGTGGGACAGAAACTTAACAGACGAAAACGGTCCGTATATTGAGCTTATGACGGGTATGTTTACGGATAATCAGCCTGATTTTACATTCTTGAAGCCATACGAGGAAAAGAGCTTTGTTCAGTATTTTATGCCGTATAAAGCAGTAGGTGAAATATCGAACGCGTCAACAGATGTTGCTGTAAATATGACAATCAGCGATGATAAAGTAGACCTTGTATTCTATACACCGTCGGGAATAAACACTGAGGTTGAGCTTACGGCGGACGGGGAAACTATATATTCAGGCACGCTGAATTTAAAGACATCAGAGGTATTTGAAACAAGCGTTAATGCTGATACAGTGAATAAAAAAGTAGTATGCACAATCAAGAAAGACGGTAAAGAAATACTTTCCTGCACGCCTGTGAAAACGAGTGAGCCTGTTCCGTCGCCTGCGGAGGAAATTCCTGAGCCTGAAAAATTAGAAACAACTGAAAAGCTGTTTTTGGCGGCAACGCATTTGGAGCAGTACCGCCACGCAACATATTCACCGGAGCCGTATTACTTGGAAGGATTAAAGCGTGACGCATCCGATATTCGCCTTAACAACGGCTACGGAAAATATCTTTACAACAAGGGCAGATTTGAGGAGAGCATTAAATATTTCAATGCCGCAATTAAGTCCTCAACTTGGAAAAACCCGAACCCGTATGATTGCGAGCCGTATTATAATCTCGGTCTTGCGCTGAAGATGACAGGCAAAACGGATAAAGCATTTGACGCGTTCTATAAAGCTGTATGGGACGGAAATATGCAGGATAAGGCGTTCTATCAGCTATCTTGTATCGCGGCAGGCAGAGGCGATTATGAGGAAGCTCTCGGCTATATTGAAAAATCGCTTGTGAGAGGACTTCACAATTTAAAGGGCAGATTATTAAAAACCGCGCTTCTGCGCTTAATGGGCAGAATAGATGATGCTATTGCTTTTGCGAATGAAACGGTTAAAATAGACGCTCTCGACCATGGTGCGAGATATGAGCTATACAAGCTCACCGGCGATGGACTTGATACAGTAAAGGCGCTTATGCGCGATGATAATCATAACTATGTTGAGCTTGCACTCGGATATAAAAACGCATACTTAAATGAAGAAGCCGCTGCCGTGCTTTCTCTTGCAGCAAACGACAATGAGCCTATGGCGCACTATTATAAATTTGCTTTGACAGGAGATAAAGCAGAGCTTGAAAAGGCTGAAAACAGCAGTTCACTATATTGCTTCCCGAACAGAATAGAGGATATAGAAGTATTGCAGTACGCCGTAGATAACGACGGGAACTATGCCGCTTACTATCTTGGCAATCTGTTCTATGATAAACTACGCTGGGAGGAAAGCGTGGCATTGTGGCAAAGCTGCGCGGATAAGATAAATCTTCCGACAGTCTACAGAAATCTCTCTCTTGCATACTACAACAAGATGAATGATGCAGATAAAGCCAGAGCATCAATGGAAAAAGCGTTCAGTATGGATAAAACAGATGCAAGAGTATTCTTTGAACTTGACCAGCTGTATAAGGTGCTTAATCTCTCTCTCGCAGAGCGCCTTGACAGTATGAACGCAAACGCCGACTTGCTTGAGAAGCGCGATGATCTCTATACTGAGTACATAACGCTTCTCAACCTGAACGGCGAATATGAAAATGCGTATAACCGTATTATGAACCACAACTTCCATCCGTGGGAGGGCGGTGAAGGAAAGATACCCGCACAGTACAGAATCGCGCTTATGAATATGGCAAAGACTGCTGACAAAGCAAAAGCTATTGAACTTTTAGAAAAAGCGCTTGTATATCCTTATAATCTCGGTGAAGGCAAGCTCATAGGTAATCTTGACAATGATATTTATTATATGCTGGGAACGCTGTATGAGGATAAAGAAAAATCGGAAGAAGCATATAAATTAGCGGCAAGAGGCGATTTTGCTCTTACATCGGCGATGTATTATAACGACCAGCCGCCGGAGATGATGTACTATGCGGCAATGGCAATAAAGGAACTTGGGGACAGTAAAACCGCAAATGAACGCTTTGACGCGTTTATCGACTATGCAAACTCACATATGAATGACGATATAAAAATTGAGTATTTTGCCGTATCTCTTCCTGACTTCCTGATATATGAGGCAGACCTCAATAAAAAGAATACTGTGCATTGCCTTTATATGGCGTCGCTCGGTTATCTTGGTAAGGGCGATAAAGAAAAGGCAAAGGAATATGCTAAAAAAGGTCTTGAACTTGACAAGTGCCATGCGGGACTTACGGATATTTTAAAGAAGGTAAACTGATGAAAACAATAGATTTAAGCGGTAATTGGTCATACAAAACAGACTATGACGATTTAGGGATACAAAAAGAATATTATAAAAACGCATTTGAACTCGGCGGCTTTATGCTGCCGGGTTCAGCGTGCGAAAACGGTATCGGCAAAAAACAGGAATATTATGACGAGCTAACGAAAGAAGCTGTCCGCGCACCGAGAGAAAAATACGAATACATCGCGCCGCTGTGGTTACAGCGTGAAGTTGATGTGCCAAAAGAATTTGAGGGAAAGCATATACGTCTTTTCCTTGAACGTGTGAATATTGCGTCCGAATTATGGATTGACGGTGAAAAGATAGGCAGACAGATAATCGAATTATCTGCGCCACATATCTATAATCTGACAGGCAAATTAACAGTGGGAAAGCATATTTTAACGCTCCGTATTGACAACAGAAATCTTTTAAATATCGACACAATGGCAAGCGGTTACAGCGTTGACACGCAAGGCTACTGGAACGGAATTGTCGGAAGAATTGAGCTTCAATGCGAGGATATTTTTCATATAGAGAATATTCAGATTTATCCCGATAATAAAGGCATAAATGTAAAGGTTACGGAAACGTCTGATGTATATTCTCCGTTTGTGCATAAAGACGCGTTTATAGAAATAAGTGCCATTACACCAAATGGAGATAAATTAAAGAAGAAACAGTTTAAGATAAAATTGTATAATTCAAAACAGGTTGATTATTTCAGATACGATATTGAGGACTTAGATTTCTGGAATGAATTTAACCCTGCCCTCTATACGCTTGTTGTTCGGTACTGCGGTGAGGGTTTTGCTGACGAGAAAACTGTTAAATTCGGTATGCGTTCCATAAAAACAGAAAACAAACAAATTCTATTAAATAACATGCCTATTTCCCTGCGCGGTACTATTGACTGCGCTATTTATCCATTGACAGGCTATCCGCCGACAGATATTGAGGTATGGCGAAAAAATTTTAACATAATTAAAAGCTACGGTTTAAATCACGTCCGTTTCCACGCGTGGTGTCCGCCTGAAGCCGCATTTTGTGCGGCAGATGAATTAGGGTTGTATATTTCGGTGGAAATGCCTATGTGGTTAAACCGTGACGTGTGCGCGCTTGAGCTTGGTGAGGATAGCGCACATCGTGTGTACTTCACGCAGGAGGCAATAACAATTTCCAAAACATATGGCAACCATCCGTCATTTATTATGTTCTCAAACGGCAATGAAAATATGGGCGATTTTGAGCTTTTGGACGATATTACAACACAGATAAAAGCGTATGATAATCGCCGTATTTACACACTTACTACTAATTTCGACCACCCTGTCCTGCCGTGCGAGGATTACCTCTGCGTGTATGAAGCGAGCGGTCATAAGGTGCGGATACAGGATATTCAGGATATTGCCGCCGAGAGCACAAGTCTTGATTACAGCAAGGCGGTAAATGACGTTCCCGTTCCGATTGTTTCTTTTGAGATAGGTCAATACTGCGTATATCCTGATGTCAGAAATATTGAAAAATACACAGGAAACATACTGCCGACAAATTTTGATGTTATCAAAAAGGAAATGATAAAGAAGAATGTGTATCATAAATTAGACGATTATGTTAAAGTGTCGGGCGATTTGGCGGTGAAGCTGTACAAGGAGGACATTGAAGCGGCGCTTAGGACAAAGGATTTCGGCGGTTTTGAACTCTTGTCGCTTTGCGACTACACGGGGCAGAGCACTGCGACAGTCGGAATACTTGACGTATTCTTCGACAGCAAAGGTTTAATTGAACCTGACAAGTTCAGACAGTTCTGCAATAATGTTGTGCCGCTGTTTAAGGCAAAGAGAATATTTAAAAATACCGAAACGCTTGAAGCGGAGTTTGATTTATACGATTATGGACGCGAAAAAACAGAAAATCCTGTCTTTGATTTGAAAATCTATAACGGCAAGGAAATATTCTATCAGACACAAACTACCGAAAGAAAAATATCTGTTCCTCTTAACAGCATAATAAAATCATCACAGCTTAAAGTAGAATTAAGTGTAGGCGATTATACAAATTCGTGGAACATCTATGTTTTTGCAGACAGCAAAATAAATACAGATGTCAGAATAATAAAAACAGCAGAGGAACTAAAAGACATTATCAATAACGGCGGACGCGCGATACTAACAGCCGATTGCATTAAAAATCCGATTGACGGCAGCTTTATTCCCGTGTTCTGGTCGCCTGTACATTTCCCATCGCAGAAGCCTTGCGGAGCAATAATTAACGATACTCACCCGATATTCGAGGACTTCCCGACAGAAAAGTATCCTGACTATCAATGGAAAACGCTTTTGGATAATTCAAAGAGCGTGGATATATCATCATTTGGAGATGATTTTAAGCCGATAGTTGAAACCGTACCGAACTTTGTGGATAACACTCCGTCATCGCCGTTTTTTGAAGCAAAAATAGGAAATGCGGATATATTGTTCTGCGGCTTTGATTTGGATAAAGAGGATATTGCGACAAAACAATTAAAAGCGTGTATTTACAACTATATTTGCTCAGAAAGTTTTAACCCGCAAAACAGAGTTGGCGAAAAGGATTTATATAATTAAAATATAGTGAAAGGCGGTATATTGTTATGAAAATAAAAAAATTATTGGCTCTGTTTTTATGTACAGTGTTGTTTGTGCCGGTGGTGCCTGTCTGTGCTGAAGATATTAAACTTGAGCGGGAAGTTGAATATCTGTCAAGAGGCGGATATGGTGTGGTAACGGACAATGGTATATATTTGAGCTGGAGACTGCTCGGTACAGAGCCGATTAAACAGACATTTGACATATACCGCAATAATGAGCAGATAGCACGGGATATAGATAATCTTAACTATACATGATACAGACGGTACGGCAGACGATACATATAAAATTGTTCCTCATAATGGTGAAGGACTTGAAAATGACGAGTTTAAACCGTTTTCAAAGGCGTATAAGGATGCCCTTATAGACAGACCGGAGGGCGGTACAACTCCGGCGGGCGAAAGATACACCTATGCCGTGGGTGGAGTCTCCGCTGCGGATGTGGATCACGACGGTGAATATGAATTTATTATTCAGTGGGATCCTAATAATGCCAAAGATAACGAAACTTCGGGTTATACGGGGAATGTATATCTTGATTGCTATAAACAGGACGGCACTAAGCTGTGGCGTATTGATATGGGTATAAATATTCGCGCAGGCGCGCATTATACACAGTTTATCGTCTATGACTTTGACGGCGACGGAAAGGCGGAAATGGCGGTAAGAACTGCGCCCGGCTCAAAGGACAGCACAGGTGCTTATGTAAGCGCAAAGGGTGTGCCGATAGACGGTAAAGATTTATTATGGACGGATTCGCATACAAACGAAGTATTTACTGATGAAAGCGACTTGCGCGGCGGCGCGGGTAATACAGAGGGTAAGATTACAAAAGGTCCTGATTGGCTGACAATGTTCAACGGCGAAACAGGCAAAGCAATGGCAACAGTTAATTATTATCCGCAAAGAGGTGATGTAGGCTCGTGGGGCGATAATGGCGCAAACCGTTCCGAGCGTTTTCTTGCAGGCGCGGCGTATCTGGACGGCACGCATCCGAGCCTGATTGTTAGCCGCGGATATTATCAAAGAGCGGCAATGGCGGCATATGACTGGGACGGCGAAAACTTTTCACTCCGTTGGACAAGAGATGATACAGAAAGAAATGGAAATCTTTACGGTAACGGAAATCACCAGATTTCTGTATGTGATGCGGATAATGACGGCAGAGATGAAATAGTGTTCGGTTCAACCATTGTTGATGATGACGGCTCAATTTTAAATTCAACCGACCACGGACACGGTGACGCGCTCCACGTTTCGGATTTTGACAATGACGGCGAGCAGGAGATTTTTCAGGTGCATGAGGAGGCTATAGGCTATAAGCAGTACGGCGGCGAAGTACGAAAAGCAAAGAACGCAGAAATCCTTGCGGCTGTCGGAGCTGACGGCGATGTGGGCAGAGGTCTTATGGCAAATTTTGATGATAACATCGGCAACAGCGAGTTTTTCACCTCCGCTGACAATAACATTTATGATATATCGGGAAACATAATAGGCACAAAGCCGAATATAAATCCAAGCTTTCTGATTTGGTGGGACGGCGATTTAAGCCGTGAGCTTCTGAACAGAACAAGTATAATCAAATATGATATTGATTCATCTAAGCAAACAGCGCAGGACTTTAGCCAAGTGCTTTCAATTAACAAGGATGCGCCGGCGCTTTCAGCCGACCTCTTTGGCGACTGGAGAGAAGAAGCGTGCTATGCAACGGAGGATAACTCAACTCTGAGAATTTTTATGACAACTGACCCGACGAAATATAAAATTCCGACGCTTATGCACGATACTCAGTACAGAACGGCTGTCGCGTGGCAGAATGTTGGTTATCATCAGCCGCCGCACACAAAGTTCTATGTAGGAAAAGACGCTCTTGACGATAACGGCAAATATTTATCGCCCGCAGCGGGTTTTGATAAGGTAAAAATGGTTGGAGACGCTCCCATAATTGCCACTCCCAAGCCGACAGATACGCCGTCTGATAATTTTACGGTAAATGTAAAAGCGGCTGGAGGTATAAGGCGCAATCTGCATACATATGAGGACTGTGAATATATGTCCTCTGTTTCATATACTGTTCCGAGATATATCGTTTCAAACGGTACTGCATATGAAACCGATTGGGTTACGGCGGGAACACATTATGGCGGAAGTATTGCAAATGTCATAAAGGATCAGGATATAGAGATAAGATACACCAAGAAATATACGAATGTTGTATCCTTTGATGATTTTGATGAGTCAGATGCTAAAGGCGCCGGTTCACGCGCCTCAAACTGTTCGTCAAGGAATAATGCACAGTATATCTCCGAATATAAGCTTCAGCCCGGAAGTTCATACACAATTATGGCATTTTGCGGCAACACCGGCAGAGGCTCAAAGTTTATGGCGGATGGTAAAGAGTTATTCACCATTGATAGCGGAAACGGCGCGTGGCAGGACTATACAATAACAGGAGTAACAGTTGAAAACGAGTCGGCTGTCTATACTGTGGCGGGCAGCTCAGGAACTTATGACCCGTTGGATACAATTCTTATTATAAGAGAAACCTCACAGGAAGAAACTGCTATTGATTTGACATCGCTCGTGAACACAGGATTAAGTATTACAGGCGCAAGCGAAATAACATCATCTGCCGTTGTTTTGCCGGGCGTAAAGCGTGATCAGGGTACTTTGACTCCTGACGGCTATATTGAATATACTGCTCCCGCAAACGGAACATTGTCATTTACATTTGAAGCATCAGCTACAAAAAACGATGGGAATTATCCAAGAGTATATTACAGTACAAGTCTTGAAACTTTAAATAAAAATAATGCGGCAAGGATGTGGCAGGCGAGCGGCGCAAATGCACCGCTCAGCGTGTCAATAGATGTTGAAAAGGGGAAAACGTATTATCTGTTCGGTTATATTTATAATATGACAACTGATTTCACATATACATTTTCAGACTTCACGATAGAGCAAATACCTATAAGCGTGGCAATCGGTGATATTGTATTTAGTGATAATTCTGCGACAGTTTTAGTGAATGTCGAGGACGGCAGCGCTGATATAAATGTATATACTGCGGTGCATGACAGCACGGGGCGATTGAAAAGTGTAACAAGGCAATCTGAGAACGTGAGCGGTGAAAAGGATTTTATAAGCGAGTTTAATGCAAATTCAGAAGATACAGTTACGGTTTATGTCTGGGATAATAATATGAAGCCATATCAAAGCAAACAGGAAAGATTGTGATGATTAGGAGGTATTTTAATGAGAGTAAGGAAACAAATAAGCGGATTTTTGGTGTTTGTGATGCTTCTGAGCTTGTTTTAACTTTGTTGTTATGGTTGAGGAAACTGTGCAGACAGCAAATGTAATTGGTAACAGTGGTTTTGAATCCGAGTTTGCAGGGGAAATAAGCGATTGGAAGTTTAACACATCTGACAACTGGGAATATAAAAATACACAAATTACAACAACGGAAAATTATAGCAGAAGTCAATCCGCAGTTATTGGTAATAATACTTCTACAAAGGGCTATATAGGTCAGCGTGTCACACTTAAGCTTGCAACTACATATGTGCTTGAGGCATATGTAAAAGGCGGCGGCTTGACGCTGCATATAGGAAAAGGCAGCGGTTATCCTGATGCGACTAACAATACGCTTGCTCAAAAAACTATTGAGCCGTCAACTGATTGACAAAAGGTAACTCTTGAATATACAACATATGCTGTCTGGGGTACTCATACAACAGACCCTTTTGTGGTTATAATCAAAAATAGTGATGATTATAAAGACGAAAGCGGTAATTACCCCGCTGTGTATATTGATAATGTATCTTTAACAGAAAAAACTGAAACGACAGAACCAACAACAGAGCCATCGTCAGAACCCGAAGAAACACAAAAGCCGGAGGAAACAACAAATCCCACAAATCCTCCTGAAGAAACAACAGAGCCGTCTCTGCCGCCGATTAAGGACAATTACAAGTCGGGCGTGCTTGAAATCGGAGATAGTTTTAATTTCGGCGCGACGGCATCTGAGGGATATATAAGCGTTGAACCTACAAAGGATTATTTTGGCGGCGTGGACGCTCGTAATCTTACATACGAATTTTTAGGTTTGGGTGAGGACGGCTACAGCAAAACAACCTACCGTGACGATGCGATTCAAATGGACAAGGATCAGCGGATATGGCTTGAAAACGGCGGCAAATCCGGGGCTGCAAATGCGGCGGAGGATAATGTGTACGCAAAGAACGATATACGGTCTGAAAATTATGGCGATAAGGAATATGACAAGGGCGACTCTGTCGTGCCCATACGATTTGCGGTTAAGGCTGCAAAGCAAAGCTATTACAAGGTAAAAGCGACCGTGGGCTGTGCGGACACGTCAAAGCCGGCAGTTGTAAGCGTATTCAGTGAAAGACGTCATCCTGCGGCGACGGATATGAAAATCGAAGCGGGAAAAACAGCGACAGTTGAATTCACAGCAAATGTAATGGATGTGTATTTCAAAAACGACAACAAAAGCTACAGCGATGAAATGCTCACCTTTATGGTAAGCGGTGAGAACGCCGGACTTGCGTCGTTACAAATAACAAGAATTGACCCAAATGAAGCTCCTGTGACAATCTGGGTGTGCTCGGACTCGACAGGCTGCGACCAGTATTCGTATCTGCCGTTCTATCCGCTCCAGAACTACTCGGGCGTGGGACAGTATCTGTCAAAATATCTCACAGATATGACAGTGTCCAATCAGGGCGAAGGCGGTCTCGCTACCAGCGACAACGCGCATCTTAACATGGCGCAGGAACAGATGAGAGCGGGCGATTATCTCTATGTAGAGTACGGCCATAATGATTCTGCACCCAAAGACGGCAGCATGACCGCTTCGGAAGTATATAAAAGTAATCTGCCCAAATACTATACAGCAGCGCATGATAAGGGAGCAAAGCTTATAATAGTTGAGCCGATTGACCGCTGCAGCAGCGCCTTTGACTCTACGACGGGTACATGGACACCGTCTCTCGCGGGCATCAGAGACGCGGGAAAGGCATTTGTAGAGGAAAAGATTGCAGGCGGCGCGAATGATATAGCCTTTGTAGACCTCAACACTGCATGGGTTAACTTTATGAATGCGGAAACCAAGAGAATTGCAGGCGTGAGAGGCGATACAACCTACAGCCAGAACGCGATACATTACTATTATACATGCTCTTATCCGAAAGACCTGTTGTAATTATTGTGACAGACAATGTGTTGCACTTGATTGTGAGTGCATTCAGATGATTTCATATTCTGCTTGCTGTAAATGGTTCAGACATTGTGTACTTCCGCAGGACAAATCATTACTTGCGGAAAGTGTACGGCCGCAGCAACCAAAACATTGCGCTGTAAGTGGAAAATCATTTGTTCCAAAGTCAAACAGAGGCAAATATTGCGAAAAGTGTTCAAAATCGGAACGAAAACGAAAAAAGGCAATGTATGAACGGAAACGAAGAAATAAAATGGGCATTTAGGACTTTGAAAACCGCATAAAACCTATGGTTTCAGACTTCCGATGTTAAGGGGCTTTTGTATTTACTAAGGTAGCCCCCTAAAATAGACTTTGAAATGACCACAAAATGAAAGAAAGTATCATATACGACACTACGCAACAAATACGGAATGCCACAGCACGAAATAGAGGTGCTTGTAAAATTCATATTACCGAAGATACAAGAATTTTATGGAAGCAAAGAAGGAAAAAGAGGGTTTGAAGAATGGAAACAAAAACAAGAAATGAAATAATATAAACGGCAGTGCCAATGAAAAGGTACTGCCGTTTTTGCATATAAGCATAGTTTAAAAATATACGAGCAAGCTTGATAAGAGTCTCATATGATGGATAACGCATACCTGATTCATATGAAGATATAGCACTGATAGCAAGCCCTATTCTATCCACAATTTGTTTTTGGGTTAGATTTTTATTAAGACTTAAGGTTTTTAATTTTTCGCCTATATTCACCAACTGCATCACCTGCTTTCACTATTAGTATAACAGCTTAATTTTCTGTATTGGTGAAAAAGCGGAAAAAATAAGTTGAAATTAGTAAAATATTATGATATACTATTATTAACAAGAAAGGTAATAAATACAATGAACCAAAAATCAACTGATAATAACGTAGGTAAGTTTTCTTCATTTACTAAAGCAAAAATTTTTATTGTAGTTTTAATATTAATAATTCTTCTTTCATTGGTGGTTGGATATAAAATTTTTAACTATAAGAAACAAGACGAAATGTATAATAATGCAATATCATTAAAATACGAAATGAAATATGATTCAGCCGAAAAAATTTTTGGGATTTAGGTGGTTTTAAAGATTCGGAAGAACAGATTAAATTGATTGATAAGGAATATGTTGAGGAATTTGCAAAATTGGCAGGAACCATGTATAGTGTTGGATTATCGGCTTGGATTGCAGGCGGTTCTTATGCATCTACATTCAGTGAATATGATAAGGATACCTCAGCATTATTTGTGTCAAGGTTCAGTTCAATTAGTGCCATTCAAGTTGAAATGCAGAGAATAAAAAAATCAATAAATGATTCAGAACAAGAAATATCTATTTTACAAAATGTACCATCGGCTTATTCTGGATGTTATGATAAAATTGTGGCTGTATTTAACGGTTGTAAAAGTCTTTATGAGATAATAGAAAATCCTATGTTATATTATGCGTATTAGACTTTTCAGAAAATGAAATAGATTATAGGGTAGAAACCGGTTATAAATGGATTGATACAAAAATAGCTACTTTTGAATATAAAGTTATTAGTGGTAATAAAATTAAAGTAAATCGTTTTGGTTATGGTTGGGAAACTATTAATATTGAATTTAACGATGATAAAACTATGATGAAATTAAGCCCAGCATTGACAAGTGTCGATAATAATGAGTATTGGTTTCAATTTGATTGATTTATAAAATTAATATTTCATTATGAATGGTTTATAAACATCTCATTAATTATGTGGATTTGGGTAAGAAAGTTTCAAATATAGCAAACTGATATTTGATTGTAGAAATATTCGACAGATATATAAAAGAAGTTTGAGATAGAAAATCACTGTTTATATAGGTATAAATAGTGATTTTTTGTGTATTTCATTAAAACATCATAGATGTTTGGGATGTTTGATAAGTATTGACAATGGAGAATTTTACACAAAGGAGAAACAGATGGCGTCGAGAAAAGAATTTTTAGAATACATATTAGAACAATTATCGGAGTTAGAGGAAATAACGTACAGAGCGATGATGGGGGAGTACATTATTTACTACAAAGGCAGAATTGCGGGGGGAATATATGACGACCGACTGCTTATAAAACCTGTTAAATCGGCTATTGACTATGTTTCTGACATTCGATACGAAGTACCTTATGAGGGTGCGAAAGAAATGATTTTAATAGAAGAAGTTGACAACAAAGAATATTTAACCGAATTATTTAAGGCGATATATGACGATTTACCGACACCGAAAAAGAAAAAAATAACCAATATTGAAAACAACTAAATATTATGGTATAATTCATATAATGAGGTGAGAGAGATGAAAGTAAAGGAAATATGTGATTATTCGGGTTCGACATTGCTTGGAATGAACGGCGGAATGGTTGAGAGTCCCGATTCAAAAAGAATTATATATGCACGCAAAGCAGATTTGACAAAGTCTGAAACGGAAATATGGATATGCGACAGGGATTTTGAAAATCATCGCAAGGTATATGATGTACACTGCGGCAATCACAACGGCCCGTCAGCAACCTTTATAACAAACAGCCTTATAGTTTTTCGTGATGTGGAATTTGAGGGCATAGCCGGCAAAGAGCCGTCTATATGTGTATTCCGTATACTCGATGTTGATACGGGTGAGGTTAAGTACAAAATTCGCGGCAAAGAAAGTCATTGTGCGGAAAACGGCAAGTATCCGTTTTCAATATCGACAGAATATCTTGACAAAAATCCCGATTATCCCGAAATTAATTCGTGCGGAATTTACATACTTGATGTTGAAAGCGGAAAAATAACGCTTGTTGCAACAGAGGAAGATATTTTAAATATGGTAAGGAAACACGGTCTTACTCCGAACGAGCATACCGCGTCTGTCAGCCACGTTCAGCTAAATCCGTCCGCAACGGCAGTTATGATGCGCTTGGGCGTAAAGGACTGCCCTGTATTCGGTGCGTTGGGTTGCATAGATTTAGACACTAAAAAAACGCATATGATAGCGGACAAGCCTGTACATCAGCTTTGGTTTGACGATGACACATATATGGCTACACGTCAGTTTAATCAAGGCAGACACATTGAAATGGAAACAAGCTACATTGCACGTTTTTCAAAGGACGGAGAGGAATTAGAAGTGCTTGGCGGAATTTCAAATCATATGGACGGAAGTTTTGACAGAAAATATTTTGCCGGTGACAGATGTTATCCCGACTTTGCACCGAATGTTTATTTGTACAAGCGCGGTGACAAAAATCCGATTGCGACTTTTGAAATATCGCAGGACGAATACACCACATGGAAACTTCAGGTACATCCAAATCCGTCGTTTTCGCGTGACGGAAAGCGGCTGTACTTTAATAAACAGTGCAAATGTTACAACGGAAAATACAGAACGGTAGCTGTTTTTGCAGATATTTCTGAAATTATTTAAAACTAACTTGCAAAAATTGTCCTTTTTTGCTATACTGTATATGTTGTAATTATTAAAGAAAGAATGTGAACATAAATGATTATTATTATGAAAGAATCCGCATCGGCAAAGGAAATCGAGAGTGTTGAAAAACTACTTGCCGAGTTCGGATTCCAAACGCACCCTATTCAAGGCGAAAAGAAAACAGTTATCGGCGCAATCGGCGACAAGCGTCTTTTGAGTATGAATCAAATTCTTACTATGGACGGTGTTGAAAACGTTGTTCCGATTATGAAACCATATAAACTTGCATCTAAGGAGCTTCACAAAGAACCGTCAGTTATCGAAATCGGTCACGGAATAACAGTCGGTGGCAAGCAGCTTGCAGTATTTGCAGGTCCTTGCGCAATCGAAAGCCAGGAACAGTTCACAACTGTATCAAAGGCTGTTAAGGCCTCGGGTGCAAACATTCTTCGCGGCGGTGCGTTCAAGCCTCGTTCATCACCATATTCATTCCAAGGTCTTGAGGGTGACGGCTTGAAGATTATGTACAACAGCGGTCAGGAACTTAATATGCCTATCTGTACTGAAGTACTTGATACAAGAGATGTTGAACTTGTTGCAAAGTATGCTGATATTATGCAAATCGGTGCAAGAAATATGCAGAACTTCAAACTTCTTCGCGAAGTCGGTAAGTGCGACAAGCCTATACTTCTAAAGAGAGGTCTTGCTTGTACTATGGAAGAGTGGTTAATGGCTGCCGAATATATTATGTCTGAGGGTAATGAAAAGGTAATCCTTTGTGAAAGAGGTATCAGAACATACGAAACTGCTACAAGAAATACATTTGACATTTCGGCAATTCCTGTTTCAAAGGAACTTTCTCATCTTCCTATTATTGCCGATCCGAGCCATGCAACAGGTACATATAAGTATGTTCCGGCTATTGCAAAGGGTGCTATTGCGGCAGGTGCTGACGGTCTTATGATTGAAGTACATAACTGCCCTGAAAAGGCTGCGTCAGACGGCGCACAATCGCTTACACCTGAAAAGTTTGACAAGCTTATGAAAGAGCTTGATCCAATCGCGAAGGCAGTAAATAAGATTCTATTATAAGAAATTTATAGGCTGGATGAAGTTGCCCACATTGTGTGAACAATTTTATTTCAGCCTTTCGTTTTATTGAAGGGAGTTATTGACTTAATATGTTAGGTTATCTTGGTCCGAACGGGACATTTTCACATCAGGCGGCTATGGAATGGTCTGAGGGTAAAGAAGAAATAAAGGAGTTTTCAACGATTTATTCTGTAATTTTGGCGGTTGAAAAAGGCGAAATTGATAGGGCAATCGTGCCGATTGAAAATTCTATTGACGGAAGTATCAACACAACTTTGGATACTCTTGCTTTTGATGTGGGTTTATATATAACAGGTGAATACATTCTTCATATAAGCGAAAATCTTATGGTTAAAAAAGATGTAAAGAAAGAGGATATAAAAATTATCACTTCCCACCCTCAACCGATAGGACAGTGTTCAAAATTATTGTCGCACGAATTTGCGGATGTGAAAATTGAATTTGCCGATTCAACTGCGTCTGCGGCAAAACGTGTAAAAGAATCGGACGGCTCTGTGGCGTGTATCGGCTCACCGAACAGTGCAAAAATTTATGACCTTGATATTTTGTGTCACGACTGCGGTGACGACGCAAATAATTCAACTCGATTTGTTATTATTGAAAAAACACCGAATAAGACAGTTACAGGTCACGATAAGTCATCAATCGTATTTGCGATTGATAATAAACCGGGCAGCTTGTACAGTGCGATTGAGCTTTTGGCGAAGTCCGGAATTAATATGACTAAAATCGAGTCACGTCCTATGAAAAAGGAACTCGGTAAGTATGTGTTCTTCATTGATATTGACGGCAATATTGATGATGCGTCAATTTACTTTGCACTTGATAAAGTAAGACAGAATACATTTTTCTATAAATTTCTCGGATCATACAATTACTAAAATGCGAAATATTAAAAAAGGAAGTTTTGAAAACTTCCTTTTTTAGTTTGAATTTATAATATCCATAATAGTTTTTTCGGCGAGTTTTACTTCCTGCAACAGTTCATTTGCGGAAAGTCGTGTCGCACCGTTGCCGAGAATGATAATTTGTTCAAGGTTATCCGAAGTGGCAACACGCACACGATGTTTTTTACCGATTTCATGTGTAATTTTTTCAATATACATATCGGCGGTTTCAGCCTCTTTTGTGTACACAACGTTTATATTGTGAATTTTTTCGGCACTGCCGACATTTCCTTTGACTTTATACGCATCAAAAACAAGTATTAAATTGCATTGCTTAAAGCCTTGATAATTGCAAAGAATATCAATCAGTCGGTCACGTGCCATATTAAGGTTATCTTTGGCGAGTGCTTTCAGTTCGTCCCACGCAAAGATTATATTGTAACCGTCTACAAGCAAATATTCGTCACCTAATTTAACAGGCTTTGATTTTTGATGTTTTTTCTGTTCGGTGGCGGATTTCTTTACAGTGTATGACGCTACTTTACGGCGTACAGGACCGTATGTACGTTCAAAAATCTGCGTAAGCTCATTATCATCGGCAACCATATTGATGTAGTCGTTTGCACGCTGATAGACGTTTTCTTCTTCATCATCGTCTTGGTCAAGCTTTATGCCGTCAATGTGCATATGGTCGTAAACCTTATCCCACTTTACAACAAAGCCTGCACCGTGCGAACAGAAAACCGAATCGGCGGGATTTTCAATATCGGTTTCGCTGTCGTAACCGATTTCGGCAATCACTTCTTCGGTGTTGTGGCAAGGCTCATAACCGCTTAAAATACAGTTTAATCTGCCTTTGCCGTGAGTGTAGCCTGTTACGTCCATTTGATAGTCACGCATTGTAGCAACGGGTGCAGAGCCTGAAATTCGCGTCATATCACCGATTGTTTCAGGTTGACTGAATGTACCGCCCATTTGCTGAATATCGGTCATTGCACGTCCTACGTTTTCGGTAGGTATTTCAAGATGAAATTCGTACCACGGCTCAAGCAAAACACTTTCAGCCATTTTCAAGCCTTGACGTACCGCACGATAAGTAGCTTGACGGAAGTCGCCACCCTCAGTATGTTTTTGGTGTGCGCGTCCTGCGATAAGCGTTATCTTCATATCGGTAATCGGTGAGCCTGTCAGAACACCGATATGTGCTTTTTCTTTTAGATGGGTGAGAATAAGTCGTTGCCAGTTGCGGTCAAGACTGTCCTCACTGCAATTTACCGCAAACTGCATACCGCTGCCTTTTTCGGTCGGCTCCATAAGCAAATGCACTTCGGCATAATGCCTTAACGGCTCATAATGTCCGACACCCTCAACAGGTGCGGCTATTGTTTCACGATACGCAATACCACCGTGACTAAATTCAATATCAATACCGAATCTCTCTTTTATAATTCGTTTTAAAACTTCAAGCTGAACTTCGCCCATAACTTGAACGTGAATTTCCTGCAACTGTTCGTTCCATATTATATGAAGCTGTGGGTCTTCGTCCTCCAAATGACGTAATTCAGTAAGCGCAGTATGCACGTCAATACCGTCCGTAAGCTCCATACGGTACGTCAAAACAGGCTCAAGAACGGCATTTTTTGAATCAGGCTCACAACCTATACCTTCACCGGAATATGTCTGTGTAAGACCTGTTACGGCACAAACCGTACCGGGGAATGCCTCGTCAACCGCTTGGAATTTTGCACCGGAATAAATTCTGATTTGATTTACTTTTTCCGACCACTCATTTTTCTTGTTACCCTTTAAAAGTGTTTTTACCTTTAAAGTACCGCCGGTAATTTTCATATAAGTAAGACGTGTGCCTTGCTCATCTTCGGCAATTTTGAATACCTTTGCACCGAATTTGTCATCGTAAATAATTTGTCTTGTGTACAGTTCAAGTCCTTCAAGAAATTCCGATACACCTTCCATTTTAAGTGCAGAGCCGAAATAGCACGGGAATATTTTTCTTTGTACAACGGCATTTCTTATGTCTTGATTTTTGACAGTACCGTCCGCAAGAAATGTATTCATTATAGATTCGTCACACATAGCGAGCGATTCTCTGAAATCTTCATTTTCATAATTTTGCGTAAAATCAATACAACCGTCCGAAAATCTTGTATGCAATTCATCAAGAACGGCGTTTTTGTCGGCGTTTAAGTCCATTTTGTTCACGAATATAAATGTAGGTACATTGTATCGTGCCAAAAGCCGCCATAGTGTTTCTGTATGATTTTGTATCCCGTCCGTACCGCTTATAACGAGGATTGCGTAATCAAGCACGCTCAAAGTACGCTCCATTTCAGTAGAAAAGTCAACGTGACCGGGAGTGTCAAGTAAAGTAAATTCGGTGTCACGAAAACGCATAACGGCTTGCTTTGAAAATATTGTAATACCCTTGTCGCGTTCAATTTCGTGTGAATCGAGAAATGCGTCACCATGGTCAACACGACCGATTTTTCGTATTTCACCTGCACTGTATAACATTCCCTCAGATAGCGTAGTTTTACCCGAGTCAACGTGTGCAAGTATTCCAATTACAACTCTGTTCATATCATCTCTGCCTTTACAGTATATATTATTTTAATTATATCATAATAGAAATGTTTTGTCCAATTCAAACAAAAAAACGGTGTTGCATTGCAACACCGTTTCAGACTGTCGACAAATTGTCTGGAACGTGCAAAATATTATTTTTGTATTTTAAAACTAAATTTATAGCTATAGCAAATAACAGGCAAGCCTATCTTCGATATACGGCTTGCCTGTGCACTTTTTGCGAAAATAAACTCTAACGTACCCACGTACGCCGACGAGTTCATTTTCACAAAATCCGAACTAATTTCTCGACCTCTGTCAGCCTGTCGACAGTTCCTTTTTTTATTCTTCAGCGCCAAGAACAGCGATTTCGCTGATATGACAGTAATTCTTGTCAGGGTCTGTTGCACCGTCACCGTTGTAGCGGATATAACGTGCTTTTACCGTTTCAGGGAACATATACTTTTCAAATTCGCTTGATTCACCTGTGTTTTGAGTTTTTGGAAGTGCAGTTTCCCAAGTCTTGCCGTCAACCGAGTATTCGATTGTGAACGGATAAATTCTTTCATTGCCTTTCCACATTGCGATTGCAACACCCGAAACGTCCTTTTCTTCGCCTAAATCAAGCGTAAGCGTACTCTTACCGTAACTTGACCAACGCGTGTTTATATCAAGGTCAACCGCACCTGTTTCAACGTTACCGTCATTGTCGCTTGCCTCAACGGCAAAAACGTCAAGTTGGTTAGGGTAATATTTTTGACCTGTTCCGTTTATTGCGACAACTTCAATTTTGTCAGGTACTTTTGCAGATGTGATTGTAGATTTTCTTGACATTGCGAAATCGTCCGACATATTTAAGTCAATATCGCTTATGCAGATATATTTATCATTGTAGTAAACAATCTTTCCGAGTGCTTCACCGATTGCACGAAGCGGAACCATTGTTCTGTCGTTGTTCAAAATCGGTGCAGTGTCCATTGTTTTTGTTTCGTTGTTTACAGTATAATCGTTGCTGCCGATTTTCATTGTAACGGCGTCGCCGTTGATTTTGATTTCCTGTGTATCTGCCACCCATTCAACGTCTGCGCCGAATGACTCAGAAATAAATCTCAACGGAACAAGAGTTCTTTCGTTTTCGTCAAGGTATGGTACAACGTCCGTGCTGTCATTATCAACACGTTTCGGAACACCGTTTGTAAGTGCTGTTGGTGTGTCAAGTACAAGCTCAACCTTTTCACCGCTGTATAAATCGTTTATATTCCAAGACTTCTTTGCAAGGTCGGGATTTTTTTCATTGTTGCCTACTGTATAAATCTGCGGTACAGGTACATTTTCAGTGTCAAAACCAAGATAATAGCTTAGGTGCGTAGGCTGATTGTAACAGTCGTTTTGGTATGCAACGTGCATTCTGTATTGAATGTCGTGCATAAGTGTAGGAATTTTGTAGCTTGTCGGTGTAGTGGTTGTGTAAATTCTCAAAGCACTGCCGTCCTTTAGCGGATACATAACTTCTTCACGCCAATCGCCGAAAAGGTCGGCAGTAAGTGACGGATTAGCCTTTGTACCGTTTACAGAAGTACAGCCGGAGGCTGTGAAGATAGTTTCAACCTTTTCTTTTTCAGGCTTCCACTTGCTGATGTAAATGTTGTCCTGAACTTCACGTCCTAAATCGCCGTCCCAATAGCATAGGAAGTTTGCCGGCATAGTGTATTTTGTTGAAATGACGGTACCGTCTGCGGCGGTAAGTATTCCTGCGGCTGACCAGCCTTCGCAACCCGGATAACGCGGGTCTATGTCGTCAGATGTGCCGCGACCGTTGTCACTGCCCATTTGTTCGCCGCCGACAAGTATTTCGCCTGTACGTGCGTCACGCATTTCAAAGCTGTATTTTGCTTGAGTTTCTTCGTGACAAGAGTAAACTTCAAGTCCCGGTCTTGACGTGTCAAGGTCACTGACGTGCTGTGCGTCACCGTGTCCCAAACCTGTCGAATACATAGGCTTGCCGTCGTTGTCTATTGCAAGCGCACCGTATATAAGTTCATCGCAACCGTCATAATCAACGTCTGCGGCACTCATTGAGTGGTTGCCCTGTCCTATATATTTATTGTTGTAATCCATTGTGTCAAAGCGCCATTTCTTAACAAGTTTGCCGTCTACAAGATCGTATGTTGCAATAACTGTTCTGCCGCCTGTTTCACCCTCAGGACCTGTGTAATAACCTCTTGCAAAAACCATGCTCGGTCTTGTGCCGTCAAGATATGCAACGGCGGCAAGGTATCTTTCGGAACGGTTTCCGAATGTATCGCCCCAAGAGCTTATATCCCATTTTTGACCGCTTGCGGTTTTGCCTGTGATTTGCGGGTCATAGTCAACTGTATCAATTACAGAGCCGTCCTCACCCTTGAATACTGTAAGATAAAGCGGACCTGTAAGGTTTTTACCGTTGCTTACAACGGCATAGTTTTTGTTTGCGTCACCGATAACAGAGCCGTCACCTGCGATTGTGCCGTCAGCCGTACGGCAAGCAACTTCGGCTTTACCGTCACAGTCATAGTCGTATACCATAAACTGCGTATCGTGTGCGCCTGCACGAATATTAGGTCCCATATTTATACGCCATAGACGTGTACCGTCAAGCTTGTACGCGTCAAGAATACATTCACCCGTAAAACCTGCCTGTGCGGCGTCTTTTGCGTTTGACGGGTCCCACTTCAATACGATTTCATATTCGCCGTCACCGTCAAGGTCACCGACAGACGCGTCACCCGGTGTATATGAATATTCTTCACCGTTTACTTTATTGTTTTCAGGCTTTTGGATTGGAATATCCATATAATTGTTGTCCCAAAGCTGAACTGCTCCAACTTTGTCCCATTGTTCTTCGCCGTTTACAACAGGTACAATGAAATACTGTGTATCGTCACTTGCGATAAATAAATCGGTGAAATTTGTTGCATTTAGAGGTTCGTTATTTATTTTTTGTCCGTATGAGGACATTTCTGTTAAACTTCGATAAATGTTATATCTCGTATCCGCACTTTCAGTGCCGAGCCAACGCCACGAAATATATGTATAGCCGTCCATTCTTACGGCAACAGCACCTCTGTTTAGATTTTCCATAGGACGCTGAATATCAGGTCGTGAGTCGATTAATTTTTGTGTTTCGGCGGCGGATTCTGTGTAATCGCCGACTTTCAGGCTTTCGCCTACCTCTGCGGCAAGTGCGGAAACAGCCGAACTTGCAAGTATTGCAACTGTAAGCATAGCCGAAATGATTTTCTTTTTATTCATAGTGTATTAAAATCCTCCTTTTCAAAGTATCTAAACTATATTTTATCATATTATAAAAAGAATTTGGGTAAATTTAATAATGAATTCTGATTTTTATAAATTAATATCTGATTTTTCAAGCGATTTGACAAATAAAGATTAAAAGGGTATAATATGAATATATGAACATATGACCGAAAAGAGGAGAAGATAAATGGATAAATGCAGTACCTGTCAATATAATCCGCAGATTTTAGATAGATTGAAAAATCAACTTCCCGATGAAGATGTAACGGATAAATTGTCGGAAATGTTTAAAGTGTTCGGCGACAGTACAAGAATAAGAATTTTATGGACGTTGTTTGATAAGGAATTGTGTGTGTATGATATAGCGAACGCGCTCGGTATGAGCCAGTCGGCTATCAGTCATCAGCTTAAAACTTTAAAACAGGCAAGGCTTATAAAGTCACGCCGTGACGGTAAAAATGCCTTTTATTCGATTGATGACGACCACGTTAAAAAGATTATAGAACAAATGCTTATTCATATTGAGGAAAACTAAAAAACGGTGCAATTAATTTGCACCGTTTTTGATTGTTGTTTTATAATAAATAAAATAGAATACTGCCGAAATAACTGCGGCGATAGTCCAGCCGACAGGCCAAGAAAGCCATATTCCGACTTCCGAATTAAGTGCGTATGAGAAAACATACGCAAGGATAACTCTTAAAAGCAAGTCGGTAAACGTGCTTGCCATAAACGCCCTCATACGTCCCGCACCGCGAAGAATACCGTCAAATATAAGCTTTGCGGAAATTACAAAATAGAACGGTGTGACTATTTTTAAAAATATTCTTCCGACGTCTATAATACCTGCCTCACTGCTTTTTACGAATATATTCATCATAGTATTCGGGAATACGAAATATGCAATGAAAAACGGCAGAGAAACAACGATAAGCATAACAATACCTGCTTTAAGTCCTTCAGGTATGCGGAGAAGCTTTCGCGCACCTGTGTTTTGTGCCGTATAGCTTGACATTGCATTTCCGAGCGTTGAAAAACTTGTTATAGCGAATGTATTCAGCTTTATAGCCGCACTGTAACCGGCGATAACGTCAGAGCCGAAACTGTTTACACGACTTTGTATAAATAAATTTCCGACCGATACAAAACTTTGCTGCAAGATACTCGGTATTGCAATTCTTGAAATATGTCCGAGCATACGGATTGAAAATTTTTTATATGTCCCCGATTTTATACCGTGAACGCGTTTTAAAAGTACGGCGAATGCGAGCAGGGAAGATATACCCTGTGCAATAAATGTTGCCCAGCCGACTCCAGCCACGCCCATATTAAATACAATTACGAAAACAAGGTCAAGAATTATATTTCCGACTGACGACATAATCAAAAAATACAACGGAGTTTTACTGTCCCCCATAGCGGTAAAAATACCTGTGCATATGTTGTACAGAAACAGAAAAATCAATCCGCCTATGTAAATATTAAGATATGTCATTGAGTCGGAAAAAATATTTTCGGGAGTAGATAACATTTTTAACATTCCCGAACAGAAAACAATTCCGAAGATTGTAAGAATTGCGGCAAGTACAGTCATTGAAATTATTGAAGTGAAAACAGAAGTTTTGAGTTTTTCAAAATTTTTCGCACCGAACAACTGCGAAATAATAACAGCCGCACCGACGTTTGCACCTGTGGCTATTGCCATAAAAATCATCGTAATCGGATAAGAAGCGCCCACAGCAGCTAATGCCTGGGCGCCTACAAATTTTCCGGCTACGATACTGTCCACTATATTATAGAGTTGCTGAAATACCACGCTCAAAAGCATAGGTATCGAAAAGCTCCATAATATTTTTGAGGGTTTGCCCTCTGTCAAGTCAGTAATCATTTACCTCATTCTTTCTTATTAAATTTTATCAGTCAACATCAACAGGATATTTACCCGAGAAACATCCGTCACAGAATTGACATTTTGCGTTAGGAATAATCTTTTCCAAAGAATTAACGCTTAAAAATCCGATACTGTCTGCACCGATAAGTTCTTTAATTCCGTCCATGGTGTAGTTACAGGCTACAAGCTGATCCTTTGACGGTACGTCTGTACCGAAGTAGCAAGGGAACATAAACGGCGGAGCAGATGAACGAACATGAACTTCTGTTGCCCCGAAGTGACGTAAAAGGCTTACAATTCTCTTTGAAGTCGTACCTCTTACGATTGAGTCGTCAACCATAACGACACGCTTTCCCTCAACTGTGCTTTTCAGTACGTTAAGTTTAATTCTTACGGAATTTTCACGCATTGCCTGTGACGGCTGAATGAAAGTTCTGCCGATATATTTATTCTTTACAAAACCGATGTCATAAGGAATTCCCGATTCCTTTGCATAACCCATTGCGGCACTTAGTCCCGAATCCGGTACACCGATTACAACGTCAGCCTCAACAGGAAATTCCTGTGCCAAGTATTTGCCTGCAAGCATACGTGAATCGTGTGCAGACTGTCCTTCGATAATACTGTCAGGACGTGCAAAATATAAGTATTCAAAGATACACATTGTATGTGGCTTTTTGCCGACGTGAGTTCTGATAGTGGAAATTTTACCGTCTTGAACGACAACAATTTCACCCGGCTCAATGTCGCGGACAAATTCCGCACCCACACTGTCAAGTGCACAAGTTTCCGAGGCGAAAACAATAGCGTCGCCCTTTTTACCCATACAGAGCGGTCTGAAACCCCAAGGGTCACGAGCGGCAATAAGTTTTTGCGGACTCATAACGATAAGTGAAAACGCACCTACAAGGTGATTTATAGTCTTTTCAACCGCCTCTTCAACGCTTTTTGAATTAAGACGTTCTTTGGCGATTGTGTAAGCAATCATTTCTGTGTCTGTTGTTGTTTGGAAGATAGCACCTGTAACGCTTAGTTCTTGTGCCAATTCGTCCTTATTTACAAGGTTGCCGTTGTGGGCAATGGCGATATTACCTTTTACATATCTAAGTACAAGCGGTTGAGCATTTTCACGCATACTTTCGCCTGTTGTCGAATAGCGAACGTGACCGACAGCCATTTTACCGTCAAGTTTTGTCAATATTTCGTCATTAAATACATCGTTGACAAGTCCCATATCCTTGTAATGAGTAATGTCACGATTGTTATTTACCGCGATACCGCAGCTTTCCTGTCCTCTGTGCTGAAGTGCATAAAGTCCGTAATAGGTCGTTCTTGCACAATCACCGTCAGGATCATAAATGGCGAATACACCACATTCTTCACCGATTCTGTTGTCATTTTGCATAATCTTTATCCTCTCTTAAAATACGCTTTGTATTAAAATTTTGATACATATTATATTATATACTGTTTTCCGATAAAATTCAACAGTTTTTATAAGTGAATTTGCATAGCGAGATTAAATATTGCTTTTTCGACAAAATAAAAAATCTCAAGAATATAGCTCTTGAGATTTTTTTAGGTCATTTTGTGAATGCTTTTGTCAATAATTTACAACGATATTCGAATTAAAATTATTCTCCAAACAATTTTTTGTTTTCGTTATCAATTTCAATCTGTCTTTGCTTTTGTTCATCCGAATAGTTAGGGTGCATATTATGTTCTTTTTCAATCTTGTCTTTTAACTCATCTATAACTTCGGTATCTCTTTCGTTATCGACTTCCATAGAACTTATATAAGTATTGATAGTATTACTCGAACGTGAGTTTTCTGATTCTGATAGGTCGTATTTTCCTTGTCGCATACCTGTTAAAACATAATAGTCTTCATCGGTTGCAATGTCGCTGTCATCTCTTGAAAGGAATAATAAAACTTTTTCATTAACTTCAAAGTCAGGATAACCGTCGGAAGAAACGATTGTGTTTTCATCTTCGCCTTTATCTATTCTTACTATAGCTTGATTATCGTCACGTTCGCCGAAAAGGTAATTATCAATGTTTACAACTATGTCTGTCTGAAGAATATTTCTGAAATTTTCACCTTTTTCATTATTGGGATTACTCCATTTACTGTCCATAATTTCTGAAACAGTACCCTCTATTATTAAGTCTGAACGTAAAATAAGCTCACTTTCAGATATTAACGGTATAATACCGTCAACGACTATTTCTTCTTTTTTTGCATTATTTCCGCAAGATGTTGCAGTGAGCATTATTGTGAGACAACACATTAAACTGATTATATTTAAAATAGATTTTTTCATAATAATATTTCTCCTTTTTTATTTATTGTAAATAGCATTTATACCGTTTATATCATCTTCAAATAAAGATCTTTTTCGTTGCCCTTTAGCTTGAGGAGTAGACATAACAGAATATGTCGTTCCAGAATGTCCCAATCCTAAAAAATGCCCCAATTCATGTAAAAGTGCCGTTTCAGTATCATACGATGTGCTGGCAGTTCCAAAAGGATGTGAAACATTTATATCAATATCACCCTCATATGAAACATTTCCACTAATACCTCGTACCATACGGTGCTCCATTAAATAAGTGTTAATTCCTCGTTTTCCACTGGTGATTTGATTAGCTTTATTATTATAAAAAGCGGTAGTATTGGTATGGGATTTGCCCACATACAAAAAATTGCGATTACTATCAGCTGAATTCCATTCACTACAAGCATTTTTTAGTGCTTGTACAGTTTCGGTTGAAAAATCATAATAATATTCAATAGAGTCGGGTATTGGAGAATGTCCTTGTGAGTAATTAATATAATATGCGCTTGATGTTAAGTTCCCGTTAATACACAATGTGATAATAGCAGTTAAAGCTATAAATGATTTTATTTTTTTCATAAAAATTTTCCTTTCTGTTATGTATTCTTTTGTAAGCTTACTATTTGTATCAAATATTATTAGTATATGAGTATAAAACACTAATATGCAATTAATATAACATAAAAGATAGCATAGAGCTATAGGTGAGTAAGTTCACTAAACTGATGTTATTAAAAGTATTAATGCACAAAATAATTTACAAATATACCAATTATTTAGTACATTTTCATTTTACAAAAAAAAATCCTTTTTGTCAATATATTTTTATTGAATTGTAATTTAAACGGGAAAATTGGTATAATTTAATTCTAATCAGTAAATATATTATAAAAAAAGTGGCAGAAAAACTGCCACTTTTTTTATAATGATGTTTAGTTATCAGCAAGCATTCTGTTTACTGCCGAAATAAGTGCATAGATTGACGCGGTGTTAATATTTGCGTCAACGCCTGCACCCCAATAAGTTTTGTGGTGGTTGTGGTCGTTGATTTCAATATATGTTGCCGCTCTTGAATTTGATGAACGTGTTAGGGCGTGTTCTGTGTAGTTGCAGATTTCAAACTGCTGACCCAAGAATTGTCTTAAACCGTTGCAAAGTGCATCCAAAGGACCGTTACCTTTACCCTCGATAGAGGTAACTTTTCCGTCCTTTTCGATAGTAGCCGAAAGAATTGTACAGTCATCTTCCTCCGTTGAACGATAGAAACGGGTTTTAATAGGCTCTGCCACATTCACATATGTATCCTTGAATGCTTGATGTATTTCGTGATTTGTAAGTACGGTTTTCTTTTCGTCAGACATATCTGTGATAAGTGAAGAAAATTCCGCAAGCATTGGCTTTGGTAGGGTGTAGCCGTACTTGTTTTCCATAATATAGCTTACACCGCCTTTACCTGACTGACTGTTGATAAGAATAGGCTCATATTTTCTGCCGATGTCGGTAGGGTCGATTGTAAGGTATGGGTTAGCCCATTTATTTGACGGACTTGAACCGAATTTATCCATACTCTTTTTGATTGCGTCCTGGTGAGAACCCGAAAATGCAACGTATGCCATTTCACCTGCGTATGGGTGTCTTGGGTTAATCGGCAAACGATTATACTTTTCGTATACTTCGATGATTTCATCAATATTTTCAAGATGAAGTTCAGGGTCGATACCTTGACAGAACATATTAAGTGCAACAGTGATAACGTCCGTGTTACCTGTTCTTTCGCCGTTACCGAATATTGTACCCTCAACTCTGTCCGCACCTGCAAGCAATGCAAGTTCGCTTGACGCAACGCCTGTACCTCTGTCGTTATGTGCGTGAACGCTGATAACAAGATGTTCACGATTGTTAAGGTGCTTGCACATATATTCGATTTGGTCGGCATATACGTTTGCTGTCGCAACTTCGATAGTTGACGGAAGATTTACGATAACTTTGTTTGTTTCAGACGGCTTGAATACATCAAGTACGGCATTTGTAACTTCTGCCGCGTAGTCCGGCTCTGTACAAGTGAAACTTTCAGGTGAATATTCAAAACGAATATTTCCGTCAAGCTGACCGTCAACAAGGCTCATTACAAGCTTTGCACCGTCAACGGCAAGTTGTTTGATTTCTTCCTTGCTCTTTCTGAAAACAACTTCACGTTGAAGTGTTGAAGTTGAATTGTAAAGGTGAATAATTGCGTTTTTAGCACCTTTCAGAGCCTCAACGGTTTTCTTTATAATATGTTCTCTTGCCTGTGTAAGCACTTGAATTGTGACATCATCAGGAATAAGATTTTCGTCAATAAGACGGCGAACAAATTCAAATTCTGTATGCGACGCTGCCGGAAAACCTACTTCGATTTCCTTAAAACCAAGCTTTACAAGGAATTTGAAAAATTCGATTTTTTCTTCTGTCGTCATAGGTGAGTAAAGTGCCTGATTACCGTCACGAAGATCAACGCTGCACCAAATCGGGGCATGAGTTATTTCATTGTTCGGCCACTGACGATCCTCAATCGGAATCGGATGGTACATTTTTTGATATTTTTTATAATTCATAATGAACACTGCCTTTCCGGCGAATACGCCTAAAATAATATATGAAATTTCTAACTAAAAAAGCTGAGCCACAATGTGACCCAGCATAATTTCAATACAGTTCAGTACAGAAAAACAAAACTGAAGACCACATTGTCGATTCAGCTTAGGAGTAGGAGGTTATTCAAATTTGCCTTTGAAAATTTATCCATAATTCCGTACCTCTTTCTATACTATATGGCTATTCTACAATAAAATCAAGGCTTTGTCAATATTTTTTTGAAAATTAATATATAGAATTTATAGGGTGAAATTGGGGATTATATAGTGATTTTTTATACATTAAAGGAATAGACGGAGCATATATTGGACGTAGGAGGATTGATTTATGGATATACTGTCTTTATTGCTCCTTGCTGCTGCACTTGCGATGGACGCATTTTCGGCGGCGGTTACGGACGGAATGATTGTGAAAAAAATACGATTTTATGACGCGATTAAAGTGGGATTGTTTTTCGGTGTGTTTCAGTTTCTGATGCCTTGTATCGGAAATTTGGTGTCGGGGGTTGCGACTGATATTGTGGAACGTTTTGACCATTGGATTGCGTTTGTGCTTTTGGGATTTTTGGGACTGCATATGATATGGGAGTCACGCTCAGAACAGGAAATACCGAAAAATCCTTTAAAAAATTCATCGCTTTTGCTTGCGGCAATCGCAACAAGTATTGATGCACTTGCGGCAGGTGTCACGCTTGCGGCGGTTGATACGCCGATTTTGTTTTCGTCCGCGGTTATCGGAATTACAGCATTTTTGTTTTCGTTCGGCGGTGTTTTTATCGGTAAGAAGTTCGGCGGTTTTCTCGGCTCAAAGGCAGAATGTATCGGCGGAATTATTCTTATATCAATAGGTATAAAAACACTTGTCGAGCATTTATATTGACTAAATTTGCAAAGTGGGATATAATGATATTCAGAGCTGTTGAAATTTTGTCGGCAAGCTCAATGATATGTACTTAATATGTATGAAGGGATATTATAATATGGATTTAACTTCACCACGCACGATAAGAAATATTCAGGAACAATTCGGATTTACGTTTAAAAAAGGTCTTGGACAGAATTTCCTGACTGCACGAAACATACTTGAAGAAATAGTTGACGCCGCAGAGATTGAAAGCGGTGTTATAGAGGTCGGACCGGGATTCGGCGTGCTTACGAGCGAGCTTGCGCAAAACAGCGATAAGGTCGTTACGATAGAAATAGACGAACGTTTGATTGATGTGCTTGACTACACACTTGCGGAATATGACAATGTAAAAATCATAAACGAAGATATTTTAAAACTTGATTTAAAAAAAGTTATTGACGATGAATTTAACGGCGAAAAGGTCAGTATAGCGGCAAATTTGCCGTATTACATCACTACACCGATTATCACTAAATTGCTTGAGGAAAAATTACCGATTAAAAATATAGTGGTTATGGTGCAGAAAGAGGTTGCCGAGCGTATGTCGGCAAAGCCGTCAACAAAGGATTACGGTGCGATAACGGTGCTTTGTCAGTATTATACGGAGCCGTCAATCGTGGCAAATGTTCCTGCGTCACTGTTCGTTCCGCCGCCAAAGGTGGACAGTGCTGTGTTAAAATTAAAGGTACTTGATAAACCGTCGGTGGAAGTAAAAGACGAGGGAGTATTTTTCAGAGTTGTGAAAGCGGCATTTTCACAGCGAAGAAAAACTCTTTTGAATTGCCTTTCGGCAAATTTTCCTATTCCGAAAGATGAAATATCAACACTTCTTGAAAGTATAGGAATTGCACCGTCAAGACGCGGTGAAACACTTTCACTTGAAGAATTTGCAAATATCGCCGATACATTATTACAAAAGATAAAATAGGAGGATTTTCAATGGAAATCTTTTCATTTGGTGAACGACTTATGATTTACCGTAAAAGAGCGGGATTTTCCAAAAAAGAACTTGCGAAAAGAGTAGGGATAAGTGTTTCGACACTTACCAAGTATGAAAATGACGAATCACAACCGAATGTCGATATGCTTACCGATTTGGCTATTGCACTTGACATATCTGTTATGAAATTGCTTTCAGGTTTCGGTGATCCGATTCGTGAAAAATACAGACAGGGACTTTTAAATATTTCGCTTGAAAAAATGAATGCTCTGCAAGAAAGGCATTTGCTATAAAAAAATAGGATTGCGATTAATGCAATCCTATTTTTATGTTATGTTTTTTATTTCTTCTTGTTGCCTGCTTTTGCTCGAAGGCTTGTGCTTAGAATTTTCTTTCTCATTCTAAGGTGGTTTGGAGTTACTTCCAACAATTCATCATCAGCGATAAAGTCAAGGCACTGTTCAAGGCTCATTTCTCTCGGAGGAACAAGTCTTAATGCGTCATCAGAACCTGATGAACGGGTATTTGTTGCGTGCTTTTTCTTACATACGTTAACAACAACGTCCTCAAGTCTTGCGTTTTCACCGACAATCATACCTTCGTAAACCTTAACGCCCGCACCTACGAACAAAGTACCTCTTTCCTGTGCGTTGTAAAGACCGTAAGTAATAGTTGTACCGTCCTCCCAAGCGATAAGAGTACCGCGGGTTCTGCCGTTAAAGTCACCCTTGTACGGCTCGTACTTTTCAAGAATACTGTTTATGATACCAGTACCCTTTGTTGCGGTAAGAAGTTCACTTCTGTAACCGATAAGACCTCTTGACGGAATTAAAAATTCAAGTCTTGTATATCCCTGTGCAGTCGGTGCCATATTTGTCATTTCACCTTTACGGTTTATAACACCGTCCATTACAGTACCTGTGTATTCATCCGGAACGTCAACTGTAAGTCTTTCGATAGGCTCACATTTAACGCCGTCAATTTCTTTATAAATAACAACAGGATTTGAAACTTGGAATTCATAACCCTCACGGCGCATATTTTCGATAAGTACTGAAAGGTGAAGTTCACCACGTCCAGAAACGATAAAGCTTTCTGTCGAATCTGTTTCGTCAACTCTAAGACTTACGTTTGAATCAAGTTCTCTGAACAATCTGTCACGAAGATGACGGGAAGTAACGAATTTACCGTCTTGACCTGCAAACGGACTGTCATTAACGCTGAAAGTCATTGAAAGTACAGGGTCATCGATTTTTACGAACGGAAGTGCTTCGGGATTGTCAACGTCACAAACCGTTTCACCGATATTAATATCAGCGATACCCGAAATTGCGACAACGTCACCGGCACCGACTTCGTCTGTAGGAACTTTTTTAAGTCCTTCAAAAGTAAATAGCTTTGTAGCTTTTCCTCTTGTTACTTTACCGTCATGACGGCAGATCAAAAGCGGCATATTAACCTTTATACTGCCTCTTTCGATTTTACCTACTGCGATACGGCCTGTATAATCATCATAGTCAATGTTTGAAACAAGCATTTGGAACGGTGCGTCGTCCTCGCATTTAGGGCAAGGAATTGAATTTACGATAAGTTCAAACAATTCTGTAAGGTCATTGTTCGGCTGTTCCGGATTGTATTCTGCGGTTGCCCAGCCGTCACGTCCAGACGCGTATATAACAGGAGTGTCAAGCTGTTCTTCTGTTGCACCCAAATCGATAAACAAGTCAAGCACTTCATCAACAACTTCGTAAGGTCTTGCGTTCGGTCTGTCAACCTTGTTTACAACGATAACGGGCTTTAGGTCAAGTGCCAATGCCTTTGACAATACGAAACGTGTCTGCGGCATACAGCCTTCAAATGCGTCAACAAGCAAAAGTACGCCGTCAACCATTTCCAGACCGCGTTCAACTTCACCGCCGAAATCGGCGTGTCCCGGTGTATCGATAATATTTATTTTAACACCCTTGTAGTAAAGAGAAGTATTCTTTGCAAGGATTGTGATACCTCTTTCTCTTTCAAGGTCGTTTGAGTCCATAACTCTTTCGTCCACTTGTTCGTTTTCACGGAATGTACCGCTCTGTGCAAGCATTGCGTCAACAAGAGTTGTCTTACCGTGGTCAACGTGGGCGATAATTGCAATATTTCTTATATTTTCACGTTTTATCATAATTAATCTCCTAATCTCCTCATTTTATTACTCTAACCTCTTTATTATATACCCGTTTTGCAATTATTACAATATTTTTGCCGAAAAAACAGAATAATGTACAAAACCGACCTTGCATAAACACTGTTTAAATGTTATAATAACAAGTGATTTAATAAATGAGGAGTAAAGATAATGGATTTTAAAGAACATATAATTGAAAAAATTGTTGATATAACAGGACTTGAAAGAGAAGTTGTGGAAAAATCCGTCGAAGTTCCGCCTGATGAAAAAATGGGTGACATCGCATTTCCGTGCTTTCCGCTTGCAAAGGTTATGAGAAAAGCACCGCCTATTATTGCGCAGGAACTTGCCGAAAAAATGTCGGGTGACGATATGATTGAAAAGGCACAGGCTGCCGGCGGTTATTTAAACTTCTTTTTAAACCGTGAAAAGTTTATTTCCGAAACAGTTTCTTCTGCACTTGATGCAGGTGAGGGTTGGGGCAAGTCGGATATGGGTAAGGGCAAGACTGTACTTGTCGAATATTCGTCACCGAATATCGCAAAACCGTTCCATATCGGTCATCTTTTTTCAACAGCTGTCGGAAATTCACTTTCAAAAATTTACAAGCACCTTGGATATGACGTTCAGTCGCTTAATCACCTTGGCGACTGGGGTACGCAGTTCGGTAAGCTTATATGTGCTTACAAGAGATGGGGTGTTAAAGAGGTTATCGAGAAAGACCCTATAAACGAGCTTTTAAAGATATATGTAAAATTCCACGAAGAAGCTGAAAAGCACCCTGAACTTGACGACGAAGCAAGAGGATATTTCAAAAAACTTGAGGACGGTGACGAGGAAACAACGGCTCTGTGGACATATTTCAGAGATATAAGCCTTGTTGAATTCAAGCGAGTATATAATATGCTTGGCGTTAAGTTTGATTCATATAACGGCGAAGCATTCTATTCGGATAAAATGGACGAAGTTGTCGATATACTTCGTGACAAAGGATTGCTTACCGAAAGTGACGGCGCACAGGTTGTTGACTTGTCAGAGCTTAACATACCGCCTTGTATCGTGCTTAAATCGGACGGCGCGACAATTTACGCAACACGTGATATTGCGGCGGCTCTATACCGTCACAGAACATATGATTTCTATAAAAATATATATGTTGTCGGTATTCCGCAGTCACTTCACTTTAAGCAGATATTTGCCGTAATGAAAAAAGCAGGCTGGGATTGGGCAGATGATTGTGTTCACGTTGGTTTCGGTCTTGTAAAACTTCCGGGTAAGAATATGTCAACACGTCACGGTGACGTTGTATTCCTTGAGGACGTTTTAAACGAATCAATCGAAAAGACTAAGGAAATTATCGAGAAAAACGGCTCAAATGTTGAGGATATCGAGGATGCGTCAAAGAAAATCGGTATTGGTGCAATACTTTATACATTCCTTAAAAATTCGCGTGAAAAGGATATTATATTCAGTTGGGATACTATGCTTGACTTTGAGGGTGAGTCTGCTCCGTATTGTCAGTACGGTTATGCACGAGGCAGAAGTATTTTGAGAAAAGCAGAGGGTATTGATTACTCAAACGCAGACTTCTCAAAAGCAGCATCTGATGAGGCATATTCACTTGTAAAGCAAATTAACGGATTCGGTGACGCGGTAAAAGATGCGGCAGACAAGAATGAGCCGTTCTATATAAACAGATACGTTACAAATCTTACAAAGTCATTCAACAAGTTCTATAACACAAATCCTATTATGAAAGACGATGTGGATGAAGAAACAAAGAAAGCACGTCTTGCAATAGTTGACGCAACAACAAAGGTTATAAAGACAGCATTGGGATTGCTTGGAATTGAAACTGTTGAAAGTATGTAATTTATAAAAGGGTGTTGTATGTGCAATGATATATTCGCAAAATATAAATAAAGTGTGTGCCGTCTGTCAGATGGCACATAAAAAAAGCGAAGATGAAATGTATTGTGATATAAAAAAACAAGCGGTGTCCGTTACCGATACCGCTTGTGATAAATTCAAATACGATATTTTAAAACGTCATGTAAGACGTATGCGTAAATTGAAAACGAATTTTAATCCTGAGGATTTTTCACTGTAACAGTGCTTGACATGACATTTGTTAAGTGTTATAATTCAAATAGAGAGTAGGAGCAGTAAAACGATTGTTTCTACGTCATAATGTTATGTAAATGTAGATTACATTCTACACAACCGCCTTATGTCCGTAAGGCGGTTATTTCTTTATTACCCATACAATAAGCAAAATCAACAATAATTGTACCGTTGTTTCACTCATAGCTGAATCCTTTCCGAAACAACCGCCTACCGCTCAAACTCAATATCCGAGCCGTTAGGCTGTTTATAATATATCATATTTTTCGGTTATGTGCAAGCAAACCGCTTTTTTTAAAATTCTTTTCCGTTTAAAATTTCAACGTAATCTTTATAATTTTCCTCCAAAAGTTTTGGGGTATCAAGTCCGTAAGGACATTTTGATTTACATTGATTACAGTGCAGACAATTTTCTATCTTTTTCATTTTAGCCTGAACAGCCGGAGTAAGCTGAAGTTCGGACGGTGAACGTCTTAGAAGAAGTGACATTCTTGCACAGTTATTTATTTCTATACCGACAGGACAAGGCATACAATATCCGCAACCGCGACAAAATTCGCCTGCAAGCATTTTTCTGTCATTATCAATAAGTTCCTTAATTTCACCTGTCACAGACGGTGGGTTTGTGTTGTAACTCAAAAATTCGTTAAGCTCACTCATACGCTGAACACCCCAAATAGGAAGTACGTTATCATATTGTGCCATAAACGCATAAGCGGCGGCGGAATTTGTTATAAGACCGCCCGAAAGTCCTTTCATTGCTATAAAACCGAGATTATTCTTTTTACAGTTTTCAACTATCGCAATATCTTTGTCCGTTGCAAGATAGCAGAACGGGAACTGAATTGTGTCGTAAAGTCCGGAGTCGATAGCATCTTGTGCGACTGCAAGACGGTGATTTGTAAGACCGATAAAACGAATTTTGCCTTGTGCTTTTGCCTCAAGCATTGCCTCATAAAGTCCTGTACCGTCGTTCGGTTTCGGACAGAATGACGGATTGTGGAATTGGTAAATATCTATGTAATCCGTTTTCATATTGTTAAGACTTGTATTTAGGTCTTTCCAAAAATCATCGGCATTTTGTGCGGCGGTTTTTGTGGCAATGTATATTTTGTCACGAACGTCCGACAGCGCATAACCGATTTTTTCTTCACTGTCTGTGTAAAAACGTGCGGTGTCAAAAAAATTAATTCCGCTGTTATACGCATGAAGAAGTATTTCTTTTGCGGAATCAAAGCTTATACGTTGTATCGGCAATGCACCGAATCCGTTCTTACAGACTTTAATTTCTGTCCTTCCTAAAGTTACATAATCCATATGTTTTCGCCTCTTTAAATCAAGTTTTCTTAAATTATATCATATAGATTTACCACATTCAACATAAAAAGCAATCTTTGCAATATAAAAGACAATTATTGAATAACAAAAATGTGTGTGATGTGGTAAAATAGAAATAACATTATAATGGAGGAATTTTGTTTATGAAAGAGGGTAAAGTTTTCTGTTTTCATCACGGCTGGCATTTCCTGCTTGCGGATGAGTTTCCTATGCAAAAAGCACTTGAAAAGCATAAGGATAAAAACGGACGCTGTTTTTATGAACTTGATTATATAGAAGAAAATTGGGAGAGAGTAACGCTTCCGCATACGTTTAACGATACCGATTTGTTTCGTGACAGAATAAAGGACGCCGGCAGCGGTCAAAAACGTACTGCGGCATTTTATAGAAATTATTTGACCGTTCCGAAAGAATATTGCGGTCAAAAGGTACTTATCGAATTTGAGGGAATACGTCAGACGTGCTATTTGTACGTAAACGGTAAAATGGTCGGATATGTCGAAAACGGTGTTGCACCGTTTGGGTTTGATTTGACGCCGTTTATCGATTACGATAAACCGAATTTAATCGCTGTTGCGACTGACAACACCGCCACGCGTGAAACGGATTTTTGTATTGCAGAAACACCGAACAAGCCTGACGTTATACCCGGTTCGTACTTGTTTCCGCAGGACGAAGAGGTCGATAAAGCGTGTGAGGGTGTGGGATATTTCTGGAATTGCAATGACTTCAATCCATCTGTCGGCGGTATAACAAGACCTGTAAAAATTCATTTTAAACCAAAGGTGCATTTGACTTTGCCGCTTTACAGCAATCTTATGACAAAGGGTACATATATTTACGGCAGTGATTTTGATATACAAAACGGTACGTCGAAAATAAATGTTGAGTCGGAAATCAGAAACGAAAGCGGAAAAGATGTTAAGGCATATATTGAGATAATTGTAAAAAATATTGACGGCGAAGAAGTAACGCGTTTTAAATCGGACGAATGTGTTGTAAATTCAACAAGTGCTAAAATACCGCCGTTGTCAATAACGCCGACAGACGCATATATTGCGGAGATTTTGCCTGACGGGAGAAAGCACTATACAGCGGTTAATGATGAAAGCAAACTCGGCGAAACGGTTACAAAGTCGCTTAACGTAACGGAAGTAAGCGCCGTTTCGGATACAACAAAGCTGAATTTTTGGA